>ERZ869936.229-NODE-229-length-61287-cov-8.728818_pt1 | contig 61287 bp, 46 predicted proteins | sample MGYA00520876_ERZ869936 | MGnify/ENA primary metagenome ERZ869936 (study PRJEB32218, sample SAMN09650985) | biofilter metagenome | isolation source: enrty point of leading RO module | place: Saudi Arabia: Thuwal, RO plant located on Red Sea | collected 2016-02-17 ... | reverse complement strand
GTGTGTTGTCAAGAAAATTCTTTTCAAATTTTATTCTACCAAACCCTCGGATTCCCGTGCTCAAAAAAATATGGGGCATTTGGACCAAAATGGGTAATTCGCGTTAAGTTTCCAACCTGCGATTCGCAACCAGATGAATTGGAAAAGACTCTTAATGATTCACTCCGGCGAGCCGGGAGCGTCAGCGACCGGAGTTGTTCCACCAAACGTGAGAGAACCCAATCAGGACCCGCTCGGCAAGCGGGCCCACTGGCACAAAGAATCTTGTAGAAAGTGGGCCACTCGATTTGTTATGATGCGAGTCGCTGGAAAATAGTCGTTAGGCATTAGTCGTTAGTCATAAGCCATTACTCGTAGATCGAAAGGAACAGAAATGCAGAACTTCATAAACTGGGTAGTCTCCACAGTAAGCAACCCCAAAAGAGGGCCAAACCGATGAAAGTGCACAACGCGCGGCCAACATGACCAAGTTGACCAACATGACCAAGTTGAGTGGAGGGTGGAGAGGATTGATGAAGTATGAATTATGATTGATGATTTCCGACTCGTCACACACTACCGACGACTAATTTCCAATTTCTAATGACCGATGTCCAACCACCAACCACTCACCACTTCCCACTCACCCACTTTTGTTTACAAAAGTCTCGGACAAACACTATGAAACAAGGGGTAAAACGACTTTTGTTTTGTAATTTTTGATTTGCGACAAAAGTAAGATTCAATCAACTGCGCATCGATGGGGCGATTGTTGTAATACGTAGTTAGCTAGTTTCAGGATCGTTTCCCACAGAAGCGATCTACAACTGGCAAAGCATCCAGCGATCCGGTATCGTTTCTCCTATGATCGACCACACCAATTTCCAGTTGAACGATCGAGCCAGGCAACTCTGTCAGGAGATCATCACCCAGGCGGAATCGCTAGGTGTTGCTGTTAACACTCTCGACTGCGGCACTACGCTCCTTGATATGGGCATCGACGTATCGGGAAGCAGGGAAGCGGCGATCTACCTTGCTCGTGTTTGTCTCGCCGATCTAGGAGAAGTTTCTCTCCATGCATCAATAGCTAAAGCGTGGCCGGTGGTGGAAGTCTCCACGCAACATCCCGTGGCCGCTTGTCTCGCATCGCAGTATGCGGGCTGGGAGATTCAGGGCGAAAAGTTCTTCGCGATGGGATCGGGCCCAATGCGGGCCGCGGCGGGGCGGGAGGACTTGTTTGATGACATTGGTTGTCGCGAAGCGGCAAGCCATGTGGTGGGAGTGTTGGAGACAGCGAAGTTTCCGCCGGACGCGGTTTGCCGCGAAGTTGCCCAGAAGTGTGGTGTTGCTCCTGAGCGATTGACGCTGCTGGTGGCACCCACTCACTCGCTTTGCGGCACGCTGCAAATTGTAGCGCGAAGCGTCGAGACAGCCCTTCACAAGCTGCACGAACTAAAGTTTGATTTGTCGCGCATCGAAACCGGTCATGGCACGGCCCCCCTGCCCCCCTTGATAAGTGACGACTTGGCCGCAATCGGACGCACCAATGATGCGATCCTTTACGGTGGACAGGTCACGCTCGAAGTTCACGGCGACGACAATTCGCTCGCCGAGATCGGCCCGCGAGTCCCCAGTTCTGCGTCGCCAGACTATGGCAAACCTTTCGCTGAAGTGCTCGCCCGCTACGATCACGATTTCTACAAGGTCGATCCGCTGCTGTTCAGCCCGGCAGTGATCGAGCTGGTGAATATTGATACGGGTAGTCACTTTCGATTTGGCGAGGTGAATGAGGCAGTCTTGACTCGGTCATTTGCAGACAGATAGCCGTTCGGGCTCGGGGACGAGCCGGCTCACCACCAACCACTAACCACCAACCACCCACCATGCAACTCGCCATTCTGGGTAACGCCGGAAGCTGGTACACCAACGATCTGCTGCGCGCAGCACGGGGGCGACACGAAATCACCCCAATCGAGTATCAGCAGCTTGCCTCCACTGTGGGGGAGAAGACAACGGTTCACACGGTTGGCGTGTCGCTCGACAAAATGGATGCCGTCCTGGTGCGGTCCATGCCGCCGGGGACTTTGGAGCAAATCATCTTTCGTATGGATGCGCTGGCCAATCTGGCGCTGGCCGGGGTGGCAGTCGTCAATCCTCCGCGGGCAATCGAAGTGGCCGTCGATAAATATCTCGCGACAACCCGGCTGGCGGCCGCGGGGCTGCTGGTGCCACGTACGATCACGTGCCAGACGGTCGAGCAAGCACAACAGGCATTTCATGAGTTGAACGCAGACGTGGTGCTCAAGCCGTTGTTCGGCTCCGAGGGACGCGGTATCGTGCGGCTCAGCGACGAAACGATTGCCATGCGAACCTTTAAAGCACTCGCAGCGATTGGTTCCGTCTTTTACCTGCAAGAGTTCCTGGAACACGAGGGGTGCGATCTCCGCTTGTTGGTGATTGGCGAAGAAATCTTGGGAATGAAACGCCGCAATGAATTGGACTGGCGCACTAATATCAGCCGGGGTGCAGTCGGGGAGCCCTTGGTTGTGACCAGCGAACTCGAGGAACTTGCGCAGCGAGCAGCAGCGGCGATTGGTGCACGCGTGGCTGGGGTCGATTTGCTGCCGACGCGCGATGGTCGACTTTATGCTATCGAGGTGAACGCGGTGCCCGGATGGCGCTCTCTGGCAGAGGTGACTAGAGCGGACGTAGCGGAAAAAGTACTGGCCTATTTGGAGAAGCTATGTCGAAGCTGACTCCATTGGCAGATCCACATGTGAAGATGCTGTGAAGGCGTAAATTCGGCTCTTTCCCGGCCAGTTGTTCACCCCGCATAAGATCGGTATAATCGGCGATTCGGCTTCCACCTACCACGGCCAGTAGGCGATCGGCAGATCCGGATCATTCAGCTTTCGGTATGTGCCTCTCGCTTCTGGCCGTTTGCGAATATCGTTTTCGTTGAGTTCCCCTGATGAGGCGGCCTGACGGATTTCAAATCACAAAGGAGAAGAAATGTCGATTAAAGTAGCAATCAATGGATTTGGCCGAATTGGCCGCCTGACGTTCCGCAACCTGCATGCCCGCTCCAGCGAGTTTGAGGTCGTGGCCATCAACGACCTGACCGACAACGCGATGCTGGCAACCTTGCTTAAGTACGACAGCACGCATCGCCGTTTTCCAGGCAAGGTGACTCACGATGATGAGCACCTGACCGTGGACGGCAAGAAGATCAGGGCACTGGCCGTGCGTAATCCTGCCGAGCTCCCTTGGAAAGATATGGGAGTGGATGTCGTTGTCGAAAGCACCGGCATCTTTACCGCCCGCGCAACCGACGGCAAGCCGGGTTACGACACGCATCTCGAAGCAGGTGCCAAGCGAGTCGTGCTGAGTGCTCCCGCTAAGGATGGTGCCGATCTGACATGTGTGCTCGGTGTGAACGACGACAAGCTCACTCCCGACATGAAGTGCATCTCCAACGCAAGTTGCACGACGAATTGCTTGGCCCCAGTTGCCAAGGTCTTGCACGAGACCTTCGGTATCGAAAAAGGGCTCATGACTACCGTGCACGCCTACACCAACGATCAGCCCACCCAGGATCAGCCACACAAAGATCCGTATCGTGCACGTGCCGCCGCTCAGAATATCATTCCTACCAGCACCGGCGCTGCCAAGGCTGTGGGCCTGGTCATTCCTGAACTGCAAGGCAAGCTTACCGGTATTTCACTCCGCGTGCCTGTTCCGACCGGCAGCGTCGTCGACCTGACCGCCCTGATGAAGAAGAAAGTGACTGCCGAAGAGGTAAATGCCGCCATGAAGAAGGCCGCCGAGTCGGGTCCTCTTAAAGGCATTCTCTACTACACAGACGATCCGATCGTGTCGAGCGACATCATCGGCGATTCTCATAGCTCGATCTTTGCCTCGGACTGGACCCAGGTGATGGATGGCAACATGCTCAAGGTCGTAAGCTGGTACGACAACGAATGGGGCTACAGTTGCCGCACCGCCGATCTGATCGCCAAGATTGGTAAGTGGTAGGCTAGCGGAGTCTATACTGTTAATTCAGAAGCCTCGTCCAACAACATGGACGAGGCTTTTTTCTTCTCAAACAGAGGAATCAGAACTCCACCTGATGCTTCTGGGTCATCTTGCGGCGTATGGCGGCAGTGGCGTCGTCGATCAACTTAAAGCCCTCCACTCGAGCGTTGTTCGACGCGGCCATGGCTTGGGCCCTCGCAGCAGATCGGTCTGCTGCACTCGCCCGGGCACCCGCATAGGCATCGCCAATGAGGTTACCGAAGTAGCCGTAATCGATCGAGTAATTGCTGTATCCCCCACCACCCATTCCTGCCGTCGCCACTCCGTAGTCGATGCCGCCTTGCCGCTTGGAAAGGGCCATCGATCGCAGGGTGATTGCTAGTTGAGCCCCAAATTCAAGCAGTTCAGGATCGACGTTTAAAATGGGCATGCGATCTATCTTGCGGGAGTAACGCTCCATGACCGCGGCACTAGCCTTGTTGCCGCGGAGGTCTTTCCGCAAGTCGTTCACCAGCACATCAATCGAGCGAAAATAGGTCAACGAGGCGTCACGCATGAGGCTTTCGGGCGTTTCCTCTGAAGCTTGCCCTTCACCCGTCGAATCTTTGAGTTGACTAAATTTGGAGGTAGGAAGTTCAATGACGCTGAAGACGCGTCGCTGACCATCCAATGACAAGGGGCCTTCCATATGAATTGCCTGGTCTTTGACGTTGAATTTCCAGGACTGCATATCAGAGACGTTGGCACCGATTTCATCCAACACCGAGAGAACCAAATCCTTGGCAACAGGTTCGAGCGGAGAGATATCACGATTGAAGTCGATGCGCAACTGTGCCTGCACATCCTTGCTAACCGCAACACGTAAGGTAGCCCCTTGAAGACTCGTCAAAATTGGAACGATCTCCTCGGCAGGCAACCCAGTCTTGTTTAAAAGGGGTGAATCTTCGATCTTCTGCAATACTTCGTGGGGTTGGACCACGTTGGTCAGGTCTAATGCTAAGAGTATTTGGACTTTCTCGTTCGTCAAACGGGAAGCCTGCTTAAGATAATCTGTTAAAACTGATTCCTGATTCTTTCTGACAAAGTTCAACCAGCGAGAAACAAACTGTCGTTCGGCAGGGAACATGACACCTAACTCCCGATCATCCAGTCGCACAAAGTAAGCATCGCTCGGAGTCCAGACAGCATCGCTACCATCTATCGTATCTAGGTATCCTCCTTCGCTGCGGGCAATCGAGCGCATTGAGATTGGCTCATCAAGCTCCATCACTCCCAACTCCCAAAGATCAGAAAAATTGTCGCTTGGTTGAAGTGCAGCCGCTAGAATCAACTTATTCGCCTCAGGGGGAAGAAAAATGGGCCGCTCAACATACGCGAGTTCTAACTTTTTTCCCCAGCCTTCCTGCTGAGCAATCGAACTTTCCAAGGTTTTCTCTACATCGATCAATACCAGGGCATTCGCCGATGCCGGTACCTTGGTAAGAAGTTGGTCGAACCCATCGCTCAGGGCACGACTGGAGAAGAAATGAGCAAGCACCAAACACAGCAAGACTTGACGATTAAGCAGCATTGAGAAACCTCCGATAGGTATAGAACTGACGAGACGAAATATGAGAACCGGTCATGATACCAATCGGAAAGAAGAAATCCTAGAAGTTACCCCGCATGCTTTAATGCATTCCTGAGTAAAAAAGGATTCAAGCGTGGTGGAAATCAACGTTCCACGCTTATCGACGCGAAGTCCAACGTTGCTTGCCAGCGGTTGATGAACCCGGCTGGGGATCGCGTGATGTTGGCATCGGGCTGGTATTCCACTTTTGTCCCGATGCAGTTGTGGCGAATCCAGAGTTCGCTCCAGTGCTGTAGTGTGTCGCAGCGCGCCATTGAGGTTCGGATTTCGATTCAGCTTCTGCCGTCGCAAGAGGAGTGCTACGGAGTTTCTGCTTGCTCCCTGCCCGGAGAGGATTCGTTTCTTCACTCTCCGAATCCGCCTCTCCAGTTGTTTGATTGTCGGCAATGAGTTCACCGTCGTTGACATCTTCCATACGGGCGAGAGCTGCCGACTCGAGTGGTACTTGAGCAAGCAATTTACGACCGTCAATGGTCTCCAGTCTGACCCACAACTCACATCTTCCCGTAGGAAGCTGTGTGGCTTCCAAGGGTAATTCCAGATGAAGCCCGTCACCAAATTGAGAAGACTGCCAGGCTGCCGTGGTTTCTTCCTCGGTGAAATCCCACCGCTTGATCCGCACCGGAGCTTCCGCCTCGCCTTGCATTACCATCAAGGAAACCTTGCCATTGAAGTCTGCCGGTTCGTTTCGGGAGTCACGCGATTCCACAACGGTAAGCAAACTACTTGGCTCAACAGATTCTGAGGAATCACGAAAGATCTGCGTAATGACTAACTGCTCAGCCTGGCGTCCAGAGGTGCTGGGCCGATCCTGCTCGACCAGTGTTTCACTCTCCTCAAGAGACTCGATAACCTCTTCGTTAAAAGGATACTCGATGAATTCTTCTGACTCGTCAAAGGCAGCAGTCTGATAGGTTGCCGGATCGGGGATGCGAACTCCCCTGGTAGAAGTCTGCTCGTATTGCTCTTGATCAGCGTTGGCAAAGAGAGTGGCATTTGGTTCTTCTTCCAATCCGATCGGCTCACCGATTTCCAATTCCAGCTCTGGTACCTGAAGATCTTCAATAGGCGTTTCCGGGGTTCGATCGGGCATTGGTGTGTCCAGGATCGATTCGTCACGGGGCTCCTGCAGAGGCTTAACCGATGGCTTCTTGTCGACGGTAGTTTTACTCCTCGTTGTACTTGAACTTGTCGACTGTTTCGGCGCTGGAGTCGGTTCAGTGCGGGCCGCCACATGTTGCTGCGAACATCGGCATTGCCGCAGTTTATCAGAATACTCGACGACGTAATCCTCCAGCTCATAGATGTAGTCTTCCTGGGCACGTAGTTCACGCTCGAGGATATCAATTTGATTGTCGCGCGTGGATCGACATCCCGTTGAAAGTAACAGCGAAATACAAGCGCAACCTACCAACAATGCAAGAAGGGCTGGCCTTTCAAAATAAAAACTCGTCGTATCGCTTGCTGTTGGCATCAATCAGCTCAACCGGGACCCGAGGAAAAGTCATTCGGCAACCGATGGAGACGCTGCGCATACTCCTGCCGAAGCCAATTGGGGGGTAAGAAATAAGAAAACTGGTGGGCACAGTCAAGCGAGATTGGCGGTGCTAGCAGCGAATCGGAGGACCTTTGCCCTGGTTCAGTGCCTTACAATTCCATCTTCTCGATTACCTTGTCGATAATCCGATATTCACAGGCGTCCGCGGCAGACATGAAATGGTCGCGATCCGTGTCGCGTTCAATTTGCTCGAGCGACTGGCCGGTGTGCTCAATCAGGATCCGATTGAGTTTGTCCTTCGTTTTGCGGTACTCGGTGGCGTGAATCATGATGTCCTCGGCCGTGCCTTCCATTCCAGCCGAAGGTTGATGGATCATAATGCGGGAGTTGGGTAATGCATGGCGTTTGCCAGCTGCGCCTGCTGCCAGAAGCAGGGCTCCCATGGATGCCGCCTGTCCAAGGCAATAGGTGGCGACATCACAGGTGACAAATTGCATCGTGTCATAGATTGCCATGCCTGCTGTCACACTGCCTCCTGGGGAATTGATGTAGAAATGGATGTCTGCCTTAGGATCATCCGACTGGAGAAACAGCAATTGAGCCACGATGCTGTTTGCGACGTCGTCGTTTACCGTGGAACCCATCAGAACGATGCGATCTTTGAGCAAACGGCTGTAAATATCCATAGCCCGCTCTTCGCGGCCTGATTTTTCGATGACAAAAGGAACTAGCGACATAACAGGCAATCCATTGGTTGGGGGTGAATTGGGAGCGAAGGTTGAATAGGAAACTTGCGGCTTAAGAAGCTGCCTCAGTCGTCATCCTCATCTTCCGAATTTCCACCAAGTGACGGTTGTTTGGTGAGAATGTCATCAACGATGCCGTATTCTTTAGCCTCAGAGGCGGTCATATAGTAATCGCGATCACAGGCCTTGTGAATCTCTTCGATCGTTTTACCGGTATGGTCGGCCATAATTCGATTAAGGATTTCACGGGTACGAATGATTTCGTTGGCCTGAATTTCGATATCAGAGACCTGGCCTCCAACGCCTCCATGCGGCTGATGGATCATGACTTTGGAATGCTTGAGAGCGAAACGTTTCCCTTTCTCGCCACCCGCCAATAAGACGGCACCTCCACTGGCTGCCAATCCTACGCAGTAGGTCGCAACAGGAGGAGTAATCATCTGCATCGTGTCGTAGATTGCCAACGTGGAGGTCACGCTACCACCAGGAGAATTGATGTAAAAATGAATGTCTTTTCGACGGTTTTCGCTCTGAAGATAGAGCAGCTTCATCACCAATTCGTTGGCATTGCCATCGTATATTTCTCCCTGCAGAAAAATTACTCGATTTTCCAGCAAGAGATCACCCAGCGTCATCTGACGTTGACGCTGATAGTCACGCATGGCCGTGGCGAGCTGAGGGTCAAATCCATTCTCGGCCGACGATTCGTATTTCATAACAACTCCCTTTTTGGAAAATCTCCTGATAATCACCCGCTATCTCGAGCCGACGACATTTCCATTATCACCCCATTTTCAAGGGGGACAACTCAACCACACTACGCTTCGACAGATTCTGAACTGGCTTCGCTAACTGATGCAGGACCCTCTCCACCACCAGCGGCGAGATTCACCGCTTCCACATCGAACCGCTCGGGCTCATAGGGCTTGTCGACAAACTTGGCGTGCTCCTGCACCAATTCCAATACCTTTCGCTCGACGATCTGATTCTGTAACACGTCCATCAAGCCACGCTTCTCGATTTGAGCACGGACTCGACGAGGTGACTCACCACTTTGCATGGCGATCAGCCAGATTTCCTTTTCGAAATCCCCATCTTGCGCTTCGATGTTTTCTTCCTCAGCAATACGCTCAAGGATGAAGTGCTCTTTGAGACTGCGGGCAGTGGAAGCAGCACTATTTTGCCGCAGAACGTTTTCACGGGCGCGGATTTCGGCTTCATTGAAACCTGCCCTCCGCAACTCCATCACCGTGCGTTCCAACTCTCGAGCACTCTGCCGTTTCAAGAGAGCAGGTGGCAGCTGCCAGTCTGCCGACTTGGTGAGTAAGGCGGAAATCTGCGAGCGTATCTTCTGCTGCTGTTCATATTCGAGTTGACGCTTAAGACTGTCGTTGATTGCATCGCGGAGATCGCCCTCTGTTTTAAAATCCCCCATCTCCGCAAGGAATTCTTCAGTTAGTTCAGGAAGCTTAAGCTTTTTTACTTCAAGCACTTCGAATTCGACTGAAATCTTCTGCCCACGGAGCGACTCATTCGGAGCATCTTGCGTGAGTTCGACATCTACCTTTTTTCGATCACCCGACTTGGTTCCCACCATTAGTTTCGCAAAATCGGAAATCTCACCATCACGAAAGCTGAGTTTCTCACGGATCCGCACTACAAGCTCTTCTTCTTTTTCGATCTGCTTCTCTTCATGTGTGGTCGTGATGTTGACCGTGAGATAATCTCCTTCGGCGGCTGGCCCATCGTGTGGAACGAGCTGACCATACCGAGCCAGCATCTTTTCCAGATGTTGATCAACATCTTCGGGCGTGAATTCACGCACTGGTCGTTCAATTTTCACACCCTTCCATTTCGGCATCTCGAATTCAGGGCGAACTTCGATATCAAATTCAAAAGTCATCGGCCCTTCATCAGGAACTTCCACCGCATCAAGATTCAAATCTGGTTCACTGATGGCTGTGAAGGATTGTTCCTCGCTGATCTGGCTCAAGCTATCGAGCAACAGTGAGCCCTTGATCTGCTCTCCAATCTGTTTCTTGAATTTGCTTTCCACCAATTTTCGCGGAGCCCGACCTACGCGGAAACCGGGTACGTTGGCACTCGGCATGAGTTCGCTATAGGCATCATTCATATACCGATCGATGTCTTCACGGGAAACCGTCACAGTGACATGACGTTCACAATCACTGGGAGAGGTAACCTCCACTTGAAGATTCAAAGGCCGATCCTCAGCATCCGGCTCAGCGGTTAGTGTGTCGGCTTGTACTTCATCCAGGTCTTTATCTGCCATGAACTTTTCTCTCTGTGAAATTCTCGACTTGAAAACCTCGACCCGAGAAACTCAGAGTCAAGAAAATCAACATCTAAAAAAACCAAAGGCCCGCTACCGGCAATGACACCTCCCCTCCAGGAAGGCCAATCATCGGGGGCGGGCTCCAATTTGAAGCGAACACAATTGATAGGCCGACGAAGGTTCCCGGCAGAAACCGGCGAATTCGCCTTAACCAACAGTCAGAGCGGGTGATCGGGTTCGAACCGACGACAACAACGTTGGCAACGTTGTGCTCTACCAACTGAGCTACACCCGCAATGCGTTCTGAACCCCATTTCCCATCGGAATAGTAATTCAGGAACGATTCCCGAATTATAGGCTCGTCGCCTCCTTACGCAAGGGGATTTGCAGGCCTCTGCAGGGCAAAAACCCAGGGATTTTAGCGGTCCTAGCCAAGTCGAGCACTCTTTAGATACGATGGGGCCATGCTCCTCTTCAAGAAGAAGTTTCTGCCCGCGATTCGCAACGGTGAAAAGACACAAACCATACGATTGTGGAAACATCGCATGATGCGCGATGGCCAGCGAAGCTACATTCCCGGAGCAGGCTACATCACGATCGACAGCGTTCAAGAAGTAAGTATCGACCAGTTGACCGACGCCGATGCTGTGCCCGACGGTTTTCCTACCGCCAAAGCGCTGCAAGCCGAACTGGACAGTTTATACGCTGACAAAATAGCGGCTGGTTACCAGGCATATCGAGTGGTATTCCACCTTCAGGAGAAACCTGCTGAAACCTGAGTGCTCCAGGCTTGGATATCAGAAGGGCAGCTTGCCCTTTGGCAGGCTAATAAGCGAATATCTCCTGCATCGCTTGGGCAATTTGTTGGGGGTGGTTGAGCATATGGATCATGCTTGTGGCAAGAAGAATGATCGCAAACAATACGATACCTAGCCAACGAGGGTTAGAATCTACCGAGAGGGTATCCAATCGCGAGCCAAGCAGTCCTGCCAATTGCCTCCAACTGGTGAGATTCTGTTTAGCTCCACTGGCCACGAGCGAGACATTTCGCATGATCTCGAACGTTTCCAGGTGAAGCTGAATTCCTACTGTGGGTAGAGACAAACTATCTCCTGCCCAACGTGCCTGAGGATCGAGGCTCCGAGCTGCATCTGCTAGTACAGGGCGAAGCTCTTCGCTACTGATGTTGTAGATTACCAGCCTGGGTCGCGACACCAACATGGTCAGCCAGATGCTTAACCAATACAGTAGCAAGAGAAACAACCACACATAGCCGCCAAACTCGACCGATGCGGCCTCGGGACGAAACAGCTCGATCGGCCCCACAAATACCAGCCCCGAAAGAGCTACACCAAGTGTCGCAAGATCCGCACCGCCTGTTGTGATAAATGGCTTGCGACGCGCGTTCAGAATTCCCAGCATCAGGCAGTAGGATGCCACGGGCAGAAGGGCTATTGTCAGTCGCAAAGGGTCGGGGAGCATCCTCTCATGCTATCTTTGCCGGCCTTGTCGGAATAGGGTCATCCAACAGAATTTACTCTGCTGACCGCAACCACTCCAAAATAACCTTGCCAACTTTCCCAAGTGAATCAGCCGAGCAACGGTTATGTGTGTCGGACGTAGTATGCCAATAACGGTTTGTACGGTCGGGATATTCAAAATCGATCACGTCACACACAGGAATACCGCCAATATTATGCAGGGGGAGATGTTCGTCACGGACCAGGTATCCCACGCGGGGTATGAATTCATGCACTCCCAAACGAGCAGCCGTTTCCCAGATTCCTTGTACGATCGGTCGCGTGTCGTCCCAGGCCACACTATTCTGTTCCTGATAAATGCTCAGCCTGGCATCGCCAACCATATCGAGCAACACACCCGCGACATACTCATAATCGCGATTTTGTTTTCTATACTGTCGTGCGAAATACTCGCTTCCGAGAAAATAGGGATCCGTGCGGTCAGAATATACGAGCTCCTCAGCATCGAACAGGACGAAGTCGAGTCCATAACGATCGGGAATGCTTTTCACATGATGTGCCATTTCCATCAGCACAGCCGTGCCGCTCCCCCCGTCGTTGGCTCCCAGAAATACCCCTTCGCGACGCTGACGAGGATCGACATCTTGTGAAGGAAGCGGGCGCGTGTCGTAGTGCGCACACAATAAGATGCGCTCCTTGCTGTCCGGATACCATTGGACAATTAGATTCGCCAAGGGGACCGGTTGCCCGGTCTGAGGGTGTTTGGCAGTGAATCGTTGCCAGGTTACCTGCCCACCAAGCTCCGCAAAATGTTGGCCCAACATCTCCTGCTGTTTCTTCATTGCCGGGCTACCACTCATGCGATTGCCAAGCGCACAGATTTGGCGGAGATACTCGTATGCTCGTTTACCGCTGAAGGTTTGGGAGGGTTGAGAATCATCGGTTCGCCCAAGTTCGCAATCAAACCAAGAAACACAAATCAATAACAATACGATCCCCAAAAACTTCATATCTGTTCAACTCTTCCTGTGAAATATGGCCGCTTGATAAAAAACGAGATCTTTGCAGTTATTATAGGCCTCAACTCGCAATTGCTGATAGTTGAGTCCTTAGCATAGAATGACCTGACAGAATATTTCCCTATTCCCCCTAAGAAACGAAGAGACGACTTTCTTAACTAATTATACTTGCTATAGCTATTAGAGCTCGAATTGCTAAATTCACTTTTCACGATCGGAACTGTTCGACTTCTGAAGTGTTATTTGTAGAGTAAACTAAGATTGAGATCCGAAAGGACCTGTTTTGAAGCGACTGCTCGAAGCCTGTGATCAAGGCTTATTGATGCTCGACATAGCGGCAGGGAGTCTCGATGAGGCAATCCAGCAGATGGTCGATATGCTGGTCCGCAAAGGGGCGCTTGCTGCGACCGACGCTCCAGAGGTGCTTTCCGCCTTGCGGGAACGCGAAAAGATAGCCGCTTCAGCCATCGGTCACTCCGTGGCCGTGCCACATTCTTATCTTCCTTGCATTGCTGAACCGAGGATTGTGATTGCTCGGCTCAAGCACGGCATCAACGCCGGTGCCCCAGATGGATTACCAACCCGGTTCGTCTTCCTGCTGGTTGGACCGACGGATGCCACGTCAGATCATCTGGATGCCTTGGCGAATGTCGCTCGACTGATGTCGGACGAAGAGTTTCGGTATCTCGCGTCGATGGCAAAAACGCCCGCCGTCTTCCGTGTAGCGGTCGCTTCGCGATCGGCCGAAGCGGTGGCGGAGGAAGCTTACGAGGCTCCTAGTGATGAGCTGAAATACAGTGGTCGCCTCGGTGGCGGACTGATGGCCGATATTCGCCGCCGATTGCCGCACTATGTGAGTGACTTCACCGACGGGCTTCATAGTAAATGCGTTTCCTCGACAATCTTTTTATTCTTTGCCTGCATGGCTCCTGAGATCATCTTCGGGGGATTGATGAGTGCTCTGACGGACGGCGCAATCGGTGCCGTTGAGATGATTGTTGCGTCGGCAATCTGCGGGATGATTTATGCCCTGTTGGGAGGGCAACCTCTTATTATATTGGGCGGCACCGGCCCCATGCTGATCTTCACGGGAATTCTCTACAGCTATTGCCAGGAGCATCAGCTCGAATTTCTCACGACTTACGCGTGGGTGGGAATTTGGGCAGCGGTCACGTTGGTTATCCTTGCTATTACCGACGCAAGTTGTTTGATGAGATTCTTCACCCGGTTCACAGATGAACTCTTCGCAGCATTGATCTCACTGATCTTTATCTACGAGGCGATCAACAGCCTCATCGACATCTATCATCGAGTACCCCATGCCGAGTCGCTTGGTTATGACGTGGCGAATCTCTCGCTCTTGTTAGCGTTGGGCACCTTTTATATTGCCATCAGCCTCAGCCGATTCCGGCAAAGCAATTTTTTGTTGCCCCAGGTGAGAGAGTTTCTTGCAGACTTCGGCCCAACAATTGCGATTGCCTCTATGGCGGCAATCGCACACTTTGCCAAAGAAGCCACTCAGCTCGAGCCACTGCCAGCCCCCAACGAATTCGGCACCACCAGTGGACGACCTTGGCTGGTTCCCTGGCAGGATGTTTCGGGTTGGCTGATTGCCGCCACTATCGCCCCAGGAATCCTTTGCGGTCTACTGGTCTATCTCGATCAGAACATCACCGCCCGTCTGGTCAATAGTCCCGACAATCGACTCGAAAAGGGGTCTGCCTACCATCTCGACCTTGCCGTCATCGGCATTATGCTCGGATTTTGCTCACTGTTTGGTCTCCCTTGGATTGCAGCTGCAACAGTACGCTCGCTGAATCATGTCAGAAGCCTGGCGACGACGGAGGAAAAGGTCGACAAATCCGGCTCAACGCATACGCATATCCTGCATGTGCGAGAAACAAGAATCACTGGCTTCACTATCCATCTATTTATGGGCTTGTCCCTGTTGCTGTTGCCACTATTGCAATATATCCCATTGGCAGTTTTGTATGGGCTATTCCTGTACATGGGCGTTGTCTCGATCAAAGGAAATCAGTTCTTTGAACGAATCGGGTTGTTCTTCACCGACCCGGCACTCTATCCTTCCACACACTATGTCCGTCGTGTTTCGCGAAAGAAGCTGCATTTATTTACGCTGATCCAATTTGTGTGTCTGGTTCTGCTATGGGTAGTGAAGGCCAGCGAATATGGAATCCTTTTCCCTCTCTTCATCGCTTTGCTCGTCCCCTTCCGCTTTGCACTCGGATACTTCTTTGCAGAGGAGGACCTGGCTGCCCTAGATGCCGAAGAGAATCCGATTGAGGAAGAAGAAACCTGGTCTTAGAAGTTCGCTGACAGCTTTTGGCTAATAGCTAAAAGCTGACCGCGCTTTCAAGTTACCACCTCGGGCTCTCGGGGTACTTTCTTCTCAGCTTCGTCCTGCTTCAAACGGCTCATGCGATCGAATCGCGAATGAAGTGATCCCCAGTCGATCACCAGATTACCCTTACCCGCTTCATGCTGTTTGGCCCAATTCATCAAGAGGTCCAGGCAGGCGTGGTCGATGTAATCCAGATAACCGAAGTCCACGTGCAGATCGATTCCCTCTGGAACCTTCTCCAGAGCGGCTGCAAGTTTTGGCAGGCGGATGAAGGTGGCTGAGCCTTTGAGTTTGAGCACTGCCGATTTCTCGCCATTTTGGGAGAGCGACAAATCAGTTTCCAAGTGCGAAAACGTGTAGAGAATCTTGGCGGCTGAAAGGGCGATCCCGGTGAGTACGCCAGTCAACAAATCCGTAAAGACGATAGTGGCCACCGTGGCGGCATAGATGAAGACTTCGCCCCAACCATATTGGCGCAGTTTGACGAGCGACTTGACGTTGATCAACTTGTAACCTGTGTAGACCAGCATCGCAGCCAGGCTGGAGGTGGGGATCAAGCGAAGCATGAATGACAAAATGCTCACAAAGATCAATAACCACGCTCCATGCATGATGGCTGACTTTCGAGTCTTTCCGCCTGCCTGGACGTTGGCCGAGCTTCGCACAATCACACCGGTCATAGGCAGCGCCCCCACCAGACCACAGAGAGTGTTGCCGACCCCCTGTGCAAACAACTCACGATCGTAATTGGTGCGGCAGGCTCCCTGTACCATCTGATCCACGGCAGTAGCACACAGAAGTGTTTCGGCACTAGCAACCACAGCGAGCAAGAGTGCCGACTTTACGAGTTCTGCCCAGGGAGCATTGCTTACCAACTCAAGCGTGGGAACACGAATGTCCTCCCACAAGTTATCAGGCACTTCCACATACAAGACGGGCACCACCAAAACGGTAGCCAACACAGTCGCCAGCACAATCGCAACCAAGGGTGCCGGTATCACCTTGAGGGCTTTGGGCGCAAACGCTTGCCAGAAGATGATGGTTAGAATAGTTACCAATCCAATACTGGCGGCCAAATGGTGATTCTTCAAGCTGGCCAATAAATCATCGAAGGCCATGATACTCGTCTTTTGTAGCTTTAATGCTTCGTCGAGATCCGATTCTTCTAAACCCTTCAGGGCAGCTTCACTGCCCTTGATCGCAGCTGCCATGTCCGCCTGAATGCTTTTTGCGCGCTTGCTCCAATCCGTCAGAGATCCCAGTTGATCGACTTTGGATGTCAAGTCTTCTAAATGTGTGATGATATTCTGCTGCCGCTCAATGAGCTGCGGCATAGTGACTGCAGGAAGTTCGGGTTCCGCCTCAGCAGAAGCAGTGGCACCCGGTAGATGGGGGGCATGTTCTGCAAGTTTTTCTTGGATATTCACCTGACGCCGATGCAACTCACCCACTTCATGAAGAAGATCCGAACGGATTTGTCTCACCTCTCGGGGGGCTAAATCCGGGAGAGACAGGCTCTTGGCAACCGCCTGAGGAATCGTAGCCAAATTGTGGGCACCACTTCCTTTAGGTTTGTCGTCGATCATCACATGGAATTGGCTGGCCAGAATCAGAAATCCAATCCCTGCGAGCATCCCTTGGATGACCGCTGGTGAAACGGCACGAAACCATTGCCCCCACTTCAATAGTCCCGCTACGAGCTGGATCAAGCCTGCCAACAGCACGGCGAGGCCCAACATCTCGAGGCCCATCTTCTGGATGATCTCGTAAACAATCACCGTCAATCCAGCGGCAGGACCGCTGACCTGCAACGGGCAGCCTGCAAGCGTGCCGACCACCAGTCCTCCGATGATGCCCGTGATGAGGCCCGTGGACACCGGCGCCCCCGAGGCAATCGCGATGCCCATACACAACGGAAGGGCCACCAGAAAAACGACGATGGACGCGAGAAAATCGTGCTTGATATTTGACATGGAGATAATAATTGTTGATCGATTCGTTGAGAAAATTTATAGTCACTTTGCATTGAGGAAATTGGATGGGCCAATATCCCTGCAAGGGCACGCTGCGAAAGCCCGGGACGAAGTCCTGGGAACCGGATACCCTATTAGTGTACTAGCACTGTAAGGGCGCGCTAGCATGAATGAGTAAGCGTGCCCTTATAGGCCTAGAATTCACGATCGTAACTTTCCCCGGGAATTCGTCCCGGGGTTTCATAGCGCGGCCGTACCGGCCTATTGCAATAGCTCACGCAGCGCTGCGGGCTACTTGTCGTTCAAGTTCACACTCTGTGTTGGAATTCACTATTTCCCCGGGTGCATCCTTCTGCAGCTGAACCACTCGCACGAATCCCGCGATCGAGTAGACCAGCCCCGCCATGAGAAATGCGCTTAAGGGAGTCGAGAGGGCAACGAAGCTCTCCAGAGCCACCCCCAGGAAACCGAACAGGCCACAACCAATGGCCGCACCAAAACAGACTTGAATTTCCTCATCGGCGAACATTCCGCGAGTCGGTGAAAAAGGATTCGTTAAATCAGCCATAGATACTCCTATTCATCTTACTTTCGTGATCTTAGAGTGCAGCCAGTTGTGTTTCATTCAAACCAGGTTCAGAAGTGTGCAATAGTTCAAAATTCGCTTGATCGGGATGATAGGCAAAGACTTCGCCGGACTCGAAACGGTACACCCAACCATGGACTTTGAGCTTGCCCGCTTTCAAGGCGGCATCGACGCAGGGATGGGTTTTGAGATTCTGTAATTGCACCAGCACATTCTGTTCGACGGCTGCATTAAGCAGGTCGGCTTTGTCCTCTACATTAGAGTATTTTTCTTTCACACGTTGAGCCGTTTTCTCGGCATAGTCGAGCCAACTTTTCACACCGGGCAGTTCGCTCAAACTCTCGGGAGCCAACAGGCCTCCCATCGCGCCACAATGCGAATGGCCACAGATTATAATGTCGGGAACTTTCAACACCGAAACGGCATACTCAATCGTTGCCGCCTCTCCCCCTGTGACCGCGCCGTAAGGTGGGACAATGTTGCCCGCATTCCGTATGACGAACAGGTCCCCTGGATCTGTTTGGGTGATCAGATTGGGATCAATCCGTGAGTCAGAACATGTAATCAGCAAAACCGACGGCTGTTGACCTTTCGACAAGCGCTCGAATAATGACTTTTTCAACTCAAAGGCACTCTGCTGAAATTGTTGAATTCCCTTTATCAGTTTTTGCATAACAGTGATCCAATCTCAGTGAACGAAATCTTGTTTCCTAAACTCTCGCCCCTAGCTCGGGTGGTTTCACTTAAAAGTACTCTGGCATTCGGTAGATATGAATCGCGCCAAGACACCGGAAAATGATTCCCTAGCAGAACTGGGAATCGCGCAACGCGCGACGCTAACAACGTAGCGGAGCGCAGAGTTGGTCGGACAAGCGGTGTCCTGCAAGAGCCCGGGGAACTTGCCGGGATGCCGATTGGGTTCCTTGCCCGAACGCAGAGAATTGACTTGAAGGTCGGTGATGGCGCACCCGCAGGTGGCGATGGTCGATACTCAAAACACCTTCCCCAAGAGAGGTGCCGGGTTCCGACGCCCCGTTGGATTCACTGTTGACCAGCGACTCCGTGGCGACGACAGGCCCAGTCGTCAGCAACAAAGCAGCCACGATCACGTTGCAAAGCACGAGTTGCACGAAGGCCAAAAGCTGTCGGGTTGTTGATCGCATAATCATAACGGGCATCTGCCAGGCGATTGCACCATGACTGGGGGTCGAGCCCCGGTAGTATCCATCTTTTTCGCATCTGCGTCCAGTGCGAAAGGGTGTTGAAAGCCCGAGGTTTTCCCGAGAAAATCGGGGGGATTTTCTACTAAATGTCGCGGAACCAGATGAAAAAAGCTGCCCTCTGTGGAGCTAAGTTACCCGCGATTTTGGCATACTGACACTAGTGTGTGGCATCAAAATTTTGGACGGAGAAATAGGCGAAAGTATCTGCTTTGCGTGGACGCGTTGAATGAGTAAAGTCCATTCGGCCACGGCCTGACAGGTTCCGGTTCGTGCCGGCGGTAGATTACGCCGCCGCGTCCCAGCAGGGACCGCAAACGCGGGGGAGTGTCCCACTTTGAAGACTCAGAGTTGGCTGGAATCCGCCAAAGTGGTCGAGACCGCTGCACAGTAGCGAACCCAGTATCTGTGCGAAGACGATGCAGCTTCTCTCGGTTGGAAATCGGCGATATTCGCTTCCGCCTAGTGCACATGAGACATTGGACGATTCCCTTGATTACACTGGACTCACCCACATTGCGCACAAATGTGAGGCAAGCACAAGGTTCGTGAGGCGAGATCGCACTATCGTCGAAATTGTGACGCAACTGCGTAGTTTCTCGCGCCTCCAGCGATTTCTGCCTGTCAGAACTCCGCGAAGTTTTTTTGGCCTACTCGACCTCGATCATGCGTCATCTCGTAGCAGCGGACTACTCTCGTAGTGCGACGGGATCGAGACAACCGGTTCGAAGACCGGCGCATCGTTGTTGCGGCGACCCGCGATGCGGACGTAGCCTATATGCCGGCCCACGTCGGATTCCAGCGCAGCGATTTCCACCTTGTTATCGGGGGCGACGGTACGCAGCGACTCCAGCCAGAATTGCCAGCCTGCTTCGAGCGTATCGGCGACCGCGACATCGAGCACGCCGGCTCGACCGAGGTGCCAGCGCCACCAGTCCGCGGTGTGGAGGCTCCAAAGCTGGTCCTGGCGCCACCACGCGCTGAGGTGCGAGGGGATTTCCTGCCCTAAATCGTTGGTAAGGCCTGACATGGCGATTCCGATCTGGCCGCCAGGCTTTACGAACCGCCCCAACGTGTGGAGGAAGAGGTCATCAGTGCCGAAGTACATGTACGAGTCGACGGCCAGGATCGCATCGAAGAAGTCGGCTGCGAAGGGAAGCGACCGGGCATCGGCGTGAATTGGAAAAACTCCATCTGCAACTCCCGCGTCACGGATCCGCAGGAGGTTCTCGGAGGGGCTAAACCATAAGTCCGTGGCCCACACCTCGACACCAAACTCGCGGCGGAGAAAAATTGACGACATCGCTCGGCCGCAGCCAAGGTCCAGCACCCTCATGCCGGGCTGCAGGTCGAGCGTTTCGCAGAGCCATTCAGTGAGCCACAACGCGTTGGAAGGGCTTCCCATGCTTGCAATCACCCAATCTGGGTGATATCGAGAGGCCCGGGGAAACCGGTCAGAGAGCAGTCGCAAGTCGTTACACATTTCATTTACCTCAATTGGTATAATATTGTCTTTAGGTACGTCAGAAACGGTGAGAGTAGTGACAACGTCGTCACCTAAAGCACATCATTAACTATGGATGGCAACCGCTCCCCAACTCCGTCCAGAACGAGTGGCATGTGTCGAGGGTCACTAGGGCACTCACCAGCAGGGGGATCTAGCCAAGCCTTGTTGAGCATCTCCGCTTGCGATGCACCATACACCCAATGCCACACACCATGAGCAAGGCGGAGTTCGGTTCGGGCACGAGGTCGCCGATCTCTGCAAGCCGCAACGTGACGTCGTGGGGATGATAGAGCACTTCCCAATGGAAAGAGTGTCCTGCGGCGTAGGATACCGGGTCCTCGACAAACATACCAATCACATCACCTACGGCAGTCAGCACGGTAAACTCATCTCCCACCAAGGGCAGAAACAACCCGCTGCCTGTGTCGATCAGTTCGACGTCGAGCAGCCCACCCAGCAGGGCGTCGCCCGCGGTGACTTGGAGCACGTCGTGCTCGATCCCTCCCAGGTGGCCGCCAATCTCGACCAGCCAAGTGCCGTCGGCAGTATTTTCGAAACGATCGACCGAGGCGATGCCCGGGGAGTTACCAACCAGGAGCAATCCGTCGTTGACGACTCCCACATCGTCGAGAGTTGCGCCATTGGCCAGGGTGAGTTCGCCAGTGCTTCGATTGCGGAGCGTTCCCGATCCGATAAACAGCGCCCCGGCTTCCACGAGTGTTTGGGCTTCCATCCACAATTCGGCGTCGGGATCGGAAAAGTGCACCTCGCCATTAGCAGCGAATTCCACTGGCGCGGCAACACGTACGCGGCCATCGGAGTGGATGACTCCCGTCGACCGCATCGTCGCTCCATCGATCCGCACCGCGACGCCGGGCAGCAGATTCGTGAGGTTGAGCTCTCCGTTCATAGTCCACTTGTCAAACGCACCCGTGAGTTCGACGATAAGTCTGCCCAACAGTCCATTGACATTGATGGTTCCGTCGTAGGTATTATTAATGGTCGAGTCGATACTCTGAGCAGTGATGGTGGCCACATGGTTGAAGTTCCACACATTGCCACCACCGCCATCCATGTCGAAGACCCCCGCGTCGATATGCGTCAAGCCCGCGACCTGGGCGTTTCCGTTCTGAATGGCGATGCCCTCTACGCCAACATCGCCGTCCCAGATGGTGGTACCGTCAAACCGTACCGCTCCGTCGAAACTCTGCAGGCTGTGTGTCTGGAACTGCCCTCCGCGAACCAAAGTGGCCCCACCGAACGTCAGGTCGGCATCCTCCTGAACTTCGAAGAAGCCCCCTTCGATAGTGACGTTGTCGAACAACAGGCTGTTATCCGATTCGACGAAGACTGTGGCCGTGTTGGCGATGACGGTGTCGGCTTCGATGAAGGCCTGGCCAGCCCCTAGATTGAACAATTGCTCGGAGACGACGTTCAACTCGCCAGCCAGAGTCCAGTCGCCGCCGGCGAGGGTGGCCGGACTCGTGGTGAGCTTGTTTCCGAGCAGCTTGACCACTGACGACGGGTCAGAGGTCCAGCCCTGCTGAAAATTCATATTGAGCGTGCTGCCGGCCATCAGTTCGATCGTGCCGCTAAAGGAGTCCGAGAGTTGAGTGCCGTTGAAAGTGACCGTTTCTCCCGGGAGAATCCCGGTGCTGATGTCGAGGTGACCTTCGCCAAAGACCCCGTCCAGGTCCATCAAAGCGTCGCCAAGCTGGTTCACAGTGATGAACGGCGACCCGTTAGTCGAGATCCTGCCGTCATTGCGTAATGCGCTGCCCGCGGCGCCGTACAGGTTTATCGTCCCGCCCCCGAACAACAGCGAATCGACGCTGTTGATCAGCAGGTCGTTGACATTCAGATTTCCCTGCGACAACCGCAACCTGCCTTGGTTGGTCAGCAGGTCCGTCGTGAAGGTTGAGTTTTCAACCTCAAGCTCGCTCGTGCGGGAGCTTGAGCCAAAGATTAAAGTCTCGTCGGTCGCTATCATGGCACGCCCGTTCGTCCTCAATCTCATCCCGTTCTCGATCTGCAGCACGCGCACGGCGGCGTTGACGTCCAACTCAGCGTCAGCGTCCTCCGCGATTGGGAGGGATCCGATGCGCGCAAGATCGGCTACGCCTGGCACGCCGTTGGGAGTCCATTTACTGGCGTCCGACCACTGTCCGAATTGACTATTCCAGTCAAACGTCGCCGCCTGTGAGGCGGGGGCGAGGAGAATGACTTCGGTAATTCCTCCGGCAATACAGACCACCCATTTGCCGGAGTGCTTCCTTGGGAGCTCGCCGAGCCCCGTTGTGCGTCTCCACCCTTGACTCACCATACATACCAGTCCACAGATCATCAGGAACACGGTGCCAGGTTCGGGCACGAGTTCGCTGATCTCCACCAGTCGCAGCTTGACGTCGTGGGGGTGGTAGAGCACCTCCCACTGGTAGGAGTGACCCGCGGCGTAGGAAATCGGGTGGTTGTCCGAGAACTGCCCGCTAACCGCTTGTAAAGAACTAAGGATGGTGAAGGAGTCGCCAATTTGCGGATCGAACCCGATCCCCAGATCGATGAGATCTACTGACAATTTACCGTCCAAATTCGATAAACCATTAACCTGTACAATATCATGATGTGCCCCCGCAAGATAACCACCAATCTCTAGTTGCCAGATGCCGGATTCTAACCCTGTAAAGTGACCGACCGAGGCAATGCCGGGTGACGCGTGTTCCACCTCGAATAGCCCGCCATTGATTACTCCTACACCCGACATGATTACCTCATCTTCCAGCAGGAGATACCCATTATCTGCAGTAGACAAACTGCCATTTCCAGAGAAAAGGACTCCTTTCTCGACCTGTAAGTTTCCGTGAGTGCGAAGGACGGCATTGCCGGGGTTAATGCTGATCTCCGCCGGTCCGCCAGCTCCCGAAGCAGAGAAGACAATGTCGTTGTTCACCCGAGCACGTCCGTTGAGCACGTTCAAGTTGCCTTCAACGACCATTCTTGACCCATCCAACCGGGTTACAAAGAGCGCAGGATTCCCTGCGATATTCATCGTCCCGTCCAGATGCCAACTGGCAGCAGGATCGTTTAGATTCATCGTAAGCCTGGCTCCCAGGGTATTTCCCAGGTTGAAGGTTCCTTCAAAGTGGTTTGGTTGCACGACGCTTAAAGCACCGACATTCATCATAAGGTTTTGATTGATGTTCCAGGTCGTTGCTGCCAAGCCGTCCATATCGAAGCGGTCGGCGTTGATTGTGGTGGGGCCACTTACGGTTGCAATCCCGTTCTGCATAGCGGCGCCGTTGACGGTTACAGTTCCGTTCCATGTCGTCTGCCCATCAAAACGGACGAAACCATCAGAAAGCGATTCGCTAGGAGTGTTGAAGACCCCCCCCTGCACAGTAGTAACTCCGACGAACTCCAGATCAGCGCTTGATCCCAATGCGAAAACGGCTCCGGCCTGAATGATCGTTGAAGCTTCACTCCGCAGTCGATTATCGGCGTGAATAGAGATGTTAGCAAAAGGCTGAAACGTTGTGGGACTTTGTAGCCTTAAGAAGCTCCCGGCACTTCCAACTTGCACGTTCCCATTCACTATCAGTGGAGCGCCGGTGATCCGGGAAGCAATGGGGAACTGCCCGTTGCCGGTTACATTCAGCTGGCTACCAAGTCCTAGTTCCCAGGGATCGGTCAGACTCATTTGCAAATGAGCTCCTGGTGCCATTGAAATAAACCCACTGAAGGAATCCGAAAGTCCACTCCCCTCAACGACAAGCAGGCTGTTGAGAACGTCGAAGATGATTTGTCCAGTTTCCAGAGGTCCATCCAAATTAATAGGAAGAAGCGTTCCAGCACCGTTACTTTGACGAATGGTTAGCCCTCCGTTCGCAGTGGGTCGAATAGTCCCATTGTTTTTGAATGGCTCACTTCCGATGACGTCGATGAAGCCTTGCCCGCGGATTTCTCCGACCGAATAGGACGGCTCAGACGGAGTGGAGAACAGCCGAACTGCTGCGTTGTCGCGCAGCTCCAACCAAGTCCCTGGCGAAATAAGCTGGAGGTGGGCGGAGAAGTCGTGTTCGTTGATACCTATTAGGCTCAATCGTGCGATGATTCCAGTACCGTTGCCAGAAACCTGGGCGACTCCCAGTGAACCGATCTGACCACCCGCCGTATCTACAACCATGCCGTTGGACAAGTTCATCGAATGAAATGTCCCGGAACCACTCACGACCCCAGGCTGGAGACCTGGGGCTGGTGCCCCAATGAAGACGTTATCATTGAAGCCAGGAACTCCGAAAGGCAACCAGTTGGCCGCATTTGGCCAAGAGCCACTACCGGCGTTCCAAACGAAGTTCGCAGCAAGGGCACTGCTATTGATCGCGATGCAGGACGAAACAAAGCAAGCTGAAAACAGGGTCCATCTGGGACATGTTCGGTTGATCTGGTATTTCATAAGAACCTCAGATACTGTGGGATGACTTGCGGTGAAACGATCTAGGACCGCTTGGAAACCCAGCCCCCTACTAGGGGTCATTTCCCCGCGATTACTCGCCTACATTGCAAAACGTCGTTGTCCGTAAGATGCGACAAGAATTCCAAAACTCCCAGCGGCTATTTATAATTCAGGGATCGGAAGCCACACTCGTTCCGTAAAAATCGCTTTGAGAGCAGGACTCGGCGTCCTGAAACCTCTAACGGCGAAGGGCATGGCTATGGAAGAACCTAAAGGGTCGGTCACGCGGTTGTTCGATGGCGTAAGTCGGAACGAGCCGCAGGCAATCGAGGAACTCTGGCGCCGCTACGTCGCACGGGTAGAGGGAGTTGCGCGACCGGTCCTTGAACGACTTCCCACGAGGGAATCCAGCGCAGAAGATGTCGCTCAAAGTGCGTTTCGAGCGTTCTTCTCTATGGCGGCCCGAGGTCAAGCGTCAGAATTGACCAATCGTGATGAACTCTGGCGACTTCTGCGAACTATCACAAAGAACAAGTCCACTGACTACATTCGCCGGGGTATGCGGAAGTGTCGAGGAGGAAATGTAACACATGCAGCCAATTTATCTTATGAAATTCCAGCCAATTCTCCTACCTCCTCAGAGTATGTCTCAGCACAAGAGTCACTCGACATTTTGCTTGCCGACCTTGACCAAACCGGAGACACAAGGCTTAGACGAATTGCTTTGATGAGGCTAGCAGGGCTGAGTAATGAGGATATTGCTGCAGAATTGAAATGTACGACTCGAACCATTCAACGAAAAATTATTCTGGTGCAACGTCTTTGGGCTCTTCGAGATTCAAATTAAATGACCAGGATGCGATCTGGAATCTGCCACTTCCAATCCTCCAGCAGCTCGATCAACTGGCTGATGAATTAGAATCTGCTTGGCATCGAGGCGAGCGCCCCTCAATATCAGATTATGCTGACAGGCTTTGTATCGATGACACTCCGACGAAGTCGCTGGTAGAAGGGCACCTGACAAGCTTGCTTGAAGAGCTGTCCACGATCGCACCCTCAATAAGCGGCACTCCGCTCCCCATCGAATTTGCCTCGTCGAATGGTCCCATCATGGTTGGAGAATATCGCCTCCAAGAGCCTCTTGGCTCAGGTGGAATGGGCGTCGTATTTCGTGCAACACATGTACGCCTCCAAAGGGCAGTGGCGATAAAATTCCCCCGACTAGGAGGGTGGCACGATTCAGAATTATCCGCAAGGTTTCTCCGTGAGGCGCGAGTTATAGGCGGTCTAGAGCACCGTCACATCGTCCGCGCCTTCGACGCAGGAGATTCAAGTTTTGGTCCCTACCTTGTCACGGAATTTGTGGAGGGAAAGTCCATCGATGATATCGTGCGAAGTAGCGGCCCACTATCAATTTCCGAGTCGATCGAACTCGTATTACAGGCTGCTGATGCGCTTGCCTATGCTCATTCAAAAGGGATCGTTCATCGCGATGTCAAACCCTCTAATCTTTTGATTGACCAAAACAATACTGTGAGAATCGTGGATTTTGGACTCGCTAAGCCAGGTGAAACTTCCGAACTACTTAGTAATTATGACGCAACCTTGACGCGCCAGTTTGTAGGAACAGTTGCCTATGCCGCTCCCGAGCAACTTCGTCCGGGAGTAGTGGTCGATTGCCGATCCGACATTTATTCTTTGGGGTGTGTATTTTACTACTTGTTGACAGGGCAATCTCTACACAGTGGGTCGCTTGCCGATAGGCTCCTCTCCGAGCCACAGTCAGTTCGTACGGCATTGCCGACTGCAATTCCATCAATTCCTTCGCGGATCGCAGCATCTTGGAGTAAGATGGTTGCTCGACGACCAGAAGACCGATTCTCCTCAATGCATGAAGCCGCAGATTCACTACGGGCAGCACTTGCAGCAGGTCCAGATTCAAGATACGAAACAAGGTTTAAGAGGTGGTTAGTAGGCACTGGGTTGCTATTGGGAGCGTTGCTGCTGATCGGAGTCTCCATACAAAATGATCATAGACAGCGACCTTTCGGAAATTCTCCAATGCATGCTGTCGCACCTTTTTCAGCCTCCGAGGCAGCGCAATTACAATCCGTGTGGGCTGCTTATCTTCAGTTACCAAAACAAATCACCAACTCAATTGGAATGTCGTTTGTACTGATTCCGCCAGGTGAGTTTGAAATGGGGGCAATCGATCCCACAGCATTGACTGCTGTAGATCCTGAAAACTGGCGTTGGCAAGAGCCAGATGAAATCCATCGCATCCACAACCCTCAACATCGTGTTCGACTTACCAAATCGCTGTACTTCGGCGCTACGGAGGTTACTTTTCAACAGTTCTCCAGCTTCGTCGATGCATCTGGCTACGTAACCGAAGCTGAAAAATCAAGCGGTTGGGGTCGTGAAGACCGCGGTTGGCTGAAACGCTCAGGCTACTCATGGAAGAATACCGGCCAACGTGTGAGTGAACCAGACCATCCAGTAATGAACGTCTCATGGAACGACGCTCTGGCTTTTTGTGATTGGCTAAATAAGGTTGATTCCCACGGAACATACCGCTTGCCTACTGAGGCGGAATGGGAATTCGTGTGCCGCGCCGGAACCAATACTGTTTTTTATTTTGGTGAGAACGCAGATTTTATGCGTGAACACGGCTGGACTTCAGAAGAATCAGATGGGCGAATTCAACTCATCGCAACGAAACAGCCGAATCCATTTGGAGTATACGACTTATACGGAAACCGTCAGGAGTGGTGCCTCGATCATTTTGATCCCCTATATTACACAAAGTCGCCAATCGAGAACCCTCTATGCACTTTAGGAGATGGCACACGTGTACTGCGCGGCGGGACCCATACCGACCCAGCTATCTTTTGCAACTCAACGCGACGTTGGTCTCAGTTACCTGATAATGTGGGGGCTGCTGGGATAAGAGTCGTTTGCGAGACAGAAGATCCTCATGAATAGCACCCGACCTCATATGCCGCAAACACTTACCATCTCGAGGTAGATTCTCCACATAAAACTGCACATGGCTGCGAGACCCAAGCGGAATATTTCTTAAGATTCAAGTGTTTACCTTAACCCGAGCTACCAGTAGCAATCAAAGCGGCTCGATTGCCCTTGGCTGAAGAACCCTTTAAACTGACTAGCAAAGTTGATGAGCCCCCGTAGCTCAGGGGATAGAGCGACGGTTTCCTAAACCGCAGGTCGCAGGTTCGAATCCTGCCGGGGGTATTGGACGTAACTACCAGAACCAAGTGTTTTATTCTTCATGATTCAGCTTAGTCGACTCCTGGTATCGTGAGTGGGAAGAATCGATTATCATCCACCTCTTGGCTAAGGATCTCTTTAGCCTTGACAACTAAATCTGCTCTCGAGGCGGCAAGATCATGGGTTTCTCCTGGATCGGTCGCCAGGTCATAGACTTCCCAGGGTCCAGGTTCCTTGGTCTGCAGGCCTTGTCGCACCACCTTTATATCCCCAAAGCGTGCTGCGATCTGGCCACCGTACTCTGGAAAAACCCAAACCATCGGCTTGTGGGCTGGCGGTGCAGTTCCTGCGGTAACGGCAGTCCAGAAACTTTCGCCATCAAGCCGGTCGGGTATCTCTAGCCCAGTGGCTTCACACAATGTCGGAAACCAATCCGCAAAATAGCTCGGCAATTTATGTACTGCTCCTGCTTGGATGCGATTTGGGAGCCTCATAATCATCGGTACGCGAATGCCACCCTCGTACACGCTTCCTTTGTAGCCGCGTAGTCCTGCCGTGCTTTTGAAAAACTTGGCATCGACACCCCCAACATGAAAATGCGTATTGTGAGGACCAGCGTGGGTGGTGCCATTGTCGCTCGTAAAGACCACAAGGGTCCGCTCTGCGATGCCAGCATTCTCCAAAGCATCCAGAACTCGACCGACATAACCATCCAGATCGGAGATCATCGCCGCATAAGCAGCCCTGGGCCTAGGGTGAGGCAAGTAGCCGCATTGTCCCTGATAGATCTCCGTATCCCATTCCTCTGGAAATCTCTCTACAGATTCTCGAGGTGGATGCATTGCGACGTGGGGTTCGATCAAAGGGAGATACAGAAAGAAAGGACGATCTCGATTCGCAGCAATAAACTTTTCTGCCTCGACGATCATAAGTCTAGGCGCGTAGGTTTCGCCTATCCAGTCTTCCATACGCACTTCGCCCTTCACAGCAGGATGGTGGCCGGAAACGGGATGCGTGTTGATAATGAGACGATTTCCATTTCGCCATAGGTGCGGAGGATAGTAACTGTGTGCTACGCTTTGGCAATTGTAACCAAAGAATAGATCGAATCCTTTGCGATTGGGGTCGCCTGAGCTGCCGACCGGTCCGAGTCCCCACTTTCCGATGGCTGCCGTGGCGTATCCGTTGCGTTGAAACAGTTGTGCCAGGGTCAAGGCTTCTTCGGAAAGAGGAACTTGCCCTTCGTCGTACTCCGGGAAAACCTTTTTTGCCTGCAAGTTTCCCCTTATTTCAGCATGCCCCGTATGCTTGCCGGTGAGCAACACACACCGCGATGGCGCGCAAACTGGTGCACCGCTGTAGTGTTGGGTGAAGCGCATCCCATCTTTGGCCAACGCATCGATGTTTGGTGTGGGAATTTGAGTCTGGCCACAACAGCCAAGTTCGCCCCAGCCTAGATCGTCTGCCAGGATAAATACCACATTGATCTTCTGTGAAGCCAATGGCTCTTCAGCAAGAATCTCTTCCGCCGTCGCCGCAAGCCAGACGGCAAACGTAACACATACTATCGACGATAAAAAAAGACTCGACCGCCACATCGCCATCTCCTCGCAAACCTGAATGGACAAACTCAATATAGTCGCTGTTCATGACCGCGACTACTTTCTGTCAGTGGTGGAATAGACGTCTTACCAGTGCTAAGTTCCCTTGGCGACCCGGCTTTCGTAACGTTGGATCATAAGTCTGGATGCTGATTCTTTGTGTTAAACTTTTCAGATTGTTCTCTTTGTGCAGGTGACCTTTACTTCTTTCGTGGGTCTGCTTGACTCCACGCGGCTCGAAATGACTCCGTGAGAGTGGCTGCGTGGTATATTTTTCCATCGGCCGGGCGGTATGTAATCCGCTGGGAAGTTGGCCTCATGGAGGAGTTTCACGCGACACTTGAAAGGCTCGATTCGCAACACTCTGTTCGTGCTTTCCGCCGGCTGGATGCTGGCCTGTCTGGCGGTAGGTACCGGCTGCACGTCCCTTGCGGGAAAGAAAACCGTCTGGCAGCAACCTTGCTATGCACCGCCTGATCCAGATGGGGTCAGGAATTGGTCGCTCGCGCTTGCCGAGGAACACTACGCGGCGGCAGTTCAATCGGAATCTGCCGATTGCCCCAACTGTGTCGATCTCTATTATCAGGCGGCAATCGCTTCCTGGCCGGTGCTGGAGCGCGAACTTTCCAAAAGTGGTAAGACCTCCGTTCGCTCTGCCGAGCTCCATCGCTCGGCGGTTGCCAAGTTGCTTGTCACCGCTCAGCGGTTTGGGCGTTGGGACCCATGTCGCGGCGTTGCGATTTCCTCGCAATGCGGAACGACTCTCCTGCGGACCACCTACCAGGGCTTCACCTGGGGACCAGAAGAGTTTCAGCAACTTCAGCCGGCTGGCGAATATGCCGCGCCAAGTTTGTCGCGGGCGTTCCGTAATGGTGGCCTGGGTGTCCCTTTGGTTGTGATGCGTGAAACTGCATGTCCCCAGCCGTTCACTCAAAAGGAGCGAACCTTTGCCGCAACTGCTGTACTACGTCCCGATGAAACGCAGGCGGGCTACCAACTCGAATTCCATGACCCCTTGCGCGAGTCGACCACCGTCGTAGCGGAGAATCTGGTTCCGTTGGCTCAAGACATTACCGCTCCGTTCGCACTAGCCAGCCAAGGAAACGATCGGCAGTGGCTTAGTTACTTCCTGGTGCCAGGGGTTGCCGGAGATCGCGACGGTTTGTTCATGATCGAACCTTATCAGCCCGGCAAGATTCCGGTGGTCTTCATCCATGGTCTGCTCAGCGATCCAGCAACTTGGATCGATGTGGTGAACGAGCTGCGCGCCCAACCGGATCTGAACAACCGCTTCCAGTGGTGGGCCTTTCGCTACGCCACCGGAGAACCTTTCCTGACAAGTGCCGCGCGACTCCGGCGGGAGCTAGTTCAACTCAGGCAAGTCTATGATCCCACCCACAGTGATCCTGCGCTGTCGCAAACTGTGTTGATTGGCCATAGCCTGGGCGGATTGGTTGCAAAACTGCAAGTCACGCAGAGTGGAGATCTTCTCTGGCGTTCCGCCGCGAACCAACCGTTGGCCACTGTCGTGACAACTCCAGAAACACGGCGGAACTTGCAGGAGGTTTTTTTCTTTCAGCCCTCGATGGCAATTACACGTGTTGTGTTTATTGGAACTCCCCACCATGGATCGCCATTGGCTCGTCGGCCGATCGGGCGCATTGGATCAGCACTCGTGGAACCTTCAGAACAATCTGAAGCGCGCCATAGTCAGCTTGCCAGCGACAATCCAGACCTCTTCCGTCCTGAGCTTCAGCTGCGGTTTCCTACGAGCATCGATCTGTTGGAGCCGGAGAGCCCCTTGTTGGCAGCCACGCGTGAGATGCCGTACTCGCCGATGGTTTCCTTGCACTCGGTCGTTGGCTATGGACAATATACCTGGAAAGGTGTGCCTTCGGATGGGATCGTACCCGTTCCAAGTGCTCGCCTCTTTGGCGTCCAAAGTGAGAGAGACGTGGAAGCCAAGCATGAGACGCTACATCGCGATCCAGCAACCATCACAGAACTCGCCCGTATCCTGCGTGTTCATTTGTGCCAGAACGGACTTTTCTGAACGGCAATTGTAAAGAGAACCCTTCCCGGCCGCTACCGCGTCCGACCCTCCCGCAAGCGGGAGGGTCTCAGGGAAAAAGGCTCCTATCAAATCATCCTCCTGAGGGAGGGTCGCGTGCTATAGAGCGGGGAGGGGCTGTTCGACAGAGGGATTCGTTTTCGCCTTCTGCGAACTAAGTCCATCTGTGACGACTATTCCAATTAGAAGCACGAATGGTCGAAAAAGGTTTTTGCCAAGTGGCCAGATTAAACTACATCTTTAGTGGGGGAATTACTTACTTGAAACACCTCTTAGTCTCAAGAATAAAGCACTAAAAAGGAAACAGAACATGTCTACAGATTCTAACTCACCTTCGGCCATGGCTGCCGAAGCACTTCAAGAGTTGCGCGTACTACGCGACCACTGGTGGGCGTTTTTGGCGCTCGGTATCACCCTGGCTGTGATCGGGTCGGTTTGTATTATCCATCCCTTCGTGGCATCGGTTACTTCGGTCGTGCTTTTGGGATTCTTGCTGGTAGCCGCTGGGATTGCCCAAGTGCTCAGCTCGTTTTTGGCCGGCAAGTGGAGCGGAATGTTCATGCACCTGTTCGTCGGGGTGCTCTACGGAATCGTGGGTTTCATGATTATCGATGCCCCGGTTGAAAACACGTTGTTGTTGACCAAGATTCTCGCGATCTTTTTAATGGTCGTTGGCTTGATCAATATCCTCTACTCCCTGATTGAGAGATTCCAGGGATGGGGTTGGGTCCTCTTGAATGGTGGCATCACCTTCTTGCTAGGGCTCTTGATTAACCGCCAGTGGCCAAGCTCTGCCATGTGGGTCATCGGTTTGTTTATCGGCATCGAGATGATCTTCAACGGCTGGGCATGGATCATGTTCGCCTTTGGTATCAAACCGCGATCGCAAGGCGGCTGATAAAAATAGTGCAAAGTTTTGAGAGGGCTGGTCACTAGATGTAGTGACCAGCCCTTTTCTGTTTCACTTGAACTGGTTCGGTTGTTGGGCGTGCATCCCCTCTCATGCAGCGCCTAGTTCGGCAAATAGATCGTCGTACACATCTTCAGGCAACTCATTAACGTCAGAAATTGCCGATATCAGATCTGTCGTCATGTTCTCGAATGGCGAAAAGGAAAGTACGTTTTGGTAATCCTCGAAAACCCAATCCTTGGCGAGATTCATCAGTGCGGAATCTGATGAGCCTCGTTCCACAATGCTAGAGCGAACCCTTGCATTTCTCGATTCATCTTCTCGTGCTATGGTTATCTCGGCAGAACGGGATGGTCCGCCCACATAACCGAATCCCTGATTCGAGACGACTTGCTTCGTCTCAATGGTCGTGTCGCTGCCAAGGACAGAACTCCAACGAAGGTTGTTCTGTGAAATCGAATTGTTGGCAATCGGAATCGTGTAGTCGATGATATTCGGAATCAAATCCAGAATAAGCGGGTCCCAGACAACAGGAATCTCTTGAGTGCGCAGTATCGTGTCGATCATAGTCACTGTTTGAGAGGGGTTCGTGATCGCGAAACTCTGGAAATTTTCGAAGAGTGCATGAGTCGAAAGGCTGATGATGCCGCCAGGGAGACCATTGACCTGGGCGTCAGTCCCCCAAGGATTGCCAAGAGTAAATGTTCCCGAGTTTGCCTCGTAGCCCAACATGGCGTAGCAGTGTCCGGCGACAATATTGGCATCGACGCCGGCAAAGTCACTGCAGAATGTGATCATACGACCTGAAAGAAAATCATTCCCGATGGCAGAGCCCATCAACGTAGCTGCCCCGTCAGCCATGCCGATCATGACGACGCTTTGTCCCGTTAGATGACTCATGGCCCCATCAGGCCAGCCCCCATCGAGTGCCCAATAGCTATTCACTCCACCGCTGCCGATCCACCCGGATTCATTGATCTGAGCGTACGCCTTTTCCGCTAAAGCCGCCCACAACGCGTTGGAGGCGTCATTAAACGCATCGCTCGTATTGGCAAAGGCAAAGGTGTTAAAAGCGTCGACGGGCAAGAAGCGATCGACGGTGACATACTCCGCATTTCCGTTGTGAAAGAATCTTACACTAAAAGTGTTATCGCCATTGTCGATAAACATGTTCTGAATTAACGAGGGAGAGCGGAAAGCAACTTCCTCGAGACTTGCCAGAAACCAGCAGTCACCTAACGCTCCTTGATCGACGTCGATATAACTCGGTCCACCACTGCCGAAAAGAGTTCCGGCAGCAGCCATGTAGGTGAGCCCCATGTTGGCGGGAAGTGTGGGACGATCTGCGCCGAGGAACCATTTCGCTGTCAAGCGATTGAGGTGAACCGAGGAGCTGCCGGCACGAAGATTGCCCAATGAAGAACCCTGAAAGAAGGCGTTGGCCCGATCGCCGTTGACGACTTTGCCAGCCAGGTTCTGCACATGATAGGGGGTGCCCAGCAAGTCGGGCCTGTTTACTATGTCCTGTAAATCGTTGAATTCTGACGCCGTGACCCCGCCTCCAGCAACTTGATTGAAGATGGAGATCATGTCATTGCGACTGAGAACACGATCGGCGCTAAGCTGGCGCACCAAAGTTCTCAGCGGTGCATCCTGGATGTTTTGATCAATCCAGGCGACAGTTGGATCGATGCTCACAGGTGGCTGCTGCACCCGGCTTATCCCGCCAAACAAACCAGCCATCAACCGTCGATCTTCCAGATACTCTAAGGTGAGATTCGTTGACTTTGCTTTGGATGCAGTATTGGGATTCGACCATAAAAACGTGCCAAGCTGCCACATGATATACCTCCTGGGTAAAGACCGCTTTATCTCAATACAGCGGACAAACTTGGAGGGTGTTACAGCATGGCCCTAAAAAAGGCTGACCGACAATTTGCCCTTGCGGTGCCGCAACGTCGAAAACCAGACTTGGAGAGCGGCAGACGGCTTCCTTGAATTGCCCCTACTCCGCCAACAGCTTCACAACTGCGGAATGTCCATCTCAGCGTTAGTAACGCGTTGATGTCACCAATCCATTCACGAAGAGGCTTTGTGACACGAAGCCAAGAATTCCAAAACTGATTCGACAAAAGTTTGCGGCTGTTCCCAGTGAAGGGAATGAGCCGCGTCATTGATCACCGAAAATGTTGCCCCCGGGATGATTTCAGACAACTGGGCACACACATCGCGGGGAAACAAAAGATCCTCTCGTCCACACATCACATGGGTCTCTGCCGAAATCTTGCTCACCAAATCGGTACCGTCATATCTGGCCAACGCCCCGACTTGGTTTGCAAACGCAGTTGCAGTTTGTGGATAAGGATATTCAACTGCAAATCGGATGGCGTCATCGACGGCCTGATCATTTTCGAAAAATCGCTCAGAGAAGAACCAGAAAAACAGGTTTCGGAACCAGAGTTCCAGCTCCATATATGCTTTTCGGCATTCGGCCCAATTAAAGAATAGAGAATTGTTGCGGGATGAATTAGAAGCTGAGGTACCTGCCAAGATTAGCTTCGCCACTATATCTGGGTAGCGACTAGCCAGGTCTAAAGCAGACATACCTCCCATGGAATGTCCGAGTACGAATACCTTGGACAATCCTAGATGCCGAATCAGTTCGGCACAGTCATCTGCTATCTGGGTAACACTCAACTCGATTTCTTGCGGTTTTGATCTCCCGACACCTCGATTATCAGGTGTGATGACGAGATGATGCTTGGAAAGGCCTTCCAGGACTGGTTGCCAGCTCTGAGAATCACTGGCCAGACCAGCAATCAGCATCAGTGGTGCACCTTGCCCATGAATTTCGTAGTAGAGCTCCAAAGAGTTGATTGCTGCGTAGGGCATCGTAAAGAGGCGACTTCTATGGATTCTGAAGAGTGAACTCCCTTAGCTCCTGACTTGTAATCTTCTACGAAACTGTCTATCTGACAGTGCGACGCAAAAACCAGCAGCTAACTGTGGAGAAAACGAATGCCAAGGACGAAGGTTCCGGCACGTTGACAATGGTTGCGGTCAGGCTGGCATTATAGCTGCTTTGCCAGAGGGCCAAGTCGGCTGCACTCAGAGGATTCCTTGAACCACCCCGCTGCCAGACGAGGAAATCCTTGCCATCGACTTTGTCATCGAAATTAAAATCTCCCGGCAGATCCGCTCTGCCGGCCAAACGCGTCGGAGAGCCGACATCAAGGTGCAAGTGGTTTTGGTGACTTCCACTGGAATCAAAGGAAATAGGCGTCGAAGGACGCAGCGAAATGAGGCCCGCCCGAATGTCTTGATTGGAGGTAATGATTCTGATGACCCGGCCACTCTCAGGACCTCCACTAGCCCCGGCATCGATGTAGGCGACAGCGATGTCGATCACTCTTTGCTCGGCGAGACTTGTGACACCGTTGCCGAAATTCCAAGTCGAACTATCGACGTGCATATCAATGTCCATACCCACAAGGTGCGTACTATGCGCTGCCGCTGACCCATATCCATCGGCCGTCGACATGGCGTTCATTAACTGAGTGATTCCCGTAGCTGCCTTGGCGTCGGCCGAACCGCTCCTCCATAGATTTAGCGCCCAGTTGGTGCCGAAACGCTCTATCTGCGGGGTGAGTCCAGTTCTCAGATTGGTGCCTGGGTCGCGGCTTGGCAGAATATCGAAGTTTCCAATCATCGAATTCACGCTAAACGTTCCAGGAACTTGAGGATCAGGATCGATTAACTCCTCCCAAGTTGGAGCGTTCGCTGCATTGAGCCAGCCTGCGGTATTCGGCCCAATGATTCCATCAACATTGTTCTGAGAGGTATTCACACCTGCCACAAAGGCTGCCTGAAATGTTCGCAGCGCCGAATCGGTATTCGGGCCAAAAAGACCATCAACAGCAATGGCGGCGCCTCCTTCCCGAACAAATCCTAAATACCGCAAACGCTGTTGTTGCTGTGCGACAAAAAGTTTGTTGTTTCCCGGATTGTTGATGGATTCAAGGCTCTGGCCTACCGAGCCTGAGCCTGCTCCTGTGTAACCAGGTTGGATGGTGACGGCAAAGGTTTTTTGCTGGCCATTGATTAATATTGAGCCCTGGAGGGTACCTTGAAATCCGCGTGCCGCGGGATCTACGTCGCCCAAAGCTGGTGTATTGCGTGCAGGGTCAGCAAAAACCCATAGCCGACCATCGTTAAGAAAATTGCCCTGATTTAAGTTGGAACTCGTAAGAACGGTATGGCTACCAAATCCGCTCAACGACAAACCAGAAAATGTAGCCCCAGCGGGTACTCCTGGACGCGAGCTAAAATCAACTTCGATGCCATTACCCGTACGTCCATAAAAATCGAAATCTACCGCTTGGCAAGGCATATCGAGCAAAGCAACTGCCGCGATCAGGATGTAAAACGCATACGTGTGGCGCATGATTTTTTTCCGTCTTCCCTTGATCAAAATGTATTCCTGGCTTACTAGAAACGGTTTCAAAATCGTGAGCCGAATGCGCTAGCATCGGGTGAACCTGTGTTTGGGCTAAGCATTGACGTCTCCCGAGGCTAGCGCCTAGCTCACAAGAACTTTAATTCTATTTTGAAACCGCTTCTAAGCACTTCTCTCATTTTACTTTGAGAGCGGGAAATCGACGACTGGTAGGAAGCGCAGAAGATTCTCAATTTTACGAACTCGTGCCAGTAGCAGAGATGGCAGGCGATTGCAGTCTAAGACTGCTTCTCAAGCTTGCTGGTAGAGTAGGCAGAAGAGCGATCAGTTGAACGCAAGTCCTCCTCCAAACTGCGAAACGGCTCAATACCGAGCTCTTGGAGTGCTCCGTGGTAGGATCGCACCGCCTCAGCCGGATCGCTGATTTCTCCATCGGCCAGATACCTCAAGTGCTGGATAAAGGAAAGCTGATGCTCCGAATTATTAATCATGCGGCCGTAAAGGGCTACCCGAGCACCATGTTTTTTGGCTTCCCACAACTGACTGAATGCGTCGAACGTTGTCCCCGCCGATCCCCCCAGGATTCCGACTACCAGCGAAGAGTCATAGGCCACAAGTTCCTCCATCGCCTTTGGGCCTAAATAGGGAATCTTGAGAAACTTTGGCCGCGAGTTGGGAGGAATTCCGGCCATCGTACGAACAATTGAATCATTGATGAATCGGGGAACATCTTCCTTGGCAAGATTATTAGGAGCATTCGGCGCAAATACTTCCAGAAAATGGCGAAAGCCTTTCTCTTCTGCTTCGAGACGAAATTCCCTATAGGCTTGTAAGGCCACACGGTCCAGAGTGGCATCATTATTAAAGGTGATCGAATAGAGCCCCAAGTCAGCTCCAAGGCACCGCTCATCAGGGGCGCACTTCTCATGGCCACACATGGCCTCGTCGATTGTCGCCGTGCGAAAGGGGAGTGAAGGTTGAACTCCGTAAGCACCCACCCCACCTGCCAGCCAGATATCGGTGGTGTCGTTGGCTCGAATAGCAGGGGTAACAGCGCTCTGCTCAAAGAGTCGCTTTTCGATCGTCAAACGAACGTTTGTATTAACGCTCATCAGCATGATATCGACAAGGCCCTGGTTGACAATCTCACCAATCGTATCGTGGAATTCACCGATCGAGCGAAACTCAGTTTCGCCAGACCTGGTATTTTGACGACGACCTGGGGCAGAAATCCCGAAAGCCATGTCGGCATCCTTGGCATCCGCCAGGATGAAATCCTTACAGGATGAGTCACCGAGGATGCGGGCTAGTTTTTCATCGAGGGTTTTCATCATGATAGAAGCTTTGGGGTTGATTGCTCATAAACGAGCCAGGCTAAAGCTTTTGGGATTCCCTTCTCACGCCATTGGGGACGGCGGTAGTCCTTCATTAGATAGCTGCATGTCATCAACCGGTTTTGCAGAGGGAGGCCGCTGGTGACCAAAGTATCGTCATCGCTGACATGCTCGCTGGGTAGCATAAAGAAACTCAGTAATGGCTCTTTATTGCTCGCTCTTGGTCGAGGGCTTCGACCAATCAAGTCCCGTTTGTCGAACTACCCTCTGCTCAAAGTCACCTAATAATCCTCCCAGCACATCCCATCCGTCGCGACGGCGAAGTTCAAGATCGCCTTGACGATTCACACGAAGAATACTGTGCGCTACAATTCCACTTGCCTTGATTTGAGCTTCACTGAGTTCATCAGGCAACATCAGAGAAATTAACTGCTCGCCAGTCATTTCTATAAATTCCATGGGAATCTCCACCGTCTGTAGAGGGTTTAATTAGGGAATAAAGTTTAATTTAGCTGTTGCCGAAGCAATCTATCAAGCCAAACAAGCGAATTATCCTTCAAGCCCATATATTTCCACATCTACGCCCGTAGAGTAGTGGGCAAACTCCGGCAGCCCTGTACAGCTTTCAAATCCCGTGGCTGTTAACAGATCATCTCGGATGCTCAAGATTTCTGCATTTCGTACAGGATAAGGTCTGTGATGGACTTGGCCAGTAAGAACAATTCCAGCTTGCTCAAGAAAGAGAAGATATCTCTCCAAAAAGAAAAACTCGATCGAGCCTAATACTGACTGTGCCAATGATTCGCCAATAAGGCAATGCGAATCGTGGCGAACTCCCGACGTCGGCCGGACCGAACTATACGCAATACTATTTTCCACCTGCTTCAAACTCATCTCCGCAAAATGATAGGGTAAACCCCAGAACTTTCTGGCAACCCAAACACCAATGCGTGATGCCGCATCTAGCGAAAAGAAATACACGCCTGGTCGGTTTCGATAGGTTACATAAGTGCGTACATTGGTTTCGAAAAACTGAAAACTCAATCCCTCCGGACACCACCAGGGGCGAACATGTCTCATGGCAAAGGGCACTACACCGACATATGCGACGCCGTCAAAGAGATCAAGTTCTAGTGACTCGGGAACAAGCGGCCGCAGCACTTCTTCAGGAATTGCCCAGTGCATGAAAAGCAGCGAACGCCATTTCTGAAAACCTACAGGCTTTTGATCTGGTCGAAGCGTGGGGCCGATGCGATCGATCATTTAGAAAACTCCTGGCAGTGTCAAACATGATCGACTTGGTCGTCGCTATGAATCTTGACCGTGTCGAAGCCTAAAAGTTCTGCTCTTAACATGCCAATGGTGCACCAGTGCCGTTGAACAAGTACGAACTAAACACGGACATATCCGAAAATCCCCACAAGACTTAACTCCCTCGCTACTTGGTTCCTTACTTTACCAAGCTGGAAATCATTCTAAAATCAGAGAATTAGTCGATTTCAACAGAACCTTTTCTAATCTGGCTGAATCGGTTATCGAATGGAGGACCTTTTGCATGCGCTATCTATTAACTCTGGCATTCGTTCTGGGAATGACTTCGCAGGCTCAGGCTCAATTTGGATGGCAGTACCAGCCCGCTGAGCAGATTATCCGAAACAGCACGCCTTACTATGGTTACGGGGGCTTTGCACCGAGATACTATGCTGGTGGGTTCGATTGCGGGTATCGAGCGTACGACGGGTATGGTGGTTATGGAGCTGATAGGCTTGGGATTTCGACGAGCTACACATGGGGGAGTGACGGGACGAGTTACATGTCAACTACGTTCAATTGGTGAGTCTCAGGAACGCCTGCTGGGGAACACAGTTGACAAGAATGTCACTGAAGTGGATCAGAACTCTACTCACGACTGAAAGCCCCAAGCTATGCCAAAGAGAAAAGTATACTGACCTTTCTTTGGCCGCTGCTAAGGCTACATGACTGCCAAAGTAAATATGAGCCCGGCGGGACTCGAACCCACGACCCACGGATTAAAAGTCCGTTGCTCTACCAACTGAGCTACGGGCTCATACTGCTGAGGCAATGCCTGAAACCAGAGCCCCAGAGTATAGTCGCCCGAGTGGTCGTCGGCTAGTCGCGTCTTGGCATGATTTTCCAGAAAAATGCCAAGAATGGTGGCCAGAATGAGCGGTAGTTCAACGCGGCGAATACTGGTCAACAGCACAAAGCGTCTTCGACCTGCGTAGCTGGAAATGAAGGAATGAGAGGAACTGTAGTAGATTCCTCCCATTCCTTCGCAGGGTTTCCCAAATACTCAATGTTTGCAGAGCAGCCTGGCTATTACGGTCCGCAATTGCAGTCACTTGTTACCATAGGTGCACCCATGATCATAGGGGCACTTCCATCGTAGCCGTAGCTCACTGCGGTACCGTCGGTACAACAGGGATCACAAGCTGGCACGCAACATGTTGGCTGGCAACAGACGGGAGCACAGCGTTGAACGCTGCCGATCATCGGAGTCGCACAAGCGTTCCTACGGAAACCAAACAAGCTGCCACAATTGCCGCAACCGGTGGCATTGAGCATCAGCGCGGCTACCGCGATAAATAGTAAAGTCTTTTTCATCTCCTGCTTTGTCCCGCGAGGTGGGGACGCTCCGTTCACGTGGTTTGCCAAGGGCAATTGATGCACACCAGCCACGAACGCTCGTTCGCAACCGGCAAGCAAAGATTTCTCCACGAAAGCATTCCCCGCGATGGTGCGTTTGGCAAACATCGTGTTGAGATTTTGCCTCATTTTCCGAGGCACTCGTAACCTGCGTGACGTTTATGGCGAATGTGCGATCCGCTGCCATGGGATTGTTCCAACTAAATTGATTGTTCCAAAGAAAGCCTCCGATTAGGATGAAAGGGGCTGGAAGAACTATCGCACTTACAGCAGCCATGGATGAAACGCAGCGCGGACTTGACCGCAACCAATAAAAGTTTTAATAGCCACGCATTGACACTGATGGACACGGATTGCATTCAGACTGCTGTCATATTCTGTGTTTCGTCCGTGTATATCCGTGGCTAAAAAATGATTCTATTGTGAAATCACACTCAACAGGATTTCTGGCGATTGCTCAACTTTTGGTGGGCACTTTTCTGTTGGCAATGGTTCTGCGAACCTGGCTTGTGATGGGACTTATTGAACCTGTCACGGTAGCAGGGAGTTCGATGGCACCAACCCTGCTGGGTCCCCATGTCTCAGTGCCATGTGATCGATGCCAACATCGTTTTGACGTCGGTGCCGATTTTGCCGCTGAGTCGGACAATGCTGAGTGTCCCCAATGTGGATTTCGGGAGAACTTGCTGGCTGAGTTGCCGCTCGAGCGCGGCGACCGGATGGTCATTGACCGCACGGCATTTCTCGCTCGCCGCCTGCAACGCTGGGAGCCGGTGGTATTTGTCTCACCTGAGGACGAAGGTAACTTGGTGGTAAAACGAGTTGTCGGTCTCCCCGGCGAAACGATCCAACTACGTGATGGGGAAGTTTTGATTCATGGAGAACTAGCCAGAAAATCACTTTCCGCTCAGAACACACTGCGACGACTAGTACACTCTGAAACACCACTATCTTCACGTTGGCGAGGAGATGGTTGGTCTTGGACTGCTGATTCCTGGAAATGCATCGCCAAGGACGGTTGGCATTGGCTCGATTACGTTCATCCCACTACAAAACCGATCACCGACGATTCAGCCTACAATGCGGGTCTCACTCGTCGCCTGTTTGCCGTTCACGACCTTTGCCTCTCCATCAGGCTGAAAGTTGCAGGTAAAGGCGAACTCGCAATTCGCATGAATCCTGGGATGCAGGACTTTGAATTTCACCTAAATGTGACATCCGGAGAATGCATAGTTACTTCAGGCGGGGAACTTCTCACTCAAACGATGTTGCCGCAAGCAACAAGCTTAAAACTGCAGAACGACGAAGTTCTGCTGGAGATATCTTCTTTCGACCAGAGATGTACGGTGAGTCTCGACGGTGTCGTCCAATTGGAAAATGAAATAGAACGGCCAGATTCCGAACAAGCTAACTCCCCTGCTCCAACGTTTTTCGTAGGTGCAAAGGATGTCACAGTGAGCCTGAGAGATTTACAAATCTATCGAGATTCTTATTTCGCTTCCCATGAGGAAATGCTGGGATTCAACAAACCAATGTCAGAGATAACCCTTAGCGATGGGGAAATCTTCGTTTTGGGTGACAATGGTCCAGTTTCGCTCGATAGCCGGCATTGGGGGCCTTTGCCGCTACGATTTCTGGTAGGCCGGCCAATAGGTGTCCGCTAGCACCTCCTCGCTGCGGACTTTCAAGTTTCCCGCAAAGCGGATTTTTGGCTATATTGCTCTGTCTCGGGTGAATAGAATCTAGCTCCCATTCGTCCCCATGCCAATTCGACCCCACATTCCGCGCATTTTATGGCCAAGAAGAATCCTCCCAAGTATCGCCGCTCGCAGCCCAATCGCCCATCGAGGGAAGAGGTCACTGCCTCCAGCGGTGGCACCGTTGCCTTCCGCGAAACCATCGAGTCGATTGTGATCGCCTTTGTGTTGGCTTTCCTGTTTCGCACCTTTGAAGCCGAGGCGTTTGTCATTCCGACCGGCTCGATGTCCCCTTCCCTGTTAGGACAGCATAAAGATGTGAAATGCAGCGAATGCGACTACCGGTTTCATACAACAGCCAGTACCGAAGGAGAAGATCGTGATGCTCGCCTGGCTGAGCTTCGCAACTCGAATCTGACTCCCCACAGACGGATGCAGTTGGAGCGAGAAATTGCGGGAGCTGAAGTGATCGCAGGCATGTGTCCCATGTGTCGGCAAACGATGCTTTATCGTGATGATAACCTGCCCCCCGGCATGCCGCCCTGGGTGGGAACTCAAGATGTGGGCGACGAGCCAACCTATCCGGGCGACCGCATCCTGGTCAACAAATACAGCTTCGGCTTTCGCGACCCAAAGCGGTGGGAAGTGGTTGTGTTTAAATTCCCCGGCAACGGAGAGATGAACTATATCAAGCGCCTGGTGGGCTTGCCGGAGGAAGATTTAAGGGTTTACCAGGGCGACGTTTTCATTCGGCCACAGGAAGAAGGTGCCGAGTTCCACATCGAGCGCAAGCCGCCTGAAAAAGTGAAGGCGATGCTCCAACCCGTTCACAACACCGATTTCGACCCGCTGATTCTCTACAATGCCGGCTGGCCTTTGCGGTGGAGCGATGCATCCGGCGGGTGGCAGAAAGAAGTTGAACCGGATGACTCAACTTTGGTGCAGCACCACAAATTTGTCTCGTCGGACGACGCACCCGATGCGCCGGTGGCCTGGCTCCGCTATCAACATCTGCTCCCAGACGACAACGATTGGACGGTCGCCCGACGGTTTGCCGACCAGGGCAAATACGTGGGAACGACCAAGGAGCGTTGGCTTGATGGCATACGCCCACAACTCATCAGCGATTTCAACCCGTACAACGCCCGAGTTCTGAGGGCCCAACTTATGAATAGCGGTCCATTGCAGATTGAACCCCACCTGCTGGGAATGGAATGGGTCACTGATCTTGGCGTAGTATGCGATGTCGAAATTCATGAGGCACAAGGTGAGTTATTGCTTGACCTTGTCGAGGCGGGAAAACATTTTACCTGTCAGATCGATCTCAAGACGGGCACTGCCACCCTCAGCATCGACGGCCTCACGGATTTCACGCCGACAGCCCAGACACCACTTTCCAAACGAGGAGAATATCGACTCCGATTCGCCAACGTCGACGATCAACTCCTTTTGTGGGTTGACGACAAACTGATCCCATTCGGAGAAGGCACCGGGGCAGCGACCTATGATGCCGACCGTTTGTTCGGAGGCCGCGAGAATGCCATTCCACAAACCTCCGAGGAGGATCCCGGCGATCTAGCGCCCATTGGAATCGGCGCTCGAGGGGCATCGCTTACCATCAATCACATTGAGGTGCTTCGCGATATTTATTATATCTCCGCTAATTCAGAAGATGACTACATCCGAGCCCGCTGGGGAGGTGGATACCACACGGACTATACACGTCCCGATGAAGAAGCAAAGCTCCCGGATGGTACCATCCAGCCGCCCCTCAGTTACGTGAGACAATTGTTTTATGACCCGAGCACCTGGCCACGCTTCCTGACGCGTCGCAAGCGCACTTTTCCGGTGGAAGAGGGACAATACTTTGTCATGGGAGATAATAGTCCCGAAAGCCAGGATTGCCGGCTCTGGAAGTCGGGCGACAAGTCAAAAGGGCTCCCTGGCGGAGCGTATTTGGATGCACGCCTGATGACCGGCGACGCGGTCTGCGTATTTTGGCCCCATTCATGGGGGAGTATACCAGGACTGAAAATGCTCCCCGGCTTTCCAAACTTTTGGGATATGAGAATAGTGAGATAAAAAGCTATTAGTCGTAAGGGATTAGCTGTTAGCCATTCTTCTGGTATGACTAACGACTAACAGCTTCCCACGTCATGGAGGACGAACGTGTCATTACTTCGCGCTAGTGGACTGGTGAAAAGCTACGGACGGCGACGAGTCGTCGACGGAGTTGATTTTGCCGTTGAGCCGGGTGAAATCGTTGGACTCCTGGGACCCAACGGTGCCGGCAAGACGACCTCGTTTCGCATGACCTGTGGAATGATCGATCCCGATTCGGGTCAGGTACTTCTCGCAGGGCAAGATGTGACCGACTGGCCCATGTATCGCCGTGCCCGTGACGGAGGGATGGGCTATCTTTCTCAGGAGTCAAGCGTTTTCCGCAAACTCTCCGTGCAGAACAACCTGCTCGGTGTGATGGAGATGCTGGGCATCGACCGCAAGACCCGCCGTCGGCGTTGTGACGAATTGCTCGAACAGTTTGGTATCACCAAACTCCGCCGCAGCAAGGCACACCAACTTTCGGGTGGTGAACGCCGACGGTTGGAAATCGCCCGTTCGTTGGTCTCCGATCCGCAAATCATTCTGCTCGACGAGCCCTTCACAGGTATCGACCCCGTGACGATCGCCAGCATCCAAGAGATCATTCGCGACCTCCGCTCGCGCGGAATATCGATTCTCATCACCGATCACCAGGTCCGCGAGACTTTGCAGATTACCGATCGCAGTTACGTGATTCGTGCAGGACAAGTCCTTTGCCACGGCACGCCTAATGAGGTCTTGCAGAATCCTGAGGCACGCAAACATTACTTTGGTGAAGGAATGGAGATGAGCCTTGCGGGACCGCACTCCGCACCTGGAACATCTGCCGAATCGCGACTGGCCGCGATTCGCGATCGCATCTCTCATCGTTTCAACGACCCGCACGAAGGTGCCGCTTAAGTTCTTTAAATTCGCGTAAGAATGCTCCCTAACAGCCGTGGCGCCAGACCGATGGTAAAACGCCGTCCAAGAACCATCGGCGTGGCACCGACGGCTGCAAAATCCTCGTATTTCGTCACACAAATGCCTGCTACAATATCGCCATGAGTGAAACTTCTCAGACCAATGGCGAAGTACCACCTGAAGATGCACCCGACGGCCCTCCGCCGCTCAGGAGTGTGCATACGTCAAACCTTCCGCAGATTCTCTCCGAAGGGAATTTTTCGCTGTTGGTGACCACCTACCAGGCCGGCAAGCTGGTGGTACTTCGCAACGACAAGGGGGTACTCAACACCCACTTCCGCAACTTTCTCAAGCCGATGGGACTCGCCGTGCGCGGTGGCAAGTTGGCCGTTGGTTGCAGTATCGACATATGGGAATTTCACAATGTGCCCGCCGTCTGCCCGCGCTTGAACGACCACGAAGAAAACAAGGACACCGGCTTCGAGCATGACGCCTGCTTCCTGCCGCGGCGCAGCCACACCACCGGCGACATGCAGATCCACGAAATGGCCTGGGTCGAGGAAGAACTGTGGTTTGTCAACACGGCATTCAGTTGTCTCGCCACGCGGAGCGAAATCAACAGCTTTGAACCTCGCTGGCGGCCATCCTTCATCACCGATTTAGCGCCCGGCGATTATTGTCATCTCAACGGCCTCGCCACTCGCGATGGTCGCATTCGCTACGTGACGGCTCTGGGAGAAACCAACACGCCCGGCGGTTGGCGCGACAACAAACGCGATGGAGGAATCCTCATCGATGTCGATTCCAATGAGATCATCGCCCGCGGCCTGTCGATGCCCCACTCGCCCCGTTGGTACCGCGACAAGCTCTGGCTCCTGGAATCGGGCAACGGCACGTTTGGCACCGTCGATCTGGCGAGTGGCAAGTATGAACCGATTTCTGAACTGCCTGGATTTACTCGTGGCATCTCCTTCCTCGGTCCGTTGGCATTTATCGGTCTCTCGCAGGTCCGCGAGTCGGCGGTGTTTAGTGGCATCCCTTTGGTCGAGCGATTGGAAGAACGCACCTGCGGAGTCTGGGTCGTCAACATCGAAAGCGGTCAAACTGTCGCCTTCTGCCGATTCGAAGACGCCGTGCAGGAAATCTTCGCCGTAGAAGTATTGGGAGGGAGCCGGTTCCCCGATCTGGTCAACCACGACGCCGAACTGATCGGCCGTTCCTATGTGCTGGGGGATGAGGCCCTCGCACAAGTTCCCGCCGATCTGAGGGCAGGAGGAGCTAAAAAAACTTGACTTCTTACTTTCCAGCAATAGTAGGGTGGGCACCGCCCACCAAAATTATTTGATTGTAAGACGAACGCCACTTTTTTGTGGGCGATGCCCACCCTACTATTATCACTCCATAGTCTTTTCCCCTCTGCTTTGCTAAACTACCCGCTTGGAACAGTTTTCTCCTACCTCACCACTTTGGCTGCTCTCTCCGGTGCCCATGAATTCTGCTGATCGCACCGTTTTTGTCACGGGATGCTCAACCGGCATCGGCAGAGCCACTGCGCTGCTGCTCGCGGAAAAGGGTTTTCGTGTGTTCGCAGGGCTCCGCTGTGCCGAGCAAGCGGCAGAACTCGCCCAGACAGCTAACGGTAATCTTACGACGCAACTAATCGACGTCACTAACGAAGCCGACATCGCCCGTGCGGTGACCGAAATTCAAGGGGCCAGCCCCGAGGGTCTCTACGCACTGGTGAACAATGCCGGAGTTGGGCTGGCAGCCGCCACCGAACTGACGACCGCCGAAGAACTGCGAAACTTGTTTGAGATCAACGCCATCGCGCCGTTGCGACTGATTCAACACTTTCTTCCCATGCTGCGACAAACCAAGGGTCGTATCGTTAACGTGTCGTCGATGAACGGAACGCAGGCGCTCCCTATGGTGGGTGCCTACTCGGCCAGCAAGTTCGCACTCGAGGCACTTACCGACACACTGCGCGTGGAACTGCGGCCGTGGCGAATCTCGCTGAGTCTCATCCGCCCCGGCCAGGTCCGCACACCCATTTTCACCAAGGCCCGCCAGCAGATCGACGAGCGTCGCGCAAAGATTCCCGCAGAGGTCCGCAATACCTACGATAGGTTTTATACCCGCGCAGCCGGTTTCAACGAACGCGGAGCCAAATCGCGAACGCTACCCGAAGACGTGGCCCGCGTCGTATTGCGCGCGCTCAACTCTCGTTGGCCCAAAACCCACTACCACGTCGGCGTCGACGCCCACGGCATGCACCTCTTACGATACGTACACCCCAAACTCGTCGACCGCGTCATCGCCCGCGTCATGGGACTGCTCAAGAAAGCGGAGTAAATCTTTTTTTGAGCCACGGACAGACACGGATGAAACACGGAGGAGTTGTAGTTGCAACTCTTTAAAAGTGGGACTGGGTAATAGCCACAAAAAGCACGAGAAGACACGAAAAGCATCGTTCTTCCTTAGTGCATTTTTGTGTTTTTTGTGGCGGTCTATTGAATTCTGCGTTAATGCCCTAACCGAACAAAAAGCCCAAGCCGAAACATGCAATAAAGAAACAAACAGACAAGAATTCTTCTTATCCGTGTTTAATCCGTGTCCATCCGTGGCTAAAATTCTATTTTGATCCCGCCGAAAGCTTCTCCACCACCTGCATCACTTCCTGGCTATCCGCGGTTGGGTTGACGCTGGTGTTTTTGTAGGCGATCTTCCCATCTTTATCGATCACGAAGGTCCAGCGGCTGGTAGTCACCCCGCGATCGAGCGTGAATTCTTTTCCGTCAATGGTGGTGGTGATCGAACCCCCATCGCGGGTCTCTACCCCGAATTGCTTGGCGATCTTGCCTTCCGGATCGGCCAGCAACGTGAAATTCAAATCGTGGGCCGCTTTGAAATGGCGATGGTTCTCGGCCGAGTCCCCACTGACGCCGATCACACGCACGTCGAGGTCGCGCAGGTCTTCCATCGCATCGCGGTAGCTGCATGCCTGCTTGGTGCAACCACCGGTCATGTCGGCCGGATAGAAATAGACAACCAAGATTTTCTTACCTACCACGTCGCTGGAATCGAACTCCGTATCGTTATCCGCAGTGCCAGAAAAGTTCGGTGCCGGATCGCCAACCGCCAGGTCCACGCCCTCAGCCGCCGGTATGGCTTTCATGCCGCAAGTGAAAACGAGGAAACACATTAAAGCAAGATTCAGATTATGCATGGCCGAACTCTCCACTAAGAAAAAAGCGAATTAAGTTTGCGTTGCGAATCTATTTAGCATACAATTCCAGGCATCTCGTCAACAGTGGTTCGTCGCCAGGGGCAATTCGGCTGCGATCCGCCAGGACGAGCAGAACGGAACGTGAGGCACCGATGGTTCTTCTCACACTCTACTTCTATGCCGGTTGGCACCTTCTCAGTTTCGCCACGCACGCGGAACAACAGGATCACCTCGATCCCGCGGTAATTCTCCCTCCGATTATCGGGCCGCTAGCGGCCATTATTCTCTGTTTCATTTTTGTTATCTCTTGTTCTACTCGGAGGACCTTCTCATGGCACGCACACGCCATCCGCGCCGCTGCGCGCGGGAAACCACCCCATTCACGCGCTCCCCTTATGCTCGCCGTCTCCGCTGCGAGCAACTGGAAGACCGCCGCCTGCTCGCTCTCTTGACGGTGACCACCGACCAGGACGTGGTGGACTTCAACGACGGCGTCCTTTCACTCCGGGAAGCCATCTTCGCCGCCAACACCGTACCCGGCCCCGACGAAATCCAATTCGACTTCGGCCACGACGGCCCGGCAACGATTCTGCTTACGCAAGGTGAATTGCAGATCACCGATTCGCTGACGATCACCGGGTCGGGGGCGGAGTTGCTCTCGATTGATGCCCAGCAGCAGTCGCGGATATTTCACGCGAAAGGGTTTGTTGGCGACGTGACTTTATCTGGGATGACATTAACGAAGGGAAGAACGACTCAAGTTGGTTACATGTCAGGAGGTAGTGCTCTCCAGACCGTTACAGGAGTAAATCTCACTATCCAAGGATGTACGATCAGTGGTAATTCAACACTTGGGCATGGTGCAAGAGGAGGGGCTATCAGTTCCTTTGGAAACTTAACAATTCGCGACAGCCTGATAGAAGGAAACTCGACTGAAGGAGACGCAGCTTTCGGCGGCGGGATTTTCTGCTATGAAATCTCAATGTCAAATTCGGTAGTTAAAGACAATCATACTTATGGGTTTTTTGCTAAGGGTGGGGGTCTATTTTCCCAAGGGTTTCGTTCCGGTCCAAGTTCCATCGTGAATAGTCAAGTTTTGAAGAATTCAACCTTCGGTGGATCTTCTTATGGAGGCGGTGCTTATTTAGGACATGCATCGGTCACTGACAGTATTATTAACGGAAACAGCACTTTTGGCAGCAGTGCGAAGGGTGGAGGATTATATTTACGTGGTTCGATTGCCATTACATCTAGTACAATTTCGGACAACCGCACGCTGGATACTCTTTCATCTGGAGGGGGGATTTTTTCGCAAGGAACATTAGTAATCCAAGAAAGCCTGGTTTCAGGCAACAGCACCAATAGTGTAGTTTCATACGGCGGGGGAATTTCTCTTTTTGGAGAAGCGGACATCTACGCAACCAGGATTATTGGCAACACAACCTTGGGCAACGGAGCCAGAGCCGGCGCGATATACGTAGGTGTGTTGAGTTCGTTGGTGATAGATTCCTGTAGCATTGAAATGAACTCTGCTTCTGGTTCTGGTGCTTACGGCGGAGCAATTCGTTCTCGCGGAGCAATATCGATCAAGGCAAGCAGAATAAGTGGAAATCAAGTAGTAGGAGACGGATCCCGGGGCGGTGGCATTTATTCTGAGAGTGGGTCTCTTTCAATTATCGATTCGGAAGTTTCTCATAATTCTGCGATGGGTCACGAATCCTTTGGAGGTGGAATATTTACTACTGGGCAAACGGAAATAGTGCGAAGTACCCTTACCAAAAACTTCGTTGAAGGAGAATTGGCAAGAGGTGGAGCGATATTTGGTGTCTACTTAACTATTGTCAATTCCACCATCTCAAGCAGTTTAGTCAAAGGAAGGCATGCTTCAGCAGGTGGAGTGTTTTCCATCGTAACGCGAGGTTTTCACAATACAACTATTGTCAATAATCAGGCCATTGGAGAAAACTCTTTCGCCGGAGGAATCATATTTAGAAATAATGCGGCATCTATCAGCAATTCGCTAATTGCCGGGAACTTAGCTGATACGATGAGTTCTGATATGATGTGGATTGAATTTCCACCGAGCATTCACTTCAGTATCATCGGCACCAACGCCGGCACCACCCTGATTGAAGCCCCCGTCGGCTCGCCTGACACCAACGGCAACCTCATCGGTGGACCGATCCACGGCGTAATCGATCCCCTCCTCGGCCCGCTGGCCGACAATGGTGGGCCGACGCTTACCCACGCTCTGCTTCCCGGTAGCCCAGCGATCAACATGGGTGATCCGAACGCCGTGGCGGGGCAGAATGGGGTGCCGCTATTCGATCAGCGCGAGGCGCCGTTTGGTCGTGTGGCCGGTGGACGCATCGACATCGGCGCGTTCGAAACCGGGCCGCTGGTGGTGGACACGCTCGTCGACGAAAACGATGGCGACTACTCCCAGGGTGATTTCTCCTTGCGCGAAGCTATCGACCTAGCCAACCGCCTGGCAGTAGTCGACACGATTGAATTTGACCCCATCCTCACGGCAATCGCTGGTCCACTCCCACCCACCATTCTGCTCACCATGGGTGAACTGTCGATCACCGATTCGCTGACAATCAACGGTCCGGGTGCGGAGTTGCTGACATTAGATGCAAGTGGTTCCTCTGGAAGCATCTTCGTGATTGACGATCTTGATGTCAGTTTCGTTATCGAAACTAATATCTCAGGTCTGACGCTCACAGGCGCCACCGAATCGGCCATCTCATCCACAGATAGCTTAACTTTGGACTCGATGACTATTCGCGGAAATGAAAGTTTTGCTGGTGGGGCAATCAGAATGAGCATTTTACGTCAAGCTCCTGAAACAAGTTTGAGAGTAATCGGTTCGATTCTCAGCGAAAACATCTCCAGAGGGAGAGACGCGGGAGCCATATATTTCCGGGGGTATCAAGGCAAATTATCTATTGTAGATAGCATAATCACGGGCAACTCAATTCAAGGCTTTACTCTTCCTCGCGAAGGGAGTCGTGGTGGAGGAATTCTTATCGATGGACAAGACAACGACGTCTGGATAACGAAAAGTAAAATAGAAGCTAATCAGGCGGCCAATGGTGGAGGCTTATACATCTCAAACCGTGGAACAGGCTTGGTTACAATTGCTGAGACAACTATCAGCAAGAATATTGCTATTGGAAGAGGTGGGGGAATTGCGGGATCGGATTCTAGAATATCAATCTTCTCTAGTTCAATTTCTAATAATCAACTCTTAAAATCCTCAAGCGCTCCAGTGGGAGGTGGGGGAATCTTTCTTTCTGGAGGTGAAGGATTAATCATTGAATCTACGTTAATAAGTCAAAATGCATCTACCTACTCTGGGGGTGGAATACTTACGCTCAAAGTACCCATGCAGATAACTGACTCAGCTGTCACAGAGAATTCTGCTGCTCACCGAGGAGGTGGAATTTTTAACTTCAGTGGAAAGATGCTTCTTATTGAAAGAACTGAAATCTCTGGAAACACGTCGGAAGATAGTGGGGGCGGCATTTCTCTTGTCGGCGTAGATTCTTTTGATGGAAATGCCTTCACAATAACTAACTCCACCATCAGCGGGAACGCTTCTTTCGAAAATGGTGGAGGCATCAACTCACTTTCAAGTGCATTGCTAGTCATAAATTCATCAATTAGCGGTAATCGCGCACGCTACTCAGGTGGTGGTATTGCTCAAACAAATGGAAGTGTGGCAAGTTTCGCCCACACCATTATCACCAACAACACCTCCGATGCAAACATGAATGGCTCAGGCAATGGCGGTGGAATTTTCGGCGGTCCTGTATCACTCGACCACACCATAGTCGCCGGAAATCACGACAACTCCGGCGTTGCGAATGACATCGCTGGAGTATTCAACTCAACCTATAGCCTCGTTGGCTTCGGTGCTCAGTTCCTCGGCCCGCTGGCCGACTATGGCGGGCCGACGCTTACCCATGCACTCCTTCCCGGCAGCCCAGCGATCAATGCGGGGGACCCGAATCTCGTACAAGGCCAGGCCGGGTTGCCGGAATTTGATCAGCGCGGTGCACCGTTCGCACGAGTCGTTGGCGGTCGGATCGACATCGGTGCCTACGAATCACAACCTGCAATTGGCTCTTTCCACGCTGATTTCGATGGCGATGGCGATCGCGATGGACGCGATTTTCTCATCTGGCAGCGCGGGGTGGGCATCAGCCAGAACGCCCAACGGAGTGACGGGGATGCCACAGGAAACATGGCCGTCGATGGCAACGACCTGGCCGTCTGGCGGGCGACCTACGGCAATAAACTCTCAACCATTGATCAAGCGCTGGAAAGCTTCGCCAATCTCTCTGCCGGAGTCCCCTTGTTATTTGCCGACCACAATGCGGTTGAGCTCAGATCAGCACCTGTAGAAATTGAAATCGCGGAGATTCCCAATTTGCCTACTGACATGCCTGCACTGAAAAGTCAGGTGCGTTACTTCCCGACGATTTATTCATCAGAATCTCGCCCAGCCGACAGTCCGGCTGACCTCTCAGACGGCGACTTCGAAAACGTTTTAGATCGCATCTTCGCTATTCTGTAGTTCTATTAGCCACGGATGGACACGGATGAAACACGGATAAGAAAGCTGCACGTGCTTTTCCTCCGTTGCCTCTGTTACCACATGTTTAAAAAGCGTCTTTGAGCTTGGTTGCCGCGTTCAACTGGAATACAGTCAATAGCCACAAAAAACACGAGAAAGCACAAAAAGTATCATTTACATCTTTGAGCATTTTTGTGTTTTTTGTGGCCATTCCCCAAGCCTTTCCGTAATTTCTCCCTTAAGAAAAAGAAATTGTCTTCCTTCGGTGTTTCATCCGTGTCCATCCGTGGCTAAACCCTCTTTAATTCAACACAACCATAGACAAACGCCAGATCCTAGGGCAAAGTGGAATGCATGATCTTCCCTGCCCAATTCGTCTGCTTCGCAACGCCCTCGGCCCCTGAGTGGCCTGATGGCATTGATGCCTCGATCACCGCGAGCTATCTGGCGGTCGTGCTGGGGATTCCGCTTCTCGGTTATGTGGTGATGGTCCTCGATTTCCGCCGCTATCTCCGCTCGCTGCGGCGAGCCCTGGTAGTCGTCTCGCGGGCAGCCACTTCGGTCCCCTATTGGGCGTTGCTCGAACGCCCCGCGTGCTTGCGGGCATTCGATCTGAAACTGCCCTGCACGGAGACCGACGTTTTGGCTGCCTATCGGGAAAAAGCCAAGACGCTCCACCCCGATCGCGGCGGCGATCTTCAGCAGTTCCTGCGTCTGCAAAAGCACCTCGAAGAAGCCCTTGAACTGGTCCGTAGCCACAACGCTCCCGTCGATGCTAGCTTGTGAGGTGATCTTGCCCGATTCGGCAAGAAATCGCTACTATCTCGACCCCGAACAACTCTTTCGCAGACCCGTCAGCGATCAGTGCTTTTCTACTGACTTCGCCGTGAATGGAAAGGATTCCAACATGCCAACTCTCCTGGCTGAATTGGCGCAACTCGTGTCAGGTGAACTCCACGGCGATGGCACCACGATTATCCATGGCCTGGCAACACTCGACGTTGCCCAGTTGGGTGAGATTACGTTGGTCGACCATGCGGACCGAGCTAATGCGCTGGAACAATCTCCAGCCACCGCGGCCATCGTCCCGCGAGATTTTCCACCGACGACCAAACCCACGATCGCCGTTGACGACGTGCATGCAGCCTTCGCGCAGGTTGTCTCCCACTTTCGCCCTCCGCGTAAGAGCACCAGGTGTGGCATCAGTCGGGCTGCCTGGATCAGTCCCACCGCGCGTTTGGCGGGCGACGTGCAAATTCATCCTGGTGCCACCATCGGCGACGACGTGGTCATCGGCTCAGGAACGGTGATCCACGCCGGCGCGCGCGTGATGGCAGGATGCGTCATTGGCAAAGACACAATCTTGTTTCCCAATGTCGTGCTCTACGAAGACACACAGGTTGGCGATCGCGTGATCTTGCACGCGGGTGCGGTCCTGGGTGCATATGGATTTGGCTATCGCGAAGTCGACGGCCAGCACAAACTCGCTGCCCAACTTGGATACGTGGTGATCGAAAACGACGTTGAGATCGGCGCTTGTGCCACAGTCGATCGCGGAACCTATGGACCCACGATCATTGGCGAAGGGACCAAGATCGACAATCTGGTCCAGATCGCCCACAACTGTCGGCTGGGAAAACACAATTTGATCTGCGGCCAGGTGGGCATCGCCGGCAGCACCACCACCGGGGATCGCGTTGTGATGGCGGGTCAGGTCGGTGTTCGCGACCACGTACACATAGGCGAAGGAGCCGTGCTCTGTTCCAAGGCCGGTGTGCCCAACAGCGTCCCCGCCGGAGAGGTGATGCTCGGCCAACCCGCCACACCTCTGCGCAGGCAGAAACTGCAAATGGCTGCCATCGCCAAGCTGCCCGAACTGCGGCGCGAATTCCGTCAACTGCAACAGCAACTCGCAAAGTTACAGGAGCAACTTCCCTCCACAACCAATGACCAACACGGCGAACAAGCTGCATAGCATTTTTTGAATTTGGTAGCTTCACACCATCAAGTTCCGCCAACGTCTAAGAGTTTTGAACCATATTTATTCGAGTACTACACACCATGCAAATTCTTTCCAACATGAGACAGGACCTACTTTGTGAGGCCGAAAGACCCATCGGCCTGTTGGCTGGTTGGGGGAGCTATCCCCATGCTGTCGTGGAGGCCTTGCGTGCGCAGAATCGGCCGGTGGCAGGAGTGGGAATTCTCGATCACGCCGATCCACGACTGGCCGATCTTTGCCAGCATTTCGACTGGATCGGGTTGGGTGGCATTGGTCGTGCCATTCGACTGTTCCGACGCTGGGGAGTTCGCGAGGCAATCATGGCCGGCAAGGTTCAGAAGGTGCAACTCTACCAACCGGGTTGGTGGTTCAGGCATCGCCCCGACTGGACATGCATCAAAGCGTTTTCCCCGCAGCTCATTTGGGGCAAGTCGGATCGCAAGGACGACACACTTCTCTCGACCATCGTGGATGTGTTTGCCAGTCAAGGAATCATGTTTCAGCCTGTCACGAAGTTTGCTCCCGAACTACTCATACGGTCTGGTCATCTGGTAGGAAGGCCGCTCACAACCAGGCAGCAGAAAGACATCTGCTTTGGTTGGCAGATCGCTAAATCGATGGGAGGACTCGACGTCGGCCAGACCGTCTGCATCAAAAATCAAACCGTGATCGCCGTCGAAGCGATTGAAGGAACCGACGAGTGTATCCGTCGGGCAGGCCAGCTATGCGGGACAGGCGGAATTACGGTGGTCAAAGTGGCCAAACCCCAACAGGACATGCGCTTTGACGTGCCTACCGTAGGAGTCCAAACCTTGGAGTCGATCGCCGCCGCTGGTGGAGGAGTGTTGGCCATTGAAGCAGACAAAACGATTCTGCTCGACCCCGCCGAGTTTCTGCAAGCTGCTCGAAGACTGAAAATCTCAGTGCTTGCACGAGCCGATGAAGCCCAAGCCCGTGCGGCTGCCTGAGCGTTGCTTGCTCGAGTTTCTCCCGCTATTCTCCGATACTATCGGATTGATCCTGTTGTAGCGATTGACCTGCCAAAATGTCACTTTCCTCAAGTCCCATTAAATGCTTTTGGGGAAAGAAGTTACGTCGTTTCACCTCAGGGTCTGGATGCTGCTTCATTTCTCCTAACTAATTTCTTTTCCCCGAGGAAAATTCTTTGTGTATTTTTACTAACGCGTTTATAATGGCAGCATGATAGGCAGGGGTTTCATACCTCCTGACCGTTCTCACATTGTGTAGGATTTTCAGTTTACTCACGTGTTTCATGGGCTGGGTGGCCAGTGATTTGATTTGAAAAATGGGTTTTCATTGCAAGAACAGCGAGGGAAATCCGTGGGGCATTTTCTGAGACGGGCTTGGAACAGGGACCGTCCTGGAGCGAGAAATGGCAGTTACTTTATCTTCTTCTTCCTTGGAATCTTTGGCATCGCTTGCGCCGGAGAATCCTGACAGCCTCTTTGTGGGGCAAGATCCAACGATCAACCGCATTGCACACCATACCGAGCGCGCTGCTCAAGTGGAATGCACCGTCTTAATTACTGGTGAAACTGGTACTGGCAAAGAAGTTTGGGCACGACTACTGCATCGTCTTGGCCCTCGCCAGCAAAAACCATTCTTACCAGTCAACTGCGCCGCGTTGACGGCGACCTTGGCTGAAAGCCAGTTGTTTGGTCACGAGAAAGGTGCTTTTACCGGCGCCGCTGGTGCCAGCCTGGGCGTGTTTCGCTCGGCCAACTCTGGTGTTGTTTTCCTCGACGAAGTGGGCGACATGCCCCTAGAGCTTCAACCCAAACTGCTCCGCGTTTTGCAAGAAGGTGAAGTCACACCCGTTGGCTCTTCGCAGCCGCAGCTTGTCGATGTGCAAGTGATCGCCGCGACGAATCGCAATCTCGAGCGCGATGTCGAAGAAGGTCGCTTCCGCGAAGATCTCTACTATCGGCTGAACCTGGTCGAACTGCACATGCCGCCTTTGCGGGATCGTGTCGAAGACATCCCCCACTTCATCAGCTTCTTCTCCAAGAAGTACGCTGCCCGCTACGATCAGCCCGTGTGGGAGCCCAGTCCGGAAACGCTCCGCAGATTCTGCGAATACCGCTGGCCCGGCAATGTGCGTCAGCTTGGCTATGTCATCGAGCAGAGCTATGTATTGCAGTGTGAACCGGTCCTCCCCGGCACACCTGAACCAGTGGGTCGGAATCTGAATCTCCCCTTCACCAATCTGGGAAGACTTCGCGAGGCCGCCGTAGAACAGGCGCTCCGCACCACAAGCGGTCACAAGGGCCGCGCTGCCGAACTGCTAGGCGTGCATCCCAACACACTAACCCGCATCCTGGCCCAACTCGAAGAAGACAAGCAGTCAGCGCGGGGCTGAGTTATTCATTAGACCCAACTTGACTCGTTTCCTAAGCGGTCTCTCAACGCCTGCAAGCCTCTGCGCAGTAGCCCTGCGACAGCGGCTGGCGTCTTCTCCATCGCCGCGCAAATGTCGGCCAACGAAGCTCCATCGATATGGCGCATCGTGATTGCGGTTCGCTGCGCCTCTGGCAGTAGCTCGATAGCCTCAGCCACCGCGAGCGCCTTCTCTGCATTCACGATCGCTACCGAAGGCGAACTGTCATTCCTGGCAGAAACAAACCAGGAGAGGCTCGCGTCGCTTTCGTTGGTATTGTGGAGTTGTATCTCTCGACGAAGATCTCGCTTCTCCGCATGGTGAGAACGGATTAAATTGCGAATATTGTTGCGGTGGATGCGTCGGAGCCAACCAAGGAATTCCCCCACACTCTTGCCACGAAATCGGTGAAAGTCCCTCGAAGCCTCGATCACAGTCTCCTGCACGATGTCCGACTCCCCTTCCCTGGCCCGGAGCGGTCGGCTCAAGGATTGTCGGGCCATCAGTGCCAACAAAGGCCGGCACGATTCCAAGAGCTTTGCCAACTGCTCGCTGTCGCTCCTGGCTGCCTCGAGTGTGAGGGCAAGCCATTGCTGACCACTCGTGCCGCTATGGGGATCGTGATTCATCTCGTTATCCCATCAACACTTAGGTAAGGTCAGCATTTCGCTGAGAGGAAGGAAGTGGAATGGTGCCAGCAAGTTTGCAAGTCGCCAATTCAGGCTCGTAAAAACGCTTGGCTCCAGAAATTGAAAAAACAGCGGTCCGTTCGCCAATTATCGGTGCCTGAGTTAATGAGTGAAATGCCCGCCGAAGGGTAACAATATTTTGTAACCGAATGCCTCGTCCAGATTGCAGAAAGTGTGTCCGTAATTATAATCTCTGGTGAGGCTTTCCAGCCTTGATTTCTATAACAATTGGTTGCTCAGACCATGCAGCGATTGCCACTTGCCATGGTGTTGGTGGTTGCCGTTTCTTTGCCGGCTTCTGGCGGAAACATCTGGCTCTCTCTATCGAACAACATTGCTACTGGATCCACGCCTCCCTCCACAACCGCCGCCATCCCTTCGATTCTTCACCAACCCGGCACCAGCCAAGGAACCTTTTTTATCTGGGCTCGTCCCACCTCTGGCAAGACCTTGCAGAACTGGTCCTTGCGGGCTGTCTCCACCAACCCAAGTGTCGTTTCGCTCAATGCATCTTCTGTTGAGTCGTATAACCCCACACTGGGAAACAATGGACTGCCCGTCGTCCGTTGGGAATTCTCGAGCGAGCCAAGCAACCCTGCTGCCGTAAACAACAGTATCAAGGGTCTCAATATCTTTGGCGTCGAAAAATCCGGGGTCGGCATTGGTCCCAACAGCGACGGAGTGCCGAGTCCGGGGCCTGACCCCTATTCCGATCCTTTCTATCACGTGGGTACCAACTCCTGGCTTCTGGCCAGCATCGGTTACACCGTCACGGGTTCGCTTGGTCAATCGTCCTCCATCTTTCTCCAAATAGGGGAAATTGGTTTGAACTATTTAGGTGAGAATTCCTCGTCAGCGAATGTAGTGTTTGGCCTCACCTCTGATCCAGCCCTCAATGCCAATTCCCAAAAAAATATATCCAGCGCAACAGCCGATCTGAACATCTTGATTTCAAACCCCCAGTCTTCTTCGGCCGACTTCGATAACGATGGCGACATTGATGGTCGCGATTTTCTTGCCTGGCAACGCGGCTATGGAATCACTACAGGAGCCACGCGCAGTCAAGGGGATGCCAACGGCGATGGTGCCGTCAACGCGGTGGACCTCGGCATCTGGCGAAACCAATATGGTCAGACTCCTCCCCTGGCACCGAACCTGTATGCCGTCCCCGAGCCGAGTGCGGAGGTGTATCTGATGGTTGCCGTGTTGTTGGCGTGCTGCTTGGGTCAGTCCGGTCGGAAGAGGCACCGCTTTTCACGCAATATTTGTGGAAAGCACTTTACTCCCCGAACATATAGCCGCGGTTTCACCCTGGTCGAATTGTTGGTAGTCATTGCCATTATCGGGGTGCTGATTGCCCTGTTGTTGCCTGCGATCCAGGCTGCCAGGGAGGCAGCGCGTCGTTCAAGCTGTGTGAATAATCTGAAGCAGATCGGCCTGGGGCTTCAAAACTACCACGCTCAGCATCGATCGTTCCCCGCCGGGGCGCGGCTCCACCACCTGGACGACAGCGTTGGGATCAGTTGGCGGGTGTTGATTCTCCCCTTCGTGGAACTGGGCAACATCTACAACGAAATCGAGCCCCTTCCCAATGGTGGAGCGCGTAGCCTCGCGCATCAGAAAACGATCGTAAACCTTTTCCTCTGCCCCAGCATGTCACCTCCTGCGACCAGTTCCACCACCTTGCAGATGGCCCACTACTCGGCCATTGCTGGTGCGAATACCCCGAATGCCGAATTCACCAATCTGGAAGACACCAGTTGCGGAGATATTTACACCAACGGCCTGTTCTTCCCCAATAGCAACACCCGCATCGCTCAGATTTCTGACGGCACTTCCAACACCTTGGCCATCGGCGAGCGCACGTACATTTTTCGCGACTGGATGTCGGGCGCCACCTGGTTTGGCATTTCCCCCACCGGCCGCAGTCCTGCGCTCGATGAATTTCCACCGTCGGCAGAAGTCTGCATGGGAGGTTCCAATAATATTCATTTCCCAATCAACGCCGATCTGAATCATTTTGGGTACTACCGGTTCGATAGTGCCGCTCCGCCAGGAACGCAGAAAACCATGCGGCTCAATGAACTCCCGTTTGCCAGTCAACATCCGGGCGGGGCCCACTTTGGTTATGGCGATGGCAGCGTCCGTTTGCTGAGCGACGCCATCAATTTCACCACCTTTCAGGCGTTAGCGACCAAGGATGGAGGCGACACGATTGATGACCTGCCCTAGGAAGCAACTTCTGTGAACAGTTCAGCTTTCTCCACTTACTGTGTACAGGTTCTTCTCATTCTTGGCTCATGGGCAGTGCAAATCACGACAGCTTCCGCCCAGGTCACCGCCACCTGGAACGGGACTACCGGTAACTGGTCTGATGCCACTCTCTGGAGCACTGACCCTCTCTTTCCCAACAATGGGAACGGGGGATTTGATTACAACGCAGTGATCAATTCTGGAACGGTGACGCTCGATCAGGATATTGAGATTGAAGGACTCACATTTTCGGGGGGAACCATTGATGGAAGCTTCAACCTGGATCTTACCGACGCGTCGACTTGGAACACCGGCGTGATGAGCGGCAGCGGCCAGACGACGATCGGCTCGGGCGGAACGCTGTCGCTCAGCGGCGACA
>ERZ869936.228-NODE-228-length-61330-cov-8.051506_pt1 | contig 61330 bp, 38 predicted proteins | sample MGYA00520876_ERZ869936 | MGnify/ENA primary metagenome ERZ869936 (study PRJEB32218, sample SAMN09650985) | biofilter metagenome | isolation source: enrty point of leading RO module | place: Saudi Arabia: Thuwal, RO plant located on Red Sea | collected 2016-02-17 ... | reverse complement strand
CCGACGAACCGCCGGCCGCCCCAAAAAAGAGCGCCGATGAGCCGCGTTAGCCCCAGACGCCGGAGCCCAAGGAACCCGCGTCCGAGTCCCCAGAGTCCGAAGCGGAAAAACCCGCGGAAAAGCCGGACGAGAAGCCTGCCGACAAGCCCGCCGACAAGCCGGACGAAGCAGACGATGCCAAGTCCGAGGAATCGTCCGAGCCCAATGACGAAGAGCCAGCCGACGCGGCCGCTGACAAGACCTCCGAGAAGCCGAAGAGCAAGCAGGGCCAATCCGGCGAGAAGGAGTTCGTCGATCTCCAGTTGAAAAAGGCGGTCGACTACCTGACCCAGGAACTGGAAAAGTCCAAGTAACGACGGCTGATGGGCGAACCGTCCTGTAGAGCGCTCCAACGCTCGAGTCGCTGCGCCGCGTTACGGCTCTGCACGCTGGCAACTGTGATGCGGTCGGCCGTGCCTGGGCCTCCAAGCTTCTCGACGATGTCCGACCAACGGACCTTTCCGACCGCCCGAAACGATGCAGAAGCTACTGATCCTCGAGACGACGTGCGACGAAACAGCCGCCGCCGTGGTGACCGATGAGTTGGAAGTGCTCTCGTCGGTCGTCGCGTCGCAGGAAAAACTGCACGAACGCTTTGGCGGCGTCGTGCCCGAGTTGGCTTCGCGGGCCCATGTCGAGCGGATTCTGCCAGTAATCGACCAGACACTGTCGAAGGCCGGCCTGGGAATCGACGCGATCGACGCGGTGGCCGTGGCAAACACGCCGGGTCTGGCCGGCTCACTGCTGGTCGGTCTGGCTGCTGCCAAGGCGCTTTGCGTGGCTCGCCAGATACCGCTGGTGGCGGTCAATCATCTCCAGGCGCACATTTACGCGTGTCGCCTGTCGTCAGGCGAAGACGTATTTCCCTGCCTGGGTCTGATCGTCAGCGGCGGCCACTCGAGCCTCTATCGCTGCACGACGCCGCTCGAATTCGAACTTCTGGGTGGAACCATCGACGACGCTGCCGGCGAAGCGTTTGACAAAGTTGCCAGCCTGCTGGGGCTACCTTTTCCTGGCGGACCGTCCATCGAGAAAGCGGCGCGTGACGGCAATCCAAAGGCGGTTGCTCTGCCACGGCCGCTCATCGACGAAGACCGCCTGGACTTCAGTTTCAGCGGGCTGAAGACGGCGGTCCGCTACCGAATCGCGCCGCCGGGCACACCGGAGCCGGTCGACCGGCCCACGGGCCAGAGGCTAGCCGATTTGGCCGCCAGCTTCCAAGAGGCGGTGGTCGATTGTCTGGTTGCCAAGACGTTACTCGCGGTCGAGCGGACTGGGATGCGCATTCTTTGCGTCGGCGGCGGCGTGGCCGCGAATGCTCGGCTGCGCGAGCGCCTGAGTGAGGAAACAAGCCAACGTGGCATCACCCTGCACATTCCCCCGCTACGCCTGTGCACTGACAACGCAGTGATGGGTGCGATCGCGGTCGAACGGCTCAAGAAAGGCCTCGTCGAAGAGCTGGATCTTGACGTGGCACCGGGGCTTGTTCGACATGCCGGCGCGTAGCGCGCGGAGTCCTCCCGGTGACCGTCTTGAGGTAGCAGGAATCGCGTGCCTGCGGTGCGTCAGGGCACCGGATTGGGATTTCCACCCGGGGGCACCTGTCCAGGCTGTGTACCACCCTGTCCGGTGCCCGCCGTCGTTTCTGTCGCACCCGATTGGATGTTGAACGTCGTCACCGAACTGACGCCGCTAAACAACGGGATCGGCGTGATCCGCACATAGCGACGGTCGGCCGATACAACACCGGTCACCGTCATGCTGGTGCCCGACGGCAACGCGGTAATAACTGGCTGATATGTGACGCCCTGCTGCACCAAAGGCACACCAAACAAACCCTGACGTGACGCACCCAGGTTGGCAGCGCCGCCGCTCGAGTTCGCCAGTCCGCCCAACTGCTGGGCCAGAATGGCCTGATTCACGTGCATTTGTTCCGCCGCAGCGTTGGCCAGCAACTCGTCGTCGAGCGCCTCGGTGCGACGTCCCCCTTGCATGTCGAAGACGACCAACTGATCCCCCTCGCCCAGCGGAAGCTGATGGCGCATGTGCTTTTCATCTTCGCTGCCGTAGTGCTGATAGATGTCGATCGTGACTTTTCCAGCCGTGACTTTGCCCCACACGCGCCGTAGCAGCACGCGATACGTTCCGTCGAATGCTTCAGGGCAGACGTAGGTTTCGCTGACACCTTTTGCCGATGTTTTGCCGTCGGTCGAAGCGGAATCGCCCAGCATGACTCCGCCGCCGGTCGTGCGCGGATTGCGAAACGAGCAAACGGTGCCAGACGGTTCCTCGACGATAATGTCGACGTCGGCATCCCCGGTCCACGTGACTCGAACCAGGCAGTCGCGCCGTTTGGCTTCGTCGAGCTGCGCCTGGAATTCGTCGGCTTCGGCGGTCATACCGGCCGCTTTCATCCGTTCGACGGCCGAAGCCGCCGCCCGACGCGCCTTTTCGACCAACGCGTATTTATCCGTCGGCCAGGCTTGTTTCAGAATGCCGAGGCTCGACCAACGAATGCCCGGCAGATCATCGACCTGCAAAGCCAGCCGCAGACCATACAAATACGGTTCAGGCCGCAACGGCTCGATCAGCGACACCTGGCGGAACACGCTCAATGCCCGCGATTCCAGGCCGACTCGGGCCATGTATTGGGCGACGTACATGAAGTCGTCGGCCGATTCGGCAAAATCGACAGCCGACATCAACGCGCGTTCGATTTCCTGCTTCGAACTGCCGCCGGCTTGCATCGCCAAAACCATGGCTTCGTACATCCAGGGCTGCGGCTGCCCGTGACGCAGCGCCGCGTTGATCATGAAGACTGCCTGGCCAAATTGGCGGTCGTGCATCAACTGACGGGCCGTCTCGCGGACCCGGGCCTCGGAAACTTCGTCGTGACTGGCGAAAAACTCGTTCCAAGCTTCGGACGGATCGGCGCCGTCGGCGATTGTGAGTTGGATCGGAGCGACCTTTTGGCGCGGGGCTGTCGGGGCCGCTGCCTGGACATTTTTCGCGGCGCCTGCGTTGTCCCCAGTGGCTTTCGGCGCTGGCTTCTTGGCGCCCTTGGGGCCCAATCGCAAATCGTCTTCCACGGCAAAGGCCTGCAGTGGGGCATCGTCCGCGGGGGCAATGTCGGGCACGCGGAACATACCACCGCCCATGCCGCCCATGCCGCCGCCCATGCCGCCACCCATACCGCCCATCATTCCGCCGCCCATGCCACCACCCATCCCACCGCCCATCATGCCGCCGCCCATACCACCGCCCATCATGCCGCCGCCCATCATGCCACCACCCATTCCGCCACCGGATTGGATGGGGATGACGAGATCAGCCACGGGATAGGCCTTGGTGACCAGTTCCTGGTCGGCAACGTCGACGGTGGTGATCAGCAAGACTTCGTCCTTGATGACGTACGTCAGGTCGAAGGTATTGAGCATCAAGCGCAGCGCGGAGCGAAGCGTGATTCCTTTGAGACTGCGGGTCACGGGCGTGCTGCTGTCTAGCCCCGCCTCTTCGAGTGCCCGTTCATCCAATTGGACTTCGATACTGTGGCGGTCCTTGATGTAGTCGACCGCGTCTTGCAGCGGGGTCTCGATGAAGTCCATGGTGGTCTCTTCATCGAGCTGCTCGCGAATTGCCTTCTCGGCTGGGCCGACGGTTGCCAGGTCGACATTCGCGTATTGCTTGCGTCGTTCGGTCAGCTCTTCCCACACGTCGGCGTCGGGATACACGACCGGCTGATCATCTGGGAACGGCATCATCGAGACTTCGACCGCGGCCAACGTGTCAACGACCGCCTTTTGGCGAGCGTCACGCAGGGCCATGTTCAAAGCATGGGCTCCGGCCATGTCGGCGTTCCAATAGGCCGAACGGGCCACCGGCGTGTCGGGCGCGACTGCATTGATCTGGATCGAGGCCAGTGTGTCCGCCGCTGTGTAGCGTCCCTCGTCCATCAGAGAATCGAATCGGTCCATCAGTTGCTTCAGTTTCTCCTGATCGCGGACCAATCCGTCGGCGATCCGCAGGCGATCCATGGCCGCTGCCCGTTCTTTGGCCAATTCCACATCGACGAGATCTTTTGTGGCGGCGCGGCTGTTCGCCTCGCGGAGCGCGCCTTCCAGCTTGCCGCGCAGTTGGGCGCGGACCTCGGCCGACAGTTCCGGCACGCGGATCACGCGTTCGAGCATGATTTTGAGTTGCTGCTCGACCGATCCCGGATCGGAGGCCATCCGAGCGCGGGCTTCGCGCAGTTCGTTTTCCACTTCGGCCCTGACCTGCGCGGTGATCAGCCGGCGCTGCTGTTCGACGGTTTCGAGATACCGTCCCTGGCCATCGTTGATCGGATCGCGAGTGGTGCCGGTCGGCGCAAATTGTTCTACCGCGGCGCCGGGAGCGTTGCCGGCCGTGCTCGCGCTGGGCGGAGCCGCTTGTTCGCTTTGAAATCGCTTGATCTCAAAATTCTGCACCCGCGCGTCGTCCAGCTCACCGCTACGGAGCTTGGCCAATTGTTTCTTGACGCTGGCGGCTGTCTGATCGTTTGGATCGCGGCGCAGCGCCTCGTCGGCCAGTCGCTGGGCCGTTTCGAGGTTGCCGGTAGCGATGGCCTGACCGGCGAGCTTCGCGAGTACCTCGGTGCTGCGGTTCAAGATGCGACGTGTTTCATTGAGACCCGGGGTGCCCACTGTTACGAGTCGCAAACCGCCATCCGCCGCCGCGCCTTCCACCAACGGGACAAGAAACGCAAAGTCAGGACTTGCTTCGCTGGCAGTAATCGTCCATTCCAAGGGGCGCAACGCCGAGCCGGCGCGGGCGTTCATGGTGATCGTTTGCTCGCCGGTCACGGTGCCTTTGCCGAGCACGACCGTGTCGCGATCGTTACGCAGCGGAATCATCTGCTGCGGATACACTTGGCTAAACGACTCCGGCCACTCGACGGACTTGGGCCAGGCGACGGAGCCGCGAACCGCGCCGGCCAGAAATGCCCCGACTTGCTTGGCGTCGAGACTATCGCTGTCGATCGCAAGCATGCCGCCGGTGTGGTTTGCCAGTGACGCCAACAGCGGACTATCGACGCGCACGCCGATGCCGTAGCTGCTTACTGGAATCCGTGCATCGACCAAGCCGCGCAACAGGTGACGATAGTCGTCCGGTGTGAGGAAGTTCGCCGAGCTGGCACCGTCGCCGATATAAACCAGTGCCTGGGGCGCTTTGGATTGTGGGTCGAATGCCTCGGTTGCCGCGTGCAGTGCTGCGGGCATGTCGGTGGCGCCCAACGGGGCCCGCGCTCGCAACATGCCCACTGCCCGCTTCATCGCCTCGCCCTGCGGCGCAACAAGTCCCTGTGTCAGGGAGACTGCTTGGAGATCAACCGCCAAGAGAGCGGCGCGGTCTTCCGCGTCGAGCGTCGATAGCAGCGCTTCCAGCGCGTCGATCCCCTTCTCGCGCACGGCACCTGTCTGGCTGGCCGACGTGTCGAATAGGATCACGACGTCGCGACTGCCTGGTTGGTCCAGGTTCACGTTGGGTACAAACCGTAATGCGAAGTAGCCCGTTCCGTCTGGTGCCACGTAGGTGTCGAGCCTCGTTTCCGGGGCGGCTGCCTCTGTCACCGCGGCGCTGGTCGCGCACTGCAGCGTTGCCGCCAAAAGAAGCCCGAGCATTGCAGGTCGAACTACATGCTTACACATCGGTTGAATCTCCACTCGCGTGAGTGCCGGTTGGTGTGCTGGCCATCGTGTTCCGAGGGCGATGGGCAGCCGCGCACGTTGATAGGCAGTCGGATCGAATGTATGGGCCTGCCGTCCGTGTTCCTAAACGCCTATTCTATTCAGTCGACTGGATTTACGCCATAAAAATTGGTCCAAAATCCGTGCGATCCTCCTCAAATCTAGCGGCTGTTTCGTCCAAAAGCTGTGAAATTGCAAACCGTTCGCCGCAGTCGTCCCGGTGGCCTGCCGAGTGCCTGGGGGTGGCAGTGGCCGGGCGATTGGCGGCGTGCCCGGCCAAGACGGCAGTCGCCGACACGCTGCGTGAGCCAGTCGACAGCCGTTTGCCAGCGCCTCGGTGCGTTGCGGCACCAGCGGGACAGTCTCGCCCGTCTGGCGGCTTGGGATGGAAACGCCGACCGGGCGAACCGGTTCCTCTTTGAGCAGTTGGCGGATTCCGGAATAATGGGCGCCAGTCGTGCCGCCCGAGCAGTCCTGACTGCCGGACTGGCACGAATCTGCGGCTGGCGAAGTGCCGCGCGCGGCGTCGCCGGCCCGACGGGTCGCATCGAGCAAATTCTTTCCCCCAGGCCGGATCATGAAGAAGTACGCGATCGTAGCCATCTGCGCGGCGCTTTGCGGCGCAGCCCTCCACGAACTCTGGCAGACGGCTTTCCAGCCCCACCCAGTGATTGCCCAGCAGCCGCGTCTTGAGTCATTGCCGCCGGTCGCCCGACAATCGAGCCGCCGAAGCCAACCGGCCGCAACGCAATTAGCAATGATTTCCGGTGACGAACAACACACGGCTGAGGAACTTGTCAACATCGCGGTCTACGAAAACGTCAACCGCAGCGTCGTGAACATCAATACCAAGACCGTTCGCAACGACGCCTTCTTCATTTTTGACGTCGAAGTGCCGTCGGAAGGGGCGGGGTCCGGCATCGTGCTCGACCGGCAAGGGCACATTCTGACCAACTACCACGTCATCGACGGAGCTCGGGAGATTCAGGTCACGCTATTCGACGGCCAGAGCTATCCCGGGCAACTGATCGGAAAGGACGCGTCGACCGACGTGGCGGTGATCAAGATCAATGCGCCGGTCGAATCGCTGATGCCGGTCACGTTGGGCGATTCCACGCGACTGCGAGTCGGCCAGCGCGTGTTCGCGATTGGAAATCCGTTTGGCCTGGAACGCACGCTGACCACGGGCATTATTTCCAGCCTAAATCGCACCCTGCCGGCCCGAAACGAGCGGACAATCAAGTCGATTATCCAGATCGACGCCGCGATCAACCCGGGAAATTCCGGTGGTCCGCTGCTGGACAGCCGTGGACGCTTGATCGGCATGAATACTGCAATCGCCAGCGCGACCGGCCAGAGCGCCGGAGTTGGCTTTGCGATACCTGCGGCCAACATCGCGCGCGTCGTGCCGCAATTGATCGAACGCGGTCACGTGGTCCGACCCGACACGGGAATCACTCGAGTACACGAGACGGAGCAAGGCCTGGTGATCGTGTTAACGAAGCCCGGCGGACCGGCCGAGCGAGCCGGATTGCGCGGGTATCGTGTCGTGCGACAGCGCCGCCGTCAGGGGCCATTCACCTACGAGACGCAGTCCATCGATCGTAGTGAGGCGGACTTGATCGTGGCCGTCGATGGCAAGAGGGTGGCCACTGCCGACGACTTTTTGACGATCGTCGAGGAAAAGGAGCCTGGCGACGAAATCATCGTGACCGTGGTGCGCGGTGGGCGGGAAGTCAACGTGCCGCTGCGCCTGGCAAGCGACGACGCGTAGCAGGCGCAGCGTGCGATCCTGACCCGAGATTGATTTACAGCTTCCAGGCGACTACTTGCCCAACGTGACGCGGGCCGTCGCCCAAACGGCCAGGAAGACAAATAACGTGATCAGCAGGACGCCCAGGAAAGATTGGAACATGATGCGCGCGTGAGACGTTTCTTGTAGGAACCGTGGTTGCCATTGGCCGTTCCGAAAAGCCCGTTGCGGGGCGGTCGCGGCCAATCCGAGAGGCGCCATTCAAACGGGCGGCCGTTTTGGTGTCAACTTCGGTTAACGGCCGGCCCGGGCGGGCCACGCTGAGCCCTGTCCGTTACAGGAACCGTTGGCATACTGCCAGCGTTAACCCATGCCGGCGGCTAATCTGCGGCGGCCGTGGCCTTGGCCACTTCCGAGCCCATCCGTCCGGACAGCATCATGGCCCACATTTTCCAGTCGGCCGCGAATGACCACAGGGGATACTTGAACGAGGCCGGCTTGTTCTTCTCGATGAAGAAGTGGCCGAACCAGGCGAATCCATAACCGACCAGCGGCGCCGCCAGCAGCCACCAGGGGCTGACAACTATCGCGGCCGCGACGACGCCCAGGGCCGCCGTGCTGCCGATGAAGTGCAACGCGCGACACGCCGGGGCAGAATGCTCGCGAACGTAGAACGGCCAGAACTCTGCAAACGATTCGATCCGCTGCTCGGCCATGTCTTTTCCTCCCACACTTGGGCGCTGGTTCACTACGGCAGCCGACGCGACGATCGCCATGTTCGCCGCGCGGGATGTCTGTCACACGCACGCGGGTAGTTGACCACCACGCGAATTATAAACGCCCGCTGGGGCGTGCTCCAATTGTGCTTCGACAGTCAGCCGCGTCAGGCCGTTTCTTGCTCGTCGAGCCCGAGTTCCTGACTCACCAATTCGCGAATCTTGAATTTTTGGATCTTGCCGGTCACGGTTTGCGGAAACGAGTCGACGAACTTCAAGTAACGCGGCACTTTGAAGTGCGCCAGCTTACCACGGCAGAACTCGCGCATCTCGTCTTCGGTACATGCCGCGTCCTGTTTTAGTTTTACCCAGGCGCAGAGTTCTTCGCCGTACTTGGGATCGGGAACGCCCACCACGGCCGATTGCTCGACGGCCGGGTGCGTGAATAAGAACTCCTCAATCTCGGCCGGATAGATGTTCTCGCCGCCGCGGATGACCATGTCCTTGATCCGACCCGTGATCCGGTAGTACCCATTGGGAAGCCGCATGGCCAGATCGCCAGAGTGCAGCCAACCGTCGGGGTCGATTGCCGCTTGGGTGGCTTCGGAGTTCTTGTAGTAGCCGAGCATAATGCCATGGCCGCGGGCACAGAGTTCGCCCTGCTCGTTGTCCCCAAGTTCCTTTCCGGTTCCCGGATCGACGATCTTGGCCTCGACGCCCGGTAGCAGTCGCCCGACAGTCTCGACGCGCAACTTCATGTCATCGGTATTGCGACTTTGCGTGATGATCGGCGAGGCTTCCGTCAGACCGTAGCCGATCGTCACTTCGCGGGCGCCAAGTCGATCAATGACCTGACGCATGACTTCGATCGGACAAGGGCTACCGGCCATGATCCCGGTACGCAGTGAACTGGTGTCGCGATCCGGCAACGTGGCGTCTTGAAGCTGCGCGATAAACATTGTCGGCACGCCGTATAGCGCAGTACAGCGCTCCTGCTCGATCGCGTCAAGCGTCGCCGTCGGGTCGAAACTTACTGCGGGAATCACCATCGCCGCACCGTAAACGACCGACGTGATGGTTCCCAACACGCAACCGAAGCAGTGGTAAAACGGCACGGGGATGCATACCCGATCGTCGGCCGTAAAAGCCTGACACATTCCGGTGTAGTAACCGTTGAGCAGCAGGTTGCGATGGCTGAGCGTGGCGGCTTTCGGAAAACCCGTCGTGCCGGACGTGTACTGAATGTTAATCGGTTGCTCGGGCTCTAGCTGGGCATCCACCTCGTCCAACTTATCTGCAGACACCGATTCGGCGCGACGAAGCATCTCTTGCCAGGTGATGGCGCCGGCTGGCGCAGCCTCTTCGAGCGCTACGACCCAACGCAGGTTCGGAAAACTCTCGGCCTGTAGTTTTCCCGGTTCGGCCGACGCAAGCTCGGGGCAAACTTCGGCCAGCATCGCGAAATAGTCCGATGTCTTGAAATGTGCCACCAAGAACAGCGCCACCGAATCGCTCTGCTCGAGCACGTACTTCAACTCGAACGGCCGGTACGCGGGATTGATGTTGACCAACACCGCCCCGATCCGTGCCGTGGCGAATTGCAAAACGACCCACTGCGGCACGTTGGTCGCCCAGATGGCGACATGCTGGCCATGCTTGATTCCCAGGGCCAGCAATCCACGAGCGGCCACATCGACCTGGCGCGAAAACTCGGCATAGCTGACCCGCAGCCGGAGCTTCGGAAATACCAGCGCATCGTGATCTCCGTGACGACGCGCGGTTTCCTGCAGCACTTGTGGGATGGTCAGCCCGTCGACCCAGGGACGCGCGTTTTCGTCAACCGTGCTACTATTCGTGACCGCGCTCATCGTGAAGAGATCCTCATAACTACTCACGCAACGGGCCCGACAACGCCACGGCGCATGGTACGAAGATCATCAGCGGCAGCCAAGCGCCCAGTGCCGGCTCAAGCCAGTAGCTGGAGCCCAGATAGCGACTGCCGATCACAATCGCCGAGAAGGCAATGACCAGCGCCAGGCACAACCCAATCGCCAAAAACACGTTGCGATTGGACCGCGAGAGCACCAGCGGCAAGCCCAGGAAGAGCAGCGTCAGATCCTGGACCGGTTGAATGAACCGGGCGTGAATCGCCAGCCGTTCGTCGGCACCAAAGTCGAGACTTCGATTGCGTAGTCCTTGCATCAGCTCGACCGTGCTCGAGTACTGCCGCCACGCCGCACCCCCGTCGAGATGCTCGAAACTCAAGTTGCTGACGATGAAGCACTCGTCTGGTTGCAGCCAGTCAGTGTCGTGCGGAGTCAGCAAAATCGGCCTACCCAATAGTGCCACCGACGGCTGAGTCGCGATCGCCTTGGGGAGTTCGACTTGCTCGAACAAGTAGCCTCCCGGGCGGCCGTCTTCCGGCGGTCGGTAGTACGCGTTCTCGGCCACGACACGCGGGCCGTATGTGTCCAAGCCGGGGGGAAGGTAGAAATCGGGCCGATGGATGCGGCGCTCCGCCCGATAGACCTTGGATGCCGACGAGCCAAGCAGGATGTCGGTTTCGTTATCATAACGTGGGACGAGCGGCTTTCCTGAAGTGCCGCCGAGATCTTGGGCGTTGTGACTCAGGTGATGGCGCACGTTGGGGATGATCAGTTCGCGATTGACAACCGCGGCGATCACGGAAATGACGATTGCCGCGCCGATGACCGGCCGTATCACGCGCGACTTTGGAATCCCGGCCGCCTCGATAGCCGTCAGCTCGTTGTGCCGCTGGATCCAGGTGACGGTGAACATGGCCGCGATCAGCGAGAGGATCGGACTCATCGTGTCAAAGAACGACAGCGATCGGTACGCGTAGTACTCCCCCATCACTTTGAGCAGCCCGCCTTGCTTGCGCCCGAAGTCGATAAATTCTTCCAGGTTGGCGAAACCATCGATGACGACGTACAGGCCCGTCAGACTGAGAAAGCAGATCAAGAACGTCTGCACGAATTGGCGCAGCAAGTAACGGTCGAGAATCAGCAGCCGAAAGGCGCTTCCTGACGCCGTTGGTTTCGATTCGCGCGACACTTCGAGGATTCTCCTAACCCACGGCTCGGCCGCCGACGCGCGGTCGTGCATCGCAGCGGCGGATCGCCCGTGCAAGTGCGGCGATTCCGCGGCGAATGTTCTCGGCGGATTGCACTCCGAAGCTCAATCGGATTCGATCAGTGCGCCGCGGTTCTCCTTCGACCGGATAACAGTGCTCGCCCGGAACGTAAAGTACGCCCTCGTCCAGCGCATGTTGAATCAAAGAACCGCCTCGGCCGGTGTCGATGTTTTCTGGCACGCGCAACCAGACGTACAATCCGCCTTCCGGCTTGCGCCACGTGGCGCCGTCTATCCCGGCCAGGTGTTCGTCCATTGCCTCGAGCATCGCGGTCAACTTCGCTCGATAGCTGGCACGCAACGCATCGACATGTGGGTCGAGCAGCCCACGCTGAAGCACCTCAGACATCAAATACTGGTTGAAGTTTGGCGAACCAAAATCGATATTCGCCTTCTGATTCGAGACCGGCTCGATCAAGGCCGGCGGCAAAATGCCCCAACCGACGCGGATGCCCGGCGAGAACGACTTGGAAAACGTTTCTGCGACGACGACCGTGTCGCCTTCTTCGTCAAAGGAGCGCAGACTCGGCAGGATTTCACCCGAGTAGCGAAGTTCTCGATAGGCCGCGTCGTCGATCACGTAGATCTTCGACTTGCGGGACCAACGCTTGGCAATCTCAACGATGGCCGCGCGCCGCGCGCGGGACAAGGTGACGCTGCTCGGGTTGTCAAAGTAGCTGGTAACGTAGATTGCCTTGACACGTGCCAACTCGCCCGCCTGTTCACGGCGTTTCAATTCGGCCTCGAGCGCTTCGGGTACGATTCCCTCGCCGTCGATCGCGATGCCGACCGACGTCACGCCGAGACCGGCCAGCAACCCCAGATAGACGAAATACGACGGCGCGGCGCACATGACCAGGTCGCCCGGGTCGAACAGTACCTCGCCAACCAGGTGCAGGAGCTGATTACTTCCGGCGGTGAGCAGTACCTGATCGACCTGGGGTGGAGGCGCTTCGCCACGATCCGCCTCACCTACGATGAAGCGATCGAGCACGGCTTCCCGAAGCGGCAAGTACCCGGCGTTTGTGCCGTACTGCAGGGCCGCCCTGGCGCGGGCCGCGTCATTCCAGAGTCCCTCGACCGCTTGCAGTGTTTCAGCAATTGGTAGGCTCTGCTGGTCGACGAAGCCCGCGGCAAGGGAGATCAGCTCCGGCCGGTCCAGCGCCAGGCGCATCAGCTCGCCGATGGGCTGTGGCTTCGTGAATCCCGCGCGGCGACTGAACGGGCGTGTAGCGGACATGGGGCGGGTCGTGGACCGGGGGCCGGAAAATCGGTGGAACGATATTTAAGTTATTGCGAGCAGTCAAGATCGGTCAATGCCGCTGGGCCGGATGGCGTTCGGAGGTCGGGGCGAATCTGTCCCGCATCCACGTTGCCAACGCCGCGGACCGCCGCATGGATTGCTTCCAAAAACCGCCAATAACTGGTTCAAAAACACTTGGCTTATTGCTAGAATCAAGACCAACGTGCAAGCACGTCCCTTTTCACTCCAAGGGACGGCTCTGGAACAGGTCCTTTAGAAAGGCCGCCACTGGACTCGGCTCGATTCATCGAAAGTTCCTCGGGCTTGCACGCATAGCCTCCGCGGATCCGAATCCGGAAGATCCTGGATACCGCACGCTTCCGCTCGTCTTTCGGGCGAAGCCTCGGCATCATTTCTTGTGCCTGCTCGAACAATTGCCGGTCTCTTGCCGTGCGCATTGCGCGGTACGGATGTTCGGCTCAAGGGGCTTCCCTGGAAAGAGGTTCGAGTTCGCCCAGGACGGCAACAGGAGTCGACCTTGATTGACGCGATCAGAGATTGGCTACGTCCGGCATCACGGAGGAACCGACCGAAGCGTGCGAGCGGGCGTTTGACCGGACGTCAAACCACTAAATCATTTCGCCCGAGTATCGACAGGCTTGAAGATCGCCGGCTGTTGGCGGTTCTGTCCAGCGCCGAGGGTTTCGATGCACTAGTGGCTGCGTCGCAAGCCGAAACATCGGCCGAAGTCGTCGGAAGGCACATTTTCTACAACCATTCGCGGTTCGACGGCGGAGATCCGGCTGCCAACGCGTCCGACGATCTGGCCATTGCCATCGACAAACAGGCGCTGCTGGTGGGTCAAACAGCGACTTTCGAAAACCTGACAAGTTACAGCGGCGGAATCAACGGCGTCATGATCGACGTTAGTGGACTGCGTGGCGTGCCGACGCTGGACGACTTTGTGTTCCAGGTCGGCAGGAACGGCGACCCGTCGACATGGGGCGCCGCTCCGGAGCCGACAAGTATTTCGGTGCGCCCAGATGCAGGCGTCGACGGCACGTCGCGCATCTCGATTACCTGGGCAGATGGCGCGATAAAGAATCAATGGTTGCAGGTCAACGTGCGACCGACGTCCAACACCGGATTGCAAAGAGCTGACACGTTCTTCTATGGCAACCTGATCGGCAAGTCCGGAGCGCGCGACGCCGCATACGTCAACGCGACAGATCAGGTGCTGGCACGCAACGCGACTAATTCACATTCGGGGCGCGCACCCATTACGTCGCCGGTTGACTACAACCGCGACGGGCTCGTCAACACGTCTGACGAGTTAATTGCCCGCAGCAATTCCGGCAGTTTTATGAACGCCCTGCCATGGCTCGTCGCCACGCCCCAATTCATTCCGGCCGACGTTGTAGGCCGGTACGTGTTCTACAACAACTCGGCACTGGACGGGAACGATCCAGCACCCAACGCTAACGACGATCTGGCCATTGCGCAAGACAAGGAAGTGTTGCGACCCGGCGGGGTCGCCACCGAGAGCAACTTTACGACGGTTGCCGCGGGCATCAACGGCATCATGGTGGACTTGGTCGACTTGCCAAATTTGCCATCGTTCGACGACTTCGAGTTCCGGGTTGGCAACAACGACGATCCGGCTAGCTGGTCAGTGGCTCCGTTGCCGTCTGATTTCTTGGTGCGTCCAGGCGCCGGAGTTTACGGTTCGGACCGAGTCACGTTTGTTTGGTCCGATGGTGCCATTGTCGACGCGTGGCTCCAGGTCACGACCAAGGCAACGTCCAACACTCGCTTGGCGGTTTCCGACGTTTTTTACATCGGCAACTCGCCTACCGGCGGCGTGGCGCAGGCGACTGCTACACCCGGCGATTCCAACTTGAATTTGATCAATCTGACAGGGCGCGACGCTGAGGCTTCGAGCGAAGTTGCCTTCACCGACTTTGTTGACGCGAAGGTTTACGGACGGCGAATCTTCTACAACAACTCGCAGTTCGATGGCAACGATCCGAACGGCAATCCCGCCGATGATGCGGCTATCGCACCGGACAAGGCGGCACTACTGCCCGGTAGAACCGGCACGGTGGCCAACTACACCAGCTACACGCGCGGCATTAACGGCATCATGATCGACATACGGGGTTTGCCCGACATGCCGACTGCCGACGACTTCGAATTCCGCATGGGCAACAGCGACGACTTGTCCGAATGGGTAGCGGCTCCCGCGCCGACGTCGATTACATTGCGTCCTGGCGATGGGATTCTCAGGACGTCGCGGATCACAATCACTTGGCCCGACGGATGGATTCGTAACACGTGGCTGCAAGTCACCGTGAAGGCAACTCCACGAACCGGGCTGACGACGCCTGACGTGTTTTACTTTGGCAATCTCGTGGGCGAGGCCGGCAACGAAGCCGATCAAGCGATGGTTAATTGGCCCGATTTGGCTCAGGCCAACGCAAACCCGGCGACGTTCAGTAATCCGGCTTCGATTGCTTCGCGGTACGACTACAACCGCGACACCTTGGTCAATTCGACGGATGTGTACAGCACGCTTCCGTTTGGCCGGGAGCTGACCCTGATCACGCCGCCCGAAGTCGTTGTCGCTCCGCAGCCCGTCCGACAACAACCCGCCTTCTTCGCACCCGGCGACAACGGGTTTCACACGTCGTTTGCACCAGCGCTGGTGGAGGCCGTCGACGGAACGCTGTTGGCATTCGTGCAGGGGCGCTGGAGTGCCTTTGACATTGCCTCGCAGGCGCTCGTGATTCGGCGCAGCACGGACAACGGCGTTACCTGGTCCGAAGTGGCGATCCTGTCCAGCTTTCCCGCGAACACTACCGACATCGTCGGCGGTGCCGCCCCGGTGGTGCATCAAATCACCGGCAAGATCCTCATGCCATTTACGCTCGCCAACAGCGAGGTGCTGCTGATCAGCAGCACGGACAACGGACGCACCTGGTCCGACCCGGTCGACATTACCAACAGCGTCAAGGTGACCGAGGCCGGCAATCCGCGGCCCGACCTTTATCCGGACGATCCTTGGGGTTGGTACGCCACGGGCCCTGGCCACGGCATCCAGATCCAGAACGGACCGTATGCCGGCCGGCTGATCGTGGCCGCCGACCATCGCTACACGGCTGGCACGGCTGGCCCCTCCTGGAGCCACGTGATCTATTCCGATGATCACGGACGCACATGGCATCTGGGTGGCGGTCCGGTGCATGAGGTGGAGGGCAACGCATTCTCGAACGAGGCCACCGTCGTCGAAGCCACGGACGGATCGCTCTACATGGGCATTCGGATGAACAACGGCCCATTCCGGGCCTTCTCACGCAGCTTCGACGGCGGGTACACGTGGACTGACGTCAAGATAGACGGTCGGCTCACGACCCATCCCGTACATGGCAGCCTGTTACGGGTAAACGAAAACACGATTCTGTTCTCTGGTCCGGACAGCTCCGACGGCACACGGCGTCAAATGACGATCTGGGTCAGCCACGATGACGGTGCGACTTGGACCAAGACCAGGGCCCTGTCATACGACTACGCTGGCTACTCCGACATGATGCTAGTCGGTCCTGACACCGTTCTGATCTCGTACAACGCCGGACATGCCAACAACTACAGTGCCGACTATGTCACGCTGGCCCGCTTCAATCTCGATTGGCTGCTGCGTTCCGAGCCGGATGAGTTTAGCTGGTACTTCAATGAGGAAGCGCCAGGCGCGCGCGCGAACATCCTGGGAACGACGATTACCGATGCGAGCCTGTGGGACAATCGTGCCGCAGCGCGGGCAGACTCCGAGAGCGAAGCTCCAACCTATGTCGCGGGAGTGCACGCCGGCGATTCGGCCCTGGCGCTGACCGAAGGTTCCGACTACGTCGAAATGACTCCGGCCGACACCAATGCCCTGAAGTTCAACTCGCACGAGAGCTTCACGGCACAGTTCACCATCCGAACATCGGACGCTGACGGTGTCGTGATCGGCTCGAATCCTGGCGATTCCAGTTGGGAATTGGTGGTGGTCGACGGATTGCTGCAATTCGCCTTTGGATTGGGTCCGGCGAGGGCCGAGATTCGTAGCGATTCGCGGATCGACGACGGTCTTTGGCACAGGATTGCCGTCACACGCGATGCCCGACTGCGCGTCGTTCAGATGTACGTCGACGGACAACTCGTGGAAACCCGACCCGACGTGCCCCTCGGCGCGGTGCGCAAGGATCGATTTACGTTAGGTGCCTATAACGACGGCAGCAACCAGTTGGCCTTCGAGATTGACACAATGCGGGTCACGCGCGGACTCGTGTCACCGAGCGAGTTCTTGACGGCCGACTTCGTCGCTCCGCCGCGTTACGAGGGATCCGGGTACGCAGACGACGCGCCGAACACAATCGACGGTTTGCGACTCTGGTTGCCGTCCTACGATCCGTCGACCTACTTCTCGTCACTGGTGAATTCCGATCCGCTGCCGATTACGCCGCTGGAAGGCATCGCCACACAATCGGCGTACGATGCATCCGGCAGCGGTCTGCGCTTGTCGGTTTTGGGCGACTCGCGCGAAGTGCTTTTCGAGTACGACGAAGTGGTCGGCCCTCATTGGCGGCACCAGGCGGTATTACCCAGCGCCGGCAGCGAGTGGATCCTGCGGAACCCCGACCATGCCGGCACCAACAACTTCGACTTTGTGCAGAATACCGGCGAGTTTACGATTTCCGCGGTGATCAAGCCCGATCAGGGGTTTGGCATCTACATGACGTTGTTTGACACCACCCGTGGAACGTCGGCCAACAGCGGATGGAATCTGGTGTTGATGCCTGACGGCTCGCTGGCCATGGGAATCATCGGGCAGGACCAAACCCCGCGGGTTAACGCCACCTCGCCTGCCGGTTTGATCACCGCGAACAACTGGTACCACGTCGTGGCTGTCGGCAGAGGACCGGGACAGCCAATCAGGTTCTACATCACTTCGCTGGCCGACTCGACGGTTTCGACCTACTTCGCCCAAGCGATCAACGGTCCCAACGGAACGTATCCGTCCAGTCCGTCGCTACCGCTGACCATCGGCGCGCTTTCCGGGAGCGGCCAGGCCGCGTTCAACGGCTCGATGGTCGATCAGGCAATCTACGATCGAGCGCTGACCGTCACAGAGATCCAGCAGTTGTTCGACTACACAAAGCGGGACTAGCCGAGCGGCATTCGAGTATTGTGCCGAGAGCGGCGCGGCCATTGCAGTCAGCGCGGTGAATCAAGCAAGGATCGCGTGGATCGGCTCGGCACCCTCGACTCCGACCAGCTTCTGGTCGAGGCCATTGTAGAAGTACGAAAGCCGATTCGGATCGAGTCCGAGTTGGTGCAGGATGGTAGCGTGCAGGTTCTTGACGTGCAGTCGGTCTTCCACGGCGGCGCTGCCCAGCTCATCGGTCTTTCCGTAGGACGTGCCGCCCTTGACTCCGCCGCCGGCCAGCCACATGGTGAATCCGTAGGCGTTGTGGTCGCGACCGGTCCCCTTCTCGTATTCGGCGGTTGGTTGGCGGCCAAACTCTCCACCCCAAACAACTAGCGTTTCGTCGAGCATGCCGCGTGCCTTCAGATCCTTGAGCAGCCCGGCGACTGGCTTGTCCGTCTCACCAGCGTGCAGATCGTGATTGGCTTTTAGATCGCCGTGGGCGTCCCAATTGGCGTCGTTGTGGTTTCCGCCAGAATAGATCTGGACGAAGCGCACCCCGCGTTCGACCAGGCGACGAGCTAACAGGCATTGCCGCCCATAGAGGTCAGTGGGATTCTCGTTAATCCCATACAGGGCCAAAGTTCGTGCATCTTCCTGCGACAGATCGACCGCTTCCGGCGCGGCGGCCTGCATCTTGTATGCCAGCTCGTAGCTGGCAATCCGCGCAGCCAAGTCCGAGTTGTCAATTCGTGGTTGTTGGTGCAACTCGTTGTAGTCACGCAGCGCGTCGAGCATGTCGCGTTGCATCTTGCGGCTGACGCCCGGAGGGCTGTGCAGATTCAGGATTGGCGTGCCCTTGGATCGCATCACGGTGGCTTGGTACGTCGCGGGCATGTAGCCGCTGCTCCAATTCTTCGCTCCGCTGATCGGACCGCCGCGCGGATCGAGCATCACGACAAATCCGGGAAGATTCTCGTTGACGGTGCCCAGCCCATAGTTGACCCACGAGCCGATACACGGGCTCCCGCTTAAGATCTTGCCCGAGTTCATCATCAGCATGGCCGATCCGTGAATCGGCGAGTCGGCGGTCATCGAGTGCAAGAAGGCGATGTCGTCGACGCACGTAGCCAGGTGGGGAAACAGCGTGGATACCCATTGCCCGCATTGGCCGTGCCTGGCGAAATCCCAGCGGGTCTCGACGATACGCCCTTGATTCTTGTGTCCGCCCCTACCGAACGTCTTTACTTCGACCGTTTTGTTGTCCATGCCCTTCATGGCCGGCTTGTAGTCGAACGTGTCGATGTGGCTTGGACCGCCATACATGTACAGAAAGATCACGTTCTTGGCTTTCGCTGGGTAGTGCGATGGACGCTCTGCCAGCGGGTTCTTCCATGCCGAAGCGCCGTCGGCCGCGATTGCCTGATTTGCCAAGAAACCGTCGTCGCCGAGCATCGCGGCCAGGGCTGTTCCGGTAAATCCGGCGCCCGCCTGCCAGAGAAACTCGCGCCGGGTTCTGCCGCAGAAGTTGCGCCGCGGATAGGGTTCGCTCATCGTCGTCGCCTAGTCCAAGTACATGAACTCATTCAGGTTGTATGCCATCACGCAAAACTGCTGCATCGCCGCTCGGTCCGAAAGCTGGTAGTCGCGTCGCAGCGTCTTGACCAACGCGACGCCGCGCTCGATTTCTTTGGAGGTCGGCTCGCGTTGTATCGTGCGTCGCAATGCCAGGGCGACTTGTGCCGTTACATCGTGTCCGGCATTCTCCCGCAAGTAGTCGGCAAACACGGCCGCTTGCTGATTGATGAACTCGCTGTTGAGCAGGCCCAATGCTTGTGTGGGCTGTGTCGTAACGAACCGCACCGGGCAACTGGCGTCGGTGTCGGCGCCGTCAAAGCTGGCGATCATCGGAACGACGAGCGACCGCTTCACGTGGATATAGATGCTTCGCCGTGCCTGATCTTCCGGCGTTGACTTACCCCAGTCTGCCCCAGGACGGGACTGTCCGGCGAGGACCTCCTTGGGGATCTCGACATAGACGCTCGGCCCAAACATCTTGTCCCGATTCAAACTGCCGTTGAGCGCCAGGACCGAATCGCGAATCTCCTCGGCTGAAAGACGACGCATGTCGAATCGCCAAAGATGGTTGTTCAATGGGTCGGTTGCTAATGCCCGCTCATCTGCCTGCGACGACATCTGATACGTGCTTGAAAGCAAGATCAACTTGTGCATCCGTTTGATGCGCCAGCCGCCTTCGACAAACTCCGTGGCCAACCAATCAAGCAACTGGGGATGGGTTGGCAAAGATCCTTGATACCCGAAATCACTGGTCGATCGCACGATTCCACGGCCGAAGTGGTAGTGCCAAATGCGATTGACCATTACCCGACCGGTCAACGGATTGTCGGGACTGGTGAGCCAGCGAGCCAAAGCGAGCCGTCGACCGGTCGACTGAACCGGCTCGGGCGGCGGCACGATCGCAGGGTCGGGCGGCGAGAGCACCGCCGGAAAACCGGGGTGGACCTCGTCACCGGCCGCGTGCGCGTTGCCGCGCATGAGGACGTGAGTCGGAGGGCACTCGCGGCCGTGTTCCTTCACACACAGCGCTTGCTCGAGACCGGGCGGTCGCGACGCGCGCAATTCGTCGCGCTTGCTAGTTAACTCGAGGTATTGGGCAAACTCTTCCTCGGATAGGATCTTGCCAATGCGGCTCTTCGCGATTTCCACGCGCGCAGCTTCCGTTTTCCAGTCGTCGTTTTCAACGCCGACCAGATCCTTTTTGATCCGCTCGTCGAGTTTGCCCAGGGCCGATTCGACCTGTTTCGTCTCGCGTTCGTGCTGCGCGACAAGCCGCTCGTGGCGCTGTTTTTCTTCTTCGTCGACCAGGGATCGCACCGATGCGTCGACGACCGTTTCGTGCGCTCGCACCCCGAATCGACGTACGTTGCGGAAGAACGCGAGCAGCCGGTAGTAGTCGGCTTGCGGGATCGGATCGATCTTGTGGTCGTGACACCGCGCGCAGCCGATCGTGACGCCCAAGAACAGCTCGCCCGTGGTTCGTACCAGGTCGTCCAAGTCCTCGAATAATTCCTGTTCATGGTCGACTGGCTCGTCCTGCCAGATCCCCAACCGGTAAAAACCGGTCGCAGTTATCGAATCGGGCGTGACGTTGTCCAGCTCGTCGCCGGCCAGTTGTTCGGTCACGAACTGGTCGTAAGGCTTATCTTCGTTGAACGAGCGGATGACGTAGTCGCGATACCGCCACACGAACGGCTTCGGCCCGTCGCGTTCGTAGCTGTTCGTTTCGGCGTAACGCACCAGATCGAGCCAATGACGTCCCCAGCGCTCACCGTAGTGCGGCGAATCAAGCAGTTGATCGACGACTCGCTCGAAGGCCCCCGGCGCGTCGTCCGCCAAGAAGGCGGCGACCTCCGCGGGCGTGGGAGGCAGTCCGATCAGATCGTAGTACACGCGGCGCAACAGCGCGGTTTTCGAGGCCGGCGGAGCAGGCTTCAAGCCGGCATCGTGCAACCGCTGGAGTACGAACTGGTCGACCGGAGTCTTGATCCAAGGCGAACTGACCGGCGGCGGCGACGGACGACTTGGCGGCTGAAACGACCAAAATCGTTTCGCCTCGTCGTTCACCACCGGTGCGTGCTGTTCGTCGTTCGCCTCCTGGGAGAGTATTTCACCGGGGGTCCACGGCAGCCCCATGTCGATCCACCGGGCCAACACGTCGATGCTGGCCTGTGGCAGTTTCCCGCTGGGCGGCATTTCGTAGCCATCGTAGTTGACGGCTTCCAGCAGCAGGCTTCGCTCCGGGCTGTCCAGCGACACGGCTGGTCCGCTCTCACCGCCGGTTAGCAGACCATCGCGCGCACCCAGGAACAGGTCTCCCTTGGGCTTCTTCGGGTCACCGTGGCACTTGAGGCAGTGCGACTGCAGCAACGGCTTGACGTCTGATTCGAAGAACGCGACTGCTTCGGTATCTCGTGACGTGTCTTGATTGCCGGTGTCGCGGTTTTCCTCGTTGGGCCCTTCGGCGGACAGCACCGGCGATTGCAGACCAACGGTCCCAATCGCAAGGACTGTGAGCAACAAGAGCGCGATGGAAGGGCGATTCGACATCGGCGTGGGGAGCGGGCGGGGATGTATCTGGACGTGCGTTAATTCTAGTTTCTGGGGTCGGAATTGTCATCCGCCCGGCGCAACGCGATTCACCACGCCGTCACACCTCTATCGGCCGGGGTTTGGTACAATCGGCGTTTCGGTAGCCGATCTCCCAGGCCCACGTTCCGCGCCTCAGTCGCCGAAAGATCACCGTGAAGGGCGGCTCGCCTGCATACGCACCGCGTTGGCAATCTGTTCCGATTGGCCGGCACGCTTAGCAACCGATGGGCAAATTTGCCATGCCAAGACCCGATTCGATTCGAACCGCTTGGCACGCGCTTCGGCGACGTGCTCTGGATGGCGATGGAGTGCGCCTGGTGCGTGCCGGAGTGGATCTCGTTTTTCCGCCCGAGTGCGCAAGTTGTCGGCTGCCGCTGAGCGAGCATTCGGGGATGATGCTCTGCTCGGATTGCCGCGCGGAATTCGTTGCCAGCGCGAGTTGCTGTCCACGATGCGCCGCGGTCGCGGCTCCGGTGAACGACGGTTGCGCTTGCGTGCAGTGCCAGAACCGGCGACTGTTCTTCGAGTCGGTAGTTCGGTTGGGTACGTACGACAATGTGCTTCGCGCAGCGGTGCTGCGATCGAAGCACGACCGGCAAACGGGGTTGGCAGGTGCGTTGGCCGAACTCTTGATGGATGCACGCAAAGAGCAAATCGTGGCCGGCGGTCCGGAAGTCGTCGTGCCGGTGCCGATGCACTGGTCGCGAAGGCTGTGGCGCGGCGTAGACAGTGCGCATGCCATCGCGTCACGGCTGGCGGCGCGACTACGGGTTCCACTGGCGCCGCATCTATTGATTCGTCGTCGACGCACCGCGCTGCAGGCCCAACTTTCGCCACGGCGCCGTAGGGTGAACGTGCGCCGTGCGTTTCGCGTAGGCGCGGATCGCGATCTGCCTGGCGCCCGAATCCTGCTGGTTGACGACGTGATGACCACCGGCGCCACAGTCAATGAAGCGGCTAAGACGCTCGTTCACGCCGGAGCCGGTTCGGTTCGTGTGGCAGTCTTGGCCCGCGCTAGCGGTCTCGTCTAGCAACGGCTTGCTGGGGTGGCTCACGGCCGGAGCGACGGCCGAACTGCATGATGCCACGATCTTGTCAGCGGCGGACGAAATGGAAGAATAGGGACTCGGCTAGATTGGTAGTGCGATCACTCTTTTCGATGCCCGACAGTTGAAAGCTTCTCGGCGAGTGCAAACACGGCGGCCGATACGAACTCTGCGCCAACCGACGTCCGCACACCCGCGGATCTCGGAGCAGGCAGCCTGTCCATGAGCAAATCACGACTTCGACTTGGCACGCGCGCAAGCGCCCTGGCCCGTTGGCAGGCCGAATGGGTTGCCAAGCGGCTGGTTGCGCTGGGCATCGAGGTGGAGTTGGTGCCGATCACCACACGCGGCGATGCGAACACCCAAGAGGCGATTGGCAAGATCGGCAGCCCGGGCGTGTTCACCAAGGAGATACAGCGCGCGTTGCTCGACTATCGTATCGACCTGGCAGTACACAGCCTGAAAGACTTGCCGACCGACCCGGTCGAGGGGTTGGTCATAGCCGCCGTGCCCGAGCGTGAAAACCCCCAAGACGTGTTAGTCAGCCGCAAGGGCACTTTGCACGAATTGCCCGAGGGAGCTGCGGTGGGAACGGAAAGCCTACGGAGGCGGGCCCAATTGTTGCACGTTCGCCCTGATCTGCAGATGTTGCCGATTCGCGGCAACGTCGACACGCGTCTGGCCAAGCTCACTGACGGAGACTTCGACGCGTTGGTCCTTGCCCGTGCCGGACTAGTTCGGCTGGGGCTTGAGCAACACATTACGCAGGAGTTCACTGCCGAGATCATGCTGCCGGCCGTGGGGCAGGGGGCACTTGCTGTTGAGGCTCGGGGCAATGACGATTCCACGCTGGGTGCTGTTTCGCCGCTCGACCACGCACCAACCCATTGCGCGGTGCTGGCCGAACGTTCGTTGTTGGCGCAATTGAATGGCGGCTGCTTGGCGCCGGTTGGAGCCTGGGCGAAGTCACGGGCGGACGGTTCGCTGCATCTCGAAGCGGCCGTATTGAGCTTGGACGGCGTACAACGTTTGGCAGCCGACGGACTGTCCGCCGAGGCAGACGCGATCGCGCTCGGGGCCGAAGTGGCCGGCCGGTTGCTCGACGCGGGTGCCGACCAGCTCATCGAGGCAGCTCGTCGGGGTCAATAATGGCCCTCGGGTCGACGGTTCGCGCCCGGCGGCATGCCCATGAAGCTCAGTGCGCCGCCAAACGACTATCGCGCGTTGGTCAATTGACAAACTCTACCTAATCGTCACGTGACGCGGACGTGGGGCGGGTTGTGCTTGGCAGCGGCCGTTTATTGGCGGCGATGGCACCCATCTTGCAAACGATTTTGTGGTGCTATCACACTCCCGCAGTCGATTTACCGTAGTAACGCGCGCCAGTGCGATGTCGCACGGGCGCGCCCTACGATTTTGGTGCCGGCCGGGACCGTACGAATCGTATCATGCGGAGATCCGGCGCGCTGCGCAGGGATGATGGGACAAGCGCCATGGAGATTCATACGACGCGGTTCGGAACAGTCGACGTCGACGCGAAGGACGCGATCTTGTTTCCGAACGGTTTGTTGGGGCTTGAGGACTGCCAGCACTGGGTGCTGTTGGCCGATGCCCAAAACGACGCGTTGGGTTGGTTGCAGTCGACGACGCACGGCGACGTGGCGTTGGCAGTGGTCAGTCCACGTCGTTTCGTGTCCGATTACGACGTGCGCGTGCCGCGCAGTGAGTTGGTGCCGCTGGCACTTAGCTCGCTCGACGAGGCCCACGTGCTGGTTGTTGTTGGCAAGTCCGAATACGGGGTTACGCTTAACCTGCGGGCACCCTTGGTAGTCAACCTGCGTCGGCGGCTTGGTCGGCAAGTGGTCCACAATGCCGAACACGCGGTACAGTACAAGTTGAGCGATTCAGAACCGCTGCGAAAGATCGCCTAGCGTCAAGATCGCATAAGAGGGATAGAAAGGCTGCCATCACGAGGCGGCGTCAGAGACCTTGCGTCGCAACGCGGTTCGCCGCTTTGTCGATGCTCTACACGCCAAACGTTACACACCAACGTCCACAAACACCGACGCCTCACTCTCGCAGTAGACCGGACGCGAGAGTCACGGAGGCGGGCATTCTGAAAAGCATCGCCACTTTTCAGACAGACAACGGCCGCGATGAGTCGGCCCGTTGAAGGAAGGAGCCACCGATGCTTGTCCTGTCGAGACAGCGCGACGAAAGCATCATTATTGGCGACAACATCGTCGTCACGATCGTTGATATCCGTGGCGACAAAGTTCGCCTGGGCATCAATGCCCCGACGGAAATCCCCGTTCACCGTCAGGAAATCTACGAGGCGATTCAGCGCGAGAATGTACGCGCTAGCCGCGTCGAACCCAAGGACACGCGCGGACTCGGTTCGCCGTCGTCGCCAACGCGCCGCGCCCAACCGCGTCGCTAGTCCATTTCCGGTCGAACCATCGAGCAACGCGTGTTTGCGCCTGCACGCGGAGCGGCGCTTCGCCGACCCGTTGCGCTCCGGTTCCCGGTGCCGGCATGATGCGCATCGTGCGAAGATCATTTGCGGATCGGACGGACCACGGCGAATCCGGTCCATCGGCGCTGGTTCTTGCCAGCAATACCCGCTTTTTCCGCGACACACACGCAAATCGCGGTATTTGTGCCGCCGGCACACGCGCCGAGTGACCTACGCTTGTTAGGAGCGCGTGCCAGGCAACGCTGCACGCCGCGCGCCTTCGAGCTCGCACCGTCTGGACCGCACGTCGAACAGAATTGCGGCCGGCCGACGAATCAAAGACCACTTTGCGGGGAGGAATGGGAATGAACATCGTACGTCAGAACGCGGATGAATTGGTGCTGCAAAGCAAGAGCCCGATGGTGCTGGTTCTCATCGTTGTCGAAGTATTCTCAACCGTCGCTGCCGTCGTCTTCTTGCTCGCCACTGGATTGGTCAGCGAGGCCGCCGGTCCGATCCTTTGGGGTGGCGTTTCGGTACTTCTGTTGACCGCGGTCGTCGTGCTGGGTCTCGCAATTCCCCGCGAAGAAACGTACGCGTTTCACGCCGCATCGCGCAGCATCATGATCCAGCGAAAGTTTCTGCTGCGAACGCAGAGTGAAGAGTTTCCGTTCGACCACGTGCAGCGCGTATCGTGCGGCACGCCGCAGCGCCCCAACGGAGTCGTGTCGTTGTCGCTGGCCGGCGGACGCCGGTGTAGTGTCCTGCCAGCATGGTCCTGCTGTGGCAAGAGTGCGACAAACGGCAACCAGCAAGTCGTCGACACGATCAATCAGTTCTTGGGTCTGAAGGTCCGCGAGAGCGAAGCGGCGGACCCGTCGGCCGCCGACACCAACGAGGTCGAGCCGGTTGCCCGGTTGTAGCGCTGTCCTCGCAGCGGTCCGATTGTCCGTCAAGCGACATCCGGCAAGATGGCGGACGTATCCTACCGCCAACCGGAGATGTACTTCCTCGCACCGTTTGACGCGCGGTCGGGTGCACTACGTCGCCGGACTACCCGTTCCTGCGACAATGTCGCCCTTGGTACTCTCGACGATCGACAGCAGTTCGGCTTGTTCGGCGGCCGGCACGCTGAATTCGTTGAGCGTTTGGCGCAAATCGTCCAAAAAGGCGTCCCACTCCGCGGCGGTGATCTTCAACTGCTCGTGCGATTCGGCCATCGTGCGGCCCGTATAGCGCTGCGGTCCACCAGCAGCTTCACAGACCTGTTCGGTCACAAGGTATTTGAATCCTGCGGGCGATACCTTGTGGTGCGCTTCGTCGACCAACGGATTAGCGTTCAAGCGGGCGTCGGCCATGACGCGGTCGATAAACGCGTCGACCACAGCGGCGATTGCATAAACTCCGCCTAATCGATCGTAGAGCGACATGCGTCTCGGCTCCGTGTTGTCGGTTGTTCTAAGATGCGTTTCATCGATCGCACGTTTGCGCCCCACTCTCGCAGCAAACACAATCCGAAAGACTATCGGCGCGGCCCGGCCGGGGGATGGATGCGGCTCAAACAGCGTGGCGACCGAGCTGGGATTGTACCCACTCATGGCCAACAACTCACTCGTGGTTGCAGTTGACCGACGCTGGTTAAGTTGAGTTTGCCGCTGCGGTAAAGTTTGGGGATGGCCGGACGCGCGGAATTCCCGAAGAAACACGCGTGCGAAACAGGTAACCCTCGTCAAACGCCTTGTGTGCCCGTATCATGATGTCTAAAGCGTCATCAGGCGCCATTGTCAACATTGAGGAACTTCGCGTGAGCACGACAAGAACTCAGATCTGCGTCGGACACAGCCCCGATCCGGACGACGCATTCATGTTTCATGCCCTGGCCAATCAAAAGATTGATACCGGGTGCTATGACTTTCGTCACGAGTTGGTCGACATTGAAACGCTTAACCGGCGGGCGTTTTCGGGCGAGCTCGAGCTGACCGCGGTGAGTCTGCACGGCTACGCCTACCTGACCGACAAGTACCTGCTTTGTCCCTGCGGGGCGAGCATGGGCGACGGTTACGGGCCGATGGTCGTGGCGAAACATGCCTATTGCTTGAACGATTTACGGCGGATGACCGTGGCCGTGCCGGGCACTCTGACCACGGCCTATCTGGCGATGCGGATGTGCTTGGGCCGCGAATTCAAGCATGTCGTCGTGCCGTTCGACGAAATCATTCCGGCCGTGGAGCAGGGTGAATACAATGGCACGCCAGTCGATGCCGGGCTGATCATTCACGAAGGACAGTTGACTTACGCCGACCGGGGATTGACGCTGATCGTCGACACCGGCAAGTGGTGGCTCGAACAGACCGGACTTCCGTTGCCGCTGGGCGCGAACGCGATTCGCAAAGATCTCGGTCCCGAAGTCATCCACGATGTCAATCGGCTGCTGAAGCAGAGCATCGAATACGGACTGGCGCATCGCAAAGAAGCGCTCGAATACGCGCTGCAATACGGGCGCGATCTCGACGCATCGCGGGCCGACCGTTTTGTCGGCATGTACGTCAATGATTGGACGCTCGACTTTGGGGCCCGGGGGCGCGAAGCCGTGCGGACTCTCTTGGCGCGCGGACATGCCGCCGGAGTCATTCCCAACCTGGTCGTTCCAGAATTCGTGGAAGCCTGATTTGGTGTACGACGTTCGTCGCAGCAAGCCGGACTTCGATGAATCGACGCAGCGCCGGCGTTCGCGCGGGTCAATGGTGCCCGTACTGGTCGTGTTAGGGTTCGTCGTTTCGGTGGCCGTTGGCCTGATTGCGATGACCGGACTGGCCGGTGTGTACATCGTGCTGGCCTTAGCGGGAGTGGTTGGCTTCGCCGCGATGCACTACGTCTTGTGGGGATGGTGGCTGACCACCAAGATCCGCCAGCAGTCCGAGTCCGATGACGAAAGCAACTAGCGCCACGATGTCTATCGAACGCGCGGCCGTGCCAGCCTCCTGACGCGGTGCCGCTTAGCCGAAGTAGTCCGGTTCGTGGCCGGCGCGCCATTTGATGTTGCAACCGATGCTCGGTTTCTGCTCGTCCGCCGGCTGCTTACCGGCCAGAACCGCGTCCAAGGCGGCCCGCAGATCTTCACCGGTTACCGGAATTCCGGAGTCAGGCCGGCTGTCGTCCAACTGACCCCGATAGGCCAGCTTCAAGTCTTTGTCGAAGACGTAGAAGTCGGGCGTGCAAGCGGCCTTGTAGGCTTTGGCCACGTCCTGCGACTCGTCGTAAAGATACGGAAACGTGTACTCGCGCGATTCGACTTCGTGAACCATTTGCTCCGGCGAGTCGGCCGGGTGCGTCGCGACGTCGTTCGAGCTGATTGCGATCACGGCGACGCCCTTCGCCTGATAGTCGCGACCTAGGCGTGCCAGTTCGTCGGCAATGTGCTTGACGAAGGGGCAGTGGTTGCACATGAAGATGATCAAATACGCCGGCGCGCCCGAAAAGTCGTCCAACGATACGGTCTTGCCGTCGACATTGGGCAAGCTGAATTCTGGGGCTCTTGTGCCCAGCGGAAGCATCGTACTCGGTGTCATTACCACGGCAGTGTCCTCCTGGCGGTCCATTGGATCGGAATTATCCGGGCGACCGGTAATCCTAGCGCGCCGTCATCGTCCGTTCAAAGGCCCCGCGCCGGATGCGCGCGTCGATGGGCCGCCGCGGCTTGTGCCAACTTGCTTGACAGAGGGGGAGCGGCCAGTAGAGTTGTGGTGGCATTTCGCCGCACAATTTCCGTCAAAATCGAAGGAAACACGTCATGAGCCAGGCTGAGAATCCATACGCCACATGGGGCATGACCGCCGCCGAGGCGCCGACCAACGAGCGAACCTCGTTCATCCGTCAGACCTATTTGCACTTGGGCGGCGCCGTATTGGCGTTCGTCGCCCTCGAGGCCTTGCTCCTGCAGTTGCCGGGCATCGAGAACCTTGTTGCGCTCATGTCGGGCAACCAACTGAGTTGGCTCCTGGTATTGGGCGCGTTTGTAGGCGTGAGCTACATCGCCGACTCATGGGCGAAAAACACTACGTCGATCTCCATGCAATACCTGGGCCTGGGGCTGTTTGTCGTCGCCGAAGCCGTGATCTTCGTGCCGTTGATGTGGTTTGCCAGCGAGTTCGGCGGCAAGGGCGTGCTGCCCACTGCCGGACTGCTGACGGCCATCGTGTTCTGTGGTTTGACCGCAATTGTCTTCATCACGGGCGCCGATTTTTCGTTTCTTAGAACCGGGCTCTACGTCGCGACGTTCATCGCCCTGGGTCTGATCGTCCTTAGCGCGATTATCGGTTTCAATCTGGGGATTATCTTCATCGGTGCGATGCTCGCGGTGGCCAGTGGTTACATCCTGTACGACACGAGCAACGTGCTGCACCACTACCGAATCGGCCAGCACGTGGCCGCCGCACTGGCCCTGTTTGCCTCGGTCGCGTTGTTATTCTGGTACATGGTGCAGTTGGTGTTGTCGCTGACCGGGCGCGATTGACGGCGGATGGCGGACTGCTCAACGCACGTCGCGGCGATTGGCCGGCCCGCAAGTGGGCGCGTATAATGCCAGCGCTCGGCTAGACGTTCCCCCAATCCCTGCAGCAGAGCAATGGCTGAAGCGCCGGAATACCCTGAGCTGTATTTGACCGGCATTGGGCATTTCAACGAGTGCGATTTTTACGAGAGCCACGAAGTTTGGGAGGAGTTGTGGGCCGACTACAGAGGCCCTTCGCGCAAGTTCTATCAGGGGCTGATTCAAGCAGCCGTGGCGCTGCATCACTTTGGCAACGGCAACATCCGCGGAGCCCGCAAGCTGTACCACAGCACCCGCGATTACCTGGAGCCATACGCACCGTGGCACATGGGACTCGACCTTGACCATTTCCTACGGCAATTCGAAGAATGTTTTTCGGAAGTGCTGGCGAGTCAGGAGGAGTTTCCGCAGATTGAAGTGGAACCGGATTTGATTCCAGAGATTCATCTTGCGTCGCGCGGCGACTGACCGGACCGCTCGGCGACGCGTCCGCCGCGTCGTGCAACGATTGGTCCATCGCGCCAAGACAAGCGCCGGTCGTTGTGTGTCGGCCGACGGCGAAAAACATTGAGTGAATTTACTAAGTGAGGGAGGCGATGTCGTACCGAGAAGAGGATCTGACGTTCACTGCCGAGGAATTCTCGGGCCGCGTTCGGCTCTTTCCACTCCCGAACCTGGTGCTGTTTCCGCACGTCATTCAGCCGTTGCGCGTGTTCGAGCCGCGCTACGTCGAGATGTTTCACGACGCCTTGGATACCGACCGGTTGATTACGATGACCTTGTTGCAGCCCGGTTGGGAGAACGACTACGACGGGCGTCCTCCGGTCCAGCCGATCGCTTGTCTAGGGCGCGTACTCACATGGCAGTCTCAACCCGACAAGCAATACAACTTGCTGTTGGTGGGGCTGCGGCGGGTGCGGATCCTTCGCGAGCTGCCTGCCCTGCGGTCGTTTCGCGAGGCGGACGTCGAATTGATCGAAGACTGCTATCCCGCCTCGGCCGTTACGGCACGGCCTGGTCTGCATCAAGAATTGCTTTCCACATTCGAGTCTCTATTGCCCGCTGTCGACGATGCATCGGAGGTATTCAACCAGCCGGCTGCCCGAAATCTTTCGCTGGGCACGCTGACCGACGTGATCAGCTACGCGCTCGACGTCGACCTGACCGCGAAGCAGGCGCTGCTCGATGAAGTCGACGTTGACCGGCGGGCGCAAATGGTGTTGTCTCATCTGGCGCAATCAACATGCGATTCGTGCGACACCGAAGCGGCCGCTCCGTTCCCGCCCTCGTTCAGTGTCAATTAAGTTTCGCGAAATGGACTCCCGTCCAATGCGCCGTGGGAAATCTGCCTGCCGCGGCTCAGGTTGCGACTTTCTGTCGGAGCATCGAAGTGGCTTCTTGACCGGCCCGGCGGCCGCCTTCTAAGATCGAGGGATGAGCTCCCAAGAGAATCACCGCCGGGCCACCACGATTCCGGTCGACCGGAATTCGGCGGCCGACATGGGTAGTTTGGCGGGCGAAGAAGACACGGCTGGCTTGCCGTCACCTGGCGGCGCAGCCGTCGATCAACCGCGCATTGCCCGTGCCGTTCGCGAAATTCTTGCCGCGGTAGGCGAGGATCCGGATCGTGAAGGACTGCGCGACACACCGGATCGCGTCGCCCGGATGTACGCCGAGCTGTTCGGCGGATTGCACGAGGATCCGAGAACGCATTTGCAGAAGTTCTTCGTCGAGCAGTACGACGAAATCGTGCTGGTGCGCGATATTAGCTTCAATAGCATGTGCGAGCACCACATGCTGCCGTTCATGGGCCGTGCCCATATCGGCTACGTTCCCGACGGGCGGGTCATCGGCTTGAGCAAACTGGCACGCGTTGTCGAGGTTGTGGCGCGCCGCCCGCAGGTCCAGGAGCGGATGACTGAAACCATCGCGAACTTGCTGCTGGAAGAGCTCGAGGCGAAGGGCGTCGCCGTGGTCATCGAGGCCACACACACTTGCATGACCATTCGCGGCATTCGCAAGCCAGGTAGTTTGTGCGTGACGTCGGCGATGAAAGGCATCTTTCGCTCGAATCTGTCAAGCCGCTCCGAAATGATGAATCTGATCTACGGACCGCGGCAGTGAAGCGTCGCGTCGGACGTCGCCGTTAGGGGTCTCTGAGGCGTGGCAATTCTCACGCAATTCGCGTTGCGGCTTACCTTCGGGCTGGCGCTGGGCATGGCGCTGACCAACCCGCGGCAAGTAACCAGCGGCTACTACCGCAATCATCTTTATGTGCTGCTTGGCCTTTGCGTATTGGCGACAATGGTCGCGCTGACTGCACCGGAGCACTTCGCGCTGGCCCCGCCACTTGTCGCGGCCGGACTTAGTTACGTCGGCTCTGCCGCATGGCTCTATGAAAAGCCGCGTTTCGGAATCGCTTGCCTGTGGCTAATCGCCGCGGTTTCACTGGCTGGGGCGTGGGCCGCGATGAGTGTACCGACCGCGGACGCACCCGCTGCGGTCGCGCTAGCCTGGCTTGGTGCGCCGACCAGCGGGCTGGTACTCGGTCTTACCATGGCAGCCATGTTCCTGGGGCATTGGTATTTGAACTCGCCGACCATGGTGATCGAGCCGCTCGCGCGGCTTGTCGGGCTGATGGCGGTTGCCGTGTGTCTGCGAGCGCTGGTCGAAGGCGGAAATCTCGCGTTACTCCTCTCGCGCGAGTGGCCCACGACCGACGTTTGGCTATTCATCGCCTTGCGTTGGCTGTCGGGCATTGTTGGGGCTCTGGCGGTGGCCGCGATGGCCTGGCAGACGCTTAAGATTCCCAACACGCAAAGCGCGACGGGCATCCTCTATGTGGGCGTCATCGTCACCTTTCTCGGCGAGCTGATTTCCATGCTCATGGCGGCTCAGACAGGTTCGTAGGCCGCTCAGCGGCCTGCGAGCAACGCGGATCGACCGCTCTGGCTGATCGTGCCCGCCCGAGGATCTGCTGGCTGGCAAAGTCAACCTAATCGGCGAGGTGGGGCCGCCAGTGCCCTCAGCCGGGTTGGTTTCCCAGGCTGCGGGAGTGACCTATAATGGATTGGGCTCGCGGAATCTGACGAAGTCAGTCCAAGAGGAGCATGATCATGAAGTCTCGCGCACTGGTCGGAATCGCTACGGTGGCCTTGTTGTCGGTCTTCACGGCCCAGTCGGTCTTTGGACAAGGCATCTATCGGGGCCGAAACGACAACCCCAACGGACCGACCGTCAGCCCGTACTTGAACCTGCTGCAAAACAACAACCCGTTGAATCCCGTGACCAACTATCAGGCATTGGTTAAGCCCTTGATCAACCAGGGCAATGCGATTCAACAACAGGGCAACGCGATCCGGCAGCTTCAGCAAGGACCCGGCGGCGGCGTGCCCTCCTACGGCGGACCGCAAACCGGACGGCACACGTACTTTATGTACTATTCGCACTATTTTCCGGGTGCGACGGGGCGTTAGTGCCGGTGCGGAGGCGATGCGACTTTGGGCGTAGGCATCCGCTGAGAATTCTCTACGCGGCGGCGCGTATCACCTTTCGCGTGAAGCCGCACACCATCCTGGCAACCGCGCTTGCGATTTAATGTCCGCGCATTCTGGACGGTTTGCGGCGAATGGGGCGTGCGACCAATCGACGGGGCCGCTGCCTCCTCAGCACGGATCCCTTTTCGGCGCGGGCACTTCGCGACGAACGTCCTGTCTCGCAGTACCCGCTCGGTTGTCAATGTTTTGCTTCTCCGCGATAATTGGGCACCCCGCCGACGACGTGGACACGTCGAACCATAATCGTGCCCCTGTCCAGCGGCGGCCCGTGAGATGCTCATCCGATCGTGGGTGAGCTGATCTCACTCAGCGGGCGATTGCAACCGGCACCGCGTGCGGTGCCGGGATCGGTCGAGGTGTCGGAGTTTCCGCGGCCTACGGATTCAGACGGAGGCACGGCGCCGCGGGCTCACGACGATCGCCGGTTGAGCGCTGAACCCCAGTGTTCCTACGGAGTCTGGATTATTGGGCCCGCCGTCGCACTCTCATCCTATCCCAACTGCCACCTACCGGCTGCAGTTGCACAACCACCTGCGGTTTGACGCCGCACGAGAACTGGTGCCCTACCTGTCGGAGCTGGGCATCGGCGCCGCGTACGCCCCGCCATTTCTTCGCGCGTGTCGCGGCAGCCAGCACGGGTATGACGTGGTCGACCACGGCGAGTTGGACCCGACTTTGGGCACGGAGGAGGAATTCGGGCAGTTCGCCGAGTGCCTCGGCGCTCATGGCATGGGGCTCGTCGTGGACATCGTGCCCAACCACATGGGCATCGAGGACCCCGGCAATGGCTGGTGGCAGGATGTGCTCGAGAACGGGCCGTCGTCGTCGTATGCCCATTACTTCGATATCGACTGGAATCCACCCAAGGCGGCATTGGCGAATAAGCTGCTCCTGCCGGTCTTGGGCGATCAGTTCGGCAAGGTGCTCGAAGACCAGCAATTGACGCTGGCGTACGAGAATCAACGGTTCACGATTCACTACTATGATCGCATTTTCCCGACCGACCCTGTGACGTGGGTGCCGATCCTTGGCCTGGCACTCGACTACGTCTCCGAGGCATTGGACGCCGACAGTCCGGAGCGGATGGAGTTGGAAAGCATCCAGACGGCGCTGGAGCACGTGCCGGCGCGCGGCGATTTGGACGCTGAAACGATCCAACAGCGCTACCGAGAAAACGAAGTCGCGCGCCGCCGCCTGTCGGCCTTGTGCGAATCAAGCGAAGAAGTGCGGCGCGGCATCAACAAGGCGATCCAGGCGTACAACGGCAAAAGCGGCGATCCAGCCAGTTTTGATCGCCTGGAAGGGCTGCTGACTGCGCAGCCATATCGGTTGTGCTATTGGCGCGTCGCAACCGACGAGATCAACTATCGCCGCTTCTTCGACATCGACTCTCTGGCCGCCATCCGCGTTGAAGATCCCGAGGTGTTCCAGGGCGTGCACCAACTCATCCTGAGCTTCGTGGCGAAACGGTGGGTCACTGGGCTGCGGATCGACCATGCAGACGGCCTGCTCGATCCTCAACAATACTTTGCTGATTTGGCCGAGGCCGTGCGCGATGCCCGCCTTCAAGGCGGTTCTCTGCCGGACGGCGAGGATCGCTCGTTGTACACGGTCGCCGAAAAAATTCTCGCGCACGACGAATCGCTGCCCGCCGATTGGCCGATCGACGGAACGACCGGCTACGAGTTTCTGAACCTGCTCAACGAGATGTTCGTCGACCGAAACGGAGTCTTCGCGCTGCGTGAGGCATATGCACGGCTCACTGGAAACGTCGCGTCGTTCGCGGAAGTTTTGTACGAGAGCAAGCGCGCCATCCTGACGGCGTCGCTCTCATCGGAGCTGTACATGCTGTCGCACCAGCTCGATCGGCTCTCCGAACATCATCGGTGGTCGCGCGATTTCACACGGCTTTCACTTTATCGAGCGTTGCGGGAGGTTGTCGCGAGCTTTCCTGTCTACCGAACGTACATTCGGCCCGACAGCGGCGAGGTGAGTGACAATGACCGCTGGCGGATCCTGACCGCCGTACGTATCGCCAAGCGACGCAACCCGGCGATGAGCCCCTCGTTCTTTGACTTTATCGCGTCTGTTTTGTTGCTCGAAGACCCCGAAGGACTGTCAGACGAAGCCCGCGCCGAGCGACGCCGTTTCGTCCTTAAGTTCCAACAGGTGACCGGCCCGGTGACGGCCAAGGGACTCGAGGACACCGCGTTTTACCGCTACTACCCGTTGGCTTCGCTCAACGAAGTGGGCGGCGAGCCGATGATTCCTGGTGCGACCGTCGATCAGTTTCACCGGCGCATTGCCGAAAGGGTATCCAACTGGCCGGGCAGCATGTCGACCACTGGGACGCACGATACGAAACGAGGCGAAGATCTTCGGGCCAGGCTGAATGTCCTGTCGGAGATTCCCGGGGTGTGGGAGTCTGCGGTTCGTCGTTGGCAAGGCATGAACGAGCACGCACGGGGCGAACTGGACGGCGCGGCGGTGCCCGACGCGAACGAAGAATACTTGATCTACCAGACCTTGGTTGGCACGTGGCCCTTGGAGCCACTCGACGGCGAGGCGCGCGGCGAGTACGTCGAGCGAATCGTCCGCTACCTGGACAAGGCCCTGCGTGAAGCAAAGCTACACACAAGTTGGCTCAATCCCTATGTGGAATACGATCAGGCGGTGGCCGACTTCATTCGGGGCATCCTGGCGGATCCACAGTCGGAGTTCGTACAGGACGTGTCAGGCCTTGTCCGGTCGATCGCCGACGCGGGTTTTGTCAACTCGTTGGCCCAGACACTCGTTAAGATCTGTGCGCCGGGCGTACCTGACTTCTACCAGGGGGTTGAGTTTTGGGACTTCAACCTGGTGGATCCCGACAATCGCCGCCCCGTCGATTTCGCGGCTCGACGCGACACCCTGGCCTGGCTCAAAGACCAGACTTCGAAGAAGCCGGCGCGTGTTGCCCGCGAGCTGCTGGCGAAGTGGCCCGACGCGCGGATTAAGATGTTTCTCACGTGGCGCGCCCTGGAGTATCGCCGAGCGAATCCAGAGACGTTCTTGGGCGACTACGAACCGGTGGAGCTGGCCGGTCTGCACGCTGGCCAGGTCTTGGCGTTTCGGCGAACGGCGGCGACCGGGCAAAGCGCGCTGTGCGTCGTTCCGCGTTTGACATATGAGTCTTGGCGCACGCGCCGGGGTGCGCGGAAGGTAACGTTCGGCGGCGCGGCAGCTCCCTGGCCGCTGGGTCCTTGGTGGACTGAGACGACTCTGTTGCTTCCGCCCGGGGCACCGACACAATGGCGACATGTTTTGACGGATCACGTGGTGGAAGCGTCGTGCCAGCCGGACGGGAGCAGCACGATCGATTTAGCCGACGTGTTTCGCTGGTTCCCAGTGGCGCTGTTAACCCCGTCGACGGTCGAAAGACAATCTTGGCTATCCGAAAAATAAACTCTGTGGGCACTTGTCTATGAAACTGCGTGTTTGGCCGGGAAGGCCTTATCCGTTGGGTGCGACGTGGGACGGCAGCGGCACGAATTTCGCCCTCTACTCCGAAAACGCGACGGCTGTCGACCTGTGCCTTTTCGATTCGCCTGAGAGCGAACTCGAGTCGTACCGAATTCGACTCCCTGAGCAAACCGACATGGTGTGGCACGCGTTTCTGCCTGACGTGGTGCCAGGGCAGATCTACGGCTATCGGGTCCACGGCCCGTACGATCCGGCCCAGGGGCATCGATTCAATGCGCACAAGGTGCTGCTGGACCCCTACGCGAAGGCGGTCGCACGCGTCACGCGCTGGTCGGACGAGATGTGGGGCTATCCGGTCGGTGATCCGCAGGCCGACCTGGCGTTCGACACGCGGGACAATGCCCGCTTTGCTCCGCTGGCGGCCGTGTTGGACGAAGCATTCACATGGGGCGACGATCGCCCGCCGCGCGTGCCCTGGAACAAAACGATTATCTACGAGATGCACGTCAAGGGCTTCACGATGTTGCACCCTGACGTGCCGGAAAAAGTGCGCGGCACTTATGCCGGTCTGAGCTCGGACGCGACGATCAAGTATCTTAAGAATCTTGGCATTACGTCCGTCGAGTTGCTGCCGGTTCACGAGCACGTCGACGATCGTCACTTGGCCGATCGCGGTCTAGTGAACTACTGGGGCTACAACACGCTGAGCTTCTTCGCACCAGAGCGGCGCTATGCGTCGGTCGAAAATGCCAACGACGTGGTTCGCGAATTCAAAACCATGGTTCGCAACCTCCATGCTGCGGACATCGAAGTGATTCTCGACGTTGTGTACAACCACACGGCCGAAGGCAACCGCCTTGGTCCGGCACTTTCGTTTCGGGGAATCGACAACGCGTCGTACTATCGGCTGTCGCCCGGCAACCCGCGATATTACATGGACTTTACCGGCTGCGGCAACACGCTGCACATGCGAAATCCGCGCGTGCTGCAACTGATTATGGATAGCTTGCGGCACTGGATTCTCAACATGCACATCGACGGTTTTCGCTTCGACCTGGCAAGCACGCTGGCTCGCGAGCTGCACGAGGTCGAGATGTTGGGCGCTTTTTTCGACATCATCCACCAGGATCCCGTCATTTCACAGGTCAAGCTCATCGCCGAGCCATGGGATCTTGGCGAGGGTGGTTACCAAGTCGGCAATTTTCCAGTGCTCTGGTCGGAGTGGAACGGAAAGTATCGAGATTGCATCCGTCGTTTTTGGAAGGGTGATGGCGACGTCGTTTCTGAATTCGCGACGCGTTTCTGCGGATCCAGCGACCTATACGAATGGAGCAGCCGACGACCGCACGCCAGCATCAACTTCATTACCGCACACGACGGATTCACGCTCGAAGATCTAGTCTCGTACGATCACAAACACAACGAGGCCAACGGTGAAGACAATCGCGACGGTGCGAACGACAACCTGAGCTGGAACTGCGGAGTCGAAGGGCCGACCGACGATCCGAAGATCTTGGAATTGCGCGAAAAGAAGAAGCGCAGCTTCCTGGCCACGCTACTGTTGTCGCAGGGCGTGCCCATGTTGCTTGCCGGTGACGAGCTGGGCAATACGCAGCACGGTAACAACAACGCCTATTGCCAGGACAACGAGATCTCGTGGATCGATTGGCAACTGGACGATCGGCAAGAGAGCTTGTTACAGTTTGTGCGCCGGGTGCTGGCGCTCTATCACGAACAGCCCGTATTCCACCGCAGACGCTTTTTTCACGGACAGGCGATCCAGGACGTTGGCGGCCCGACGATCACTTGGCACGATCCCAGCGGAGTCCCCATGTCGGAAGCGGCGTGGAGCCAGGGATTCGTACGTTGTCTGGGCGTGCAGTTGTTTGGCGGGGACATTGACGTCGACGAACGCGGTGAGACGATCCGCGGCGATACGATGCTGCTGATGTTCAATGCGGACCACGCCACGACGATTCCGTTTGTCATTCCTGAGCCCGGCGTGGGTGGGCCCTGGGAGTTCGTGTTCGATACCGCCGTGGCAAACGACGACGTTGTGAAGTTCAAAAAAACCTATCCCCTGCAACCGTGCTCCATGGTCGTGCTGCAGTCGCGCGTTGCGCGCGACGACGATCCCGGGATGTAGTGCTGTCCGGGGTTCGGCATACAGGCAAGATGAAGCGGAAGCAGCCCACCGCCCAGCTAGGCGTTTAGTAGTTCTTGGACGCGGGCCAACGGAGCGGCAGCCTGTTGCCCCCCGGCGATCAGTGTCTGCTCCAAGTCGTCGACCGCTTCAGCCATCAGGTGGAATTGCAACAACATCTCGCAATGGCCCGTCACCTTGGGAAGCAGCTCCAAGGCACCCGGCACTTCCAGATAGGCTCGCAGGAAAGCCGAACCGCACCACGTGTGCCAGAACGTGGCAGCCTGCTGCCATCCAAGAATCGATTCAGGCGTCGAAACGCCGAACGTGGGCAACATGGTGACGGCTTCGGAGGCCGCACGCTGGAACGAGTAAAGCATGGCGGCCACGTCGGAGAGCGATGATCGTTTCGTGCGCCGCCCAGCAATCGCGCGATACGGCTTGCCTTCGAAATCGACGATCAGAAAATCCTTGCCCGTGTACAGTACGTGGTGCAGGTTGAAGTCGCCGTGGCAACGAATGCGTGAGCCACCGATTGTCGGGCCGACCACTGCTCGAAACGTCTCCAAAACGTGTTTTTCGTTGTCGAGCACTGTTTCTGCAACGGCTTGGGCCTCTTCGGGTAACGACTCGCGCATGCGATGCAATTGTTGGAACGTCTGGAGGGTCAACTTGCGCCACGACTGGTAAAGCGAGCGCTGGTAGAGCTGCGAGAAAGGCTCAGGCGCGAACGTCGGGTCCACCCGTTCGTCGGCCAGCGCCGCGTGCAGCTCCGCGGCCCGTCGGCCCAACAAACCCGCCCATTCCAGCGAAGGGCCCACCACGTCCTGGGCCATCTGGGTTGGTTCTTTGGCCGCCAGGTCCCAGAGCGAAACGGTGGGCGACATTTTCAAGGCGTCGCGCGTTTCGGCCGGCTCGGCCATCACGCTTTCAAAAAAGCGTCCCAACACGTCGTGAGCGAATTGCCACCCCGTTACGCTGTTCGGCACGCAGCCGTGCAGCACCGCGACAGTCGGACTTTCGCCGGCGGCCGGTCGATACTCGATCGCGCCGTACAGCGGAAGCGTGTGCCGGAACCGGGTGCCGTTGCGCGTCAGGAATCGACGAATCTCGAAGTCGGGATTCACGCCGCTTTCCAGCCGGCGATACACCTTCAGAATCGCCTTGTCGCCGAACGCGACGCAACTATTATCGGTCGATTCGCCGCGCATCATCGTCAACGACGGCGTTTCGCCCTCGATGTCGGAGATCGTCGCCGACGAAGCAGCGCTCCAGCCCACCAGCTCGCCGCTGGGGCCCTTCGGCCGGCGCCGATTGGCGATTAGCCCCAACAGGGCGGATGCCGCGGCCGGGTCGGATGCCGCGTCGTAAACAATGCCGTTTTCCTTGGTCTGCGGGTTATTCAAGCTGGCAACGATCGCCGGTTGCTTCGATGTGTCAGCCAGCAATTCTGCCTCTCGGCCCCATGCCGTTGCCAGCGGAAGCGCGTACGTTTCGTCCTCGCCCTCCATGTAGACGACCCGCAGGATCAGGACATACGGTGTGCCGCCTTGGGCGTTCTTCACCAGTGGAATCGAGTCGATGATCTGCACGTTTTGAATTCGCCGGCCCGTGTTGACGAACCAACGCAACCGCGGCAATTCTCGGGCAAGCGTCGCCTCGAAACTCTTGCGCATTTGATTGCGCGCCGTCAGTCGGGTCCCGTTTGGCGAGCTCAATTCGGCGAGATCCAGCGTCGCGCTGGCCGGCGCGGCCGGTTCTGCCGTTTCTTGCACGAGCGCGAACCAGTAAAACGCGTGCGGTGCCAACGTCAGGAAATAAGGTGATCGCGCCACGGCCGGAAAGCGCGTCTGTCCGAACATTTCGACCGGAACCCGGCCGGCGAAGCGCGACAGATCGAGCTCGACGTACTGCGTGAACCGGGAAAGGTTCGCCACCATCAAGACGCTCTGTTCCTTGTGATCGCGCGTGAATGCGAGAATCTTGGAGTTTTCTGGCGCGAGAATGTCGATCGTGCCCTGCCGAAGCGCGACGTAGTGCTGCCGCAACGCGATGATTCGCTTCATCCACCACAATAGCGACGTGGGATTGTTCTGCTGGGTCTCGACATTGACCGTTTCGAACAAGTACTCCGAGTCGATGATCACCGGAGAGTAGAGCCGTTGCGGGTTTGCCTCGGAAAATCCGGCGTTGCGATCCGGGCTCCATTGCATCGGCGTGCGCACGCCGTGACGATCGCCGAGATAGATATTGTCGCCCATCCCGATCTCGTCGCCGTAGTAGATTACCGGCGTGCCCGGCAGCGCGCAAAGAAGCCCGTTCATCAGTTCAATTTTGCGACGGTTGTTGCCCAACAATGGTGCGAGGCGTCGACGAATTCCAAGGTTGATGCGTGCTTGATGGTCGCTTGCGTAGATGCGGTACATGTAATCGCGCTCTTCGTCGGTGACCATTTCCAAGGTCAGTTCGTCGTGGTTGCGCAAAAAGATAAGCCACTGGCACTCGTCGGGAATGGACGGCGTCTGCTCTAAAATGTCGACGATCGGAAACCGGTCCTCCATGTGAATCGACATGAACAGTCGCGGCATGACCGGAAAATGAAATGCCGTGTGACACTCGTCGCCATCGCCGAAATACGCGATCGCGTCCTCCGGCCACTGATTCGCCTCGGCCAGAAGCATCCGCCCGGGGAACGACTGATCAACGTGTGAGCGCAGTTGGCGCAAGAACTCGTGCGTTTCGGGCAGGTTCTCGCAGTTCGTTCCGTCCCGTTCATACAAATACGGGACCGCGTCGAGTCGCAGTCCGTCCACGCCCAGCCGGAGCCAGTAGTCCAACACGTCGAATAGCGAGCGCTGCACGCGCGGATTGTCGAAATTCAGGTCGGGCTGGTGTGAGTAGAAGCGATGCCAGTAGTACGCCTTGGCAACCGGATCCCAAGACCAATTCGAGTTCTCGAAATCTTTGAAGATGATCCGGGCTTCCTGATATTTCTCAGGCGTATCGCTCCAAACGTAGTAGTCGCGCTCCGAACTGCCCGGCTCGGCGCGGCGGGCGCGCTGAAACCATGGATGCTGGTCCGATGTGTGGTTGATCACCAATTCGGTGATGACGCGCAGTCCGCGGGCATGGGCTTCGCGCACAAACGTTTTGAAGTCGCGCAAATCGCCGTAGGCCGGATGCACGCTGGTATAATCAGAAATGTCGTAACCGTCGTCGTGCAGCGGCGAAGGATAGAACGGCAGGAGCCACAGCGCGGTGACTCCCAGGTCCTGAAGATAGTCCAGTTTTTGGGTCAACCCGGCAAAATCGCCAATCCCGTCTCGGTCGCTGTCGCAGTAGCTGCGGACATGCAGTTGATAAATCACCGCATCCTTGTACCACAGCGGATCGTCACTCACGGCGGAGCTTTGGCCGGCCGCCGACCGGTTCGTTCGCGTCTTCTGAGCCATGCGGTTTCCGACGCCTTCCGGCTACGTTTCCTTGTTTACCGAATGAAGCACGAGCGCGGCGTGTCCGGCAAGATACCAATGGTGTTCGTCAAAGGCGCGCGTGCCCCAGCCGCCATACCTCGGGTCTTCGCTGGACCATAGTACTTCCCAAGTGGTGCCCTCCGGCGCGACAGCCAGCGGCTCGGCCACCGGGAGCCAAGGAAGATCACGGCCGAGGTTGATCAGCAGTAACCGGTCGTCGCCCGGCGCGCCGCAGAATCGTAGCAGAAACGCCTCGGGGCCGACTACGGAACCGTGCATTCGATCGGATCGTTGAGCGGCAAACACCGAGTCTTCGCGCCGCAACCGGAGCAGATCACGGTGCAATGCCAGCGCTGCGCCATGCGCGTCGCGCTCGGACCAATCGAGCTTGGATGCCTCGAACGTCGCCGAGTCACACGGGTCCGGGAACTGATCCGTGGTGTCGCCGCCGGCCATCCGCTGGAACGTCCGGGCGAACTCCTCCCGGCCCTGGCGAACCTTGTCGGCCAACTCGGGTTCGTGGTCGGCAAAGAAGGGAAACGGCGTGCTTGCCGAGAACTCCTGTCCCTGGAACAAAAGTGGCGTGCCCGGCGCAAGCAGCAAGAGCGCCGTCAGTGCACGATGCCGGCCGGGCGTGGTCAGTTCGTGCAGCCTGCGAGCGCAATGCGTGTTGCTGACTTGATCGTGGTTTTGCAGAAACGTCACAAACCGCGGCCCGGGCACATCGAGCCCGGGCGATCCGCGCCGTTTGCCCCAGCGAGGATTCCATTGCCCCTGGTACAAGTAGCCCCACTTGGCTGCGGAAATCAATTCCTGCGGTGTTCCTTGAAAGTCGGCGTAGTAGTGATCGGCGTGGCCCGTAGCAGCGACTCGAGCCGAATGATGAAAGTCGTCATTCCATCCGCCATCCAGCCCATACCCGCCGCCATCGGCCGGGCGCAAAAGCCAGCATTGCTGGAACTCGTTTTCGGCGAATACGAGCGTGGAGCGTTGTCCCGCCACTTCGCGCACACGGCGCGTTAGCGCGGCAAGAATGTGGTCAGGTGAGTCGTCGAAGATCGCGTGGACCGCATCCAGGCGCAGGCCGTCAATGTGGTACTCGTCGATCCAGTAGCCGGCGTTTGCGATCACGAATTCGCGAACGGGCCCGGAATTCGGCCCGTCGTAATTAATCGCGGCGCCCCAGTCGGTCCCGTGCTTCGAAATGTAGTCGTCGGAGAACTGTCCGAGGTAGTTACCCGTCGGGCCGAAGTGGTTGTAAACGACGTCGAGGATAACGCCCAAGCCGACTTGGTGGGCCGAATCAACAAACTTTCGGAAGTCGTCCGGGCGCCCATACAGTCGCGTCGGGGCGTACCAGTCAACGCCGTCGTATCCCCAACCGTACTGCCCGGGGAATTCGGCAACCGGCATCACCTCAACCAGCGTGATGCCTAGTTCCTTGAGTTCGGGCAGTTTGGCGGCAGCGGCCTGCCAGGTTCCCTCGGGCGTGAACGTGCCGATGTGCAATTCGTAGAGTACCTGGCCTTGTAGCTTCGGCCCCTGCCAATCGCCGTCGTGCCAGTCGAACGCCTCGCAGTCGATCACTTCGGACAGGCCGTGAACGCCATCCGGCTGAAAGCGAGATGCTGGATCGGGATAGAGGGAATCCTCGTCGTCGAGCCGAAAGCCGTATCGCGTTCCAGCCCGAGCCGCCGGCGCGAACCCGCCAAAGTATCCATCTCCCTCTGCATCGAGTTGAACCGAGTCGTGCAAGGCATCGGGCGAATCGCCGAACTCCACCGAAACACGGCTGCGAAGCGGCGCCCAAACCCGAAATACGACGCCGCCGTCTTGTTGAACTTCGGCACCGATCGGCAGGCGCCGCTGGAGTGTTCGTGAACTCATGGGGTCTTCCATCGTGGTGTGTTTTGGCAGCGAACGATGCGCGGCGACAAACTGCCGCGCGACGCGATGCCCACCCGCTGCCATATTCCGTGGTTGTTCGACTCAGCTAACCGAGGCGCGGTGCGTCGTGTTTCGATGGCGGCGCGCAGCCACCCTTGACCAGGCGCTTTCCTATCTTGATGAAATCGCCCGTTTCTGGCAACCTCGGTGTAGCGCCCAAACACCCTGTTGTTTGCACGCGGACCTTGTCGGCCGGCGAACACCCAGACTGCCAGGGTGGTCGACTTGGCCCGAGCGACTTGAGCGAGCATTACAGGGTATCCGCCGCGTATCGCGACGCGTGTCTGGAGCGCTCGCGCGGGGGACGGCAAGGCCGCACGGCCTTGCATCATGCGCCGTCCTTGCGGTGCCGCTTGGGTTGGAGTCACGAAAGTCAGCCCGCCTAACACGATCTCCCGGCCGCGTCCACGAGTGCCAACACTGCACTGTTGGCCGGGACAGCGTCGATTTCTTAGGCACCCAAAAGCGAGGCTAGGATCAGCGGCTATCGTGACGTAGCTAAATCGTGCCGGGTCGATCGAAAGTCGCTCGACGCAGTCTCCCTACCATTGCTCGTCGCTACGAAGGCAACTTCGCGCGCCAAGCGCAAACCAAATCGTACGGAGTGAATCTGTTGTCGCCTCATCTAGGGCATCGCATTAATGGCCTCGTCGGTGGCAGATTCCCACTTGCAAGCGTCCGCGACTACCCATCGTGCATTGCATCCTTGCGTGCGCTTATGTGTCGCGAGGCGCCCCACTAACTTGTTGGCGGATTAACAGATTTCACACGATCGATCCACGTCTTCCTAACAATTCAGGAGTAGATTTATCCGCGTTCTTCGACCCAACTAGCAGGGAGGTTTAGCCATGCGACGCGGATTTACGTTAGTCGAAATGCTCGTGGTGATCGTGATCATTGCCATCTTGATAGCCCTATTGATTCCCGCGGTTGGCGCGGCGCGAGGAGCCGCGAGATCCACCTCGTGCAAGAACAACCTCCGTCAATTCGGCATCGGCATGCAGGCACACGCCGAACGCGACGCTCGCAACCGATTGTGCACCGGCGCCTTCGATTGGAAGCGCGACGGAAGCGTGGTCGATTACGGTTGGGTGGCGGATCTCGTCAACTCGAACATCATTACTGGCGACATGCTCTGTGCCAGCAACCCATACAAGCTCAGCGAAAAATACAACGACCTTTTGGGGCTGACCGCGACGAGCCTGGACAGTTGCGGGATCGATTTGGCCGGCCGAAAAGCCGAGACCCAGCCCGATGGTACTCTGAAGGTAAATCCATGCCGTGAAATCGTCGGCGACTACACCGGCGGCATGCCGCTCATGCCCGGCACGGATCCACGGAAGCAGGCGGTCGAGAAAATTCTCGCTCAGGGTTATAACTCGAATTACGCGGCCAGTTGGTTCTTGGTACGCAGCGGAACGAACCTAGACAGCTCGGGGAATCTAGCCGGTGACCCGAATTGCCCGATTTCGCTGAAAGAACTGCAGTCCACACGTGGCCCGCTACGTCTGTCCGACATCGATTCCGGACAGGTCCCGTCAGACAAGATTCCGCTGTTGGCCGACGCCGCTCCCGGCGACGTAGGAGAAGCCGTGCTCGATGCCGATCTTGGTCCCTATAATCGGGGCGAGCGGATGTGCGAATCGTTCAGCGATGGTCCGGTTGATCCGACCACGATGAAGCCGCCGACCTTCTCACCCAACACACCGCACGGCGGTCCCGCCGGCTGGTGGGCGGTGTGGGCCAAGCAGACTGTGCAGGACTTCCGTGATTTCGGCCCGGTCCATCGTGGCGGTTTGTGTAACGTATTGTTCGCCGACGGGTCCGTGCGATCGATCGAAGACATTAACCGCGACGGTTTCGTCAATACGGGATTCGATCCCGCAGTCTATAGCGGCACCGGCACCATTGGGTTTACTTCCGCCCAGGTGGAAGTCGATCGTGAAATGCTCTACTCGGGCTGGTCGCTTACGGACGTCTCCAAGGGCAACCTCGACCGCCAGTAGTTACGACCACTTTGGAGTAGTGCATTTGTTGCTGCTCGACGGAACTGTCAAAAGCTTCGTCGAGCAGCGACGGTGTTCTCGAACAGCAAACGGGCGAATTGCCGCGCCCTTGGCGGTCGAGCTGGCCACTTTCCGCCGAAATCCAGCTTGTACGGGAATCCCTCGTGCAGCTACCATCTGGGCTGTTCCCACTTAAGCACTTTGCTGTGATTGCTCGCAGCCAGTCGCGAGATTCGTGGGTGCCGAAGTGCTTGTTCTTAGCACCGCGCGTCGTGATGTCATGGCCGACAAAGAATTGCGAATCAGCGGACCGGTGCTCGTCTCTGCCGCTTGCTTCGTCGTGGTCGTCGCGGGCGTGCGCGCCGCCCAGCCGATTATCGTTCCGTTCGTCGTTGCCGCGTTCTTGGCGATGATCAGCTTGCCACCGTTACAGTGGTTGCGTGAAAAAGGACTGCCGACCTGGGCCGCGTTGTTGGTGATGACCGTCGTGATCATCCTTGTCGCGCTGTTGCTGATCGGCGTCATTGGCACCTCAGTCAATCAACTGCGGCACGAGTTGCCGGTTTACCAGGAGCGCGTCGAGGAGATTCAAGCCCAGCTTGTCGCGTGGCTGGAAAAGATGGGCATCGTCGGTGACGAGTTGCAGCAGGAAAGTCTGAACGCGCAGCGAGCATTGTCGCTGTTCGGCAACATGCTCGGAGCCCTGGGCTCGGTGCTGAGCGACGCGCTGATGATCGTATTCATCCTGATCTTCCTTTTGCTGGAAGCGGCTGATCTGCCGGACAAGCTGCGCGCGATCGCCGGCGGAGACGATTCGATCACGGGGCGATTCGAAACCATTCAACGGAGCGTACGGCAGTATATCTCGATTAAGACGCGACTCAGCTTCTTGACCGGTGTGTTGGTCGTCGTTTGGCTTTGGGCATGCGGCGTCGATTTTCCGCTGCTCTGGGGCTTGCTCGCGTTCTTGTTTAACTACATCCCGAATATTGGCTCGTTCATCGCGGCCGTGCCGGCCGTCGTGCTGGCCTACTTGAAACTTGGTCCGGCCACGGCCATCTACGCCGCGCTCGGCTACGTTGTGATCAACGTTGTCATCGGCAACGTCATCGAACCGCGAGTCATGGGACGCGGATTGGGGCTTTCGACGCTGGTTGTCTTCCTTTCTTTGGTCTTCTGGGGTTGGGTACTTGGCCCCATCGGCATGCTGTTTTCGGTGCCGCTGACGATGATCGTCAAAATCGTGCTGGACCACAGCGAAGACATGCGGTGGGTTGGCACGCTGCTCAGTGCCGGACCAGCACGCAGGTAGGGCAACGCGAAAGCGGTTCGAAGACCTATGCGCATCGATTGCGCGTCACCCCGAAGAGCCGCCGAAACGACGCCCTCGAGGTGACTCGTTTCATGGTGCGAGCCGGACAACGTTCACTCTCTACAGGTCAACGGCACCCAAGTCCGCGTCTTCGTGACCATTCTCGATGTCGAAATCACTCAGCACCTTGCTCACGTCCCCGGCAAGCACGGAATCAACCGCACGGGCAACGTCAGAGGAACCACTGGAGGCTCGCGCGATCCGCGCGACCGCAACGGCGTCGAGCTGTCCACCATAGATGACGAAGTCATCTATGGTTCCTTGGAAGAAGTCGCTGGCATATTGTGGCTTCTCTTCGGAGCGGGCCCAGATGTTGGCCCCGATGGCCAGCGGCTCGGTATTGGTATCGAGTCCCTGGAAGAACTCGGTCTTGTAGCCTTCGATCCGTCCGTCGAGATAGACCCACAGCCCGTCGGCCCCGAAGGTGACGGCCAGGTGGTGCTGCTGGTTGGGTTCCAACAGGGTGTCGATCTTGACGTAGACCGAGGTCTCGGTGTTCTGCATCCGGACCTCGATCCGGCCGTCGTTGACAAACGCCGTGAGGTGGCCGCCGTTCTGGAACCCGGAGCCGTCCTTGCTGAACAAGGCCTGCCGGACTTCGACGTTGTCGGTCGTGAAGCTCAACGTCACCGCACCGTCAGACACCGACAACGAATCGCTGTGAGCCACCTCCACGTAGTCGCCTGACTCACCCGTTAACTGCAACGGACCGGTGGTCTCGAAAACGATTGGGTCGTCGGGCGGCGTGCCGATCAGTGAGACGCTCAGAACTTCCCGCTTCTCGAGAGATTCGATGGGGCACGTGCCCAATCGTGACCGACGCCGCTTAATGCCGTGCCGACTGAAGGCGGGTCCTGATGCGTGACGTGAAGACAGACGGCGAACCTGACTGCGCGCAGCGCGAGCGCACAGCGAACTAAATGGGAATAACATGGAATTGCTCCGTCCCTGCAGTTATCCGAATGAGATGGCTGTTCCGTTTCGGATAACCAAACGTCAAAGCGCCCCCTAAGGCCCTGTCAGCGCTCCCTGACGCTTACGCGATAGAAAACATCTTCGCGCGGAAAAGTCAACCATTCTTACCAAGACTTTCATGCGGGGAGGAGTGTGCCTGGCGCCGTGGCCCCCCGACGGGACGGAACGCGAATATACTCGCAGAAGGGTCACGTGGTGATTGACGCGACCCGGCTACACGCAAAGTGCCGTGAACCGTTCGTCAACGCGCTAACGCGGCACACCGCCGCCCAGTGGAGCATGTGGGCGTGGAAGCTCGCGAGCGCGCTGCGCGTTCGTCAGCGGCAATTCGACGCGAATACGGGTTCCGGCGCCAACGTGGCTTTCGATTTGGGCCGATCCGCCTAGTAGCCGGGCCCGTTGTTCGATGCTCTGTAAACCGAATCGATCCGGCGGTACGGCGATGCGCAAAAAGCCGCGGCCCTTGTCTTTGACTTCGAGCCGGACCGACAAATCAGAACGTTCCAAACGGATCCACGCCTCGGCGGAACCGCTGTGACGGCGTACGTTGTTAAGCGCCTCCTGGCTGATTCGGTACAGCGCGCTTTCCACAAAGGCCGGCAACGCGTGAAAGTTCCCATGGTGCTCGAACTCAATCGATGGACCGCCGTCTCGGGAAATCTCACTGATCAGATGATCGATCGCCGCAGTAATGCCCGATTCGTCGATGATTGGCGGCCGCAGACTACTAATCAGTCGCCTGCCCTCGCGCATTGCATTGGCCAGGTGGTCGCTCGCGAGGCGAAGTTTCTGGGCGGTTTCTTGGTCGGCCGGATCCAAGGTCGTTTCACACGCGTCGACCTGCATCATGGCGCCGACGACATACTGCACGACCCCGTCATGAATCTCGCAAGACACGGTTTGTCGCTCGCGTTCCTGTAGGTCGAGAAGCCTGCGTAGCAGATCGCGTTCGCTCTCGGCGGCGGCTTCCGCGTGCTTCTGTTCCGTTAGATCGACGACGAACCCGATGCACTCATCGCCCTGGTGTGGCATTTGCGTCAGACCGATAAGCACGGGAATCTGCCGACCGTCGCGCTTGACGAGTTCCAACTGAAACGGCGCAGCGACGCCGTTGTTCCTTAGTGAATCGATCGCCGCCCGGTCCAATCGGCCGTTGTTGCGACTGGTCAGGTTCGACCACTGGATCGGTAGATCGCTCCGCTTGCGTCCGACCATTTGCAGGAAAGCGTCGTTAGCCCCGGTGACGCTGCCGTTCATGTCGGCCAACACGATTCCTACGATATGCGAATCGAAGAATGCGCGAAATCGCGTTTCGCTGGCCCGGACTTTGTCCTCGGCATGTTTGTGCTCGGTGATGTCTTCAATCATAGCGAGCCCGTGCAACGGCTGGCCCAAATCGTCGTGAATGACCGTCGCCGACATTCGTCCCCACACGACACGACCGTCCTTGGCGAGGTATCGTTTCTCGAAGCTACCCGGAACCGGTTGTGAGGGATCCGCTTCTTCGGACATGTCGAGAAACTGCTCGTGATCGTCCGGATCGGCGAATCGATCGAAGTTCTGTCCGACAAATTCGTCGCGCTCGTATCCGAGCATCTTGCACATTGCTCGATTGACATGTGCAATGCGGTGCTCGCGATCGATGAACATCATGCCGAGCGGACCTTCATCGAACGCACGGCGGAACCGTTCTTCGCTGGATGCCAGCGCGGCCTCGGCGTTTCGGCGGGCCGTGATGTCCACGTTGATGTTCACGCCGCATTCGACGGTGCCATCATCGCGAAACAGCGGAAACGCACTGCCCAGCCGATAGCCCAGCTCGCCGTCCTTATTTTGATCGTGCCATTCGGAACCAAGAATGGAGTTCCCTGCAAACACCTCGGCGATAATCTCCTTCGTCGCGTCGAGCGTTTCCGGCGTGACCACGATGCTAAGCGGCTCGGCATTAACTGCCTCTTCGGCTGTGTATCCGTACACGGTTTCCGCCGCCCGGTTCCACGTAAGGACGCGGCCCGTTTTGTCAAACGTAAAACAAACGGCCGGAATGTCTTGGAACAACTTCTGGAGATGAGCCGATTGCGTGCGAAGCCGCCTAAGACTCTGCGTCAATTCTACAAACAACAGGATGAATACGAGGAGGACGGAGCCACGAACAATCAAGGCCATGAATTCCTTGCCGGGCTCGTGATACCTGCTGTCATTGCCGAACACGGGCAGCGCATCGAAGACCGGCAACTCATTCGTCACGTCGATCACGCGCCAAATCACGGCGAAACCGTATGCACAGAAAATGACATAACGCGTGGTTCGCGACTCGACGTAGGGCGCAACGGATACAACCAACGGCAGCATCAAAACGGACCAGACGAACAGTTGCAGCACATCTTCGGTCAGGCTGCTAACTGCCCCGCTTTCTTGCGCCCAAGCGTCGAGCGCTAGCAGCATGCCGCCGGCGAGAAGCAGCAACGCCAATCGACGACCTGACCGGCGTTTGCTGGCCTCGTTCGGCATGAGAATGTACTCTCGTTCGAACTCAATTGAATCGACCGTTGACCGGCCTAATTGTGATTCGACAGGTAGACTTTCGTCAAGCAGGCAGCTCCCGACCCAGTTTGGCAAGCCGCTTCGGAGCGCAGGAAACGGCAATAAGTTAGCCATTGCTGACCATGCGGTGCGATAAACGTTATGTGGCATGCGGCAACATGTCCCGCATCATTCGACACGCGACGCTTTATGCGTCGCGTCTTGTCCGCGTATATCGCAAGTCTGCCGAGCGGCTTTCCGCGCCGCTTGTAGTGGGGAGCGTTCACTTACTTTGTGCCGTTGTCAATTCGAGTACACTTGTGGGCGTTTCGGCGGCCCGTCGTCGAGTACAACCAAGCGCTGGCGACGCTGGCCGCCGCCGATCCGCAGCGCGACGGTGCAGGCCGAGCAGATGAACCAACCGGCCATCATCGAACGACTTCGGTCGTTCAGCGGCCAACCGATTTTGATGCCGGAACGGTCGCTCAACGTCGGCACGAAAACCGATGGATCGCAGCCGACGTCGTGGATTTAGGCCGGCTCTTCGTGGGAGCTCTAAACGAGAAAACCCACGCTGCTGCCACGCACGTCAAATTCGAGCATTGTCCCTAGCTAGTCCACGTCCAACGCCAGCAGAACGTTGCGCGCCGCGTGGTGGACCTGGCCCGAGTAGTGGTAGGTCAGCGCCCCAGGCTCGTCGTTCTCCGAACTTGCACCTTCTGGATCCGCCCTGTTTACCGGCGCGGCACCCGTGCGTACCGAGGTGGGCTGGTCGACCAGAAAGTCGGCCCAGTACGGCGTGCGGAATGCGATGTGCGCGAGCTGAAACGCTTGCGACCAGCGCTCCGGCGGCGCCGATAGGTCGGGCAGAATCACCGGACCGGTATCGACCTGCCAATCTCGGCGATCGCGCTCAAAGTTAATCGTCTTGATCGGATACTCGATCACCGCGACGCGACCGGTCTTTGGATCGGACAATTCCGTCTGACCGACGATCGGCTTGCCTTCGCGCATCGCTGCGAACACTTCGTCGGGCGACCTCAAGACGCGAGCCCGTACGGTGCGCAACTGCGGCTCGGTGCCGCCCCACCATTGGTCGATCGGGCGGACCTCGCGATACTTATCCGCGACACGAACAAGCCGCCGAAAAATGACCCCTTCATCCTCGGTGAATACCGGCAAGAAATCGTAGTTGTCGTCGGCGAACAGCGCTCGATGCGCAAACGTGCGCTCCGCCTTGCACAAGCCACACTGCAAGAACTCGACACTCTCGTTCGATTTCCTGTCCACGACGCGGCAGCGTGACTCGACCCAAAACCGGGGGGAGTTCCAGCTCGCCTTCGTATTGACGAACGACCGGCCGTAATCGAGACATGGTTCCAAGAGCGCCTCGCCGGCAGGCTTGGCCGGACCCGCAGCCGCGCATTCGGCAAGCCAGTCCTTGTCGAGCGCAACAACTTTCAGGCGATTCAGCGGTCCGACCGTGCTGTCGCCGGCGCAATAACTCAGCAAGAGTTTGTCGTTGAGGCTAACCAGCGACGTATAGCAAAACCAACCCTCCGGATCCGGCTCGATCACGCGCGACCGCGACCAGCTCTTGCCGTCGTCGCCGCTGATCGCAACGCACAGTGGGGATCGCTTGTCGATTGGAAAGGGGTGGACGCCCGATTGGTCATTCCAAACGCAAACCAGCTCGCCGCTCCAGGGTAATCGCTCGATCACGGCCGGCGACTTGGGCGAGGCCAGGTCACTTGGCTTCGGTTCCGACCACGTATCGCCATGGTCGTCCGAATACGAAATGAACTGGCTACCGGCGTCGGTGCGGCAATACATCATCAGCCGCTCGTCGGAGAGCTCAACGATGCCAGGTTCCTGGACGGTGACTCGCTTACCCTCTGGCCCGTGACCGATCATCGTCGTTTTGCTGCGCCGCCAGGTACTTCCGCCGTCGTCCGAGAAGTAGCACATGAGCGTGCCGGCCCAATCTGGCTCCTGTTGCCCCGGCTTGTTGTGCATGGCCACTGGCAAAACGATGCGGCCGTTGGTCAGTTGCACGGCGCGATCGTTGTTCAATACGTAGTACCCGACCTGGTCGTTGATGCACGTCACCGGTGGTCCGAACGTCGCGGCTTCGTCATCGGAAACGCGCATCACCGGGCGGCAGTCTTCGAGGGACTGTTTGCGCAGGTAAAACAGCGCAATCCGACGATCAGCCAGACGCAGCAGCGAAGCCGACATGACGTTTTTGCCGCCCTCGTGTGGCACAACGACACGATCGTCGCTCCAGCTCTTGCCACTGTCCGGCGAAATGCGCATTACCAGGTCGGCCGCCGAGTGGTCGGATGCCCCGCCACGAAAACGAGAGTAAACCAGGCAGAGCCGTCCGTCGGACAACTCGATTAAGTCGCCTTCAGAGTTGCGCGGGTGTTGCTCTGTCGGTTCGATCACGAGCAACGATTGTTGGCCAAGTGCGGAAGTTTGGCTCAAAGAGGCGGTTGCCACAACGGTTGCCGCGAATAGTGCTCGGAACATCATCGGTGGAACTCCCAGATTTGATTGCGGCTTAGTGTGACTTTGCCGCTTCGTCGCGCAACACGCGACGAAGGATCTTGCCAATGCTGCTCTTGGGCAGCGTTTCGCGGAAATGGACTCGCGTCGGAGCCTTGAACCGGGCGACGTGCTTGCAGACGTGCTCGATGACATCATTCTCGCTAACGTCGGTTCCCGGCGCCGCGACGACGAACGCCACCACGTTTTCTCCGTACACTTCATCCGGCACGCCAACGACGGCCGCCTCGGCTACGTTCGGATGTTCGTGCAATACGGCTTCCAATTCTGCCGGATAGATGTTCTCTCCGCCGCGAATAATCATGTCCTTCTTGCGGTCCACGACAAACAAAAACCCGTCGTCGTCGAGATAGCCAATGTCGCCGGTGTGTAACCAGCCGTTTCGCACCAACTCGGCCGACTCCTCGGGCCGATTGTGATAGCCCGGGGTGACGCTGGGACCTCGAATGCAAATCTCGCCGCGCTGTCCGTTCGGGAGAGGCTGGTCGTTGTCGTCGACGATGCGCATCTCCATGTTGGCATACGCGCGACCGGCAGAACCCGGCCGATAGGGCTCGCTTCTGCGGTTGACGGTGCCCAGGCCCGTAGCTTCGGTCAAACCGTAAACTTCGCGTATGCGGCAGGGATACTTTCGCGTAAACGCCTCGGCCAGCTCAACTGGCAGCGGCGCGCCGCCGCAGATGATCTCCTGCAGCGACGATAGATCGAAATCGCTAGCACGCGGATGATGGAGCAGCATCGCCAATACGGTTGGCACGGCCGCAGTCGTGGTGCATTGTCGCTTTTCGATCAGCGCCATGAATTGCTCCGGCTCGAACCACCGCATCATGACCAGTCGCGAACGATCAGCCATGTGTTTGGGAAGCATCAACTGATCGTTCATGATCGCGACGCCGAAAATATGCGCGATGGGCATGCCCGACAGCGTGATCCGTGGCCCTTCCCACGAGGCGAGTTGTGAGGCCTCGACGATCGATTCGGCGGCAGCCAGCAGATTGGCGTGCGAAAGGAGAACGCCTTTGGGCCGACCGGTCGTTCCGGACGAATACAACATCACCGCTACGTCGGCGCTGTCGATGTTGGGCAGCGTGGTTCGCGGCTCATATTCTGCCAGTGATTCCAGCCGCAGTTCGGGCGGGTTGGCCGACGTATTGTCCGAACCGCCCAGCACGACGATCTGGCGGACGTGTGAAAGCCCCTGGACAGCCTCGCGCACCGTGGCAAGGCGCTCGGCTTCGGTCACGATGATTTGCGCTTCAACGTCGGACAACACGTAGCGCAGTTCGGCCGCGGCCAATTGTGGCATGACCGGCACGGCCGTGCCCCCGGCGCGAAAGATGCCCTGCATCACTGGATAGATCAACGGATGGTTCATCATCTGCACGACGACGCGACTACCGCGAACCAGTCCGAGTTCGGCAAACGCCGCGTGAAGCCGTTTGCCGTTTTCGAGTAACTGCAGATTGGTGAACGGCTCACCGTCGTACTCAAGGCTCACGCGCTCTCCGAGCCGTTCGGCCGAGGCTTCGGCAAGTTGTGCGAGATTCGTCGGCGTCATGTCAGCATGGCTCCTCATCGTCAGATCCCCAAGCCAACGCGGACTGCCATCCGCCGCGCCTGCCTTGGGCAAACCTCACCAATATCATGCCAAGATAACCCATCGTCGCGTGCATATCGCGCGAAATCACCAAAAACGATGCGTTCCAACCTTGGCCCCGTGCCAACAACTTGCCCGACGGCAACTTCCCAACGAAAGGCACAGACGCTTGCAATGTGCAGTCGCGAAAACTATGACTATAAACAAACAGGCGAATGTTTTGGATTGTCGCTCGACTCGCCTATCAAATACAGGACTGTGCTCCATGACTCTGACCGCCGGCGATCGCCTTGGGGCCTACGAGATCGAATCGTCGCTTGGCGCTGGCGGCATGGGCGAAGTCTATCGCGCGATCGATCCGCGGCTCGATCGTAGAGTGGCGGTGAAAGTACTGCCCGACCGCCTCGCAAGCGACCTGGAATACCGCGAACGATTCCAGCGCGAAGCCAAGGCGATCGCCGCCCTCTCGCATCCCAACATCCTCACAATCTTCGACGTCGGGTCCGACCAGGGAACTGCGTACGCGATCACAGAGTTGCTCGATGGGCAGACGCTGGCCGAAGTGATAAAAACGCAAGGGCGGCTCGAATGGCGCCGGGCCCTCGACATCGGTTTGGCGATCGCGTCCGGATTGGCGGCGGCGCATGCCAAGGGAATCGTTCATCGCGACATCAAGCCCGCGAACATCTTCGTCACGGCAAGCGGTGCCATCAAGATCTTGGATTTCGGGCTTGCCAAGTCCGGAGCGGCGGAGTTGACCGACGGTTCTGATTCTGCCGAAACGCGACCGTACGTTAACGCGGCCCACGACTCGACCTCGCCCGGCGCGATCATCGGCACGATTGGCTACATGTCGCCAGAACAGGCCAAGGGTCAGGCGGCCACCACCCGCAGCGACGTCTTTTCACTCGGCTGCGTGCTCTACGAGATGCTCACCGCGGTCAGGCCGTTTGTGCGCGATACGGCCACCGAGACGCTCGCCTCGATACTCAAGGACGATCCGCCCCCGGTTTCGCAGTCGGCAAAAGATGTCCCGCCGGCGCTAGAGCGCATCGTGCGCCGCGCGTTGCAGAAAGATCCTGCTGCCCGTTATCCGACTGCTGATGCGCTGCGCGACGATTTGGCCGATTGTCAGCGGCAGCTTGCAGAGCCGGCGTCCGCGAGCTCTTTCGTCGGCCTGATGAGGAAGCCAGTGGTCCTGGTTGCCGTCGTCGGGCTGGCTGCATTGATCGCCGCCATTGCGTTCTGGTCGACACGGCGAATCTCCAACCAGCAATGGGCACGTGACGAGCTTGTGCCCAGCGTCATGCGTTTGATCGAAGATGGCAACTACGACGCGGCGTTCGCCGCGGCGACGGAAGCCGCCGAGTATTTGCCCGGCGATCCGATCCTTGAACGCCTTTGGCCGAAGATGAGCAGTCGGGTATCGGTTCATACATCTCCGGCGGGTGCCGTCGTGTCGTACAAGGAGTATGACGACGTCGACGGACCGTGGATCGCGCTTGGCCGGTCTAACCTCGACGACATGCGGCTTCCTTGGTCGAAATTTCGCTGGCGGATCGAAAAAGATGGCTTCGCACCGATTGAGTTGGCATCTGCCGTAGCTCCAGAGGTCTTCGCGCTGCATCGCGGCAATGACATTCGCGTGACACTCGATACTGCGGAGAACTGTCCGCCCGGAATGATACCCGTCGAGGGAGGCACTTACGGTACGCCTGCGATTCCCCTGACCGGCATTCCCCCGCTGCGACCGGTCGAGCTGAGCCGTTATTTCATCGATCGGACCGAGGTCACAAATCGTCAGTACAAGGAGTTTGTCGACGCGGGTGGCTACGCGCGCGAAGAGTTTTGGCAGCATCCTTTTGAGCACGACGGAAAGACGCTCGCATTCAAGGACGCGGTAGAGCAGTTCGTCGATACGACGGGCAGGCCGGGACCGGCCATGTGGGAATTGGGCAACTATCCGAAAGGACAGGACGACTATCCCGTTGGCGGCGTGAGCTGGTTCGAGGCGGCTGCATATGCCCAGTTTCGCCAGAAGCGGCTGCCCACGGTGTTTCATTGGATTGCCGCCGCGCTGGCCGATAGCGAGATCGGCGTGCCATTGAGTCCCTCGATCATACCGCTGAGCAATTTTGGGGACGATGGCCCGGCCGCCGTCGGAACTCACGAGGGAATTGGGGTCTCCGGTGCTCGCGACATGGCCGGCAACTTGCGCGAATGGTGCTTCAATGCGACCGGCGACCGGCGGTACAGTCTGGGCGGCGCTTGGAACGAGCCGGTGTACATGTTCACGCTAGCCCAAGCACGCAGTCCGTGGGACCGATCCGCGAACGACGGCTTTCGTTGTGCGTTATACGACGGGGGCTCGGAGGGCGACACGCCGTTATCCGAGCCGATCGACTTACCAGTGCCCGACTTCTACGCCGTTACTCCGATGTCGGACCAGGCCTTTGCCTTTGCCAGCCAGTTAAATGACTATCGACCTTCGCCATTGAACGCAAAGGTGCAACCGCAGGACGGCGTGCACCGACCATGGTCCGTCGAAACAGTAACCGTCGACGCGGTTTACGGTGGAGAACAGATCACCATTCACATGGCACTGCCCAAATCCTCGGCGCCGCTGCAGGCGGTAGTTGTGTTTCCGGGCATCGACGCGACCTTACCGCGGCCGTTTACCGACGAATATATCGACCGCAACGATTTCATCATGCACAGCGGTCGAGCGTTGATTCTTCCCGTGTATGCTGACATGTATGAGCGCAGCGAGGGACGCACCGCAGAACGCCTGGCGGATGGCCAAGCCGCCCGCGGATTGATATCGGAGTGGGGCAAGGACCTTTCGCGCGTGATCGACTACTTGGATACTCGCGCGGACATCCAATCCGACAAGCTGGGGTACTTTGGCATCAGCCTTGGCGCGACGGTCGCGCCGATTCTGCTATCCGTCGAGCCAAGGTTTAGCGCCGCCGTGCTGATGAGCGGCGGTTTCAACGCAGTCAATCCGCAATCGTCGGTTTCGTTTGCCAAACGTACGACCCTGCCAATTCTGATGCTCAACGGCAAGTACGACTATATCTTTCCGCTGGAGACCCACCAGAAGCCTCTGTTCGACTTGTTGGGGACGCCCGCTGCTGATAAACGTCACGTCTTGTACGAGGCCGGGCATTGGCCGCTGCCGCGCGGCAAGATCATCAAAGAGATCGTCGATTGGTACGATCGGTATCTAGGCCCGGTTGGTTCCAAGGCCGAGTGAGCGGGACCAGTGGCGTCGGGCAAACGCCACGACACCGGCAATGCAACGCGGCGCCCGGACGGTGACCAGGTGGTCGCGCGGCCGAACGACGATGCGGAACGAGTTGGTACGTCGGTGTCCTACCACGGGTTGGCTCGCTCCAGAATGCGAACAACCTGGGAGGTTGCATCCACCTCGACGAGGTCGCCGTCGTGAATCGTCGTGGTCGCGCGGCCCGTGCCAATGATGGTGGGAATCTTCAACTCGCGGCAAATGATTCCCGCGTGACAGGCGACACCACCGTCATCAGTGACGATAGCGCCTGCATGACGCAGCAACGGCATTAGGTTGGGGTTCGACTGGATCGAGACAAGCACTTCGCCGTCTCGGATCTCGTGGCCTTCGGGATGAGACGTTTTGACCACCCGAGCAATGCCCCGATGAACCCCGGGCCAGGCCGCCTGCCCTGCAATACGGTCGGGATCACCTGGGGGAACAATCTCCCGCTGTCCCAGTTGGCGCATTAGTAAATAGCCGGTCTCGCTGACGAACCGAACATGCTCCTCGTCTCCGAGGATTTGGTTCACGAACCGATTGCCCGCACGAACAAGTTCCAGACGATCTTCCAGCGTCTCGCGCCGAACATTGTTCTGGTGTAGTTCCCGCCAGGTAAGCAGTAGCGGCGCACGTTCGGGTTCTGAGAATCCAAGTTTGCCAACCAAATCGACTACAAGCGGCTCGATGATCTGACTCAAGTATCGGGGATAAAGCGAGTGGGACCGGAGTTCTTCGGCGAGTGCATGTATCTCGGGATCGTCGATGTGGCCTTGGTCTAGCGCAACCAATGTGCTCGCAGGAAAACTCGTGGTGTACTTGCCGACGTCGATAAAGTGTTCCATCGCCTCGTCCAGCCTCTGGAAGCTTGCCCCGCGCTCGACCATTTCAAAACCACGCCGGTAGACCTCTCGAGCGCGCTCCAACAATGCGATGAGTCGAGCACGATCCGACCGTGCCATGTTACAGATATACCCCAGGGCTTCTTCATAGGCCGCCTTGGAAAGAAACAGCGTGGTCAAGTCCTCCGAGTCTTGAATTGCAAGACTTCGGTCCACGGAATAGCCAAGGTCGTAGCCCGAGTGCCGGCTGTCGATCCAGTGATTGATGATCGAGGCCTCGAGCAGCGTAAGCGGACGCCTTACCAATTTCGCCCAAGGTTGACTGTCGTCGACAATCGGTTCGCGATACTCCTTGGCAAGCGTGGTAATCGGACGTGCTTGCAAAACATGGAAGGTGTCATCGGTCAACGCCCATTCCGTATCGACGGGATAACCGTAGTGCTCCTCGATGCGATCCAGGATTTGGGCATATTGCAGCACCTGCGCGTCGCTCAGCTTCGGTTCGGCGCCATGCTCTCCCAGGTCGCGCCACTGGGGTTCAGGTTGACCGTGTTCGAGAAACAAACCTCGCCGTTGGCCGCCTCGCATGCTTTGAACGATCTCCTTCGCTCCTCGTTCTACGACGAATTGGTCCGGAACGATCTCACCCGACACGATTGCCTCCCCCAATCCGAAGCAGGCCTCGATGAGCCGGATATCGGGCTCTTGGGTAACGGGATGCACAGAGAAACCAATACCGGATACCTCGCTAGGAATCATTTCCTGGACTACCACGGCCACGCCGAATTGCCCGGCCCCATAACCGTGCGCGGCGCCGTATGCCAGGGCCGCGACACGGAAGATCGAAAGCCAGCAAGCCCGAACTTGCGAGACGACATCTTCCGGAGAGACGTTTAGAAAGGTCTCGAGCTGACCGGCCCAGGCGCTGGAGCTTCCGTCTTCGCAAGTGGCGCTGGACCGAACAGAAACGCTTGGGCAGGCGAGCTCGTTTGCGGCGGCACGGATCGCAGCCACGATCTCTTGGGGAATCGGAGCTTCGCCCAACAGTTCGACGATCGCGCGGGCCGCATCGGCCACATCCCTATGTCCCTCGTCGACTTCACTAAGCCAACCAAGTACGCGCTGCTCGGGATCGGAGGCCGATATGAAGGCATCGAATGCCATTCGAGTGACGACAAAGCCCGGCGGCACACGGATGCCGGCGGCCAAAAGTTCGCCCAGCGAAGCCCCTTTTCCCCCGGGCAAAGGCAACCTTGCCGCCGTCGATTTCGTCCAGCCGCAGCGTGTACGGTGATTGCATCGGTGTCGTGTCCTTTCGTCCCCGGATCAGCTTGTTCCGACTGAGCTACTGTTTAACGCTGGGCGGTAGCAAGTGAGCAGAAGCCACGGGCGTGGCTCCGCGCAACGCGGTAGCAATGCGACATGGGCTCCAGATCGTCAATACGCCTGGCAGGATTCGAACCAGCAACCGAGCACGGGCGACTTGACGTCGCCCGGGCGCAGGGCGGTAGGAACAATCCGTCTACCCCGCTGCAAGGCGC
>ERZ869936.227-NODE-227-length-61448-cov-7.443715_pt1 | contig 61448 bp, 61 predicted proteins | sample MGYA00520876_ERZ869936 | MGnify/ENA primary metagenome ERZ869936 (study PRJEB32218, sample SAMN09650985) | biofilter metagenome | isolation source: enrty point of leading RO module | place: Saudi Arabia: Thuwal, RO plant located on Red Sea | collected 2016-02-17 ... | reverse complement strand
GAGCAGACGCAGCCGCGCTCTGGATCCAGCGTCGTTGCTGGAACGGTTGATCGTGCGGCGGCTGGCCGCTCTGCAGCGCAAGCGGGGACAGGATTGGATTCGGTCGCTGCTGGTGCAGGGGTTTCTCGCGGAGGGTCGCTGGCTTCGCTCCGGCGAGCCTGGCGGTAGCCAAAGCCGCGTGCCCGTCGAGCCCGCCGTCCCAACGACACCGTTCTCTCGATGGCTGCAAGGCGCGCACGACAACGGCAGCAGCGACCAGGAGCCGGTGCCGCGTTCTGCGGAGGCGCCAACGACGCCGCCCAGCACGAGCAGCAATGCCAAACCCTTTGCCCATCTCCGCAAGGTGATCGGCTGAACCCTGTAACCGACGCGCCGGAGGTGACCGTGGCCGACAGTGAGACCCTGAACCCCATCAGCATCGGCGTGGACGACGGTTATGCGTTCACCAAGGTTGCGATGCCCGACGGGCGCCTGATCGCGATCCCGTCCCGCGCGCGGATCGGTCGCTCCAACGTGACCTGGCTGAACGGCAGCGAGCAGCGGGTGTTCGAGTACGAGACCGACGAGACGCTGTTCGCCGTCGGCGAGGTTGAAGGTGAGCCGACCCATTTCGACGGCTATCCCTTCTCTGGTCTGAACCGCGCCATCGTCCAGCACGCCTTGCACGAGGCTGGCCTGGCCGGCCAGTCCGTGCACGCCGTGTCCGGCTTGCCAGTCAGCAGTTTCTACCTGAAGGACGGCGACCAGCGGCTGGAGCTAATCGAGCGCAAGCGGGCGAGCCTGAAGCAGGCCGTGCAACCGATCGACGGCCGTTTGCCGGCCGCGATTGCGTTCCACGAGGTCATTCCGGAAGCGCTCGCGGCCTGGTACGACCACATCATCTCCGAGGCAAACGGCGGCGTGCAGCTCGAGGCCGAGCGTCTTGGCGTGCCCGTCGCGGTGATCGACATCGGCGGACGGACCACAGATTTCGTGGTGGTCGCCGACCAAGCCGTGCGCCACGACAGCTCCGGGTCGTTGCGTTGCGGTCTGCTGGACCTCAAACGCCAGGTCGCGTCAGCCATCCGCGCCAAGTTCGACCTCGAGGAGCTCTCCGAGCGCGCGACCGACGACGCTGTGCGTAGCGGCAGCGTCCGCCTGTTCGGCAAGACGCATGATGTCGCCGAGCTAGCTCGGCATGCGCGTCGCGAGCTGGTCCAGCGGCTGCACGCTGAGACGCAGCGGCAGCTGGGGCGCGGTGCCGAGCTCGAGCGGATCTTGTTTGTGGGCGGCGGCGCCGTGGCGCTCGCCGAGGACATCCGGGACTGGTTTCCGAATCAGACCATCGCGCCGCATCCCGCCTTCGCCAACGCGCGGGGGATGCTCAAGTACCTGCGCTACGTCTGTCAGGAGCCGACCTGAGGCCGGTTTCATCCGTGGTCACTGCGGTCTCAGTGACACCCGATGCATCGTCGGGCTGTGAAATCGATGCACACACCCGCGCCGCAAGGCAACGGTGTCAGCCCAGGAGGGGTCGTTCGCGACCTCGACTCAACCCATCCTGCCGGGAATGTGCTCCCGACAGGGATGGCGCGTTCTCCGGATCCCGTTCCGTTTGAAGGAGAAACGTCATGTCCAACGAAGATACGAAGTATTTCGACCTCTACACCACCGGCATCGGTTATCTGAACCGTGTCCGGGAGGTGACGCCGAAGGAAGGCTCGCCTTTCTGGAGCGTCACCATCGCTGCTCTTCGGGGCAGCACCGACGACGCCCAGTACAGCTACTTCGAGTGTCGCGTGTCCGGCAAGCAGGCGCAGGAGATCGTGCGTCAGCTCAAGCCGGCCGTCGAGGGCAAGCTCAAGGTGCTCGTGGGGTTCACGCTCAGCGACCTGTTCGCTGAAGCCTACACCTACAAGAACGGCGACAAGGCCGGTGAGACCGGGGTCAGTCTGAAGGCTCGCCTGTTGCGAGTCGGCTGGGCGAAGGTCGACGGCCAACCGTTCTACAGCGAGCAGGCCGCCTAATCCGCCACTACCGACCGGGTGACTTCGTCACCCGGTCATCTTCAACCCGTCGGGGAGCCATCCCTGACGGGCGGTCTCCCCATTTTTTGTGAGGAGACCCTAATGAACAACCAGGACTCGGAGTCGTTCCCGGACGCGAATCGTTTCGATGCGCTGAAGCCGAGAGCACTCAACCGTGAGGAGAAGGAATCCGTGATCAAACTGGCGCTGTCCGTGCTCGCCGAACGCTATCGTGCGGGTCGTGCGCTGGGCAGTCCGGAGCAGACGCGGTCTTTCCTTCGACTGAAGCTCGTCGACCGCAAGCACGAGGTGTTCGGTGCGCTGTTCCTCGACAACCGCCACCGGGTCATCCAGGTGGCGGAGATGTTCCAGGGCACCATCGACGGCGCCTCGGTTCATCCACGTGTCGTCGTACAGCGTTCCCTCGAGCTCAATGCAGCAGCGGTCGTCTTCTTCCACAACCATCCTTCGGGTGTCGCCGAGCCGAGCCATGCGGACGAGGCAATCACCCGGCGGCTGCGGGATGCGTTGGCGCTGGTGGACGTGCGGGTGCTCGATCACTTCGTCGTCGCCGCCGGCGAGAGCGTGTCCTTTGCCGAACGCGGGCTCCTTTGAGCCCATTTTTCATCACCCATCGACCTGCCGGGGAGGCGTTCCCTTCCCGGCAGGGAGGAGGTGCGTCTCCGGGGTCGCATTCCCAAGGAGAACCAAGATGAGCCATCAATCGAGTGAACACCCGTTTTTCGGGGAGGTCATTTCCGTCTACACCCGCGCCCAGGCCCTGGCCGACGGCGTCTTGATCGATGCAGGACCCATGTCCCGTGAAGCCGGTTTCTGCTGGCCAGTCGCCATCACGGCCGGTGCCTGGGCAGACTGCGTAGCCTGGGACGACGCCGACAGCGAGCGACAGACCCTTCAGGATCTGTCCGGTCGCTTGTGGGACGTGCTGTTCATGGCTGCCTACGCTGCACGGGCGAACGCCAACGCGGGTTCCGAGCTCCTGTTCGAGCTCTACCGTGTGCCGCGGGACGGCGAAGCCACCGAAGCCGAGCTCACCACGCTGAAGCTCGTGTTTGGGCCTGGTGACGACGGCGAGCCGGTCATGACCATCCTGCTGCCGAACGAGGACTGAGCACGCCGGCAGCCGCTGGCATCTTCTCCCTGGCCACTTGGGTAAAAGTGGCAACCCTCTTCCAGAGCTGCCTGAGCCCGGCAGGTACCCGCGTCAGATCCAGCGCTCGCGAATTATTACAGTGTAATAATCGTTCGCCCGCCGCTCGAAGCCGCTCATTCCTCCCGAATCAGCTGTCCACAGAGTCCACAGGCCCTGCCCGCCACGGCAAAGCGAGCCATCGAACTCGCGTCGCCAAGGGCGGGACCGCGCCGTGCGCGGTGCCTGTGGACCCCTGTGGGCAGGTGAAACCGCTCCGCAGGCCCGCGGTGACATCTTGATGCAGCCCCTGTGACAGGCGAATGCCTGGCGCCGGGGCTGCGACGTCGCGACGCCGCCCGTGTCACTAGCGAGCGAAGCGGGGTAGTGACGCGGGCGGCGCTGCCGTAATCGGCGCGGCGGTGGCGCCGATTTTCGTGATGACGCGCGAATGACGCGTTCCTAAACTGCCGCCCACGACCGATTCATCCGTGGCCACTGCGGCTCAGTGGCAGAGGGTCGCCCACCCTCGACGTCTCGTCGAATCGGGCCTGCGCGCCAAGGACCGGATCCAGCGCGCCGACCGACAGGTCGCCGGTCCATCGTCCAGATCATCGACCGCAAGGTCGATTCAGCGGACGGGCTTCCGCCCGTCGTTCCACATCCACTCGCCCGATCGCCAACACGGCGCCGGCGAGTACTTCTTCAACCCCGCGAAATCTTTCTTCGCTCAACTCAACGGAGGTACTGCCTATCGGCCCATCCATTTCTTCAACTCAAGCTCATCGAAAAAGGAGGTGATGCGTATTCGAAGCTCGGCCCGCAACGGGCCCGTTGGTTCGCACCGGACCGATCCCCTACAGGGGAGAACCGGTGTTGCCTGCAACCATGCATCTTCAGGTTGAACGGGAGTGGTGTCCCGTGACCCGTGCCGGATTCCGGACCTGGTCGGCTACGGCCTGCCGGGTGGTCAGAAACACTTACCAGAGCATCGTGACACCGTGAGAGACCTGAACTACCAACTCAAACAGCTCTGTCGCCATAACCGCGACGGAGGCTATGCGACCCAGCGCAACCGCGAGCGCCTGCTTTCTCTGATTGCGGACCAGCTTCATGCACTGGGCTTCCGGGGCATGGGCGCGCAGTCGCTGAAGCCGAAGCATGTGGAAGCGCTGGTGAACCGATGGCAGGCAGAATCGCTCTCCGTCGGCACCATCAAGAATCGGATGACGGTGTTGCGCTGGTGGGCGCAGAAGGTGAATCGACAGAACGTCGTCGCTCGGCAGAACGACCACTATGGGATCCCCGAGCGTGTGTTTGTCAGCACGGATTCGAAGGCGCGACAGGTCGACGGCGCGGCGCTCGATCGGGTCAAGGACAACCACGTCCGGATGAGCCTCGAGCTGCAGCAGGCCTTCGGGCTCCGGCGTGAGGAGGCCATCAAGTTCCAGCCGAGCTACGCCGACCAGGGCGATCGCCTGGTGTTGAAAGACAGCTGGACCAAGGGCGGAAAGGCGCGCGAGATCCCCGTTCGCACCGCAGCGCAGCGGGAGGTTCTGGATCGCGCCCATCGGCTTGCGGGTCGCGGCTCGCTGATCCCGGCCGAGCGCAACTACCGACAACAGCTGCGTGTGTACGAGCGACACACGGCGAACGCTGGATTCTCCAAACTGCACGGCCTACGGCACGCCTATGCACAGGGAAGGTACGAGGAGATCACCGGTTGGAAAGCGCCTGCTGCGGGCGGCCCGACCTCGAGGTCCCTCACGCGAGAGCAGCGCGTCGTTGACCGCGAGGCGCGGCTCGTCATCAGCCGCGAGCTCGGCCACGAGCGCGAGCAGATCACGACCGTGTACCTGGGCCGATGAAAGGAACGCGGCACCTGCGAGAGTTTCCCGTATCGCTGGGACAGAGCGCTCAGCAGACTCGGGAGCAGGCTCTGAATCCGTCCAGACAATCATGAAGCGAACACGAGCGCATCAACGCCACCTTTCCCTCGTCGCCGCCTGCATTATGGGCGCCGTGCTTGCGCCTCTCGAGGCGAATGCGGCTGAGGTCACTGTTGCGCGCTACTCGACGGTCCAGCTCGCGCCGAGCCTGGCGCAACGGGATCCCCTGGCAGCACCGGTGGTCTCGGTACTGCCGGCTTCTGTGACTCGGATCGGAGAAGCGGTCGAGACCCTGCTCGGACCATCCGGCTATCGTCTGGCGTCACCGCTTGCCGCCGAAGCAGAGCGGGCCGAACTTCTGGATCTGCCCCTGCCGGAGGCACACCGCATGCTCGGGCCGCTGCCGCTGCGCACGGCATTGGCGATCCTTGCCGGATCGGCGTTCAGGCTGGTCGAAGATCCCGTCCACCGGCTGATCTCGTTCGAGCGGTGTGATCAATCGATGGGTGCGCGCTGACCATGGAAGCCATCATCGCCATTTTGATCGTCCTCGGCGTCTTGTCCGCAAGCGGTGTGTTGCCGGAGCAATCGCCGAAGACCGCCAGCCAGGAAGCGCACGCATCTGAGCTCCAGACTTCTGAGAAGGAAATCCGCCCGGCCTGTAACCAGCACGAACTGGTCTATCGCGACCTCACCATGCCTTATGAGCAACGCGCCGGTAGGGAGGCCGCAGGCCAGCCGGAGGCCACGTGTAATGAATAGGCCAGTAGCCGTGGGAACCGTGACCGCGGTCCTGTGGCTGGTTGCGAGCCCGAGTTGGGCCGCCGATCCCCCCAACACCCAAGCAGGGAGCACCACGACGAGCTCGACGATCCTGGAGCGAACACCGCTCACCGAGCACGAGCGCGCCCGCGCCGGGCTCTGGGGCCTGTCCGCAGCGGAGTGGCAGCGCTACCGAACGCTGATGGACGGGATCCGAGGCAGCATCAGCCCCGGGACCATCTCGCCAATTGAGGTCCTCGGCATCCACGCGCGTGATGAGTCCGAACGCCGCAAGTACGCCGAGCAGTGGGCCGTGATGATGCGTGAGGACGCCGAACGCATCCTCGCTTTCCAGCGTGCCTACGACGCTGCGGGGCGCCTGTTGTACCCGGATGAGTCTTTGATCGACGTCGCGCGTCTGCCACAGCAGACCGACAGCGGCGAAGGACTCAGTCGAACTGACCGCGTGTTGCTGTTCGCGCGTCCGGACTGTGCAGCGTGCGATGCGCTACTCGCGCGGGTGCTGGCGAGGGTCGACCGTCTCGACGGCGTCGATATATTTCTGGCCGGTATCCCAGCGGGCGACGAAGAGGCCATTCGGAACTGGGCAGTCGAACGCGGTATCCGTCCCGAGTGGGTCACCTCGCGCCGCGTGACCTTGAACTTCGAGGGCGGTGCGCTCGCGCGCGTTGCGCCCGGGCGAGAAGCGCTCCCCGTCCTCATGCGTCGGCGGGGCGGGGCCATCACACCGTTGTCGGGATCCGAGCTGTGAGCCCGTCCCTCGTCTCCCTTTTTGCGCTGGTGGCGATCGCGGTGGCGTCGCCTCCGGTCGCCGCCGCCAGCTCCGTGCCAGAAGGGTACCGGCGCGTCGCGGCGGCGCACGGGATCCCGAGCGAACTGTTCTATGCCGTCGCGCTCGCCGAGAGTGGCAAACATATCGAGCACCTGCGCACGACGCGGCCCTGGCCCTGGACGCTGAACATCCAGGGTGAGGGACGCTACTTTCCCAGTCGCAAGGCAGCCGTGGTTGCCGCGCAGGAGGCGCTCGCCAAGGGGCGCCGCTCGGTCGATATCGGCCTCATGCAGGTCAATTGGGGGTACCACAGGACGGCGCTGCGCTCGGTCGAGACAGCCATCGACCCCTACCACAACCTCGACGTGGGCGCGGGAATCCTCGCCGAATGCTTTCGGATGCGGGGCGATTGGTGGGCGGCCGTCGGGTGCTATCACGCGCCGAGCGATGCCGATCGTGCGGCCCGCTACCGCGAGCGGGTGAAGCGCATCTGGTCCCGTGTCACGGCGATCGGGTAGTCCCCGGATGCGGCCCGCGCGTCTAGCAAAGTTCTTCCTAACGGCCGTCGGCCTGTGGTCAGGCTTCGCGGTCGCCGAGCTCGCTGTCATCTACGACAGTGGCGCTACTGCGCCCCTCGCGCCGTACCTGGAGGCCTTCGGAGAAGCGCCACAGGAAGTGCTGGCCGAGGCGCCCCAATTCACTAGTCCGGGGGCGGCTGCTCTGACGCAGCTCCTGCCCATCCGCACGCCGACGCTGACACCGGGGCCGGTGTCGCCGCGTCCGCTCTCACTCCCGAAGGGAGCGACGCTGCCACGGCCGCTCTTCCTGATTGGCGCGGATCCCCAGTCGCGACAGTGGCTCGAGATGCATCGTGAGCGGCTCGCCGAGATCCATGCGGTCGGTATGCTGGTCAACGCGGAGTCCGTAGCCGACCTCGGGGCGATCGCCGCGATCGCGCGGGGCCTGCCGATCCTGCCCGCGTCCGCGATGGACATCGCAGAGTCCCTGGGACTGAAGCACATCCCGGTCCTCATCTCCCGACGCGGCATCGAGCAATGAATCCGCATCCGGTCGAGGCGCTACTGCGCCCGCCGGTGGAACTCTGGTCGGCCCTGGTCGCGGCCGCGACTGGCACCATGGCGGTCCTCGCGCCCTGGGCATTGATGATGCCGCCCGGCGTGGCCCACGCGGCCGCCGCAGCGCTGTTCGCACTCGCCGGGATCCGCTCACGCCAGGCGTGGCGGGTCATCCGCTATCAACGCAACATGCGCCGTCTACCGGTCTACCAGCTCCGTGCCGATCGGATTCCGCTCAGCCGCCACAAGCTGTTTCTCGGTCGCGGCTTCCGCTGGACCCAGCGCCACACCCAACGTCTGCGCGACACCATACGTCCCGAAGTGCAGCACTACGTGCAGCCGGGGGCGCTATTCCAGTGGGCGCGACAGAAAGAGGTCGCGTGGGAATCGGTCCCGATGCTCAACCTCTTTGCCTGGCTCCTGCGCCAACCGCGATGGTGGAACCCGCTCAAGCCCCTGCCAGCGGTTGGCGGCACGCCGGCGCTGCATGCCGTCGAGCCAGACGAGCAGGACGTCTGGATGGATCTCGTCGAGCGCGTGGGCCACACCCTAGTGCTCGGTACGACGCGGGTCGGCAAGACCCGCCTCGCCGAGATCCTGATCACACAGGACATCCGCCGTGGTGACGTGGTCATTGTCTTCGATCCGAAGGGCGATGCCGATCTGTTGCGGCGTGTGTACGCTGAAGCGAAGCGGGCGGGACGGACCAAGGACTTCTATCTGTTCCATCTCGGCTACCCCGAGGTGTCGGCCCGTTACAACGCCATCGGCAGCTTTTCGCGGATCACCGAGGTGGCGACCCGGATCGCGAACCAGCTGCCGAGCGAGGGCAACTCGGCGGCCTTCAAGGAGTTCGCCTGGCGCTTCGTCAACATCATCGCCCGGGCGCTGGTGGCGCTGGGGCGACGGCCCGACTACCAACAGATCCGGCGCTACATCAACGACATCGAGCCCTTGTTCGTAGAGTACGCCCGCGAGCACCTGCGGCGCTTCGGTCAGGAGAACTGGACGACCGATGTCGAGGAGATCGCCGGGAAGATCAGCGAGCGGAATCTGTCGTCAGCGCTCAAGGGCCGCGACCGTGATGCCATTGCCCTGATGCGCTATCTGCAGGCGCAGGACCTGTACGACCCGGTGCTCGACGGCCTCGTGTCCGCATTCAAGTACGACAAGACCTATTTCGACAAGATCGTAAGCTCCGTCGGCCCACTGATGGAGAAGCTGACGACCGGCAAGATCTCCGAGCTCATCTCCCCGGACTACCTGAACGACGACGACAGTCGTCCGATCTTCGAGTGGCTGGACGTCATCCGCCGCAACGGCATCGTCTACGTCGGTCTCGACGCGCTGACTGACACGACCGTGGCGAGTGCGGTGGGCAACTCCATGTTCGCGGATCTGGTGTCCGTAGCCGGTCACATCTACAAGCATGGGGTCGCCGATCCGGCCGACGATACGCCAATCCCGAATCCAACCCGCGTCCCGACGATCTCGATGCACGCCGACGAGTTCAACGAGCTGATCGGGGACGAGTTCGTGCCGCTCTTGAACAAGGCCGGTGGCGCAGGCTTCCAGGTGACCGCCTACACCCAGACCTGGTCCGACGTGGAGGCCAAGATCGGTAGCCGCGCCAAGGCCGGCCAGGTCGCCGGAAACTTCAACACCATGACCATGCTGCGCGTGAAGGAGCTCGCGACCGCCGAGATGCTCACCGATCAGCTGCCGCGCGTCGAGGTGTTCACGCTCATGAACGTCTCGGGCGTCAACGACTCATCAGATCCCATGTCAGGTATCGACTTCCAGTCCCGCAACGAGGACCGCATCAGCGTCTCCGAGGTGCCCATGCTGACGCCGGCGGAGCTCGTGCGGTTGCCGAAGGGCCAGGCCTTCGCCCTGCTCGAAGGTGGACGGCTTTGGAAGGTGCGCATGCCGCTGCCTGACGACAGCGGCGACCCGGCGATGCCGGCAGACATCGCCGCTATCGCGAACGAGATGGAGCGCACCTATATCACCAACGACCACTGGTATCGCACGCGGGAGACCTGGTGGCACGCCATCGCCGATACCGATGCGCTGGTGACTCCGGAGACCGAGTCTGGTGGCTGAAGCGACCGCCGATCCGCGGCGGCGGGAGGTTCGGGAAGGACTCATCTCCCGGTTCCTCACGACCCTCACCCAGGGGGTCAAGTGGCTCCTGCTCTCGCTCGTCTTCTCGATACTCACCGAGTGGGTGGGCATGGCCTTCTGGTGGCCGGAGCAAGGGCTCGACCACAGCCGCGACATGCTGGCCGCCGAAATCGGGTTTCTGCAGGCCGACTTCGGGCGCAGCCTGGTCAGCTCGGATCCTGCTCAGTTCACCAGGACTTTCGCCGATCGGACCTACTACGTCCTGTTCGAGTTCACCCGCATAACCGACTTCATCGAGTGGATCGGGCGGGCCCCGGCGCCCGGTGAGTCCGGCCTGCGGTCACGGTTGTATGCCGCGTTTCAGCCGGTCGCAGAGTACGTGCTTGCTGCGATGCAGGTGACCCAGGTCTTCTCGGTCCGGCTGGCGGTTCTGGCGCTCGCCATGCCGGTGTTTGTGATGTTCACCCTGGTCGCCATCGTGGACGGCCTGGTGAAGCGAGATCTGCGCCGGTGGGGCGGGGGACGCGAGAGTTCTTTCGTCTACCACTGGGCCAAGCGGTCGGCCCTGCCACTACTCGTTCTCACATGGGTGATCTATCTGGCCCTGCCATTCAGTCTGCACCCGAGCTTCGTCGTGCTGCCCTTCGCGACGTTGTTCGCGCTGAGCGTGGCGGTCACGGCGAGCACGTTCAAGAAGTATCTGTAAGAATTAGATTAGCTAGCGCTCATCCCAAGAAAAGCCGTCGAGGCGGGCCATGTCGATTGATTCTGCAAGAGTGTTTTGCACGGGCTGCGACTATGAAACGCGGGAGGTCTATCGGCCGATCCGCATTCGATATCAGATGGCGAACGGCAAGACGATTGAGACGGGCCGCTCGAAAGGCTGGTGCTTCGACTGCTCGGGCTACAGCGACATTGAGAAGATCGATGAAGAAAATCTGCGGGAGGATCTTGTTTCCAAGGAACGCGAAAGGCGTGAGCAGAGAGGCCGGCTGCTAGAATTGGATAGTGGTCTGCTGGCAGGTCTCCGGCATCGTTCAGAGCGTAGACGACTGAAATACTCGATTGAACGTCTGGACGAAGATGTCGCCGAGTTGGCCGGCTTGCTCGAAATCGCGAAGGGCAGGAAAGCGAGAGCAAGATGCTTGAAGTGCTGGTCGGACAGAACGGCCCCGCTATCGTTCGATTCAGCCGACGACGTTGCTCATGATTTCCGACATGAGTGCGGTGGAAACCTGAAGATCGTTCACGATCACGCGGGTCCGAGATTTCACTTTGCCGTAGCCACGTACGTCTTGAACGAGGAAGGTGAGCTCCTCGGCCAGGAATAGGTACCTAGAATCGTGGAGTCCAGCGTTCTTCGAGATCTACGTCCTCATCGTCGTCGTCAGCGAACGTATCGGTCGATAGGACAGTGAGAGTTCGCCCGAAGTCGCCGAGGCCAACGATCTCTTCGGTCAGTGGAACGGATCTGTTACCGCCGAACCAGTCTCGCAGATCGGATTCGTCATTTTCGCGCTGGGCATTACGAACATTTGCATCGACACGATTGAACGTTGCCGTCGGGACGGCTGGGACGGCGCTGCCCTTCTTGGGCCAGGTGATGCCGCGGAACTCCTTGAGTTCGTCCGATAGGAACGCATACTCGATGCGTTGACCTGATGACACGACCATCGCCATCGGTAGGTCTGTCTCTTCGATGTATCGGTTGGCTGTCGCCAGCAATGATGTTTCGCAAAGCGACGCCAGAGACATGATTGCGTCGAGCCCTTCGCCGGCTGAGCGCATGGCCTGAGCGAACATTGGATTCGGCATGAGCAACCGTGCGGAGAAATGGTCGGCTTCCCGTTCGTACTTGTCGTCCGAACGGTATCCAGCCTGTGATTGGTGCATCTCCTGCCCTACCGGCAACAGTGCCTCGGCGTGACCCTCCAGCAGGTAATGGCCGAGCTCATGGCCAATGCTAAAGCGCCGAAAGCCCTCGCTTCGGATGTGGGTCGCAAAGGCGATGACGAACTGGTTGTCGACCTTGATTAGAGCACCGGACACACCCGCCGACGTATCTGGCTTTTCGATGACAGCTATCCCGATTGCCTCGGCGATCGCCCTGGGGTCAATCGGGAGCGAGGTGATCCCCTGTTCTTGCAGGAATCGCTCAGCTGCCTTTCCGGCCGTACGCCGAGCCAAATCCGCCACTATGACTCCGATTTAGTTCGACTCGCCAGGTGTTGGCGGATCGTCTCCATCAGATCCAGGTCCTCCCGGCTCATCTGATCTTCATGGCGATACGCGGCCGCACCCAGGTGCGCGGACAAATTGTCGGTTCGTCCAAGCAGGTAGTCGATGCTGACTTGGAGGGCGTCGGCCAGCTTGCGGAGGTTGTCGAGGCTGGGCTTCCGCTTCCCCGATTCGAAGTGGGAGATCGACGTTGCCGGGATGCTGGCTAGTTCACCCAGCTCGACCTGGTCGAGGCCTCGCAGGTTTCTGGTCTCGCGCAACCGGGCCGGGAACGGATTCGTAGCAACTTGATCGTCTGACATGTCGAGATAGCAATCTAGGACTTGTCGATATCGGCAAGTCTCGGTATTATGGACTCGACAAGTCTCTCATGTCGGAGTCGCCAAGTGCAAGAGTCCTCAACCCCAGCTCCAGCGGAACGGTTCCAGATCCTCTCCCTCGACGGAGGAGGACTTAAGGGCCTGTTTTCGGCCTGCTTCCTCGCGGAATGGGAGCAGCACGTCGGCCGTCCCATTACTTCGTCATTCGACTTGATTGCGGGGACGAGTACGGGGGGCATTATCGCCCTCGCGCTCGGCGCGGGGTTCCCGGCGGCGCAGATTGTCGAATTCTACCGTCAACATGGGCCAGCAATCTTTCCGGCGGAGGTATTCGAGGCCGTCGGCCGCGCGCGCCAGGCATTCGGAAGTCGTTACCGGCCCGAGCCGCTCGAATCCGTGCTCGACGAGTACTTCGGCGCGCGCCTGCTCGGCGAAAGCTCCACCCGTTTGGTCATTCCCGCGTACCACGCGGAGCGCGGCATCTACATCTTCAAGACAGCCCACCATCCGCGGCTTCTCATCGACTGCAATGAACGAATGGCGGTCGTCGCCCGGGCGACCGGTGCCGCCCCCACGTACCTGCCACCGTTCGAGCTGGAACGTGGGCTGCGTCTCATCGATGGCGGGGTATGGGCGAACAACCCGGTGCAGATCGCAGTGAATGAAGCACTGGGCTACCTGGCAGTGCCGCAGCATCGGATCGCCACGCTACGGATAGGTACGACCACGGAAGTTGCGTCGCCTAACGACTACCCTAGCGACCCCGGTGGGCTAGGGCCCAAACAGGTTTCACTGTTCGTGAACTTGATGATGCGCGGCCAGTCCCAGGCCGCCAGCGGGGGCGTTCGCCACATTCTTGGATCGGAGCGTTACTTCGAGATCGATCCTCTGGTGTCAGCGAACGCCTACCGCCTCGACCGTTTGTCTGAGGATCTGCGGGGCTTGGCGCGTGCGGAATTCCGGCGGACGGTCTCCGATCTGCATGAGCGGGGTTTTCTCGATCACGCTGCAGAACCCTTCATCCCGATCAACCCGATTCGAGGCAAGCGACATGGACTTATCAACGCGCGCTCAGCTTGACGAACTCTTGACGTACGGTGCAGAGGCGCTCGATCTGACGCCGACACAATACGACGACGCGGTTCAGAAGTACCAGGCCGTCGGAACGTGGTTGAACAAGCCGGGAACGCTCCTGGCGCCGGCCGACCCGCTGATATACCCGCAAGGATCGATCGCCATCGGGACGGCAACCAAACCCGTGGGCAGGGACGAGTTCGATCTAGACCTCGTTTGTCAGCTACAGATCGGTGCCGGGATGAGTCCAGCGGCACTAAAGCACGCCATCGGTCAGCGATTGCAAGAAAACGCGCTGTATCGTGAACGCCTGGAGGAAAAGAACCGTTGTTGGCGAATCGTATATGCCGGCGAGTTCCATATGGACATCTTGCCAGGTCGGCCCGACCCGCGTTTCGTTCACGGTACCGCGTTGCTAGTCCCGGACAAGGAGCTCGCGGCGTGGAAGGAAACTGATCCGAAAGGCTACGCAGCCTGGTTTGCGGAGCGCTCCCGGCTTTCGATTGCGGCGAGCAAGGGTATTCGGGCCGATGTTGAAGCACCGCCGCCGTCGCCGCAGACCTCGACGAAGACGCCGCTTCAGCTTGCCGTGCAGATCCTCAAACGTCACCGGGACCTGAGTCTTGGCGATGATAAAGATGCACCCATCTCAATCATCATCACTACCCTCGCCGCGAGTGCGTATGTAGGCCAGGATTCGGTCTTCGACACGCTTCACTACCTGATCCTTCGCATGCCCTCGTTCATCGAGACCGATGCTGCGGGCGAGGCCGTCGTCAGAAACCCGGTTAATCCGCTCGAGAATTTTGCGGACAAGTGGCGCGAAGAGCCGAGAAAGAAGCAACGGTTCTTCCAGTGGCTGCAGGCAGCCAGCCGCGATTTGGAGCGACTTTCGCGCACAAGCCTGCCAGAGGCCGTGAAGGCTCTCGCTCCCCTCGTCGGAGAGCGTGCGGGTTCGGAGGCGGTTCGACGGTACGGGGCACGTATTCAGGATCAGCGAACTACCGGGCTCAGGGGCCTCGCCGCAACCGGCGCCCTGGGCGTCACGTCTACTCAAGCGCGCCCGATTCCGCGGCAAACGTTCTTCGGCCGGGATTCCTGATCTATGCGTCCACCCCCTCGGCGTCCGACGCTCGCACAACAGGGGGTCCGCCTGAAGCAAGCCCAGCCGGATTCTACTTTCCGGATCGACCAAGGCGGACGGCGGTTGATCTGGGTGGGCTGCCTTCAACCGACTCCAGTCAGCGACCGATACCGGATTCGGATCGAAGCCTACAGATCGACGAAGGTTTCGCCGAAGGTTTTCGTGGAGTCACCTCTGCTTAGCGAGCGGAACGGTGAACCGCCACCCCACCTGTATTCCGTGAAACGCTCCCAGCTCTGCCTGTGGCGACCCGGGAAGGGCGAATGGTCTCGGCGACTGTGGCTTGTGGACACCGTTCTTCTATGGGCGTCGTTGTGGTTGTTTTTCTATGAGGTCTGGCTCGCGACCGGCGACTGGATGGGCGGTGGCGAGCACCCGGACGTGGACGACTGAACCCCGGTCTCAGCCATCCTGAAGGATAGCCTTCGGCGCTGCAGACATGCGGGCCAAGAAACCGAGCAGTGAGTTGACGGGGTTTCGCATAGCCTCATCTCCCTTGGTATCGGAGCATGCGCGCCATGCACGGCCAATCCCACGAATACATGCATGCATCCTGGCGAGCGGTGATCGTCGTAGCGGGCCTGCTGCTCGGCGCGTCGCAAGCCCTGGCCGATCCCGACGCCGAGCGCGAAGCGCTCGCCCGGTTGATCCACGAGATCGAATCCCTCGAGCCCGTCATCGCGACGGCTGAATCTCAGGCCACCCCCGACACCCGCATCCGCTTCCGCTACGACTGGCTCCGCCAGGACCTCGAGCGGATCCGCGCCGGCATCCAGGAACACATCGACGCGCCCCGCAACGAGCCGCGGAAGGTGCCGCCGCTGCGTGGCGACTACCGGCAGTGACGCCCAGCGATGACGCCTGCACAGAACGCCGCGTTCCAGGCCGGGGCGGGCGTCACCGCCGGAACGCTGCTCACGAGTATCGCGAGCGTGGTGCTGGTCCTGGTTTTCGTCTGGGTGATGTGGGTGACCGTCGGGACGTTCCGGGCCTGGCAGGACGGTCAGGTCGCGCTGTTCGACCTCGTGTGGGCGGCGCTGCGGGCCAGCATCGTGCTGCTCGTGCTCGGTTTCTATCTGCGGTGACGGGGTGACCGGAACCGTATCGGTCCGGGTGCGAAGCCCGGGATGTGGTGATCAGGGGTCCGCCCCGCAACTTCGGAGAAATGATGATGTTCGCACAAGTGAAGAAGAGGACGGTGGCGCTGCTGGGTCTCCTCGGTCTCGCCGCCAACCCGCCGGTGTGGGCGGCACTGCCAACCCCTGTCGCGCCGAGTACGGCGCCGGCGGCTGGCGACTGGATCGCCTTGATCCAGGGTTACATCAAGGATGGCGGTCTGGTGCTGGGTCTGGCGATCGCGGTGCTGGGCTTCCTCTGGGTCGCCTATCTGGCGTTCGCCAAGTTCAACGAGGCGCGCCAGGGCAAGGCGGAGTGGGCCGAGGTCGGTGTGCTCGGCATTGTCGGTGCGGTGGTGCTGATCTTCGCGAGCTATCTGCTCACCGAAGCGGCCGGCGTCATCTGATCCGGCATGGCGGACCGTCAGGACATCCTCGCCGATCGGCTGAATGCCGAACCCGCGATCTTCAAGGGCTGCTCGTCGAGCGAACTTGGCGTCATCGTAGGCGTGGCCGCACTCGTGTGGTTACCCGTCAGTCTGATCCTGGCGGGGCTCGCGGGTGCGGTCACGATGGGCTTCGGCATCGCGGGCGTCGGTATCGTCGCGACCGTGCTGCTCATGGCGAGTCTGTTCCAGCGGCTGAAGAGGAACCGCCCGGACGGCTACTACCAGCAGCGGATCGTGCTCTGGCTCGACGACCACGGATTACGACGCTCGTCCTTCGTTCGTCGAAGCGGCGCATGGGATATCGGCAGGACGGCGCATGCGACGTTACCGGTACGAGATCGATAACGTCCGCGCGCACCTGCGCTCGCTCTGGGCGGTGATCGCCATCCAGGTGCTCGTCATCGCCGCGCTCTGGTTCGGCTGGAGCCGGGCGCCCGAGCGCCTCACCGTGCACATCCCACCTGACCTGCGCTCCGGAGCGACGCTGGCCGTGGACGAGGTATCGCCACCCAACGTCTATGCCTTCGCCTTCTACATCTTCCAGCAGCTCAACCGTTGGCCGGAGGACGGCGCCACGGACTATGGGCGAGCCATCTTCCGTGTCTCGCCTTATCTCACCCCCCGTTATCGCGCCGACTTGATCGCCGAGCTCGAACAAAAGGGCCGCCAAGGCGAGCTCGCCTACCGGGTCCGCGGTGTCCAGGAGATCCCGGGCCATGGTTACGAGGAACGACGCGTCGATCTGCTGAACGAGGCTGCCTGGATTGTTTGGCTGGACCTCGATCTCCTGGAGTCGGTGAAGGGCATGACCGTCAAGCGGACCGCAATCCGTTACCCGCTGCGCGTCGTGCGCTACGCCGTCGACCTCGAAGCCAATCCCTGGGGGCTGGCCCTCGACGGGTTCGGCGCCGAGGGGCCGCGCCGGCTGACCGATGCCGAGCTCGACGATGGAGGTACCGATGGTGGCGCATAGCGCGTTTGGAGCCGAAACGACCGAGTGGCGCTGTTGGATGAGCGCCATGCTCGCGGTACTCCTTCTGCTGCAGGCGGCGGGAGTCAACGCGGCGCCAGATACTCCGGAACGCATCGCCTGGCGCAAGACGCCCATTGCCGTCGAGCTCGCAGTCGGTGCCGAGCGGCTCGTCCATCTCCCGGGTCCGGTCAAGGTCGGCGTGCCACTACAGCTCCAGGGGGCGCTGCGCGTACAGAGCATCGACGGCACGCTCTACCTGCTGGCAATTCAGCCGTTCGCCGCGACCCGCGTGATCGTGCGTGGAATCGATAACGGGCAGGTCTACCTGCTCGACATTTCCGCGGTGGCCGAAGGCGACGGAAGTGGCCCGATTGAGGTCTATCTGCCGGACGGGGCACCTGCGAACGGTTCAGAGCCGACGGTGGCGTCAGGTCCACCGCAATACGGTTACGTCACTCTGACGCGCTTCGCCGCCCAACAAATGTACGCCCCGGCACGGTTGCTCCAGGAGCTTCCCGGCGTCGTCCGGCTGCCGATCAAGCGGGAGCCGGTGGCGCTGGTGCGCGGTGACGCCGTCGAGGCTGTGCCACTCGTCTCCTGGCGGGCCGGCGCTCTCTATGTCACCGCGGCCAAACTCACCAACAAGACGGACCGGCCGCAGACCCTGGACCCGCGGACCCTGCGCGGTCGCTGGCTCACCGCGGCCTTCCAACACAACCGGCTGCACGAGGGCGGCAGCGAGGCCGATCGAACGGTGGTGTACCTGATCTCGGACCGGCCGTTCGCGGCCTCGCTGCGGTAACCGGTCATGCCAGCCGCAACCTCCAATCGCCTGTTGCCGATTCTCGGCGGTGCCGTCGTGCTGATGCTGGCGTTCGTGACGCTGAAGTCCTGCTCGCGGGAGGAGGACAGCGGCGTGGTGCTGGACAACGTGCCGACAGCGCCGGCCCCGGACGCCGACACACCGGCCGACACCATCAAGACCCTCACGGCCAACGTCGCCGCGATGACCGCGGAGGTCGAGGCGCTGCGCCGGGAGAATGCGACCCTCGCCAGGGAGAATCAGACCCTCGTCGCAAACCGCACCCAGATCGAGGAGAACGTCGCCACGCGGTTGCGCCGTGAGCTGCTGTCCCGCGAGCGGGACGCGGAGAACCAGGGCCGGATCGATTCCGGCGTACTCGCGTCGCTGACCGACCGAGTTGACCGCCTTGCGGAGACGGTGGCCCGGGCGCAGCCGGGCAGCGGTAGCGACATCCCGGTGGGACTGGGTCTCGAGGGTGTCAGTACGCAAGGGCCGACGCCGAGCCTGATCTGGGTAGAGCCGCTCGACGTGCCGGCCGCGGCCACGTCAGAGAGCGGATTGTTGGACCGAGCCGGACAGACCGCGGGCGGGTATCTCGACAGTGCCCGCACTCGCACCGGGCAGGTCGTGACCAACGCGCGAGAAGAGGTGGACGCGCTCAAGAGTCGACCCGCCTATACGGTCCCCCGCAACGCCACGCTCATCGGTTCGACGGCAATGACCGCACTCGTCGGCCGGATCCCGATCCAGGGCCAGGTGCGCGACCCGATGCCGTTCAAGGTGATCACCGGTGCGGACAACCTGGCCGCCAACGGCCTGACGGTGCCCGGCGTGCAAGGCATGGTGTGGAGCGGTACTGCGGTCGGCGATTGGACCTTATCCTGCGTCACCGGTCGGCTGGAGTCCGTCACGTTCGTGTTCGACGACGGCACCATCCGCACGATCTCGAGCGACGACCGCAGCGCCCAGGCGAGCGGGCAAGGCGGACGCGACGAGCCGCTGGGCTGGATCTCGGACGTCCAGGGCATCCCGTGCATCAGCGGCGATCGCAAGACCAATGCCGCGTCGTTTCTGACCCAGCGGATTGGCGTGCAAGCCATCCAGGCAGCAGCGGACGCGGCAGCCGCCGCCGAGACGACCTCGGTTGTGAGCAACCTCGGCAGCGTGACAGACAGCGTCACCGGCGATGTCGGTACCTATGTGCTCGGCAAGACCGTGTCCGGCGGCAGCGAGGAAGTCGCCAAGTGGCTGCTCGAACGTCAGTCCCAGAGCTTCGATGCGGTGTTCGTGCCGGCCGGTACTGCGGTAGCCATCCATGTCGATCGCGAACTCGCCATCGACCTCGATCCCCAAGGCAGGAAACTGAATCATGCACTCGCGACTGCGCCCGATCGTCATCATCGGCTGGATTAGTCTCGCGCTCGGCGGCTGCGCCAGCACCAAGGAGTCGGTGTTGCCGCAGGACGGGCCGTCGATGAAGGCGATCTACGACGCGCACTTCGAGGGGATGGGCGCCGACGATCCTTATGTCCTGCGCCGAGAGCTGGGCACGCGACCGCTGGGTGACGACGACGTCGACCTGGCCGGCTACTCGCGCACCGCGCACACCGAGCTCGAGACGATCTTCCCTCGGCTGCCCAACCCGACCTTGGTGATGTACGTGTTCCCGCATCTTGCGGGGTCCGAACGCGTGCCGGTCCCGGGCTATGCCACGACCTTCACGCTCTACGAGCGGGTCGAGTACGCACTGCCGGGTGAAGTCCCGAGCGGGCAGCGCTGAGCATGGCCGGGTTCTCCCTGACCACGCCCCGCCTGGCTTCAACGGAATCTGCGACCGAGCCACGCCCACTCACGACGGCCGAGGTGAAGGCCTTGTACGCCAGACCGCCGTCGTTCTCCGATTTCCTTCCCTGGGTCGAGTACCTGCCGGACAGCCGCTGCTTCTTGCTCGAGGACGGGGTCAGTGTCGGCGCGTTGTTCGAGCTGACGCCGGCAGGTACCGAGGCGCGGACGCCGGGCTTCATGGCGGAGCTGCGCGACGCGATCCAGACCGCGATCACCGAAGCCATCCCTGAGCTAGACGACGCGCCTTGGATCCTCCAGCTCTACGTGCAGGACGAGCCGAGCCTGTCGGACCTGCTGCGCCAGGTCGAGGCCTACGTGCCCCCGGGAGCCAACGAGAGCGTGTACACCCGGCACTACCTCGAATTGCTAAAGGCCCATTGCGCCCGCATCAGCCGGCCAGGTGGCCTGTTCGAGGACTCGGCGCTGACCGGCACTGCCTGGCGGGGCCAGGTGCGGCGCGTTCGGGCGGCGCTCTATCGGCGCCTGAACCCACGCGGCCGGGTGCCGAGTGCGCTCGAGGTCGAGGCCGAGCTCAACGACGTCGCCACGAAATGGACGGCGGCGCTCGCCGCGGCCGGGATCCGCTGCCGCCGCGGTTCGGGGGAGGATCTCTACCGCTGGCTACTGCCATGGTTCAACCCACGGCCGGACTGCGCTGAAGGCGCCGTGGAGAAGCTTCTCGCCGTGGCACCGTACCCCGGCGATGAGGACCTGCCGTTCGGTGCGGATCTTGGGGAGGTTCTGACGCTCTCTTGCCCCAAGTCCGACAACGACTCGTCTACTTGGTGGTTCGATGGGCTGCCGCACACCATCGTCACGGTGCAGGGGCTCCGGCGGGCGCCCGACATCGGCCACATGACGGCAGAACGCCCCTCCGGGGATCATGTGTTCTCCCTGTTCGACCGGTTGCCCGAGCACGCCGTGATGGCGCTGACCATCACGGTGAAGCCCCAGGATCTGGTACGCAACCACATCGGGCTGGTTAAGCGCGCCGCCGTGGGCGATTCGGCGGAAGCCGAGTTGACGCGTGAGGACGCCGGCGCGGTAGAGCGTGAGATGGCGACCGGCAACAAGCTCTATCCCCTGCAACTGGCGTTCTACATCCGCGGCGAGGATCTCGCGGACCTGCGGACGAACGTCAATCAGCTGAACGCTTTGCTACTGCCCAACGGTCTGCAGCCGATTGCGCGCGAGGCGGATCTGCTGGCACTCGACAGCTACCTGCGCAACTTGCCGATGGCCTACGACGCCCGACTGGATCGGGTCAGCCGCCGGTCTCGCCTGGTCTTCTCCAGGCACATCGCAAACCTGTTGCCGCTCTATGGCCGCTCGCGCGGCACCGGCAATCCCGGGCTCGTGTTCTTCAACCGGGGTGCCGAACCCCTGGTTTTCGACCCCTTGCACCGGGCGGATCGCAAGAAGAACGCGCACATGCTGATCCTCGGCCCGACCGGCGCCGGCAAATCCGCGCTGCTGGTCTACCTGCTGCAGCAGATGGCGGCGATTCACCGTCCGCGCATCTTCATCATCGAGGCCGGCGGTTCGTTCTCGCTGCTCGGGCAGCACTTCGCCAGCCACGGGCTCGACGTCAACCAGGTGACGCTCAACCCGGGTGCCGATGTGAGCCTACCGCCATTCGCCGATGCGTTGCGGCTGCTGGACAAGGACCGGCGCGTGAAGCTCGTGACCGATACGGAAGCGCTCGAAGAGAATGAGGACGACGACGAAGAAGAAGGCGATGGCCCCGGCCGCGACATCCTCGGCGAGATGGAGATTGCCGCGCGGATCATGATCACCGGCGGCGACGAGCGCGAGGACGCGCGCATGACCCGGGCGGATCGACTCCTGATCCGGAATGCCATCCTGCTCGCAGCCAAGTCCGTGGCCGAGCAAGGTCGCGACCAGGTGTTGACCCGGGATGTCGTCGCGGCGCTGACCAACATCGGGCGCGATACGGGCCTGCCGGAGCACCGGCGCAACCGGGCGCTCGAGATGGGTGACGGCATGGCGCTCTTCTGTTCGGGGCTCGCAGGACAGTTCTTCGACCGGCCAGGCAAGCCCTGGCCGGCGGCGGACGTGACGATCCTGGAAATGGGCATGCTCGCTCGCGAAGGCTACGAGGATCAGCTGACCGTGGCCTACATCTCGATGATGAGTCACATCAACGATCTGGTGGAGCGCCATCAGAGCGACGCACGACCGACACTCGTCGTCACCGACGAGGGGCACATCATCACGACCAATCCGCTGCTCGCGCGCTACGTCGTCAAGATCACGAAGATGTGGCGCAAGCTCGGCGCCTGGTTCTGGATCGCGACGCAGAACCTCGAGGATTTTCCCGACGCCAGCCGCAAGATGCTCAACATGATGGAGTGGTGGCTCTGCCTCGTCATGCCGAAAGAGGAGGTCGAGCAGATCGCACGCTTCAAGGACTTGAATGAGGAGCAGCGCAGTCTGCTGCTGTCGGCTCGCAAGGAACCCGGTAAGTACGTCGAGGGGGTTGTGCTGGCGGACAACCTCGAGGCCCTGTTCCGCAGCGTACCGCCACCTCTGTCGCTGGCCCTGGCCATGACCGAAAAGCACGAGAAGGCCGAGCGGGCAGCGATCATGCGCGAGCGTGGCTGCACTGAGCTCGAGGCGGTGCACATGGTAGCCGAGCGGATCGCGGCTCGACGCGGCGGTTGATTTCCAGCCAACAGGCCAGAAACCAGACCTCAGGCTGCGCGGGTTTTCTCTTCCTCGGGTCTCTGTTCGCGCAGACGATGGCGAGCATCGTCCCGCGATTCGAGACAGAGACATGCTCGCTTTATCCAACGCCCTGGTTGCACTGACGCTCTTTGGGCCCCTGGCTTTCAGCGCGCCTGCGGAGGCGAGCGACGCACTGGTCATCGAGGCCTTCGCCACAAGCGAGCAGCCGATCGTTGGTGCCGAGCACGAGAGACTGCGAACCGCGACCATCACGATCTACGCCGTGGACGGCCTCGAACGCTTCGAATCGGAGCTGTCTGAAGGCCTCCCTGCTGACCCGGACACCGCGAAGGCGGCAGCGCTCCGTCGGATCCAGCACCTCGACGACGCTCGCATGGTGTCGGCGAAGAACGCGGCGTATGGGCTTGCCAAGGCAGTGCAGTACGGCGTCGATCGCTATCCCGCCATCGTGTTCGACGGACGCGCCGTCGTCTATGGCGTGCCGGATCTGGTCGAGGCGCTCGACCATTACGAAGCTTGGCAACGGGAGCAGACCCGATGAGGCGTCAGCGCCTCCCTGTTCTCGGCTTGGCATTGCTGCTCCTGGTATCCGCCGGGAGCCAAGCAGCAACGGTCACGACACCCGGTATAATCGCCCAGACCACGGCGGCGACCCTCGCCTGCATGCGCTGGATGCCGGTAGGAGTGTGCTTCTGGCTGCGTTGTTCCTGGACCGGCTGTCGTGTCCGCACCTCACTCAAGGTCGGGCACTACAACCCGGACCTGGTCGTCAGTGTCTACAACGAGCTCGGTGGCAATCCGTGGGCGGAGATCCGCGCAACGCTCGGCCTCGCCCAGCGCACGGCTGCAACCGGTCTGCTGGGTGCTTTTCTGCCGGTCCCGATCGACAGCGCCGGCAACCGCACCGAGGGGGCCGGCGACCGGAAGGATCACCGCAATCTCGTGTTCCGCGAGAGCGATGCTATCGGCCACCCGCTGAGTACATTGTCCGGCCTCGTCGCCGGCGTCGGCCTCGTCTGCGAATCCCAGACGACGTCTTTCTTCCCGTACTTCCAGTCCGGGCTCGATGCCCTGTCCTGGCGGCAGGAGATCCCGGAGATCTTCTACGCGGCGAGCTGGGTGCCGGGGCTGCGGGAGGTCGGCACCTTCCCACTGCAGACCTGGGGCAGCGTGCATCCTCGCACCGGCTGGACCACCCAGGCGGACGAACCCAAGGCTGCCGCCGTCACCGCCCAGCGCGCTGGCGACATCGTGACCCGTACCGGTCAGCCACATGTCTACGTGCCGCTTACCGAGCCCAGCTCTGGCAGCCAACGCGTCTGGCCGCCGGGCCCGCTGGTCGAGAAGGACGCTCGCACCGGCACCTGGCAGATGCTAGCGCCGCGCCCGGAGGCGAGCTGCAACGTGTTCGGTACCAACGACCTGGTGAGCCTCTCCGGCTGGGGAGGCGGCCGGGTCGACGCGGCCGGTGACTATGTCTGGAACCTCTGGCGACCCTACCAGTGCTGCAGCCGCCGCGGGCAGTGGTTTCTGTTCGACATCAACTGGATCTCGTACCCGCCATGACATACCCGAACCACGGAAGCTCGAGGCTCGCCGCCTTCGCGATGCTCGTCGCAGCGTTGACCGCGCACGCGGCACATGCCGCCGAAGGCCCGACCGAAGACAGCCTCTGGTACTACGAGATCGGCGGAGCCGAACCGGTTTCGGCTCCTGCCAACCCGTCGGTGGTATCGGTGACCCTCGGCGGTTCCGCCCAGCTCGGGCTCGGCTACAGCTGCGGCAAGTTCGACCCGGTACTCGCAGTCACCAACACCCTGAACGACATCAAGTCTGGCGTTGACGACATGATGAACGCCATGACGGCCGCCGCGTCGTCAGCAATCGCCGCACTGCCGGCGCTGATCCTGCAACGGGCAAACCCCGGCCTCTACGACCTGTTCCAGAACGCGCTGCTGAAGGCGGAGGAGACGATGCAGCTTGCGACCAAGAGCTGCGAGCAGATGGAGGCCGAGATCGCCCAGGGCAAGAACCCCTACGCGGATCTCGTCACGCTCTCCAAGGGCAACGACTGGAAAGTACAGATGGGGATCGGTGGGAACGACGCCGTGACCGCGAAGGAATCGGTCGAGACCTCGAACGGCGACAACGGTGTGCCGTGGATCGGTGGCCAGGCCGGCGGCGCCGGGCAGCCGGTGCTCCGCTTCACCGGAGACATCGTGCAGGCGGGTTACAACATCAACATGAACCGGCCGATCACTTCGACCGCCCCCGTGCCCGCGGCATCCGCCACGCGGCTGTCCGAGGTCTGGCCGACGCCGGTCGCCGCGAGGAACTGGGTGGTCGACGTGGTGGGCGAGAACATCGTCACCACCTGCGACACCTGCCGCAAGGACAGCATCCCGGGCACCGGGCTCCTGCCCAAGCTCTACAGCGAGTCGGCGACCGTGACGACCGAACTCGCGAACCTGGTCAGCGGCGCGACACCGCCGACGCTCGCGAACCTCGAGCTTGTCACCGCCCCTGGCGTCGCAGTCACACGCCAGGTGGTCGAGGCGATCCGCGAGATGCCGGCCACTGAGCAGGGGCTCATCATCGGCCGGTTGGTGTCCGAGATCAGCACGGCGCGCACGGTGGAGAAGGCCCTGTATGCCCGGCGGCTGCTGCTGTCGGGCCGTCAGGTGCCGGAAGTGTATGCCACCGAGGTCGCGCGGCAGCACGCCGACACGGCGATCACCGAGCTCGACAAGGAGATCGAGAGCCTCCTGTTCGAGACCCGCGTGCGCCGCGAAGTGGTCTCCGACACCGTGACGGTACTGCTCGAACGCGCGGCGGCACGCCGCCAAGCGTCGTTAAACGTCCCGCAAGGGGAGCCCATCGATCCCCGGCCGCTCAGCAATGGCCGCGTTCAGTAACGGGGCACAGTTGCGCCGCCGTTGGTTTCTCACGCTGTCGCTGGTCGCAGTCGGCGGCGTGATTGCCGTCGGTTTGGCACTCTGGCAGGTAGTGGAGCTGAACTCGCTCTCCACCGTCTCTGAGCGGGTCGCTGCGGCGAAGCCGTTCGCAAGCGCGATCCGTTTCGCGCTGATTGGCCTGCTGGCACTGGCTTGGCCTTGGTTGCCGGCATTCTGGGCCGGAGCCGAACGGTACGACGACCGTACCCATGCACGCTGGATGGCGCTGCGCTGGCGGGTCGTGGGCTGGCTGATCGTCATCGAGCTCGTGCTCGGGCAGAACCTGATCGGTCGCTTCCTGGGCGCGATTTCGGGGCCCCTTGCATGAGCGTCGACAGCTACCTCGAACTCTTCACGACGCTATTCGGCTGGGCGTTCTACGACGTGCTGTGGGATGTGCTGGTCGGCACTGGCATTGTCTACCTGCCGTTCCTCGGCATCCTGATCGACAACTGGCGCGACCCGGCCGAGGGTGGTCAGTTCGGCACGGTCACCGGACTTTCGCTGCGGCGTATGGAGATCGAGCTCTTCCTGGCGCTGCTCGTTGTAGTGCTGGCCGGTCAGCCGGCAGCACTTACGCCATTGAACGCCGGGACCTTGAGTTACGAACCTCAGCCTACACTTGCCGACCCGACGCCGGCGACCGCCACCGTGGCGGCACCGCAGAGTACCTACGGGGCGGCCGGATTCAATGGCTCGCCAGCGACCGTGAACATCCCGGTCTGGTGGTACGCCGTGTTGGCCATGAGCTCCGGATTCAACCATGCCGTGGTCGAAGGCCTGCCCGCCGCGAGCGACATGCGCACCTATGAACAACAGGCGCGGCTCGCCACCATTGCCGATCCCCGGCTGCGGCAGGAAACGAGCGACTTCTTCAGCGAATGCTACGTGGCCGCGCGTTCCAAGTACCAGGCGGAACGGCCGGCGACCGCCGCGGTAACCGGAATCCTGGCGACCTACGGCGAAGACGATCCGGATTGGATGGGTTCGCACGTCTACCGGGACACCGCCGGCTACTACGACACCCTGCGCCCGTCGAAACAGATTCCGGGCTGGGCCTACAACCCGGCCCGCGATACAGAGTACGACCCCGCCTCACCGCCCATCTGGGGCAAGCCCACGTGCAAGGAGTGGTGGGAGAACGGCGCCCAGGGCCTGCGCGAGAAGCTCATTAACGAGGCGGACGCGACCTCGGCGGGGTTCTCGGGCCTGGTCGTCGCGGTGGCACCGATCCTGGCCAGCGAACAGCAGGAAGATGCCGTGGTCCGCACGGTTCTCAACAACGCGCCGCCCTCCTGGTCCAGCAATGAGCTCGTCGCCGGCAACACGGCCAACACCGGCTGGCTCGCCACGGCCGAGAACATCGCCAAGGGGGGCCTCGCGACGGGCGGGGTGCTCGTCGCCTCGGGGCTTTTCTCGGTGACGATGACCGCGGTACTGCAGGCGCTGCCGATGGTCCAGGCGCTGATGCTGCTCGGCATCTACGCGCTGCTACCGATGATCGTGGTCCTGTCCCGCTACTCGCTGTCGATGATGGTGGTCGGCGCGATGGCGATCTTCACTGTCAAGTTCTGGAGCGTGCTCTGGTACCTGGCCATGTGGGTGGACCAGAACCTGATCCTGTCCATGTACCCAAACGTGAACGTGTTCCTGCAGATCTTCGCCAATCCCGGCGAGCATGACGCCAAGCGCATGCTGCTCAACATGATTACGACCAGCCTCTACTTGGGGTTGCCCCTGCTTTGGACGGGCATGATGGGCTGGGCGGGGCTGAAGGTGGGTCGGTCCCTCGAGGTCGCGACCAGCGCGATGCGGAATCCTGCTCAGGACGCCGGCCGTCAGGGCGGGGCCATCGGTAAGGCTGCCCTGTCGAAAGGGATCCGGAAATAGAGTCGGGGGAGCCTAATCAGGCTTGTAGATGCCGGCCGGATCGGTTCCGTCGTCGAACTTGCCAGTCCTGTAGTTGAGGAGGCCGCCCCGGACGGAGCTGCTGAGCTCATCGTCCGCCGGCGTCGTCTCGGCGGCGCCGGCCAGAAAGCGGACCGCGGCCAACAGCGCTCCGATGCCCGCGCCGATCGTCGCGATCGTGAGCCTGCCGCCTGCTTTCAACACCTTCTTCAACGTATTCGCCTCCTGAATGCTGGCTGGGCCACGGCGGCGCGACTGCCGGACCTTCATGGCAGTCTACCCTGCGGCCGAGGGCACGTGCCGGACAGATCAGCCCCCAACTCCTTGTATTCCTGTCGTTTTCTTCGGGCAAGACCTGCGATCCTCGCATTTCCTGCTGGTTCGATCCGCCCAATTCTACTAGCATGGGGCCTAGTTTGGCCGTACCAATTGGACAACTCTTCCCTTGATGGGTTTCGGGGGAGATCCAGCCGCGGCCGCAATGACCTGCCGGGTTTGCGTCAGGGGAAACAATTAGATGGTTGAAGACCGATGGCTCTCGGTCGACGAGATTGCGCTGTACCTCGGGGTCAAGCGCGACACCGTGTACAAGTGGATCGACCGCAAGCAGATGCCCGCGCACAAGGTCGGGCGGCTGTGGAAGTTCAGAAAAGAAGAAATCGATGAATGGGTTCGAAGCGGCGGCGGCAACCGCGGAGATGAGGCAAATGACGGGTGACGTACGACGGGCGCATGGAGGATAAGGGGTTCCAATGAAGCTGGAAGAGCTCCAGGCCAATGCCGCCGTGCGCGGCATCCTCTCGGACGGACTGGTCACGGTCGTCAGCGTGCAGTGGTTCGGCTCCGAGGCGCTGGAGCTGACGTACAAAACACCGACCGGGAAAGTCGCTAACGAGTTGCTCTACCGGCACGACGAACCGCGCCTCGAAATCGCGGAGGTCGGCCGGCCCTGGAGTTTCGACGGGGATGGCGCGCTGTTCCGGCTGGTCTCCGAAGCCCAGCGCATCCGTCTCGCTCACCTGTTCGACCCGGTACTCGCGGTTCACACCTCCGTCGTCGAGCCGCTGCCGCACCAGATCACCGCCGTCTATGAGTCGATGCTGCCGCGGCAGCCGCTGCGATTCCTGCTCGCCGACGACCCCGGCGCCGGTAAGACCATCATGGCCGGCCTGCTCATCAAGGAGCTCATTGCCCGCGGTGACCTGCAACGCTGCCTGGTGGTCTGTCCCGGCAGCCTCGCCGAGCAGTGGCAGGACGAGCTCTACCGCCGATTCCAGTTGCCGTTCGAAATCCTGACCAACGACAAGCTCGAGGCGGCGCGCACCGGCAACTGGTTCCTCGAAACGAACCTGGTGATCGCGCGGCTCGACAAGCTCTCTCGCAACGAAGACGTGCAGCAGAAGCTACAGGCGCCCGATTGCCGGTGGGACCTGGTCGTGTGCGACGAGGCGCACAAGATGTCGGCCACCTTCTTCGGCGGAGAGGTCAAGTACACGAAGCGCTATCGGTTGGGCCAACTGCTGTCTTCGCTGACGCGGCATTTCCTGCTCATGACGGCGACCCCGCACAACGGCAAGGAAGAGGACTTCCAGCTGTTCATGGCCTTGATCGACGGAGACCGTTTCGAAGGGCGTTTTCGCGATGGCGTTCATGTCGCCGATGTCTCCGACCTCATGCGCCGGATGGTCAAGGAGAACCTGCTGAAGTTCGACGGGACACCGCTCTTTCCGGAGCGCATTGCCTACACGGTCCCGTACAAGCTCTCGGAAGAAGAGGCGCACCTCTACAAGTCTGTTACCGATTACGTCCGCGAGGAGTTCAATCGGGCCGAGGCCCTCGAAAACGACAAGCGGGCCGGTACGGTTGGCTTCGCGCTGACCATTCTGCAGCGTCGCCTGGCGTCGTCGCCTGAGGCGATCTACCAGTCACTTCGGCGACGCCGTGAACGTCTGGAAAGTCGGCTACGCGAGCTCGAAGTCCTGCAGAGAGGCGGCCAGGTGGCGATCGCCTTCGCGGCCGCTGGTCCGGAGCTGGACCCGGAGGACGTCGAGGACCTCGATGAAGCACCGGACAACGAAGTCGAGGCCACCGAGGAGGAGATCCTCGACCAGGCGACGGCCGCCCGGTCCATCGCCGAGCTCAAGGCGGAAATCGAGACGCTGAAATCGCTGGAGGGCCTGGCACTCGCTGTCAGGCGGAGCGGCGCCGACACCAAGTGGCGGGAACTCGCGAGTCTTCTCGGCGAGATCTTCACCGCAGGCGGTCTGGCCGGCCAGATCGCGGAGCCCGACGTCCCCTACGGCGCGGGAGAGATCCCCAAGCCCAAGTCGTCGCCGCGGCAGAAGCTCGTCATCTTCACCGAGCACCGCGATACGCTCAGCTATCTCCACGAGCGCATCACGACGCTGCTGGGCCGCCAGGAATCCGTCGTCGTGATCCACGGCGGCATGGGCCGGGAAGATCGGCTCAAGGCCCAGGAGGCATTCCGCCACGACCCCGAGGTCCAGGTTCTGCTGGCTACCGATGCGGCTGGCGAGGGCATCAACCTCCAGCGGGCACACTTGATGGTCAACTATGACCTGCCCTGGAACCCGAACCGGCTGGAGCAGCGGTTCGGACGTATCCACCGCATCGGCCAGACCGAGGTCTGCCATCTGTGGAACCTGGTGGCGGACGAGACTCGCGAAGGCGACGTTTATCGGAAGCTGCTCGATAAACTCGAACAGGCCCGGCAGTCGCTGGGTGGCCAGGTTTTCGACGTCCTCGGCAAGCTGCACTTCGAGGGCCGCCCGTTGCGCGACCTCCTCGTCGAGGCAATCCGCTATGGCGAGCAGCCAGAGGTGCGAGCCCGCCTAACCACGGCCGTCGACCACGCGCTGGACCGAGTCCATCTTCAGGACCTGCTGGAGGAGCGCGCCCTTGCTCAAGACGCCATGGATGCGAGCCGGGTTCAGCGCATCCGGGAGGACATGGAGCGCGCCGAAGCGCGTCGCCTGCAGCCACACTACATCGAGTCCTTCTTCCGCGAGGCGTTCCAACGGCTCGGCGGGTCGGCCAAGCAACGTGAGCCCCGGCGCTACGAGGTTACCCATGTGCCGGCGCCGGTTCGGAACCGGGACCGGTTGATTGGGATCGGGGAGCCGGTGTTGCCCCGCTACGAACGGATCGCCTTCGAGAAGTCCTTGGTAGCGCCGCAGGGACAGCCACTGGCAGCCTTCGTGTGCCCGGGTCATCCGTTACTGGACGCCGTGATCGACCTGACCCTGGAGCGCCATCGAGATTTGCTGAAGCGCGGCGCGGTCCTGGTCGACGAAGGTGACATGGGTATGCAACCCCGTGTGCTCTTCTATCTGGAGCATGCGATTCAGGATGCCAGCGTGACCCGCTCGGGCGATCGACGCGTGATCTCCAAGCGGATGCTCTACGTCGAGCTCGACGAGGGCGGCGTCACCCGCCATGTCCACTACGCGCCTTACCTGGACTACCGGCCTCTCACCGATAGCGATCCGGACATCGAATCGATTCTCGACCACCCTGAATGCGCTTGGCTTGGCCGCGACATGGAGTCAAAGGCGCAGGGCTACGCAGTCGCCAATGTTGTCCCGGAGCATTTGAAGGAAGTTCGAGATGCCAAGTTGGCGCTGATCGCCAAGACAGAAGCCGCGGTCAAAGACCGCCTCACAAAGGAAATCACCTACTGGGATCATCGGGCAGAGCAGTTGAAGCTCCAAGAGCAAGCCGGCAAGACCGGTGCGCGGCTGAATTCCGGCGAGGCGCGCAAGCGCGCGGACAACCTTCAGGCAAGGCTCCAGAAGCGCCTGGAGGAACTCAAGCTGGAGGCACAGATTTCGCCCTTGCCGCCTGTGGTGCTGGGCGGCGTGCTCGTTGTGCCGCAGGGGCTGGTGAATCAACTGAAAGGCGTCGAATCCAGTCCAGTCGCCTCACCAGGGGACACGCAAGCGTCCGCGGCTCGTGCGCGAGAGATCATCATGGAGGTCGAGCGCGGGCTTGGGTTCGATCCCACGGACCGGGAGTTCGAGAAGCTGGGCTACGACATCGAGAGCCGGGTGCCAGGCACCGGCCGGCTCAGGTTCATCGAGGTAAAGGGGCGGGTCACTGGCGCGCCCACGATCACCGTGACGCGAAATGAGATCCTCTATTCGCTCAACAAGCCTGAGGACTACATCCTGGGCATTGTCGAGTTTCTCGATGGTGACGAGCACCGGGTGCACTACGTTAGGGAGCCGTTCCAACGTGAGCCGGACTTTGGTGTGACGAGCGTCAATTACGACTTCGCCGAGCTGCTTGTGCGCGCGCAGCAGCCTTCGTGAGCTTAGTGACCGGAATCCGCTGGAAATGAAGACTAACAAGAAGCTGATCGAAGTCGCCCTTCCTCTCGACGCGATCAACAAGGCGTCCGCAAGAGAAAAGTCCATCAGGCATGGCCATCCCAGCACGCTGCATCTGTGGTGGGCTCGGCGACCGTTAGCGGCTGCGCGTGCAGTGATCTTCGCGCAGATGGTCGACGACCCGTCGGCGTATGTGGACGTCCTGCTTTCGGATTCCAAGACACGACGGGCAGCGGAACGGGAGCTTAAGAGACGGCTAGCCGAGCACGCGGCCAAGCAGGCTCTGGCTGATGACGATGCGATCGCTGAACCCGAGCCCACACTGGCCGAGGTCGTCGCCGAGATCGAGCGGGACCGCCTGTTCGCGATCCTGGAGGATCTGGTGCTGTGGGAGAACACCACGAACGAGGCAGTGCTGGAGAAGGCGCGCGCGGAGATCTGGCAGAGCTGGCGGCGGGCCTGCGCGGAGAACGCGGATCACCCACGGGCCAGAGAGCTGTTCGACCGGAACAAGCTGCCCGGCTTTCACGACCCGTTCGCAGGCGGCGGCGCGCTGCCGCTGGAAGCGCAGCGGCTTGGGATGGGGGCCTATGCCAGCGACCTGAACCCGGTGGCGGTGTTGATCAACAAGGCGATGATCGAGATCCCACCGAAGTTCGCCGGCAAACCGCCAGTCAATCCCGAATCCCGTTCGGATAAGAACCTATTTGCCCGGGAATGGACCGGTGCACAGGGTCTGGCGGAGGATGTGCGCCACTACGGCAGGTCGATGCGCGACGAGGCCGAAAAGCGTATTGGGCACCTTTATCCAAAGGTTGAGGTCACCTCCGAAATGGTCACGGCGCGGCCGGACCTGAAGCAGTACGCCGGCCGCAAGCTCACCGTCATCGCCTGGCTGTGGGTGCGCACCGTGAAAAGCCCGAATCCGGCCTTTGCACAGGTGGACGTGCCGCTCGCGTCGACCTTCATGCTCTCCACGAAGGCGGGCAAGGAGGCCTACGTCGAGCCGGTGATCGAACGCGATGGCTACCGCTTTACGGTGAAGGTAGGGAAGCCCAAGGACGCTGCGGAAATGAAGAGCGGCACCAAGCTTTCGCGCGGCGCGAACTTCCGGTGCCTGATGTCGGGAACGCCGATGGACGGTGACTATGTCAAGGCCGAGGGAAGGGCCGGACGCATGGGCGCGAGGTTGATGGCCATCGTGACTGAGGGCGACCGCGGGCGCATTTATCTTGAACCGACACCGGAGCAGGAGGCGGTGGCGCTTGAGGCAAAGCCGGATTGGCAGCCAGATAGCGCGTTGCCAGATGATCCACGCAATTTCTGGACGGTGCAGTACGGTCTGACAACGTACGGCGACCTCTTTACCCCGCGCCAACTCGTTGCGCTGACGACCTTTTCAGACTTGGTGCAGGAAATGCACAAGCGGATACAGGCCGACGCTATCGCGGCTGGCCTGCCCGAGGACAAACCGCTGAAGGACGGTGGCAGCGGGGCGTCGGCCTATGCCGAGGCCGTTGAGACGTATCTCGGATTCGCACTAAGCAAGGCTGCGGACCGCAATACAGCTTTATGCGTTTGGGAACATGGAATGGACCGCCTTCGTGGGACATTTGGACGGCAGGCGCTGCCAATGGTGTGGGACTATGCTGAAACCAATCCTTTTGCGGGTGCCGGAGGCGACATATTCGGAACTGCGTATTCGCTAAGCGAGGTTCTCGACAAGTTCTTGGCTAGTGTCCCGGGGACTGCAGTCCAGAGCAATGCACAATCGCAAACACTAAGTAGAGATTTCCTGGTTTCGACTGATCCACCCTACTACGACAACATCGGCTACGCTGACTTGTCGGACTTCTTCTATGTTTGGCTGCGGCGCTCCCTGCGAGCCGTCTTCCCTGACCTATTCGCGACACTCGCTGTTCCGAAGACGGAGGAGCTTGTGGCGACGCCCTACAGACACGGCAGCAAGGAGAAGGCCGAAACGTTCTTCCTCGATGGCATGACGCAGGCAATGCATCGCCTCGCCGATCAGTCACACGCGGCTTTTCCCGTCACCATCTACTACGCGTTCAAGCAGTCCGAGATAAAGGGCGATGAAGGGATGGCTTCAACGGGTTGGGAGACCTTCTTGGACGCGGTGATCCGCGCCGGATTCGGTATTAGTGGCACGTGGCCGATGAGATCCGAGCTGGCAACGAGAAACATAGGTCGAGGTACCAACGCCCTCGCTTCGAGCATTGTTCTCGTTTGCCGCTCGCGGGTCGCTGAGGCCCCAACCGCCACGCGCCGGGACTTCATCACCGCGCTCAAGTTCGAGCTGCCCAAGGCATTGATCCACCTGCAGCGTGGCAACATCGCGCCGGTGGATCTAGCGCAGGCAGCCATCGGTCCAGGTATGGCGGTCTATACCCGTTACGCCAAGGTGCTCGACGCCGAGGGCAAACCGCTAAGCGTGCGCGAAGCGCTTGCATTGATCAATCAAACTCTCGACGAGGCGCTGGCCGAGCAGGAAGGCGACTTCGACGCCGACAGCCGCTGGGCACTAACCTGGTTCGAGCAGTCCGGCTTTGCCGAGGGAGAATACGGTGCGGCCGAGCAGCTTTCCAAGGCCAAGAATACTAGCGTCGGGGGCTTGGTCGAGGCCGGAATTCTCTCCTCGAAAGCGGGCAAGGTGCGGCTGCTGAAGCCGGACGAGCTGCCCGCAGAATGGGACCCCAGCAACGACCCGCGCCTGACGGCCTGGGAGATGGTCCACCACCTGATTCGTGTGCTAGAGGCGGAAGGTGAAAGCGCCGCCGCGGAGCTTGCCGGAGAACTTGGCGCGAAGGCCGAGGCAGCGCGCGAGCTGTGCTATCGGCTGTACACGCTCTGCGAGCGTAAGAAGCGCGCGGCCGAGGCACTATCGTACAACGGTTTAGTTCAGAGCTGGCCCGAGATCATGCGTCTGGTGCGTGAGGAGAGAGTCGAGGAGCCAGGGCAGACATCACTATTTTCCGGTGAAGAAGCTTGATGGCTTCTAGAGACGGGTCCCCGGAGTAACGAATGGCGATATCAAATCACGAACGAGTTGGGAAAGCGCTTGAACTCCTGAAAACGGGACTCGGGCCGTTTGTTGAACGCGAAATCAAGGGGGCAATGGAGTCGCGTCGTCTCGACGCACACAAGCTCCGGGACTACGCCGAGGATCCGGTGCTGGCGAACAAGCCGATTCCGGAATGGGATGACGCCGCGCTATAGAAGCTAATGTGGGAGACCTGGAACGACGTCTTTCGCAAGATTCTCGGTCCGGCGGAGCGCAGCCTCGTCGGCGAACTCCGTGGCCACCGAAACAAGTGGGCGCACCAGGAGAGCTTCTCGAGTGATGACGCCTACCGCGCACTCGACTCCGTTGGGCGGCTTCTTGCAGCCGTCTCGGCGCCACAGTCGGAAGACCTAGAGCGTCTGAAGATGGAACTGCTCCGGGTTCGATTTGACGAGCAGGCGCGCGGCGAACGCCGCAAGCAGGCCGGGACGGCGATTGAGAGTGCAGCCGCGGCGAATCTGAAACCGTGGCGGGAAATTGTGACACCGCACAAGGATGTGGCCAGCGGTCGATACCAGCAGGCCGAATTTGCTGCCGACCTGTGGCAGGTCCATCTGGGAGAAGGAACGGATGAGTACCGCGATCCCGTCGAGTTCTTCCGGCGCACCTATCTGACCGAGAGCTTAAAGGGCCTACTGGTCGGTGCAATACACCGTCTTACCAGCAAAGGTGGTGATCCGGTCGTCCAGCTCCAAACTAACTTCGGGGGCGGCAAGACTCACTCAATGCTGGCCCTTTATCACTTGTTCTCGGGTGCGAACCCTACAGACCTTGCCGGCATCGACACCGTCATGCAGGAGGCAGAGGCCGCGCAGCTGCCGAAAGCGCGACGGGTCGTGCTGGTCGGCAACAAGATCTCTCCGGGGAACCCAAGCACCAAGGAAGATGGCACGGTTATCCGTACTCTCTGGGGCGAGCTTGCGTGGCAGCTGGGCGGGAAGAAGGCGTACGCCAAGATTGCCGCGGATGACGAGAAGGCCACCAGCCCCGGCGACACGCTGCGGGAGCTCTTCAAGGAGTACGGCCCCTGCCTCATCCTCGTCGATGAATGGGTAGCCTATGCACGCCAGCTTCACGACCAGAGCGATCTGCCCGCCGGCGGATTCGAAACTCAGTTCAGCTTTGCCCAGGCCCTGACCGAGTCGGCCAAACTGGCTGGCAACTGCCTGCTGGTGATCAGCCTGCCTGCGTCGGACACGGCTGGATCACCTCACACTCAGGCCGATGATGTAGAAGTCGGGGGCCAGCGAGGCCGCGAAGCTCTGGATCGTCTGCGGAACGTCGTGGGCCGCATCGAGTCATCCTGGCGCCCAGCGAGCGCAGAAGAAGGTTTCGAGATTGTTCGGCGCCGGCTGTTCGAGCCGTTCTCGGATCCGACACAGTTCAAGGATCGCGACGTGGTGGCCCGGGCATTCGCTGAGCTCTATCGCACACAGCACCAGGAGTTCCCTCCGGAGTGCCGGGACAGCGACTACGAAAAGCGCATCAAGGCCGCGTACCCGATTCACCCGGAGATTTTCGATCGGCTCTACACCGACTGGTCGACGCTCGTGAAATTCCAGCGCACCCGCGGCGTGTTGCGCCTGATGGCGGCGGTCATCCATAGCCTTTGGGAGAAAGGCGATCGGAACCCGCTCATTCTCCCAGCGAACATCGCGATCGACGATCCGCGCGTGCAGTTCGAGTTGACCCGATATCTCACGGACAACTGGGTTCCCGTCATCGAGAAGGATGTCGACGGCCCGAGCTCTCTCCCTCTACAGATTGACGGGGAAGTCCCAAACCTCGGCAAGTTCGCTGCTTGCCGTCGGGTCGCGCGAGCCATCTACCTGGGGTCTGCACCGACCGCGGCTGCAGCACACCGGGGGCTCGAAGATCGCCGCGTCAAACTGGGCTGCGTCATGCCGGGCGAGTCGCCGGCGGTGTTCGGTGACGCCCTGCGCCGGCTCGCCGGGGCAGCGACCTACCTCTACCAGGATGGACCGCGCTACTGGTATTCCACGCAACCAACCGTGACGAAGCTCGCCGAGGACCGCGCCGAGCAGATGAAGCGCGACCCGGACAAGGTCGTGCAGGAGCTCGGGGCGCGGCTCCGCGCAGACTTGCGTAAACCAGGCGATTTCAGTCGCGTTCATCCGTTACCTCAGTCGGGCCAGGATGTGCCCGACGATCTCGACGCGCGCCTTGTCGTGCTTGGCATCGACCATCCTTACAGCAAGGAGAAAGGGAACGCGGCGGAGGTCGCGGCAAAGGCCATCCTGGAGAGTCGCGGCAATACACCCCGTCTCTTTCGGAATACGCTAGTGTTTCTGGCAGCCGACAAGACGAGGCTGCAGGACCTGGACGAAGCGGTGCGCCGTTACTTGGCGTGGGAGTCCATTCTCGCTGAGCGAGAGCAGCTCGACCTGTCGCCGCACCAGGTGAAGCAGGCCGAGACGCAAAGGGACGCGGCATCGAGTGCGGTGTCGGCACGAGTACCCGAGACGTACCAGTGGCTGCTCGTCCCGGTCCAGGAAAACCCGCAGGCCTCCGTCGAGTGGCAGGCCATGCGCTTGTCCGGCCAGGACGCGCTGGCCGTTCGGGCCAGCAAGAAGCTCCGAAGCGACGAGCTGCTGGTCACGGGCTTCGCCGCGACCCGCCTGCGGATGGAACTCGACCGGGTCCCGCTGTGGCGCGGTGATCACGTGTCGGTGAAGCAGGTCGTTGAGGACTTTGCTAAGTACCTGTATCTCCCTCGGGTCAGCGAGCCACACGTACTGCTCAACGCTATCGGCGACGGCATCGCGTTGCTGACCTGGGAGCAGGACGCGTTCGCGTTCGCGGACAGTTACGACGACGAGGCCGGCCGCTACCGCGGGCTTCGCGGCGGCCAGGTGGCGACGCTCCCGGACGCGGACGCCCCTGGACTGTTAGTCAAACCGGATGTCGCTCGTAAGCAGCTCGATGCTGAAAGCACGAAGGTGCCAGGCGAACCAGCGGTTCCAGGTGGCGAAACAGGAACGGGCGCGGATACCGGCGAAGGTGCGGACACCGGCGCCGGCGGGGAAACCACACAACCTCCGAAGGCAGCTCAGCCGAAGCGGTTTCACGGCACGGTGGAACTTGACGCCACCCGTGTGGGGCGTGACGCGAGCCGGATCGCCGACGAGGTCATCTCGCACCTGGCCGGTCTTGTCGGGGCAAAGGTCACGGTCACGCTAGAGGTCGAGGCGGAGATTCCGTCTGGCGCCCCGGATCACGTAGTGCGGACAGTGACCGAGAACAGCCGCACACTGAAGTTCACGAGTCAGGGGTTTGAGAAGGAATAAGTAATGGCGTGATAGTTGGTCTGGCGCAACAGCAACCAGTCGATTGCGGGAGCATGAATCGATGTCAGAAGAAGACGAAAAACCTGGTCTCGAAGTGCTGACGAAGTCGCTTCTGGAGGCCGGGGAGATTGAGCGAGAACGGGCTAGCCATCAAGGTGATGCAGGAGGCTACGCGCCGGCTGGAGCTGATGTCTCAGATTGAGGAATGATGCTTATGGCCCGGCAACCGACTCGCTCAACCATCGAGGTGAAACGTTCGAGAGCCGTGACAGAACCCACTAACTCAGTGGCAGTCCTTGTCAGCGGAGGCATCGACTCCGCTGCTTTGCTCGCTTTCTACCTCAGCCAGCGGTTCAGCGTCCGTGCCCTATTTGTCGATTTCGGTCAGCCCGCCGCCAGGCAGGAGTCACGTGCCGCAAAGGCGGTATGCAAGCACTATGGTGTCGACCTTTCGATAATGGCTGTCAAGTCGGGGGCGACCTTCTCGTCCGGTGAGATCACTGGCCGCAATGCATTCCTTGTGTTCTCGGCACTTCTGGTGGGTGGAGCACGCCCCGGAATGATTGCGATGGGTATTCATGAAGGGCCACCGTATTACGACTGCAGCGAGGGCTTCCTCAAAAGCATTCAGACGGTCGTTGACGGGTATGCGGCAGGCAAGGTCAAGGTCGCTGCACCGTTCCTCAAGTGGGGCAAGCAGGTCATCTGGGAATTCTGCAAGGAGGTTAAAGTGCCTGTCGAATCGACATACAGCTGCGAGAAAGGCAGCGTACCTCCTTGCGGCAAGTGCCTTTCTTGCATGGACCGGGAGGCGCTCGATGCTATGTAGGACGTCGAAACTGACCCATCCCGCCTCCGGTGCCTCGCTGGAGACACCGCTGCTCGTCCCTTCCTTCTCCAGCAAGGCGTTCGGATTCGCACACGGTGGAAAACCGGAAGTGCATCGGGTTCTTGACGCAGCTCAGGCGTTCATCACGAGGACCTGTCTTGTCAGCGCCTATGACGTCCACTACGGGTACGTACCTGAGCCGCAGGATCTCACGATTACTGTGGACCTCATGTTCCTGGACAGCGGGGGTTACGAGGTTTCCGACGACCACGACTTGTCGACTGTTACGAAGCCTGTACATCGGTCCGAGGAATGGGATGCAGAGAAACTGCGGACGATCTGGGATCGTTGGCCAGCTAGCCTCCCGGCGGTCCTGGTGAGTTATGACCACTCAAATCACAGGAGGCCAGTGGCCGAACAACTGAAGGATGCGAAGCAAGCCGCGTTGGACAGACCATGCCATCTGCACTCGTTCCTACTCAAGCCGGAAACCCGGGAGGAACGGCGTTTGGAGGCTGCGCTCCGGGCGCTGCAGACGCAGGTTGAAGAGCTTGCCGCGTTTCAGCTTCTTGGGGTGACCGAGAAAGAACTCGGGAACTCCCCCCTCGAGCGGATGCTCCGCATCGCCGGCCTTCGGCGAGCACTCGACGATGCTTCAGTGCGCATCCCTATCCACGTGTTTGGCGCACTCGATCCCCTCTCGGTCTGCCTTTATTTCGCTGCAGGAGCAGAGGTGTTCGATGGGCTGACGTGGTCCCGATACGCGTATAGCGCGGGGCAGTGCGTCTATGTCCACAACAACGCGACCGTCGCGTACGGTCTGCAGATCAATGACGACGAGGCACGGGTGCGGACGATCAAAGACAACCTTCGATACCTGGACCAATTGGAAAGATCGCTCCGACGATTAGCGGAGACGGGTGATTGGACTCACTTGAGCGATAACCGGGACCTTGTGCGGGGTGCCGCGGAACGAATGATGCACGAGCTGGGGAGGGTCGAGTGATGGGGGGTTCTGGCGGTGGTTATTTCAGGGGCGGCGCGGACCCCGGCGAGCTCGCCAGAAGACTGCGCGATACGGAAGCCCAGACTCGAGATGAGGGTTACGAGACGGGCGTGAATCAGCAGCTCGGGGAGTTCCTTAAGGACTTCAATGCCCGCGATGTGGCAGGCACAAGAGAAGTCCTCGATGACGTCAAGAAAGAACTGACCGACGAGATTGGTGGGACCGTAGACCTAGTCTACGGCGGCTCAGTTTCCCGCCACACGTACTTGGAAGGTCTGAGCGACACAGACGCGCTGGTGATTATTGACCCAGGCGACACCGGGAGAACATCACCGGAACAGCTGAAAGGCCGCTTCGCAGAACGTCTGCGAGAGCTCTTTGGAAAGGAAAACGTGAAGGTCGGAGACCTGGCGGTCACGGTGACCGTAGGTGGCAAGGAGGTTCAGTTGGTGCCGGCCATGCGGGACGGCGAAGGCTATCGGATCGCTGCGTCAGACGGGCGCTCCTGGTCCAAAATCAATCCGCGAGCATTCGCGGAGAAACTAACGCAAGCGAACAAGGCGCAAGATGGAAAGCTCGTCCCGACAATCAAGGTCACAAAAGCCATCATCGCGACGCTCCCGAAGCAACAGCAGCTGACCGGCTACCACGTAGAATCGCTGGCTATCGAAGCCTTCAAGAACTACGAGGGCCCGAGGACTTATAAGGACATGGTCGCTCATTTTTTTGACCGAGCTGCGGAGCTGGTGAAGGCCCCGATAGCAGATCGAAGCGGGCAATCTGTCCACGTTGATGAATATCTCGGTGCGGTCAATAGCCAGGCGAGACGCCTCGTGTCCCAGGCACTCCAGAGAGTCCAGCGGAAACTCCAAAACGCGGATGCATCGAAAAGCGTGGATGCGTGGAAAGATCTAGTGGGCGGCACATAGATGGAAGGCGAGAACGACGTAATCTTGGGTGGAGGACACAAAGAGCGCATGAACGCGCCCTATGGTGGCAATGAGTCCGCTGCGTTGCTAGACGTTTATCTTAATGCAAAGGACGCAGTGGTTGCCCAGGGTTTCGCCTGGGAGATCGACTGGCAAGCGGAGAGACGACTTGACCGGATCGGAGAGTCCGAGTTCCTCCGTGAGTCTGCATGGACGGTGTTGTCGGCGGGATTCCGGGAGGTCATTGTCCGACGGCTCTTCGTTCCTTTCTGCGAAGCGTTTCTCGGGATGGAATCTGCAGCCGTGATCAAGGCCAACCGTGGACGCTGCAGACGCGATGCACTCAAAGTCTTCAACAACGACCGGAAGGTGACGGCTATCCTAGACATTGCGTCGATCGTTGACGACATGGGCTTCGAGCGTGTACGTCGCAGAATCGAACGCGACGACGTACGGTTTCTCCAGACCTTGCCGTACATAGGATCTGTTACGGCGTTCCATCTCGCCAAAAACCTTGGCTTGCCAGTGGTAAAGCCCGATCGGCACCTTCAACGCATTGCCGATGCGGCCGGCTTCGGTTCGCCACTTGAGTTGTGCCAGCTGATATCAAATCATCTGGGTGAGCCGGTGCAGGTAGTTGATGTGGTGTTGTGGAGGTACGCGACGCTCTTTTCGGACTATGTGATGGTGTTCGCCGCCTCGCGGGACTGCTCTTGTTCAAGCTCGAGTACGCAATGACACGGAACGGACCTCTCGCAGGGAAACGACTCCATATTGCCGGTAGCATCGGGCCCAGAACGGACAGCTCGATCGCTGCGTATGCCCACGACCTCGTCAAGCAGGTTGTGCGTGGAGTGCTTGAACGGGGAGGAGGCGCAGTCGTTGGCGTAGGAAAGGAACCGATGCTGGAAGTAGGGCCGGCACAAATCTTCGATTGGTCAGTCTTGGAGGTGGTCGCGGAGGCGATCCAGTCTGGAGTCTGCCCGGAAGCGATGGGCTCATACCGCCCGATTGTCGCCGTCGTGTCGGAAAAGGGAGAGACGGAAATTCCCGATTCGAGAAGGGACCTTTGGTCTGAGCTCTTGGGAAGCGGGCGCCTCGACGTGAAGCGAATCATGCCCGGGGCGCGTTCGGCGACCATGATTCGGGAGCAGCAGGTCGGATACGGGGATGCGCTTTTTGTCATTGGGGGCGGAACGGGCGTAGAGCACCTTGCGCAGGAATACCAGAAGGCTTGCAAGGCGATTGTCCCTCTTGATCTGCCCCTGGGAGCCAGCAGAGAAGACGGCACTGGAGGCGCAGAACGGCTTGCCCGAGAATCTAGGGCCAATCCTTTGGGCTTCATCCGCCTCCGGGAAGGGGAATCGGGAACGGAAGGCGCAAGGCTGGCGCAGATCGCTACCGACCAGGGGAAGGCTCCCGCCAGCGTGGTGGCGGCTGCCATCATTGAGATCCTCACGAGCCTCGCACCACCGACGGCGTTCTACGTCCGCCTACTGAATCCCGAACACGAGGCATACGAGCGGGTAGAGAATTTCTTCCGGCATGTAGTCGATCCGGTGCTCGATGATCGCGGGCTAGCGCGAGTCGATCTCGGGAAGGACCGCGTGGTGTCGGGGTTTTTGAACGTCGAAGTCTTCCAGCGACTGCACCAGTCGACGGTGGCGATCGTTGACGTAACCGGCGAACGGCCGAACTGCTTCATTGAGCTCGGGTATGCTCTTGCGCGGCAAATCCGCGTGCTCTGCACGGCGGAACAAGGTACGAATCTACCGTTCGACCAAAGCGCCATACCGTGCCACTTCTGGAAGCACGGTGAGCCAGACGAGGACCGAAAGGAAGGGTTTCGGGCGTTCTGGTCGCAGTACATCGACCGAGCGCCTTTGGTGCCTTAGCGATGATGATGAACGCTGAAATCTACGTTTCAGTAGACGTTGAAGCCTCTGGTCCGTGCCCGCCCACCTTCAGCATGCTCAGCATCGGGGCGTGCGTGGTGGGAGACCCAGAGACGTCCTTCTATGCCGAGTTGAAGCCGATCAGCGAGCAGTTTGTCGCCGAAGCAATCAAGGTTGTTGGGAAACCGCTTGAGCATTTCACCAAGAGCGGGCGCGAGCCGAAGGTCGTGATGGCCGAGTTCGAAAAATGGGTTAAATCGATTTCCGGCGGACAGACACCGGTGTTTGTGGGTTTCAATGCGGCATTCGACTGGGCGTTCGTAAATTGGTACTTCCACACGTACCTCGGCAGAAACCCCTTTGGCATCGGACCGATAGACATCAAGTCGTACTTCATGGGGTTGAAGGGTGGCAGCTGGGAGGACACGAGATCGAGCCGGATTCCGGATAGATTCAAGGGCACAGCGGAGCAGACCCACAATGCACTTGATGACGCGAGGGCACAGGCCGAGATGTTTGAGCGAATGCTTGGATGCGCCCAGGGGCATCAGCAGTAGGGCGGGTGACAGGACGGGGAGACCGTCAAGTTACTTCTATCAAGAGTCGTAACGACGACGGTCTTAGCAGCGCAGTTGGCGAGGTGAGGCTTTCCTCGACCGTGTGGGTGGAGACGCTGGAAGCGACGGCCCCTTTTGTTGCGCACCCAAAAACTTCAAAAGAGGGGTTGATGACAATGACGAGTAAAGGTTCCGATCTGTGCTGGCACATCTTAACGACAAGAATCGAGAGATGGTCTTGACTGTAAGGGCATTCCATCTGCCGCGGAGAGACTGAAGATCACTACGCGCAGCTCAATCAGTTTCAAGGACATCGGGCCAGTCCTCGAGCAGGCACGGGCCGCGGCTGTTGACTACTATCAGCTGACAGGCAAACCGCTCGGGATCACTGGCGAATATGGCGAGTACATTGCAGCACGTGAGCTTAAGCTTGAGCTTGCCGAGGCGCGTACGGCTGGATTCGACGCCACGGATTCGGCAGGTCGCCGCATCCAGATCAAGGCACGGAGCATCCCACGCGGAAAGAAACTTGTAGGGCAACGTCTTGGGTCGATCCGGCTGGATCACGAATGGGACGTGGTCCTATTGGTCGTCATGGACGAGCTCTTCGATCTGCGCTGGATCTTTGCGGCTGAGCGGCCAGCGATCGAAGAGGCCTTGAAGGCGCCGGGGAGCAAGGCCCGCAACGATCGGGGCGCGCTCTCGCTTGCAAAATTTAAGAGCATTGGGCGTCAGGTCTGGCCTGCCGACGGCTAGCGCCAGCCAGGCGAATTGTTATCGAGGCGGCATTGCAGGCAGCTACAGTCCGATCAGCTTCGCAATCGCTTGGTCTGCCTCTTCCTCGGGTGTCACGTTTCGGCTGCCCAGCTTCTTGGGCTTCGGGAGTTTGCCGTCACGCCGTAGGCGCCAGATCGTCATGTCGGAGCAGCCGCCGAGTTTTTGGCGGAGCTGCTTGTCGGTGATCAGTCGGAGCATCCACCGTCTCCTGTCATATCAGGTGCTAACGGATTGTGATGCTACTGATGGAGCTGGAAGGCGCCGCAGAAAACCGATTCAGCCAGCGTCGTGGTTTTTAAGTTCCTGAGCTCTCGACAAAAAACGTCGGGTGTCAGGCGGCGCCTTGATCACCGTGCTTCCGCCGCCGCCTTGGCCACGGAATCGAGGTAGTCCGCCCACCACTGCATCATCCGTGTCCGCTCCTCGAAGCGGTCGCCGCGGTCGTAAGCGCCCTTGACCTTGTTTTGCTCGGTGTGGGCCAGCGCGCGTTCGACGGCGTCGACGGACCACATGCGGTGTTTCTTACCGTCGACCTCCGTGATGGCCTCGTTCAGGATCGTCGAGGCGAGGGCGCGGAAGCCGTGGACTGTAGTGCGTTTGTGGAAGCCCATCCGGTACACAGCGAAGATCATGGTGTTCTGGCTCGCCGGTTTGTCCTCGAGGCGACCGGGCATCAACCACTGCGAATGGCCCGAGACCTTGTGCAATTCCTCGAGAGTAGCGAGGGCTTGCTGTGACAGGGGCACGCGGTGCTCACGCCGGTTTTTCATCCGTTCGCCCGGGACCGTCCACACGCCTTCCTCACGGTCGAACTCCGCCCACTTCGCTTCGCGGACCTCGCTGGTTCGCGCCAGGGTGAGGATCAGGAGCCGCAGTCCCAACCGGGTTGCCGCGTCTCCGTTGTAGGTGTCGAGAGCATGCAGAAAGGTCGGCAGCTCCTCGGCGGCGAGGGCGGTCTGTTGACCCTTCTTGCGCGGCTTCAGGTGATTGTGGAGCTCGCCGGCTGGATTGACCTCGCGGTAGCCGAGGGCGACGGCGCGGGAGAACACGGCCCGCACACGCTGCAGCACGCGCGTGGCGATCTCGCCGGCGCCACGGTCCTCGATGCCCTCGATCAGGGCCATGATCTCACGTGGCTGGATCTCGTCGATGGGGTGGGGGCCCAGGGTCGGCAGGATGTCGATCTCGAGCGAGCGCCAGACCTGAGAGGCGTGTTTCTTCGTCCAGCCGGGCGTCTGCCGGGCGTGCCACTCCTTGGCGACGGCAAGGAAGGTCGGCGTCGTCGAATCGGATGCCTGCTTCTCCGCCTGTTTGGCGGCGGAGGGGTCGTCGAGCTTGCGGGCGTCCTGCCACTTCTCACGTGCCTCGGCGAGGCCGACCTTGGGGTACGGGCCGAGGCTTAGTGTCTTCTCCCGGCCATTGACGCGGTACTTGCCGCGCCAGAGCTTGCCGCCGGTCGGGGTAACGAACAGGTACAGGCCGTCGCGGTCGTAGAGCTTCCGCGGCTTGTCGCTGGTCTTCGCGTTCTTGATTTCCTGGATCGTGAGCATCTGGGGGTATTTCCTGGCTGGGGGTATTTTATACCCCCAGATATACCCCCAGGAAGTGTGAAAAGGCGGGAGATGGCGTGATATCCGCAGATAGCCGTTTGCTAAACGTATTTGCTTGATTTAGATAAGAAAAAAGCGCCACTGAGGGCGCTTTCTCTTGAGTTTTCAGAGGCTTGAAAACTCGGTGATGGTGGAGGCGGCGGGAATCGAACCCGCGTCCGCAAGCCCTCCACTCCGAGGTCTACATGCTTAGCCCTTCTTTGATCTCGTCACGGGCTACCCGAAGGGCAGGGAAGACCCGTGACTTGCCCAGATTGGATTTAACGGTTTGCGTGCTGGGCGCACCCTCGCCGCGGTCCTGCGTCGGTGACCCCTGGACCCCGGGCGCACAGGCACACCCGGTCAGAGGGCATTACACGGGTTTTTAGGCCGCTAATGCGTAGTTGTCGTCGTTGGCAACTATGAGTGTTACAGCTGGATTTACGAGGTGATCTGTCCCTCGGCATGCACCCGGAGCTTTGCGACCCACGTCGAAGCCATGTCGCCCCCGGTGTTCGTCCGGACGCCACCGCGCCCGGACCTCAAGTGTGGGGGCGCCGCCCGCAAAACTCAATCGACCATTGCGCGCTTTCGGCCCGGAACGGGCAGGGCGCGATTGTGCCGTCGCGGACCCTATGCTACAGATATGGTAGCAGTTACCGCAGCCGCTCTTTTTTTCGTAGCAGCGGGCCGGAGGCCGTATGGGCAAAGGGTTTCGCGACTGGCGCAGGCAGCCGACGACGGCGGCGACCGGCCGCCTGCTCGAGCGCCTGGACCGGCGCTGGGCGCTCAGGGTGATCTGGGAGCTGCGCCACGGGGCGCTGACCTTCCGCGGCCTGCAGGCCGCCTGCGGGGGCGTCTCGCCCGGCGTGCTGCAGGGCAGGCTGCACGAGCTCAGAGCGCTGGGCGTCATCGAGAAAGTGCCGCGGCTCGGCTACCGGCTGAGCGTTGCCGGCGAGCAGCTCGGCACCGCGCTGGAGCCGCTGGCCGAGTGGGCCGAGCGCAACTCCGCGAGCCTGCACGCAGGTGAGTGATTACCTGAAGTAAATCTTATAATCCGCTGAATTAACTCAGTGGCTTTTGAGGATTCGCGCTTTCTGCCGCTCCCAGTCGCGGTCCTTCTGGGTTGCCCGCTTGTCGTGCTGCTTCTTGCCCTTCGCGAGCCCGATGTCGACCTTCGCGCGGCCCTTCGACCAGTGCAGGTTCAGCGCGACGAGCGTGTAGCCCTTGCGCTCGACGGCGCCGACCAGCCGGTCCAGTTCGTGCCGGTGCAGCAGCAGCTTGCGCGTCCGGGTCGGGTCGGCTTTGACGTGCGTCGAGGTCGTCGGCAGCGGCGAGAAATGCGCGCCGATCAGCCAGGCCTCGCCGTTCTTCAGGTGCACGTAGCTCTCGGTCAGCTGCGCCCGCCCGGCACGCAGGCTCTTGACCTCCCAGCCCTCGAGCGCAAGGCCGGCCTCGAAGGTGTCCTCGATGAAATAATCGTGGCGCGCCTTGCGGTTCTCGGCGATGCGCGCGCCGGCCTTGTTGCCGTCGGGTTTGGCCATGGTCTCTGGGATGTATGCCGGGCGCGCGATTATACGGCAGTGCAGCGCCCGCCGCGCGCCGGGGTGCTGTTGTCAGCACGTTGATTTTCCATCAAAATCCGCCGGATCGCGGACGTCCGGAAATAATAATGCTGACACACGAAGCCGGCGACGGCGGCAAGCGCAAGTCACTCCACGGCAACTGGTCCTCGCGGATGGCCTTCATCCTGGCCGTCACCGGGTCTGCCGTGGGCCTCGGCAACATCTGGAAATTCCCCTACATCGCGGGCCAGAACGGCGGCGGCGCGTTCGTGCTGGTGTACCTGCTCTGCGTCGTGCTGATCGGCATGCCGGTCATGATGTCGGAGATCCTGATCGGCCGCCGCGGCCGCCGCAACCCGGTGGCGACGATGTCGCTGCTCGGCGCGGAAGAGGGCAGCTCGACCAACTGGAAGTGGGTCGGCGGCCTCGGCGTGATCGCCGGCTTCCTGATCCTGTCCTACTACAGCGTCATCGGCGGCTGGACGCTCGCCTACGTCGTCAAGAGCTTCAGCGGCGAGTTCACCGGCGCCGCCGCGCCGGCCGTCGAAGCGGCCTTCGCCAATTTCACCGGCGATTTCTGGAAAGTGACGCTGGCGCACACGATCTTCATGGCCATCACCGTGTTCGTCGTCGCCCGCGGGGTCGAGCGCGGCCTCGAGCAGGCCGTGCGTTTCATGGTGCCGGCGCTGGTCCTGCTGATGCTCGCGCTGCTCGGTTACTCGATCACGTCCGGCGAGTTCGGCACGGGCCTCGCGTTCATGTTCTCGGCCGACTTCGGCGCCCTGTCCTGGGACAGCGTGCTGGCGGCCATGGGCCAGGCCTTCTTCACGCTCAGCATCGGCATGGGCGCGGTCATGGCCTACGGTGCCTACCTGCCCGAGGAGACCTCGATCACCGGCGCCTCGGCCGCGGTCGTGATCGCCGACACCTCGATCGCGATGCTCGCCGGCCTCGTGATCTTCCCGCTCGTGTTCGCGAACAGCCTGAACCCCGCGGACGGGCCCGGGCTCGTGTTCGTCACGCTGCCGCTGGCCTTCGGCCAGATGCCGGGCGGCACCTTCTTCGCAACGCTGTTCTTCGTGCTGCTGACCTTCGCGGCCTGGACCTCGGCCCTCGGCCTCGTCGAGCCCGCCGTTGCCTGGTGCGTCGAGCACCTGAACCGCAGCCGTGCGCAGGCGGCCGTGCTGGTCGGCGGGCTGATCTGGCTGCTCGGCTTCGGCTCGGTGCTGTCCTTCAACGCGCTGGCGGACTTCACGTTCTGGCGCGGCACGATCTTCGACAACGTCGACCACGTGACCAGCAACATCATGCTGCCGCTGGGCGGCGTCCTGATCTCGATCTTCGCCGGCTGGATCATGTGCCGTAACTCGACGTCCGAGGAACTGGGCGGCGCCGGCACGATGTACCGCATGTGGCGCTTCCTGGCCCGCTACGTCGCGCCGATCGCGATCCTGTTCGTGTTCCTGAAGGCGGTGGGCCTGCTGCCCGACATCTCGGGCGGTGCCTGAGGCCCGGCCAGCCGCCACGCAGACCGGCCCGCGCGATGCATAGCGTCCGGCGCAGCGCGCTGGTGCCGTACCACGCGGCCGACATGTTCCGGCTGGTCGACGACGTCGAGTCGTACCCGGAGTTTCTGCCCTGGTGCTCGGACGCACGCGTCGAGCGGCGCGACGGCGACGTACTCGTGGCCAGCCTCGAGCTGCACCGCGGCGCCATTCGCAAGCGCTTCACGACCCGCAATACGCGCCGCGAGCCGGAACGCATCGACATCGAGCTGCTCGGCGGCCCGTTCCGCGTGCTCGAGGGCGGCTGGCGCTTCGGCGAGCTCGGCGACGCCGGCTGCAAGGTTTCGCTGGAGCTCGACTTCGAATTCGATTCGAAGATGCTGGACCTGGCCCTCGGGCGTTATTTCGAGCAGATGTGCGGATCGCTGATCGACGCGTTCACGCGTCGCGCACGCGACGTTCACGGCGCGTGAGCGTGGCGGGCATCAGCGTGGAGGTGGCCTACGCCGAACCGGCGCGGCAGTTCCTCGAACGGCTGGAGCTGCCCGCCGGTGCGACCGTGGCCGACGCGCTGGCGCGCTCGGGGCTCGCACGGGCCTTCCCGGCGCTCGCGCTCGACGAGGCGCCGGTCGGCGTCTGGGGGCACCCGGTCGGGCGCGACCGCGTGCTCGCGGACGGCGACCGGGTCGAGGTCTACCGGCCGCTCGCGATCGATCCGCGCGAGGCGCGCCGCCAGCTCGCCGCGCACGGCGCAGCGATGGGCAAGCGCAGGGACGAGGGCGACGCCTGAACGGCGCGCCCGCTGGCCCGGCGATCGAGAGCGCGAGACGGGTCGGAATCGGCCGCGGAACCGCAGCGTGGGCTGCGCCGGGAACGCGCCGTCGCGGCTTCCCGCGCCGCGTCGCGCCGGCCGTCGCCAGCAGGTCCGTCTGCTAGATGTTCGGGCTCAGTTCCTGGTCGCGCACGATGCGCGTGACCGTGTCGCCGTCGAAGAAGATCGAGACCCAGCGCTTGTACTGCGCTTTCTCGCGGCCGACCCGCAGGTAATACACGTAGTCCCAGCGATCGCGGTTGAACGGATCGTCGATCATCGGCGTGCCGAGCAGGTAACGGACCTGGCTGCGGGTCATGCCGGCCTCGACCTGGTCGAGGTCTTCGGCGTCGAGCAGGTTGCCCTGCGAGAGCGGTGCCTGGTAGACGCAGCCGGTGGCGGCCGCGAGGCCGGCCGCGGCGGCCAGCGTTAGAAATCGTCGTCGGTGCATGCGTTTCGGATCGACGCGGGGCGCGTCATGCCTGCGCCTCGGTTGGAGCGATCCCGTCATCTGGTTCATAATAAGCGGCGCATCATACCTGCTGTAAGGACGCGGCGATAGCCGCTCGAGCGGCTTCTGCGGAGCGTGAGAATCGAAACGATGGCACAGCGCCAGGAACTCAGAAAAGCCGGGCTCAAGGTCACGCTGCCACGGCTCAAGATCCTCGAGATCCTGGGCAGCAACGAGCAGCGCCACCTGAGCGCGGAAGACATTTACAAGGAGCTGCTCGACACGGGCGAGGACATCGGGCTTGCGACCGTCTACCGGGTACTGACCCAGTTCGAGTCAGCGGGCCTCGTCACCCGGCACAACTTCGAGGGCGGACACTCGGTGTTCGAGGTCGACGAGGGCGAGCACCACGATCACATGGTGTGCGTCGAGAGCGGCGACGTCATCGAGTTCGTCAACGAGGAAATCGAGCGCCTGCAGCACGAAATCGCGCGCAAGCACGGCTACGAGCTGATCGACCACAGTCTCGTGCTGTACGTCAAACCGAAAAAGAAAGACGCCTGACGCGGCGCCGCCCGTGAGTCAGCGGCGGGCCTTGCGTTTGCGCGGGCTCTTCCCGGCCCGGCCGAGCATCTCCGCGGCGTGGTCCCGCGTCGCGCGGGTGATCTCGACCCCGCCCAGCATGCGCGCCAGCTCCTCGACGCGTTCGTCCTCGGTCAGCGCGGCGAGCGTGGTCCGCGTGCTGCGGCCGTCGGTGATCTTGCTGACCCTGAGATGCTGCTGCGCCTGGCTTGCGACCTGCGGCAGGTGCGTGACGCACAGCACCTGGCGGTCGGCCGCGAGTTCGCGCAGGCGCCGGCCGACCATCTCCGCGACGCCGCCGCCCACGCCGGAGTCCACCTCATCGAAGATCATCGTCGGGATCGCGCTGCCGCCGCTGGCGATGACCTGGATCGCGAGGCTCATACGCGACAGCTCGCCGCCGGACGCTATCTTCGCGAGCGGCATCGCCGGCTGGCCCGGGTTCGCGCTGATCCGGTACTCGACGTCCTCGACGCCCCAGGCACGCGGGTCGTCGTCCGCCCGCGGCACGAGGCGGACCTCGAAGACGCCGCCCGGCATGCCGAGGTCCGCCATCGCGGCCGTGACCTCGTTGCCGAAGCGTTTCGCGGCCTTGCCGCGCCCGGCGGTCAGTGCGGCCGCGAGCTCGCGGTACTGCTGCTCGGCCTTGCGGGCCTCGGCGGCGAGCGCGGCACCGCGCTCGCTCGCGTGTTCCAGCTCGTCCAGTTCGGCCTGCAGGCGTTCGCGGTGCGCGCCGAGCTCCGTCGCCTCGACGCGGTGCTTGCGGGCCAGCGAGCGGATCGCGTCCAGCCGTTCCTCGACCCAGTCGCGCCGCTCGGGGTCAGCGTCGAGGCCGTCCACCGCGCGCTGCAGCGTGTCGGCCGCCTCGGCCGCCTTGATCTCGGCGTCGGCCAGCAGGGCAGCGGCCTCGGCCACCGCGGGTTCGTAGCCGGCGATCGGCTCGAGCGCCTGCCGGGCACGCGCGAGGAGCTGGTGCGCATTGCCGTCCTCGGCCTCGTAGGCCAGCGCGAGCGCGCTCGCGATGCCGTCGGCGATCCGGCCGCTGTTCTGCAGGCGCTCGCGTTCCGCGCGCAGCTCGTCCAGCTCGCCGTCGGCGAGTGCGAGCGCCTCGAGTTCCTGCAGCTGGAAGGCGAGCAGGTCGAGGCGCGAGGCGCGCTCGGACTCGGCCGCCTCGAGCGCGGCCAGGCGTGCCGCGACGTCCTGCCAGTTCGCGAAGGCCTGGGCAGTCTGCGCGCGCGCCTCGCTCAGCCCGGCGTAGTGGTCGAGCAGGTCGCGCTGCACGGCACGCCGGCCGAGTGACTGGTGGAAATGCTGCCCGTGGATGTCGATCAGCAGCTCTCCGAGCTCCTTGAGGCTGGCGAGCGTCGTCGCGCTGCCGTTGATGAACGCGCGCGAGCGGCCGTCGGCGCCGATCACGCGGCGCAGCACGCAGTCGTCGTCGGCGTCGAGCGCCTGCTCGGCGAGCCAGGCCCGCGCGCCGGCGTGCGCGGCGAGGTCGAAGTCCGCGGCGATCTCGGCGCGCTCGGCGCCGTCGCGAACGACCGTCGCGCTGCCGCGCTCGCCGAGCACCAGCGCGAGCGCGTCGACGAGTATCGACTTGCCGGCGCCGGTCTCGCCGGTCAGCACCGTCATACCGGCGCCGAACTCGACCTCGACCGCGTCGATGATCGCGAAATTCCGTACCTGCAGGCTGGTCAGCACGCGCTCAGCTCCCGCTGTCGCCGGCCGGCCCGCGGCGCCGGCTGTCGCGGCCCCAGTGCAGCTTCGAGCGCAGGATCTCGTAATAGTCGTACCCGGGCGGGTGCACGAGGCGCACGCGCTTGTCGGCCGCGCGGATGACGAGTCGGTCTTCCGGCGCCAGCTCGCCGAGCGTGTGGCCGTCCGCGGTTACCTCGGCCTTCGTGTCCGCCCGTTCCAGCACCCGCACCTCGATCTCGGCGGTGGCTGGCACGACGATCGGGCGGTCGGACAGCGTGTGCGGGCAGATCGGCACCAGCGCGACCGCGTCGAGCGCCGGCTCGATGATCGGTCCGCCACAGGACAACGCGTAGGCCGTCGAGCCGGTCGGGGTCGCGACGATCAGGCCGTCTCCGGAGTGGGCGTTGACGAAGCGGCCGGCGATCCGCGTCTCGAAGTCCACCATGCGGCCGGTCTCGCGCCGCTGCAGTACTACGTCGTTGAGCGCGTGCGCGCGGCCGAGCGTCTCCCCGTCCCGGCGTCGCTCCGCCAGCAGCAGCAGGCGCGTTTCGAGACCGAAATCGCCGGCCAGCACCTGGTCGACGCTCTCGAGCATCTCGGTCGGGGTGATGTCGGCGAGGAAGCCGAGGCGGCCGCGGTTCACGCCGAGCAGCGGAATGTCACGCTCGTAGGCGACCCGCGCCGCGTGCAGCATCGTCCCGTCGCCGCCGATCGCGATGATCAGGTCCGCCTGCCGGGCCATGGCACGCTCGTCGACCTGGCGCACCGGAAGTTCGAAGTTCTCGGTGGAGTCGGCGATCACGTCGGCCCCGGCAGCGCGCAGGTGTTCCGCGAGCTTGAGCATCGGCTCCGAGACGCGCGGATCCTCGTCGCGCCCGAGTACGGCTATGGTCCTGAAGTGCATACGCGCCCGGGCAATCAGCCGGAAAGCGGCGATTGTTGCAAACCGCGGGGGTCCCGCCAAGCAGCATTCGGGCGGCCCGCCGCACGGTTTCGTCCATCGGGCGGGCTTGTACGCGCCGCCCGCTGCGTATACTTTTTCTAACGACCCGGGCTGACGGTCAGCCCCGGGCGAACGGACGCTCGAGGCGATGGCGAGACAGGCAGTCACCGAAGCACCGGACGAGCGCGCGCGCCACCTGCTCAAGGTGCTGATCCAGCGCTTCATCCGCGACGGCCAGCCGGTCGGCTCGCGCACGCTGTCGCGCGACTCCGGCCTGGAGTTGAGCCCGGCGACGATCCGCAACGTGATGTCCGATCTCGAGGAGATGGGCTTCGTGTCCGCGCCGCATACTTCGGCGGGGCGGGTGCCGACGCCGCGCGGCTACCGCATGTTCGTCGACACGCTGGTCCAGTACCGGCGGCCGGGCGAGGACGACATCCGCCGCCTGCAGAAGCGCCTCGCCGGCAGCGGGGACGACCCGGACCGGCTGGTCAACTCGGTCTCGACCGCACTCTCGCGCCTGACCCGGCTGGCGGGCGTCGTCACGGTGCCGAAAGGGCAGCACGCGACGCTGAGGCAGATCGAATTCCTGCCGCTGTCGGACAACCGCGTGCTCGCGATTCTCGTCATCAACGACCGCGAGGTGCAGAACCGCATCCTGCACACGGAGGCCAACTACAGCGCCGACGAGCTGGTGCGCGCCGCCAATTTCATCAACGAACACTACGCCGGCGTGGAGCTCGGCGAGATTCACGGACGCCTGCTTCGCGACCTGGAGAACATCCGCGATTCGATGAACCAGGCGATGCTGGACATCATCAGCGTCGCGCAGTCCGCGATGGAGGGTGCGCGGACGCCCGAGAGCGGCTTCGTCGTCACCGGCGAGACCAACCTGATGGGCTTCGCCGAGCTGTCCGACATCGACAAGCTGCGGCGCCTGTTCGACGCGTTTTCGCGCAAGCAGCTGATGATCGACCTGCTGGATCGCAGTATCAATGCGAACGGCGTGCAGGTGTTCATCGGCGAGGAGTCCGGCTACCAGATCCTCGACGACTGCTCGGTCGTCACCGCGCCGTACCGGATCGACGACGACAAGATCGGCGTGCTCGGCGTCATCGGGCCGACCCGGATGGCCTACGACCGGGTCGTGCCGATCGTCGAGGTGACCGCGCGCATGCTCGGCTCCGCCCTCGATCCGGCCTCCTGAGGCCGTTCCCGGCCGAAAAACCGCTCGCCGGCCTTGATATTCGCGGGTCCGGCCCCAGAATTGCCCGCAAGTTGCGGCCGGCGCAGCCTTTTGCCTGCGCGCCGGATACGCCGGAACGAACCGAACTGAGGGGAGACGACCGAAGATGACGGAAGAGGCACAGCGCAGGGAGCCCGAGGGCGCCGCCGACGACGCGGCGGCCGGCGAGGCACAGCGCGGCAGCGACGAGACCACGACCGGCGCCGCAGATGCGGCCGCCGAGGCCGAGCGCGAGCGGGCCCGGGCGGACGAGAACTGGGACAAGTACCTGCGCGCCATGGCAGAGCTCGAAAACGTCCGCAAGCGCGCGAGCCGGGACGTCGAGAAGGCGCGCCGCTTCGCGCTGGAGCCGTTCGCGAAGGAGCTGCTGGACGTCCGTGACAGCCTCGAGATGGGTCTCGCGGCCGCCGCGGACAGCGGCGCAGGGGCGGTGACCGAGGGCGTCGAGGCCACGCTGAAACAGCTCTCCGGCACGATGGAGCGCTTCGGCATCGTTGAAGTGAATCCCGAGGGCGAGCCGTTCGACCCGCAGCAGCACGAGGCGATGACGATGCAGCCTTCGCCGGATGCCGAGCCCGGCACCGTGCTGACCGTCTTCCAGAAAGGATACTCGCTGAACGGCCGCCTGCTGCGGCCGGCGCGGGTCGTCGTCGCCGAGGCCCCGGCCGGGACCGGCAGCGGCGACTGAGGCCGCGCTTGAAAGGCGCGCGCCCGGCCCCACTAACGAGCCAGCTCACAGATTTGTAACGAATTCGGAGATTTGCACATGGCAAAAGTCATCGGGATCGACCTCGGCACGACCAATTCGTGCGTTGCCGTCATGGAAGGCGACAAGCCGAAGGTCATCGAGAACAGCGAGGGCGATCGCACGACCCCGTCGATCGTCGCTTTCACCAAGGACAACGAGGTGCTGGTTGGCCAGTCGGCCAAGCGCCAGGCCGTGACGAATCCGCGCAACACGCTGTTTGCGGTCAAGCGCCTGATCGGTCGCCGCTACTCCGACGAGGTGGTGAGCCGCGATATCGACATGGTGCCGTACAAGATCGTCAAGGCCGACAACGGCGACGCGTGGGTCGAGGCCAACGGCAAGGCGATGGCGCCGCCGGAAGTCTCGGCGCGCGTGCTCATGAAGATGAAGAAGACCGCCGAGGAGTACCTCGGCGAAGAGGTCAGGGAAGCGGTCGTGACCGTGCCGGCCTACTTCAACGATTCGCAGCGCCAGGCGACCAAGGACGCCGGCCGCATCGCGGGCCTCGAGGTCAAGCGCATCATCAACGAGCCGACGGCCGCGGCGCTCGCCTATGGCATGGACAAGAAGCGCGGCGACGCGAAGATCGCCGTCTACGACCTCGGCGGCGGCACCTTCGATATCTCGATCATCGAGATCGCGGAGGTCGACGGCGAGCACCAGTTCGAGGTGCTGTCGACCAACGGTGACACCTTCCTCGGCGGCGAGGACTTCGCCTCGCGGATCATCGAGTACCTGGTGGCCGAGTTCAAACGCGAGAGCGGCGTCGATATCAGTAAGGACCCGCTGGCCATGCAGCGCCTGAAGGAAGCTGCCGAGAAGGCCAAGATCGAGCTGTCCTCGAGTTCGCAGACCGAGATCAACCTGCCGTACATCACGGCGGACGCGTCCGGTCCGAAGCACCTGAACATCAAGCTGACGCGCGCGAAGCTCGAGTCGCTGGTGGAGGAGCTGATCCAGCGCACGATCGAGCCGTGCAAGATCGCGATCAAGGACGCGGGCCTCAAGGTCGGCGACATCGACGACGTGATCCTGGTCGGCGGCCAGACGCGCATGCCGAAAGTGCAGGAGGCCGTGCAGAACTTCTTCGGCCAGGAGCCGCGGCGTGACGTCAATCCGGACGAGGCCGTCGCACTCGGCGCGGCGATCCAGGGCGGCGTGCTCGCCGGCGACGTCAAGGACGTGCTGCTGCTCGACGTGACCCCGCTGTCGCTCGGCATCGAGACGCTCGGCGGCGTCATGACCAAGCTGATCGAGAAAAACACGACGATCCCGGCGAACGCCGAGCAGGTTTTCTCGACCGCCGACGACAACCAGACGGCCGTGACCATCCACGTGCTGCAGGGCGAGCGCGAGCGCGCGGCCGACAACAAGTCGCTCGGCCGCTTCGACCTGGCGGACATCCCGCCGGCACCGCGCGGCATGCCGCAGATCGAGGTGACCTTCGACATCGACGCAAATGGCATCCTGAACGTGTCGGCCAAGGACAAGGCGACCGGCAAGAGCCAGAACATCGTCATCAAGGCCTCGAGCGGCCTGTCCGAAGACGAGATCGAGAAGATGGTCGCCGACGCCGAGAGCCATGCCGACGAGGACAAGAAGTTCCGCGAGCTGGTCGACGCCCGCAACAAGGCGGACAGCCTGATCCACGCGGCCGAGAAGTCCGTCAAGGAAATCGGCGACAAGGCGAGCGACGATGACAAGGCCGCGGTCGGGAAGGCCGTCGAGGACCTGCAGGCGGCGCTGAAGGGCGACGACATCGCCGAGATCGAGGCGAAGACGACGGCGCTGGCCGAGGCGTCGGCCGGCATTGCCCAGAAGCTGTATGCTGAGCAGGGCGCCGACGCAGCGGCCGAGGGCGCTGCCGCCGGCGCGGACGGTTCCGCCGAGCGGGCGGACGACGACGTCGTCGATGCCGAGTTCGAGGAAGTCGACGAGAAGGACAAGGGCCGCAAGGCCAACTGAGGGAGCGGGCCGCGCCGCGCGGCCCCGACGAAAGGAAAAAACCGCCGCGCCGGTATCCGGCCCGGCGCGAACGGGCGGGCGCCGTAACGGGCGCCCGCTTGTCGATACAGAGGCGCTATGGCGAAACGCGACTACTACGAGGTCCTGGGGGTCAAGCGGGGCGCGTCGGACGACGAGATCAAGAAGGCGTACCGTCGGCTCGCAATGAAGCACCACCCCGACCGCAACAGTGACGACGAAACCGCCGCGCAGCGCTTCAAGGAGGCCCGCGAGGCCTACGACGTCCTGAGCGACGCCGGCAAGCGCGCCACCTACGACCAGTTCGGCCACGACGGCCTGCGTGCCGGCGCCGGACGTGGCGGTTTCAGCGCCGAGGGCTTCAGCGATATTTTCGGCGACGTGTTCGGCGACATCTTCGGCGGCGGCCGGCGCGGCCGCAGCCAGGTGTTCCGCGGAGCCGATCTCGGCTACGAACTGCGCCTCGATCTCGAGAAAGCGGTGGCCGGCGACACGGTCACGATCGAGGTGCCGACTCAGGCCGTCTGCGACACCTGTGACGGCAGCGGCGCCCGCAAGGGCTCGGCGCCGACGACCTGTTCGACCTGCAACGGTGTGGGCCAGGTGCGCATGCAGCAGGGGTTCTTCTCTATCCAGCAGACCTGCCCGGCCTGCAAGGGCGCCGGCACGGTCATCAGCGACCCCTGCGACGACTGCCACGGCCGCGGTCGCGTCGCGCACACGAAGAAGCTGTCGGTCAAGGTGCCGCCCGGCGTCGACGACGGCGACCGGATCCGCCTGTCCGGCGAAGGGGAGGCCGGTCGCAACGGCGGCCCGCCCGGCGACCTGTACGTCGAGATCCGCGTCAATCCGCACAAGCTGTTCACGCGTGAGGGGCCCGACCTGTCGACCGAGGTGCCGGTCAGCATCGCGACCGCGGCGCTCGGCGGCGAAGTCGAGCTGCCGACGCTCGACGGTCACGTGTCACTGAAGATCCCGCCGGGCACCCAGTCCGGCAAGCAGTTCCGCCTGCGCGGCAAGGGCGTCGTCACCGTGCGCGATCGCCACAAGGGCGACCTGTACGCGCGCGTCGTGGTCGAGACCCCGGTCAACCTGACCGACGAGCAGAAAAAGCTCTTGCAGAAATTCGAGGACTCGATCGCGAAAGGCGGCGACCGCCACAACCCGCGTGCGGAGGGCTGGCTCGATACGGTCAAGCGCTTCTTCGAGCGGATCGGCCAGGCCTAGGCCCGGTCGGTGGGCACACTCGCGATTGCACTGCTCGGCGCCGGCCGCATGGGCCGGCAGCTGGCGGCCGCGATGGCCGAGGCGCCCGGCGAATTCCGCCTCGCCGGCGCCTGGGCGCGTCCCGGCAGCGACTCGGCGCGGGCGCTCGTGGCCAGCCTGCCCGCGGGGCTCGCCGGCGACGCGGTCGTCGACGAGGACCTGCGCCGGGTGCTCGAAGGCGCGGAGGTCGCGATAGATTTCACGCTGCCGTCGGCCACGCGCGGCGTGCTGGACGCGGTCACCGCCAGCGGCACGCCGCTGGTCTGCGGCGTCAGCGGCATCGGCGGCCCCGAGCTCGACGCGATGCGAGCCGCGGCGGCGCGCCTGCCGATCTTCTACGACCGCAACATGAGCGTGGGCCTGGCCCTGCTCAGGCGCGCCGTCGAGGACGCGGCACGGGTCCTGGGGCCGGAGTTCGCGGCCTCGATCAGCGACCTGCACCACGAAGCCAAGCGCGACGCGCCGTCAGGGACGGCGCTGATGCTCGGCGAGGCGCTCGCCCGCGCCCGCCAGCGCGATTTCGCCGACGTCATGCGCTACGAGCCGGACCTGCGCGAGGGCCAGCGCCGCGACGCGGGCGACATCGTCTTCCGGGTCCGGCGCGAGGGTCAGCACCCCGGTACCCACGCCGTGCGCCTGGCCGGGCGTACCGAGACGCTCGAGTTCTGCCACGAAGTCTTCGACCGCCGGGTGTTCGCGGACGGGGCGCTGCGCGCGGCCCGCTGGCTGCGCGGCCGCGGCCCGGGATTGTACGGAATGGACGACTTGCTGGCCGGCGGCTGAGGCGGCGCGCGATATTGCCGCTTCCGTGCGCGGGCGGGCTTGAGTAGAATGGCCGGGGTCGCCGGTGCGCCGGCGAACCGCGAGCGGGAGGCCTGGTCCTTCCGCTTTTGCGCATCTAGCGACGTCAAAACCGCGGAGTTCGGGGACACACATTGACCACAGCCGCCATACTCGCCCTGCAGGACGGCACGATTTTTCGCGGGGTGTCCGTTGGCGATGACGGCAAGACAATCGGCGAAGTGGTGTTCAACACCGCCATGACCGGTTACCAGGAAATCCTGACCGACCCGTCCTACTGTCGCCAGATCGTCACGCTGACCTACCCGCACATCGGCAATGCCGGCACCAACAGCGAAGACATGGAGTCGTCGCGGGTGCACGCGTCGGGCCTGATCATCCGCGACAGCTCGATGATCGACTCGAACTGGCGCGCCGAGCGCCCGTTCCGGGACTTCCTGCTCAGCGCGAAGGCCGTCGGGACCGCCGACATCGACACCCGCAAGCTGACCCGGCTGCTGCGCGAGAAGGGCGCGCAGTCGGGCTGCATCATGACCGGCGACGCCGATCCGGCCGTCGCGGTGGCGCATGCCCGCAAGTTCCCGGGTATCGCCGGCTCGGACCTCGCGAAGTTCGTCACGACCAGGCAGCCCTACCAGTGGTGTCACGGCACCGAGTTCGGTCGCCGGCCGCGGGTGCTGACGCGTCGTGTCGCTCCCTACCACGTCGTCGCGTACGACTTCGGTGTCAAGCGCAACATCCTCAGGCTGCTGTCGGATTTCGACTGCCGGATGACGGTCGTGCCGGCCACGACGCCGGCGCAGGAAGTCCTCGCGATGTCGCCTGACGGCGTGTTCCTGTCGAACGGGCCGGGCGACCCGGAACCCTGCGACTACGCGATTGCCGCGATCCGCGAGTTTCTCGACGCCGGCATGCCGCTGTTCGGCATTTGCCTGGGGCACCAGCTGCTCGCGCTCGCCGCGGGCGGCAAGACGGTCAAGATGAAGTTCGGGCACCACGGCGCGAATCACCCGGTGCAGGACCTGAAGAGCGGCCGCGTGCTGATTTCCAGCCAGAACCACGGCTTCGCCGTCGACGAGGACTCGCTCCCGGCGGGCGTCGTCGTCACCCACCGTTCGCTGTTCGACGGCACGGTGCAGGGCATCGAGCTCGAGGGCCGGCCGGCGTTCAGCTTCCAGGGACACCCGGAGGCGAGCCCGGGGCCGCACGACCTGATCTTCCTGTTCGAGCGCTTCATCGCCGAGATGGACGACCTGAAGCGCGAGAGCACTCAGCGCGCCCTCGCGGTCCAGCCGTAAAGGCTGTTGAAACAATTAGTTAAGCAATACTGTTCCAGTTGATTATAACCACGCGACCGCCCCGGCGGCGCCCCGAAGAACCATGCCCAGACGAAGCGACCTCGAAAGCATCCTGATCATCGGCGCAGGCCCGATCGTCATCGGCCAGGCCTGCGAGTTCGACTACTCCGGGACCCAGGCCTGCAAGGCACTGAAGGACGAGGGCTACCGCGTGATCCTCGTCAATTCGAACCCGGCGACGATCATGACCGACCCCGAGACGGCCGACGCGATCTACGTCGAGCCGGTGCACTGGCGGGCGCTGGAACAGATCATCGCCCGCGAGCAGCCGGATGCGCTGCTGCCGACGATGGGCGGCCAGACGGCCCTGAACTGCGCACTGGACCTGGTGCGCGAAGGGGTGCTCGAGAAATACGGCGTCGAACTGATCGCGGCTTCGCGCGAGGCGATCGACATGGCCGAGGACCGCGAGCTGTTCAAGGAGGCCATGGGCGAGATCGGCCTCGAGACGCCGCGTGCCGACATCGCGCACACGCTCGAGGAGGCGCTCGAGAAGCAGGAGGCCATCGGCTTCCCGACGATCATCCGGCCTTCGTTCACGATGGGCGGCTCGGGCGGCGGCATCGCGTATAACCGCGAGGAGTTCGAGCGCATCGTCGCGCACGGGCTCGAGGTCTCGCCGACCACCGAGGTCCTGCTCGAGGAGTCGGTGCTCGGCTGGAAGGAATACGAGATGGAGGTCGTGCGGGACCGCAACGACAACTGCATCATCGTCTGCTCGATCGAGAACCTCGACCCGATGGGCGTGCACACCGGCGACTCGATCACGGTCGCGCCGGCGCAGACGCTCACCGACAAGGAATACCAGATCATGCGCGACGCCTCCATCGCGG
>ERZ869936.226-NODE-226-length-62056-cov-5.301544_pt1 | contig 62056 bp, 77 predicted proteins | sample MGYA00520876_ERZ869936 | MGnify/ENA primary metagenome ERZ869936 (study PRJEB32218, sample SAMN09650985) | biofilter metagenome | isolation source: enrty point of leading RO module | place: Saudi Arabia: Thuwal, RO plant located on Red Sea | collected 2016-02-17 ... | reverse complement strand
GTGCTGGGCGCCTTTGCTGAGCCTACCCCCGCAGCCGGCCGGCCGGTTTGTTCGAGTTGACGGCGGCGGCTTCGGGTACCACGGCGATGGTTAGGGTGTGGGTTACGCGACGACGGCCTTCGTGGTGCCGCGGAACTCGACGACGTTGCCGCCGAAGATGTGGCGCAGCTTCCAGGTGAGCTTGTCGTGCGTGAACATCGAGCCCACGGTCGGGTTGTCCTGCACGAAGAGCTGCGGCTCTTCATTGCCGTCGAGGAAACCGATCTCAATGAAGGGAATGTCCATCGGGTCGGCGACCGTCGCCCAGTCGTTCGCGTCGGTCCAGTACCACACCGGAATGATCGTGAGCGAGAGCGACTGCACGAACGTCTTGTCGTTGTTCGTGTTGCGGTTGAACAGGTTGACCGAGGTCTCTTCCAGATCCACCGGCACCACCAGGAACTTCGGCCCGATGCCCAGGCGTTCGGCCGAATCCTTCTCGGTCTGCTTGAGCATCAACTGCCGGTGCGCGGCGAGGCTGGTCGCATCCAGCGCCGCCGTCTGCAGGTTGCCGTGCGAGGCGTGGTAGAGCGCCACCGAGTCGTAGATCGTCGGGTTGGTGCGGATGAAGTCGAACACGAACTTCGCCAGCGTGCGCTTGCTGGCGCGCGCGAGCTTCATCGGGATGCGGGCGACCACGCCGACGTCGTCGTTCTTGATCTGCTCCAGCGTGATGTCCTCGGTGCCGCCGCGCTTCGCGACCGCGTAGGTCGCTTTCTCGTCGGTGGGGCTGGTGAGCGCACCATACGGCGCGCCCTGGTTCACGATCGGCATGTCGCCATAGCCGCCGAGGCGCGTGCGCTCGTTGGTGCGGAAGTCGGAGACCGGCACCACGCTCACGATCGGGCGCCAGATGTCGTACTCGGGGGAGGGCAGCCGGTACTCGCGGATCATCGCGCGGTGGATGGCGTTGCCCAGCACGTTGGCCAGCGCCGCGGCGTCCAGCGATTCGCGGAAGGCCACCTGAGCGATGCCCACCGATTCGGCGAAGCGGGAGCGGTTGACGTCTTCGATGCGGCCGGTGACGCGCTTGTCGCCGGTGATCTCGATGTCGCACTCCTTGAAGCTCTGCGCCGACTTGTGGTCCTTGTGCGCGCGATCGAAGAAGGCATCGAGCATGTCGTCGATCTTCTTCTTGCGGTCTTCAACCCGCGCCTCGGAATCGAACGGCACGTTCACGTGGCCCGACTCGGTGAACTTGGCGAGGTATTCGCGCTCGGCCTTGACCAGCGCTTCGGCGGCCGGCGCGATCTGCGCGGCCTCGGTAAAACGGCTCGCCTCGAACTGGGCCGAGAGCCGCGCCACCGCATGCGCCGGCAGCCCGCAGCCGAGAATCACCTGGCGTGCCGCGATGCGCGCCTCGACCATGCGCAGGTCCTCCGCGGTGACTTGGCCCGCCCCGGCCTGGCCTTTTCCTTCCTGGCCAGGTCCGGGGGTCGGGTGCTGCTCGCTCGGGGGGGTATCGGTTTCGGCGATCGCTTCGCGGTAGGCGGCGAGGAGCTGCTCATCGCTCAACTTCTCGACGTCGCCCACCTTGGCGGCGGTCTTCTTGGCCGCTTTGACGGCGGCGATCATCTGTTCGCGGAACATATCGGACGACTCCTTTTCTTCAACTGACTCGACGAGGCGGACGAATTCCCCGCCCGCCGAGGGATCGACGATGACGTCGACGCTTGACACCTTGGTGATGGATTTGGCCTGGCGAACCTTTCGGCCCTCGCGCATGACGGTGGCAGCCGTGCCGCCCGCGTCGATGGAAAGCCCGGCGAGATCCTTCTTGCCCCGCTTCCAGGCATCGACCAGCAGGGTTCGCAACTTGTCGGCCGCGGCGGAAAGGTTCAACCGTGCGGTGATGCGGCCGGCGTCCGCGGCGCCGCCTTCGACGAACTTGGCATCCGAGAGCCAGCCGACGATCTTCTCGACGTCCTTGCCTTCGCCGCGGGTGTGCACCACGTCGGCCTTGCAGAAAACACGGGCGCCCTCGAACAGCGGTGCCGCCTCGCGCAGCACTGTGTCCGGGTAGAACACGCCGTTCGCCGACAGGCCGGCACGGATCACGATCACGTCCCACATCGTGCCGGCGTCGTCGACGCTTTCCACGAAACAGGTGGCGGCCTCTCGAAGTGACACGGGCACGAACTGCTCGATCACTTCGACAGGATGCCCAAGCTGCACCTTGTTGCTTTCGTCGATGGTCCAGGTGTGCTGCCAGTAGCGCCCGCCATTCTCGACGATGACGCGGTCGGTGAAGATCTTGGTGACGTAGGCGTCGACGTAGTTCTCAGGTTTGACGTTGAGCCGCGCGCGCCAGGCATCCGACACCGCCTGGCTGATCAGCCGCATGAGCTGGTGAAACTCGGCGGAAGCCGCCTCGCGAAGGCGGATCGCTTCCGCCCCCGCCACGCCCTCCGCCGGTACCGCGGCCGCGAGTTTCAAGGGCTACTTGCCCTCTTTCATGTGGGTGAGCTTCTCGCCCGAGGTGGTGACGACGACCACCTTGTCCTCGTACTCGGCGAAGCTCATCACTTCGTCGGCCTTGATCCGCTGCGGCACGCCGACGATGTTGCCTTCCTTGTCGGTGACCGGCTTGCCGGCGTCATCGAGCTTCGCGACCATGCGGTGCACGAGTTTTGCCGCCTCGGCAGCGGTGAGTTTCGTTTCTACGACTTTGCCCATCGTTGGGTGCGCTCCGTGGTGAGTGGATGGAAGAGCCCGGTCGGCTAGCCCGGCGGAAGGTAACGAGCGCCTCCGGGGCGGGGTTCAAAACTGCGTCAGTAAGTGGGTGATTGAGTGATTCAGCGATTGAGTGATTCAGTCACCCGCGCCGAGCGCTCAATCACCGAATCACTCGCGGTCCGCGCGCCGCGCCCTGGCGGCGAAAGCGGCTTTCACCGGATTGCGCGCAAGTTCGGAGGCCGGCAGTTCGCGCTCGGTGAATGGCACGGTGCGGCGGAACGATTCCCACGATTCCATGAACGGCAGCGACTCGCAGCCGCAGTTGATGGTCTCGGCGAGCGGCGCCTTCGGGTCACGCGGGTAATAGATCTCGATCACCGCGCCGGTGCGCGGATCGATCACCTCGAAGGCCTCGTCAATCTCGCGCACCTGGCCGTCGATCGCGTCGTGTTGCGGGCGCGAGTGCACCTTGCCGCTGCGACGCCAGAGTTTCTTGAGTCCCGGCACCTGCGCCTGCGCGGCTTCGAGGCGCTGCTGCGTGGCTGCCGAGAACGCGCGGCCGACCTCGGTGCGCACGATGGTAATCGCCCGCTGGCGCGAATCCTTGCCCAGGATTTTCTCGACCTTGCCGATCGCTTCCGATGGGGACTGCACGCCGAGGATCACCAGGCCCAGCTCGGTGTTGATCTTGTCGATCGCGGCGGTGGCGAGGCCCTTGATGCGGTCGGTCATGAACTGCTGCATGGCGGTGAGCGTGCGCGGGTCGATGCCGGTGGCCACCCCCGCGCCGCCCAGGCCCGCGGCGGTCAAGGGTGCAGCCACGAGCTGCTCGCCGGCGGCCCAGGCCTGCGCCGCGCCCGCGGTACCGGCGCGGCCCGCCACGCGCTCGAACTCGGCCAGGCGCTGCGCGATTTGCGCCTGCAGCTGCGGCAGCCGCCACTGCTGGTAATCCGAGGGCGCGTTCGCCAGCGTTTCGCGGATGCGCGCCTGCGCGAGTTTCAGCAGCCGCACGATCTCGGCCGCCGTGTCGCGGTGGATCGCGGTGCGCTTCTTCAGCACCTCGCGCCTTGCACGCTCGAAAAGCCGCTTGCGCTCGCTGTCGGTCACGGGTGGTGGGAGAGATTGACTACGTCGTAGGTGTACTCGTCGTTCACCTCGTCGCCGGCGCCGCCGTACTCGGCATGCACGGTGACGCGGCGCGTCTCGCGGTTGTTCGCCACCACCTGGATGGCGTTGTCGGCCGGCGTCAGCGTGATCTCGATCGAGCTGGCCGGGGTGAGCGCCGTGCTGGCCCGAATGGCCGCCCCGGTGGTGAGGCAGTCCACGCGGTAGCTCACCGCGGTGGGCACGGCGGCCGCGCCGTTCTTGTCCTTGAACACCACCGTGAGGTAGCTGGTGGTGCGCTCTTTAACGTCGGGCATCGAAGGCTCCCGTTCAGTCCAGTGTGAAGGTGATGCTGCGCGCGCGGAACCCGAACTCTGCCAGCCGCTTCGCGAGCGCGAACTCGATCACTGCGATGCGCGCCGGCAGCGGCGCGCCCGCCAGCGTGATCGGCAGGGCGACGTCGATCTCCGTCGCGAGCCCAACCCCGCGCGCCTTCGCGCGGGCGATCGCGATCGCGAGGTCCGCTTCGAGCGCCGCGCCGAGCGCGCGCGCCTTCGCCCGGCCGATGACCTGGGCGGCGTCGGTTTCCACGGCGGCGGCGATGGCGCGGGCCTTCGCGCGCGAGAGCGCGATCGCGGTGTCGGTCTCGAACGCGGTGTTCACGGCGATGACCTTCGCGCCGCTCGAGGTGATGGTGAGCGCGGTGTCGGTTTCCAGCGCGAGGCCGATCGCAGCCGCCTTGGACCGGCCGAGCGCGATCGCGGCATCGGTCTCGGCGGCAAACGACAGCGCGCGCGTCTTCGCCCGAGAGAGTGCGATCGCGCTGTCGGCTTCCAGCGCGAAGCCCAGCGCCCTCGCTTTCGCGCGGGAGAGCGCGATCGCGCTGTCCGTTTCCGCGGCGGTTGCCAGGCTCAACTGCTTCACCCGCCCGAGCGCGATCGCCGAGTCGGACTCCAGCGCCGCCGAGATTGCCCTGAACTTCGCCCGCCCGAGGGTGAGCGCGGTGTCGGTCTCGGTGGCAATGCCGATAAGACCGCCAAGGGCGCCGCCGCCAATCTCTGTAATCGAAAAATCATCCCACCTTGCACCATCTGGACCGGAGTTCCAGTGCGCCGCCAGGCCGTGCAGCGTCGCGGTGCTGTGGGCGGTGTCAGTGATGCCAGTAACAACATTGGAACCGTTCTTCCTGACGACCCATTTACTCGAAGAGTCCGCTTCGAGTTCCATCGTGTCGTTTGCCGCGTAAGCGACAGTCGTGTTGGAGAGCGTGGTGTACGAACCTGACACCCGTTTTTGCAGCACGAGGCGGTTATCGCCCGCCCTGTGGATGACTCGCCAGAAGTTCGATGCATCCACAAGCCTTGCAACCAGACCCTGTTCGGCGTTCGGCGAATTGTTAAGAACTGCCAACGTGCCCTTGACAGTGACATTCGCAACGCTCGATTCCAGGGCGGCGCAAGCCTGCTGCGCATCTACGGCGGCGTGTCTGGCCCGGTTGCCGTTGACTCCCCATCCTGTCGGGCCGTACTCAACCCAGCTCGACCCGCTATCGGACGGCGTGCCTAAAGTGCTGGAGTCTGTCCGGTTGAAATTGTCAGCGCGGTTTGTCATGCGATGGAAATTCCGTCGCCTGACGGGTCAACGCCCCTGTTCAGATGCCTGATAATCCCCCTGAGGACTTGCCACCACGTTGTTTGCAGCGTGACTTGAGAGGTATCTATCCCGAACGCGGTGAGCCGGTTGTTCAACTGGTTCCTGCGGTTGGCAGGAATGTCGGCGACCCCTTTGGCCTGGCGATAGGCTCTCATCTCCGCCCAGGTTCCTATCGTGTCGGGCAGATCTACCCCGAACAACCTTTCAAGCGTCGCGTCGGCGTCGGCAAGCTCCCAACTTGCAGCCCGTGAGATAACGAGACTCCAGCTAAACAGCGGCGTCCCGTCCGGGTTGCTCGGGATAATGGCGGTGCAGCTACTGACGTCCATGAGCTTGGCGCGGTAGGGATTGTCAGGCTGGCCATTGCCGACCAGAGGCGATAGATAAACTCTGATCGGCATGTCATCTCCAGCATTTCAGGAAGCAGCGCAGCCGGTCCCTCAGCGAACGCGGAAATTGGCAGGCGGCGCAGTTCGGGCGAAAGGGATGTATTTGTCCCCCTCATTCGAGTACTCGCCCTTCACATCGTCCGGGTTGCTGGCCACCACGCGATAGCAGTGCGTTTTCCCTTCCACCGTTGCGCTGTCGGTGTAGGTCAGCGTCGCCGACGGAACAGTCGCGATCTCCGTCCATTGAATCGCCGGGTCGCCGCACACACCGACCTTGCGCTCGATGTGATACGTCTTGGCGGTGCCCACCGGCGGCGGGTCCCAGGTCAGCACGGCGGTCTCCGTTGCGAGCGCAACGCCGACGGCGAACCAGGCGAGCACCGCGAGCGCGAGCGCTGGCACAAGGTAACGGGTGAAGCGGTTTTGAGCGGTCGATCTCATCGTCGGTTGGCTCCGGTAAGGGTTGAGCGGCGTGCCGCGAGCAGGACGCGCGATAGAAGTTCGCCACCTGCGCCGTGATGTCCGAGCCGTCCGGCGTCACCGCGAAATCGTGCAGGGTGAGCGGCACGATGTTCGAGTCGGTGCCGCCGGTCGAATCGGGGTCGTAAGCGAAGATCAGGTCGGTCCAGTTGGTGCCGGCGGCGACCGCGGTCCAGGTCTGGTCGGCCACGTCCAGGTCGACGCGATCGTTGGTGTCGTCGGGCGCGAAGGCGACCAGGTCCGAATCGCTCAGCACCTTGCGGGCGTAGCCGCTGTTGGTCGCCTCGGCGGCGCCGCCGCCGCCCGGCAGGCTGGCGGCGAGCGTGTCGAAGTCACGAAACGCGGCATCGGTGGTGCTGCCAGCCGCGATCGCCACTATGACCAGCACCGCGTTGGCCGGGTCGTTGATGTCCACGCGGTTGTAAAGTTCCGCCGCGCGCCCCTTGGCAATGTTGTAGACGAGATCAGCCATTTGCGTTCACCTCCCCTTTGCGGGGGAACGAGACCGCGCGCTTCGGCCCCCTGTTTTTCCATTTCTTGTGCTGCGCTGCCTCGAGCACACATTCGTAACCGTTGAGCCTCCGGTAGCCGGCCGGGTTGTTCGCATCCGGCGATTTCTTGCCCGCGTGAGCGCCGACGACGTGGGCACGGGCGTCAACCTGGCTGGCAGCGCCCGCGCCGCAATGGCAGCAGTAAAACCCCGGCGTTCGCACGATGCGGTAGACGAGATCTTCCGGGTGCACGTGCAGCACGATCTTGCCCGCGCCGATCGAGAGCCAGCCCTCCTTGATCGCGCCCGCGACGAAGTGGTCGCTGAAGTTCTGTTCGGGCGTGGTGCCGGTGTGGCCGATCGAGACGTAGTCGAGCGGCGGCGGGTTGGTGCAGTTGCCGTCCTTGTCGACTTTCTTCTCCCAGCCGGGCGGAATTTTGTAAAAGCGTTTCAGTAACATCGTTCACCTCGTCATCGCTCGAATGCCGGCAGCGCCGGCGGGTTGATCACAGTTCGGTGAGCAGCTCCTCGTCGTCGCGCGCGATCGCTTCCATGAAGCGACGGAAGGCGGCCGCGTCGCGCGCCGCGCGCTCGGCTGCCGCGGCCTGCGCGAGCGCGTCGTTTGCGGCAGGCAGCGCGACGGTGTCGGCCGGCGTGGCCGAAGTTGCATCCACAAAGTGCAGATTGGGCTCAACCGGCAGCGGTGCGGGCGCCGCGCGCTCCACCGTGCCGGCCACGCGCGCGAACAGGCCCGCGCCGCCGATGGTGAGTCCGCCGATGGCAAACGCGTGCCGCTCTCGGCGCAGCTTGAGCGGCAGGCGCGGGCGCGGCGCATGGCCGGCGGCCTCGGGCTGGGCGGCGAAGCGCTCGAAGGCGCCGGTACCGGCAAGCTCGATGCCGCCGGCGCCCGACCACTCGCGAAGCGCCGAGCCGCCGACGGTCTCGAACGCGCCGCTGCCGCCGAAGAGCACGCCGCCGGAGGCGACCAGGTCGCGCACGCGCTCGAACGCGCCCGCGCCGGAGAGCTGCGCGCCGCCGGCGGCGACCAGCACGCGCACGCGCTCCCAGGCGCCGCTGCCGCCGAACGACAGCCCGCCGCTGCCGGCAAGGGTGCGCGTGTGTTCCCACGCGCCGCTGCCGGAGATTTGCACCCCGCCCGAGGCGACCAGGTCGCGCACGCGGGCGAACGTGCCGGCGCCCGCGAGCTGCACGCCCCCCGAGGCCGATATCGCGCGCTGGCGATTGAACGCGCCGGCGCCGGCGAGCTGCAGCCCGCCGCTGCCCGCCCATTCGCGGCTGACCGCCGAGGCAGCGGCAAGCAGCGTCTCGTCGAACCAGCCGGCTGGCTGCGCGGTGGTGTCGTACCAGGCGACGGGGACTGCGGTTTTATCGAACCAGCCTTGCATCGCGTCAGTTCAGCAGGTTGTCGGAGGTGATGTTGCCGGCCTGGAATGTCCACACACCGGAGGCGCCGGGGTTCACAGACAGGCCGAGAAAAAGCCCCGCGGCCGTCAGGTCGAAGGTGGCCGAGGTGCCGGAAAGAATCTGTTCCTGGGCGGCGTTGGCAAGTCCGGTGGTGGTGAGCCGGTGGCAGAACAGCATCGAGCTGGCGATCACGCCGGTCGCGCTCACGTTTCGCACGGTGACGAGCAGCTCCGCCCAGCCGTCGTCGGCCGCGGCGGTTTGCGCCAGCAGCGTGTGCGTCACACGCGCGGTGTCCGACACCGACCCGTTGGTGCCCACGCGCACGTTGAAGATCGGCGTCGCCGTACCCGCGGCGGTCTTGCTCATCTTCAGCTTGAACTTGAAGAAGCTGCCTGCTTTGATCCGCCCGGAGATCGGCACCCGCAGTTCCGTCAAGTAGGTATCGGTGGCGTTGGCGACCGTGTCGGAGGTGAGCGCCGCCTGCACGGCATCCACGGCGTTCGAGGTGTGCGCCCAGCCGAAGCCTTCCATGTACAGCAGCTCTTCGCCGGGCAGCAGCGTCGCCTTGCGCAGCTCGTAGTCGGTGCCGTTCTGGTCGACCACCACCGTCACCCCCACCGGCGAGGCGCCCTTGTTGCGCACCGTCATGAACTTGACGTTTCGGAACGTGCTCGAACCCGGCGCGCCGACGATATCGGTGGTCGTCGCGGTGGAGATGGCGGTGTTTTGCCGGCCGGGCGTGACGTTGCCGCTTGCCAGATCGACATAGGACGCGTGCACGTCCACCGCCACCGCCGCGTCGGTGACGAGCTGGAGCTTGTCGGTGGTGGCCGCGAGGTTGATCACAGGTAGCCGAGCGCCTCGCCGAGCTTTTTCGCCGGCCGGCTTTTCTCCGGGATCTCCTTCAACTTCGCGAGCCGCGCGGAGGCGAAGAACTCTTCCGCCGGCGGTGTGAGCGCGGCTTCGGTGGTGCGGTCATCCCGCACCACGTGAAACTGCACTCTGGTGAAGTCCTGGCCGGTCAAGCGCCCGGCGGCGTCGCGCACCTCGACGAAGGGCGCGAGCAGGATGCCGCGCTTCTTCTGCCACACGACCCACATGCCGGGCCGGATCAGTCTGCCGCCGAGAAACATCGCGCGCTCCTTAATCGAAGGTGATCTGCGGCGTGTACTTGTACGCGTCGCCGCTGTTGTTGATGGCAAAGGCGCCGGAGGGGTCGCGCTCGGCGAGCGCGATGCGCCCGCTGGTCACCCGCGTCATGTAGATGCCGTAGACCGACTGCGCGGCGCCGCCGGCGTTTCGGGTGAAGGTCTGCTGCGCGAAGCTCGCCTGCGAGGGCGCGCCTTCGGCGACCGACCAGGAGGCGCCTGCCAGCGTAGCCGACGCGTAGCCAGGAAAATCGGCTTCGGTGTAGGTGGCGGCGGTGTCGGTCTCGCTCGGGGTGATGTCGTTCTTGTACACGCGCAGCACCAGGTTCTGCGGCGCGGCCTTGTTCACGAAGTACTCGGCGGCATCGCCCTCGCCGTTATTGGGCACGACGATCATGTGTCTTCCTCGTAGTGGTGGGTGTCGCGCTTGGCACGAATGCGCCCGTGCTCGTCGCGCGCGGTCACTTCGGTGTCGGTGGCGGTGGGCGCGGGCACACGATTTTGAATAGTGAGCGCAATCGCGCCCTCGGCGATGGTGACCTGCGGGGGCGCCTGCGCCTCGCGCAGCGGCGCGCGGGCGAGTTCGAGGGCGAGCGAGCCCATGCGATCGCGAAGTTCCGCGAAGCCGCGCTCGACTGCCTCGCGCACGGGTTCGCCCTCGCCGGGTGCGGGCGCGGGCGGCTTACCGTCGCCCGGTTCGCCGCCCTCGTCCGGCAGGTCCCGGAACGTGTCGTCATCGCGGCGCGCGGCCCATTCGGCCTGGGCGTTCTTCAGTTCCTCGGCGGCGTCGAACTCGACGCCAAGGCGCCCGGCGATGGTCTGGATGATGGCAAGCCCGGTCTCTTTCGTGAGCAGCCCTTCGTTGATGTCGACAACCACCGAGGCGGAAACCTGCTGCAGCGCCGCGGCGTACTTGGTGGTGTCGCGCGCCTGGATCTCCGGAAACTCGACCGACACCGCAAACTCCGCGGCGGCGAGATCCGGCTCGCCTTTTCTGTTGGCGAGCGAGCGCTTGCGGATCACATAGCGCGCGACGAACTTGAGGATGTAGCCCCAGGTGCGCTGGCGCTGCGTGAGGACCTTGACGGTGGCCTCGGACATTTCCGAGCCGACCGCGCGGTTCGCGTCCTGGCTGCCGCCGTACCAGATGGTCGGGATGGTCGCGCCGCCGAGGATGTGGTTGCGGAAGAGCTTCGCGGCCTCGGCCGTGTCGGCGCCGGAGAGCGACGGCGCCTCGGCCTTCCATTCCTCCGAATCGTTGTGCACGCGCACCGAGTTCGGTTTCGGCGTGGTGATCTGGCCGGCGCGCGCTTTGACCTGCTCGGGCGTGGCGCCCTTCAGGGTCACGTCCCAGATGAAGCTGCGCAGCGCCAGCGCCCGGTCGGCCTCGCCGAACATGAACTGCTCGTAGGTATCGAGCCAGTCGGCCTGCGCCAGCAGGTCGGAGCGCCCGCGCGAGCCGTTGGAAAGATCGTTGATGGTGAAGTAGAAGCACTCGCCGTCGGTGAAGGTTTCGCGAATGGCGCGCGTGCGGGCGGTGAAGACTTCGTCCTCGGCGCCGTTGACGATCACCTTGTAGCGGCGGGCAAGGCCCTTGCGGTCCTTCACGGTGACGATGCCGATCGCCTGCTCGATGTTGTCTGGGTCTTTCACCACGGTGGCGATCTGCGCCGGGTCGAGGTAGCCCAGGCGCACGTGGCCGCTCATCTCGTTGACGAAGGTCGGCCAGCACTGCTCGCCGTAGATCGCAAGCTCCCGCACCTTTTTCGGCAGCTTCAGGTCCATCTCGTTGATCGGGTCGTCCCAGAAGCGGTCGAGCCATTCCTGCGCCTCTTCGTCCGGCACCTTGAGGGCCACACCCTCGCCGAGGATGTAGGCGAGCGGCAGCTCGATCAGCCGGTTCGCGAGCAGGTTCGCTTCCCACAGGTACAGCGCCGTTTTCTGCATGCGCGCCTGCGTCATGGGCGACAAGTCGCGCTGCGTGTCGCCGGACAGCGGGCGCCAGTCGTCCTCGTCGGCGTCGATGGTGACGCCCACCGCCTCGCGGAAGGCCGCCGGCGCGGTGCCCTTCAGGGCGGGCGCCAGCCAGGCCGCCAGCCGGGTTTTCAGCCAGCCGGCGGATTCGGGTTGAGCGTTGGGCTTGGGCATCGTCAGGAAGCCGGGTTATAAACTTTATAAAGCCGGTCAAATGGCTCGGGAGGGGTTACCCACGCACCCGCGCCTTGCGCGGCTTGCAGGGCTTTGTAGAGGGCCGCGGCGATTTCCAGCATTTCGGCGTCGGTGCCGGTGCTCACGCCACCCTCCCGAACATCGTCACGCGCGGGCGCCCGCGCGCCGCGTCTGGCGCGAATCGTTCAATCGGCGGATCGATGGTTTCGCCGGCCGGCGGCTCGCCCTCCTGGAGGGTCGCGGCCCAGGCCATGAGGTAGGCGATCGCGGCATCGCCGTGGCGGTAGCCGCCGTCCGAGCCCTTGTCGCGCCCGGCGTCCATCGTCGGGTAGCCGTTTTTCAGGATCACGCGCCGGTGGTCGGCGATCACGTCCTCGCCGCGCGGCAGCTCGATCGACTGATCTTCGAGCGCGGCCTTGTACTGCGGGAAGTGCGTGGCGTACCAGGTGGGCGTTGCCATCACGCACTCCACCCGCGCCGGGCCGTGCGCCTGCAGGGCCTCTTCGGCGTGGGCCTGGCCGTTGCCGCGCGCGTCGAACTTGGCGTGGTGGAAGTGCGGCAGCGCCTCGATGATCGCGTCGCGGATCAGCCCCTGCACGTCGAACGGAATGCGCCGCAGCTCCACGTGCAGCACGGTGCGCCAGCGCCCGCCGCCCTGGTCGGCCAGCACCGCGACGACCGAGAGGTCGCCGTCGCGCCCGAAGTCCTGCCCGTAGACGTGGCGGCGATTCAGGTCCAGGTTCTCGAGCACGGGCTTGAGCACGTCCGCGATCCACAGGCGGGCTTCTTCCAGGCGCCGGTCGGAGAGCACCCATTCCGGCGGCTTGGCATAGCGCAGCACGGCAATGCCGTCGCGCTGGCAGCGCTCGACGATACTGCGCGGCAGATAAACGCCCGAGCCCGCCTTCGGGATGCACAGCAGTTCCTCGTTGGCGTCTTCGCCGTACTGCTCGAACATCCAGGCGCGCCAGTCGGCGCGCGTTGCAAACGTGCGGAAGACACCCTTCTCGTCGCGGAAACCGAAGGCTTTGCCGCGCGCTTCGTAGATGAGCCGCACCCGCTCGTAGAGCCCCGCGTCGAGCGCATCGTCGAAGGTGGTCGAATGCAGGCTGTAGGGAAACTTGCCGGCGCGGATGTCCTTCACCAACAGGTTGAAGGGATTGTCCTCGCCGTTGTGCGAGGAGATCACCGCCACGCGACCGCCCCACACCAGCATCGCGAGCGCGGCCTTGAGCAGCCCGGCGAGATCGTCGTGAAACGCCGCCTCGTCGATGGTGACCTTGCCCTGCTTGCCGCGGATCGAGCGCGGGCGCGACGAGAGCGCGAGGATCTTGTGCCCGCTCGCGAAGTCGATGCGGAAGGCCTTGATGTCGGTCTTCTCGTCCTGGTAGACGGTTTCCTGGATCTCGCCGGCGGCGCGGTTGAACGCCCGCGCCCACATCGCGCAGTCGTCGATGTATTCGCGCGCCATGTCCTCCGAGTAGCCGATATAGAGCGCGTCCTGCCCTTCCGCCCCGGCGGCTTCGAGCACCGAGTCGGAGGCATCGCCCCACGAGGCGCCGATGCGCCGGCTCTTTTCCCACACCTTGACCGGCGCGTGGTCCGCAGCCCAGCGCTGCTGGTAGCCGAGCAGTACCTCTGGCGCGGCGGGCGCCTGCAAAACGGGCGGCGCCGCCCGTTTTGCAGTTTTCGCTGGCTGTTGCTGCTTTGCCATCAGCGCAACACCGCCGGCTCGGCGAGGCACAGCCTGGACGGCAGGCGCACCTGGTGGCGCACGCCCTGTCGATTGAGCCACTCGGCCTGCAGGCGGTAGGCCTCGGCCTCGCGCGCGTGCGCGGCCGCGCAGTCGGGCATGTGCCCGAAGCGGCCGGTTACGTCCTGCACGTGGTGCACCAGCTCGTGATAGAGCAGTGAGTCGGCGAACGCCCGCCCGAGCGGACGGTCCGCGCGCAGCATCACCACATTTCGCCGGTACATCGCCACGCAGTGCCCGCACAGCCGCGCCATGTCTTCGACCGACAGGATCTCCACCGCCGGCAGATCCGCCACGCGGTAGCCGACGGTGGCGATCGCGGCCTCGTCGAGCAGCCGCGAGACGAACGCCGGATCGAGGTGCAGCGGCAGCTGCCCATCGGCGCGCGCGGGCGCGAACGGCAGCCACAGGGGCGCGGCCAGCACGGCCACGCACAGCAGCCGCACGAGTGCGTCGCCCGCGGCGAGCACGGCCCTCACGCGCCGCGCTCCATGCAGCGGCGGATCACGCACCGGCGCAGCGGCTCATCGGTCTTGAGCAAGGCCTCGACCTTGCGGGCGATGTCCTGCTGGTGGCCGTTGCGGTAGTGCTCGGCGCGAAACTCGGTGTTGACGAAGTCCTTCGCCATCTCTTCGGCGACGTCGCCGGCCGCCTCGCACCAGAGCTTCTGGCTGGAGGCGGCGTGCGCAAAACCGGCGGCGATCGACAGGCAAGCAACAAGCGCGATGCGTTTCATCGGTTCACCTCAGGCGGAAATGCCGAGAATCTCCCGGCGGATCTGGTCGATGCCGGCGGCGGAGAGCCCGCCGCGCTTGGCGATCTTCGCGGCGGCCTCGGCGGCCGCCTCGATTTTGGCGCGCACCTCCATCTCCCATTTCTTCTGGTTGACAGAGGCGCGCGAGAGCTTGGCGATGTTCGCGGCGACCGCGCTCATCACCTTCATGCGCTTGATCGGGTCGGTCTCGTCGTCGACTTCGCGAAGCCGCACGATCAGGTCGAAGATGTCGGTCTGCACCATGCTCATCACCGCCGCCGAGCGCAGGTCGGCATCGTCGGGCGCGGCCTGGGCGATGGCGTTGGCGGCGTCGGTGCTGGCCTTGATCGCCTCCAGCCGGCGCGACAGCCGCGCGCCGTAGCGGTGCAGGGAAGACTTGCCGAGCTTGTGGCCGAGTTCGGCGAGTTCGGCTTCCAGTTGCTCGTAGCCGGCGAAGTTCTTTTCCACCAGCACGCGGTCGAGCCAGGCGCGCACGGCGGCGGGAAGCTGCTCGACCTTTGAGCGCGCGGGCATCAGTAGCCCGCCACCTTGCGAAACGCTGCCATCTGAAAGGCGAGGATGATCGCAACGGCTAGCACGCCCAGGCCGAGCGCGCCAAGGGCGGACACGGCGAACCACGATTCCGCCATGTGGGCCGCGCCGACCACCGACAGGCCGAGCAGCAATCCGCCCAAGGAAACGAAGATCCAGGCGGCCACGCGCTCAGTCATGCCAGTACTTCTTGGGCCGCGCGATGCCCGGTTGCAGCGGCGTGGTGTACTCGACGAGATCCACGCCGTCGCGCGTGATCTCGGCCGACCAGGGCGCGGCTTCGTTCCGGGCCAGTGTCAGCAGCCCGCGGTCTTCGAGGTAGTCGAGTTCGCGGCGCAGATCGCGCGCGGAGACCTGCAGCGGAATACCCTGCAGGGTGGAAAGGATCAGCGGCTCGGCCACCGGGTGCGGGCGCCCGGCGTTCACGCACACCAGGATGTACCAGCGCGCGGTCTCGCGCAGAATTCGCTCTTCATCCACCGATCGCCCTCCCGGCCTGCGCGCGCTCGAGCACCAGGTCGAGCCGCGCGTTCATCGCATCGAGCTTTGCATCGAGAATCGTGTCGCGGCGGATCGCGTCTTCGCGGCGCACGTACTGGATCGGCAGGTCGGCCTTGAAGATCAGAAAGTCGCGCTCCAGCACGCGCTGGTGCTCCTCGAACTTGCTGAAGCGCTCCGACCACTGCGCGGCGCCCTCCGCGCGCGCGGTTGCCTGCGCGGCGAAGCGCTCATCGAGGCGCAGCTCCAACTGGCGCACCACCCCTTTCACCAGCGCCCAGGCGCCGCCGACCAGCAGGCCCACCACGGTGAGAATCGTTCCGATCAGCTCCAGCGTCATCTGCGAAACCGCTCCCGCTCTTCCTGACAATCCACGCATGTGGCAACGCCGGGGATCGCCCGGCGTCGCTTGGCGGGAATCGGCTCGCCGCAATCGGTGCAGCGTTTCGCCGAATCGCCCGCCGGCAGCTTTTGCGCCTGCCACCGCAAGGCCTCGTCGCGGAAGCGCTGTTCGGCCTCCGCGGCAAGGTCGAAGATGTCGCTCAAGGCGCGATGCTTCGCGCCAGATCCGCTGCCGCGTCCTGCGCGAGCAGCTCGTCGCGCCTGTGCTTCTGGTCCATCGCGAACGCGCGCGCCTGCGCCAGCTCGGCATCCGTCACGTCGCGGCCCTCGGCCTGCGCGCGCGAAAGCAGCTCAGCCTGCGCCTGCGCGAAGCGCTGGTAGTTGTTGGCCGCGATCTGAAAGCCGATGCCGGCCCTGATCGCCGTATTGAGCAGCTCCAGCACCTTGAGCGCGTTCGAGTTCATTCAACTTCTCCTGGATGAGGGGCTGCAGCCGGATGAGCATGTCGGTTGCCCGCTGCAGCCAGGTCTTTGCGTTTGCCTCGTCGCCGATCGCGAGAAGCTCTCCGGCCATCGCGAGCTTGGATTCGACGTGGTCGAGTTCCACCGCCCACTTGCGAAACGTGCCGGCATCGATCACGCGGGCACGGCGCAGGTCGGTGATGGCGGCGTTCGCGTTGCCGTGCGCGAGCCACGCCGAGGCGAGCGCCTGCTTGGGCGTTTGCGGCGTGACCGGGCCCGGCGTGTTCGTCGCGCACCCGGTGAGCGCAATCACCAGCGCGAGCCCCAGCAACGCCGCCAGCATGTTGGCGGTGCCGTCGATCGAGGGCGGTCTTGCGGGCGGATCGAGCGGCGCGCCGCCGAGCACGCGCGTGGTCGCCTTCACGCGAAACCACGCGCCGAGCAGGATGCCCACGCCTGCGATCACCAGGTTGAGCCAGCCCGGCGATTCCGTTGCGATCGCGTCGGTCAATTGCGCCTCGGTCACGTTAAGTTCGGCCAGCGCCGCGCCGAAGTCGATGCCCGCCGCGGCCGAGACGATCGACACGAATGCGATCGCGAGCGAAACGAGGGTGCGCTTTCCGCTGAGAGTCATCGGGGGGTCTCCTTGAAGATGTGCTCGGGCGCGGGCTTCATCTCGCGCGCAAGCCAGCCGGCCACATCGAAGCCGGGGCAGGTTTTCAGCCACTCCCACGGCTCGACCAGGCCGTCGGCGTTCTGGTCCGGCGAGAGGTCGCGGTGGCCGGTGACGCGCGCCTTCGGGTACAGACGCTGGAGCCCGCCGATGTTCGCGGCGAGCCGCTCCCACTGAACGGGCGTGAAGCGGTCGGTGCCGACGAGGCACACGCCGATCGAGCTGCGGTTGTTGCCCACCACGTGCGCGCCCACCTCGTCCAGGTGACGCCCGGTCGCGATCGCGCCGTTCGTGTAGAGCACAAAGTGGTAGCCGATCGAGCCGAGATCCGGGTTCTGGCGTCGGCGAAACGCCTCCGCGCGCTGGAAGCCGCGCGCGCGGTGCCAGCCGTCTATCTCATTGACGGTGACCGCCCGCCCGTTGGGGCTGGCGGAACAATGGATGACGATGAGGTCGACAGGACGCACGCCGCGAGGCTAGGCGGCGTGCGGGAAGCGAAGTTCAAAACTGCGTCAGAAAGCGGGTGGTTCTACCAGGCGCCGTCGATCGGTGCGTTGCGGAGACGAAACACCTTGGCCTCGCCTCGCTCGTTCTGAGCCACGAACGGACACCGGTCGAGCATCGAGGTGGTAGTGCCGTCGAAGGAGCGCGGCGCCAGCCATCGCAAAGAAAATGCAGGCATGTGCGGTCGACGCACCGTCTTCTTCAAGAACCGAAAAGATGACTCGCCAGATGCGCTCATAGTCCGGTAGCGGCAAAAGGAGGCGTTGCCGGACGCTCACCTGGCGCGAAACTCCCAAGGTGCCCGCGGATTGAGTTCACCCCACAGCCCCGCCCGCGCGCGCCGCGCATCGGTCTGCAGGTCGAAGAGTTCCACCTCGCGGGCGTAGCGCCAGTACACCCACGCATGCCCGGTGCGAATCTGCTCGGCGTTGGCGTCGACGCCGTCGCAGTGCAGGCGCACGAGCGTTCGGCCATATCTATCCGTATCGACCGGCGCGATCGCGGCGGGTCTCCCGAGGCACAGCCGCGCGAGCGCGGCGCGCGATTCGAGGCCGAAGGGCTGGCGCTTTTCCGGCGCGTCGATCTGCTCGAGCCGCGCCGTGATGCGCTGGCCGTTGTAGAGCAGCTTGACCGTGTCGCCGTCGGTGACCTCGACGACCTGGACGCGGATCAAATGTTTAGTCGCCGAAACATTTGCCGGGCGGGCGGGCGGATCCAAATGTTTCGACGTCGAAACATTTGGCGGCGTGGCGCAGGCGACGAGCAGCGCCGCCAGCAGCGCGAACGCGCCGCGCAACGCTACTCCAAAAACGCGGCGCGCACGACGCGCCACTCTTTACCCGGTTGAACGCGGCAGGTGTAGTGGCCGCGGATCATTGCGCCGAAGCTGTTCTGCGAGTCCACGTGACCGGCGACGATCCAGTCGCCCGCTTCGCTCTTGCCCGCGCGGGTGTCGAAGGCGCCGGAGAATTTCGCGGTCGATGGCGCCTTGAGCTGCGCTTCAAGGGCGCGTTCGCACAGTCCGCGCGCTTTGGCCGCTTCCAGTGTGGCCTGCGTCGCGTCGCGATCTATAGGCGACTGATTCACCAAAGCAACCAGGAATGCGATTCCCCACAGGACAACGAACCCGGCAATGAGTTTTTTACCCCAACCCCAGCGGTAGATTTTGACCCCGCAATGCGGGCAGGTCGTCGCCTTGGTCGATATCTCCTTGCCGCATTCCTTGCAGTTTTCGAGTGCCATCGCCCGAATCTCCTCAGAACTTGCGCGCCGCCCAGACCACCCGGCCGATGAGCTGCGCCTCGTCGCCGTGTTCAAGCGCAACCGAGTTTAGCTCAAAGGACCCGTAGCCGGGGTTATCGGAGCTGACCTTGACCATGCCGCCGGGCATGCGCTGCAGCTTTTTAACCAGCAGCGTGTCGTCCATGCGCAGCACGTAAATGCCTTCCTGGCGAATGGCGCGGTCGGCGCGGTTGACCATGATCACGTCGCCGTCTGAAAGGGTCGGTTCCATCGAATCCCCTGCCACGTAGATCAGGCTCAGCCCGCGCTCCGGCACGCCGAGCTGGCGCTGGATCCAGTCGCGGCGAAACGCCAGCGCTTCCTTGGCGGGCTGATCCTCGATGAATGCACCGAAGCCGGCCGCCGCCCGCACGTCGTAGAGCGGGACCTGGACAAGCGCGTCGGCGGCGCTGGAGTAACGGCCTTCCGCCTCCCGTGCTGACAACGGCGGTGTCGACGAGCCGGTCGTTATCACGCCTCGTTTCCCCGTGAGTACGAAGGTCAGATCGATATCGCGCGCCGCAGCCACGTCCACGATTTTCTCGAGGGGGATTGATCCGGCCTTTTTCCGGTTTGCGTAGGCCGAGGTCGACATCCCCAACAAGCGGCACAAGGCAGCGTCGTTCGCCAGGTTCAGGGAGCCCTTCAGGCGCTCCATCACTGAATCGAAAGAGAACTCACTCTCCATGAGCTTCCGCTTGACAAGTTTTCATTGCATGAGCACTATGTTCATAAGTTAAAAGCATTACGCTTATGGAAGGTGAGCGCATGCACCCAGCCGACATCAAGGCCTCCCTTATTAAGGCGGGCTTCAGCCTTACCAAGCTCGCCGAAACCGAGGGCGTTAGCCAGCCCTTGGTGACTCAGGTCATCTACGGCCGCAGCAACAGCAAAAGAATCGCCGCAGCGATCTCTCGAATCACGGGCCAGCCCCTGCACCGGCTCTGGCCCAGCCAGTACCACGACGAAGCCGCCAAGGCGCGCACCCGCGCCGCCTAGCGATTGTACCTATCGAAAGACCCTTTCCCTCGCGCCTCGCCCATGCCCCGCCAGACCAACGAAGAAAAGCTGACCGAGCAGATCAAGTTGCTGCTGACCGACACCATGCTGCGCGAGCTGCAGGACCTGGCCCTGGTGCACGACCGCTCGGTGAGCGAGTACATCCGCCACGTGCTGGGCCTGCACATATTTGGGCACGGGCGGATGGTACGCGGCCCGCGCAAGCCCTCAAGGGACTGACGGTCCCGATTCAGGACCCAAAAAAATGTCCTCCTCCTTTAAGGAAGTTATCGCCCGGGTGAAGGGCGCCCTCGCGATCAAGAGCGATGCGGCGCTGGCGCGGGCGCTGGGGCTTGAGCCGACCACCTTCTACGAGCGCAAGAAGCGCGGCTCGCTCCCCTTTGAAGCGCTGTGCGGCCTGGCACAAGCGCGCGGCCTCGACCTCAACTATCTGCTGCTCGGGCGCCCGAGCGCGCCGGCCATCCCGAGCACCGACGAAGACCTCGCCACCATCCGCCGCTACTGCGAGATGGTGGCCTTCGCCATCTCGCGCCTGGAGGCGCAGCGGCGAGACGCCCAGCACCCCGACCCGTTTCAGGCGATGCAGCACCTGCACGTCGCCCGCCCTTTCGGCGCACTCGACGGCATCCCCGACATGGGGGGGCACGGTGTCTGAAAAGACCTACTCCAACGCCGCGCAGGAGCGCGGCTACGCCGTGCTGATGGCCCTGGCCGGGCACGAGTTCGCCGGCATCGCGCCCGGCGAGATCGCCAAGGCGATCGGCGCCTCGCCCCCCAACGTGACGCGCGACCTGCGGGTGCTGGCGAAGGCGGGCCTCGCGCAGCAAAACCCGGAGACCGGCGGCTGGTATCTCGGCCCGCGCATCGTGCAGATCGCGAGCCGCTTTCAGGTGAACCTCGACCGCGCGCGCCGGCGCGTGGACGAACTCCAGCAACGCTACACGAGGGACCCGTCATGAGCGCGCGCAAGCCCGTCACCATCGAGCACCGCGATACCAACCTGCCGCAGGTACAGCAGGACGTGGCCGCGTCGGAAAAAGATGCCGCGCGCCTGGCGCGCATCGTGGAACGCTACGGCGAGGGCATGCCCTTCGACCGCGCCCGCGCCGAAGCAGAGGCACGCTTCTATATGGGGCAGTCCGCCGAGGCGATGCTGGAGGCCGGCAAGCGGCTGGTGCTGCTCAAGGAGCATCTGCCGCACGGCGATTTCCTTGAGTCGCTGGAGCGCATCGGGCTTGAGCAGCGTATCGCGCGGCACATGATGCGGGCCGCGGTCAAGTTCCTCGGCCCAAATCGGAAAACGTTTTCCGATTTGGGCAAGGCCAAGCTCTACGAGCTGGCCTTCCTCGACGACGATCAGCTCGAAGAGCTGGCGGACGGCGGCACGGTGGCCGACCTGCACCTGGACAAGATTCGGCGCATGTCGGTGCGCGAGCTGCAGGCAACCCTCGCCAAGGAGCGCGAGGAGTACCGGAAAGAGCGCGAAGTTCACGAGCGCCTGATCGAGGGCAAGAACCGCAAGCTCGACGAACTCGACGCGAAGCTCACCCGGCGCGAAACCGCCGCGCCCTCGGCCCGCTACCAGGCGCTGGTCGACGAGCTGTGGCAGGCGGTCGCGGAGGTGGGCGGGCCGCTGCTGAAGCTGGAGCAGGTGTACACGGCGATCGGCGAGATCGAGGCGACCGACAACATCCCCGAATCGCTCGACCTCGCGCGCGGCCAGACGCTCGCGTTTCTGGTGCAGGCGCTGATCGACATGCAGGCGCGGCACCTGATCAGCGCCGATCTCAACGCACGGGTCAACCCTCCGTGGCAGAAAGCCGCCTGAGCCAAGGCCAAACGCGAAAAGAACAACAACAAGGAGCGCGCCGATGCACACCGCCGACATGGGAACCCTGGACTACATCCGCACCCTCGCCGCGAAGCTCGACGCCGCGCCGCACGGAGAGCGTGGGCGCCTGGTGGGCGAGGCGGCCGGAACCCTGTCGCTTTCCACGGCCGAGGTGTACCGGCGCCTCAAGGCTGCCGGCTGGACGAGCGGGCGCAAGCCGCGCGCCGATCGCGGCGCCACCGCGCTCTCCGACGCCGAACTGATGACGGTGGCGAACATCATGCGCGAATCCACACGCGCCAACGGCAAGCGGCTGCTCTCGTGCGAAGCGGCGCTCGAAATCGCCACCGCCAACGCGCTCGTGCGCGACCTCGGCATCACGCCGAACCATGTGATGCGCCTGCTGCGCGATCGCGGCCTGCACCCGGACCAGGTGAACGAGCCCGCACCGCACGTGCAGCTCGCCACCCCGCACCCGAACTACCTGTGGGAGATCGACGCCTCGGTGTGCGTGCTCTATTACCTGGACCGCAAGGGCCTTGCGGTGATGAGCGAGCGCGAGTTCTACAAGAACAAGCCGAGGAACTTCGCGAAGATCGAGCGCGACCGGGTGATCCGTTACGTGGCGACCGACCACTATTCGGGCGCCTTCTACGTGGAGTACTTCCGCGGAGCGCAAGATACCGAGAACCTGTTCAATTTCGTCCTGAACGCGATCGCAAAGCGCGACCACGCACAGGACCCCTTCCACGGCGTGCCGTTCCACGTGTACGACGACGCCGGCTCGGCGAACGCCTCGCACCTGTTCGACAACTACCTGCAGCGCCTGCAGGTGAAGCACCTCACGCACACGCCGGGCAACCCGCGCGCGAAGGGCCAGGTGGAGGCCACGCAGAACCTGATCGAGCGCGGCTTCGAGGGCCGGCTCGCGTTTGGCCGGCGCGTCGAATCGCTGGAGGAACTCAACGCGCTGGCCTGGCAATGGATGCGCTGGATGAACGGCACGCGCGCCCACACGCGCCACGGCCACACCCGGTACGCGCTATGGCAGACGATTCGCGAAGAGCAGTTGCGCATCGCGCCGGATCGCCAACTCTCGCGCGAGCTGCTGCGCACCAAGCCGGAATGGGCAACGGTCACGCGAAAACTCACCGTGCGCTATTCGGTGCGCGGCTTCGGCCCGAAGGAGTACGCGGTGGCGCATGTGCCGGGGGTACGCGTGGGGGCGAAGCTGGAGGTGTGCGTCAACCCCTACGCCGCGCCCGAGATCAATGTGATCACCCACGATCCGGATGGCGCCGAGCGGCTCTACTCGATCGAGCCGATCGCGCGCAATGCCGCCGGCTTCGACGTTTGCGCCCCGGTGGTGGGCGAGACATTCGCCCGCCAGCCCGATACGGCCACCGACACCGCCCGCAAGGCGATGCTGAAGCAGGCCTACGGCGTCGAAACGCTCAACGAGGCCGAGGCCGCGAAGAAGGCGCGCAAACCTGCCTTCGCTTCGATCAAACCAGGCGGCATGGACCCCTTCGCACATCTCGAAGCGCAGACCGTCGCGAGCTACCTCGCGCGCAAGGGCACGGAACTGCCGATCGAGCGTGCGCGCACCGAAGCGCCGCCAATGACCACCGCCGCCGCCGCCAAGCGGCTGCGCGAGCGCGGCGTGGCGATGAACCCGCAGCGCTACCAGCGCATAGCCGCGGAGTACCCGAACGGCGTGCGCGAGCAGGACCTGGAACACCTCGCGGCGCTGTTCGGCGCGGCGCGCGGACACGTTACCGGCGAAGCCGGCCGTTTGCGGGACGCGCGCCTGGGCGCCGCCAGCGGCGATGGCTCGCTCACCGACGGCACCGACGGCGGCGCCGCTGCGGACACCGGGCAATTCCCGAGGATCGCGCGGGTGAAGTAACGCGATCGGACGTTCCTCAAACCACGGCATGGAGGCACCACGATGAAGCAGCACCACGGCAATTGGTTCGGCATGGGAGGCACTCATGCGATCGCACGCGTTCGTTAGGCACGCACGCTCGCCGATGCCCCTCAAGCTCAAAGGCGTTCTGGTCCGACACCAGATCAAGCAGTCCGAGTGGGCGCGCTCAATCACGCAATTCGACGGCAGCGTGCTCGGCGAATCCGCGGCGACGCTTCTGCTCAACTGGGGGCAATGGCCCAAGCGCACGCCGCGCGACTCGATCGTGCAGCAGACGCAAGCCTTTCTGCGCGGTCACGGCGTGAGACCCGAAGAGATCTCGGAGGCGTTCGAGATCGAGCCCGAGCGCGGCAGCTACTGGAACGCGCAACCCAAACGTCAGCGACAGCTTCGCGCGGTGCCGAGCCAGGCGCCGGCGATCGACCCGGTGGAGGTGGAAATGCTCTCAATGGAAGCGAAGAAGCGCTTCGCGCTCTTCCAGGACCCGTTTCAAAACGACGTGCAGTCGAGCGCCGACGTGTTCCTGGCGCCGGACCAGCTCTACATCCGCGAGGCGATGTACGCCACCGCCAAGCACGGCGGGTTTCTCGCCGTGGTGGGCGAATCTGGCAGCGGCAAGACCACGCTGCGCCGCGACCTGATCGAGCGGACGAAGAACGAGCAGATCACCTACATCCAGCCGCGCACGTTCGACAAGGCGCAGCTCACCGCCAGCCTGATCTGCGACGCGATCGTTGCCGACCTGTCGACGCAGACGCCGCGGCTTCGGCTGGAAGGCAAGGCGCGCCAGGTGGAGCAGATCCTGATCGGGAGCGCGCAGGCCGGCAACGCGCACGCCCTGGTCATCGAAGAGGCGCACGACCTTTCGGTCTCCACGCTCAAGTACCTCAAGCGCTTTTGGGAAATGGAGTACGGCTTCAAGAAGCTGCTCTCCATCATCCTGATCGGGCAGCCGGAACTCAAGGCACGCCTCGATGAGCGCACCAACTACGAGGCGCGCGAGGTGATCCGCCGCTGCGAGATCGCGCAACTGGAGCCGCTGAACGGCCACCTGGAAGAGTACCTGCAGGTCAAGTTCAAGCGGGTGGGCAAGCAGCTCGGCGACGTGTTCGACGCCGACGCCTTTGACGCGATCCGTGCGCGGCTCTCGGTTCGCCGGCGCGGCCCGGCCGGCGAAGAGGTGATGTCGCAGCTCTACCCGCTGGTGGTGAACCGGCTGGTCACCCGCGCGATGAACGAGGCCGCTGAGATCGGCGCACTGAGGGTCAATCGCGAAGTGATCGAGGCGCTCTAGCCGATGACGCCGCTGCAGCGCCACCGCCGCAACAGCACCGCCGCTTTCGCCGCGCTCGCCGTCTGCGCGGTGATTGCGGTGGTGGCGGCGTTCGCGGCCGGCGCGAGGGTTGGCACCGGATTCGGAATCTTGTCGGTGGTGCATCTCACGGAGGCATGCGATGAGCGGTAACGCGAAATCAGTGTCCGAGGCGCGGGCGCGCTACGGAAAGCCCTTTGCAACGGAAGTAAAGGTCGGGCGCATGCGGCCCAAGAGCTTCTGGCTGCAGCACCTGGAGAGCCTGTCGGCGCAACCCGACGCGCCCGAGCGCGCGCCCGTGGTGCCGATCGGCGCGAACGGCAGTTCCACACGGAGGCAACGATGAAACCCACGGCAAACGCAATCGTCCGCGCGCTGGTCACCTGCGGCGGGCACAACGTCAGCGGCGACGGGCAGGTCTACCCCGACACCTGGATTCACCACTGGGGCGAGGTGTACCTCGCAAACCCGCGGCTCAAGGAGCGCGGCATTCTGTTCGCGACCTTTCTCGCCTACCCCGAGGCGATTCTGCGCGCGGTGGTCTACGCGGACGACCCGGACGCCGAGGCCGCGGTGCTCGAACACCAGGCGCGCGTGCGCGCTGCGCTCGACCACGAGCTGGAGGTCGACCGGCAGATCGCCGCGCTCGAACAGCTCCTGCAGTTGAAGCGCATGCGGGTGGCCGACGGCCGCGCGATCGAGCCGCTGCACCACCGCGCTCACCCGCGGCACGCCAAGGCCCGCCAGGAGCGCGAGGTGGGGGCGCTGTGACGCCGGACCTGAGCGATCGCGTGTGCCAGTTGCTGCGCGAGGCCGCGCGTCGCGGCGCCACGGCCGAGGAACGCTGGCTGCCGACCGCGACGCTGTACGAGCGGCTGCCGGAATGCGAGAGCGAGGAAACCCTGCTGCTCACCCTCGCGCGCCTTCACCGGCAGAGCCGCGTGCAGCGCGTGGTGGCGCGTGGCCGGCACTGGTACGCCGACCGGAGCGTGGTCGGCATGCCGGCGCGCCGGGCGCCGATCGAGGCGCCAGGGCAGCGCGCGACGAACCCCAATCGCGGCGACCGGCCGGTGAAACCGCGCAAGCGCCGCGACGCAGCGGCGCCCAACTTCCGCGTCATCGCCACCGGCGACGTGGTAACGATCGACATGCCGCCGTTTCCGACGATGATCTTGCCCGTGCGCCACGCGATCGAGCTGCGGCGCGAAATCCTGCGCGCGATGCGCGCCCACAAGAAGGCGACGGCATGAACTTCACGTGCCCCGCCTGCAATGCTGTTTTCCCGGCCGAGGCCGCGCTGGTGGACAACCAGGCGCGCGAGGCGGTTCGCGCGGCGCTACTCCTCCCGAGCGCGCTGGCCGATCGCACGCTGCGCTACCTCGGCCTTTTTCGTCCGGCGCGCCGCGCGCTCTCCTGGGAGCGTGCGGCGCGCCTGTTGACCGAGCTGACCGAGGCGGTGAACGCCGGGCGCGTGGAGCGCAACGGCCGCGCCTGGGTCGCCCCCATGCCGCTGTGGCAGCAGGCGCTGGACGACCTGCTCGCCAAGCGCGACAAGCTGCAACTGCCGCTGAAGAGCCACGGCTATCTGTTCGAGATGGTCGCCGGCCTGGCGGCGAAATCGGAGGGCGCCTCAGAACAGCGCGACATCGAGCGCGCCGCGCACCCCGGCCACCGCGTGCTCAACACGCCCGACCAGGCACCGGCGGCGGACCCGGAGGTGCGCCGGGCCGCGCTCGACCTCGCCACGAAGATCACCCGCGGAGGCAAGGCATGAAGATGCTCTCGCCGCACGAAAGAGCCTTGCGCGAGGTGCAGCTCTTGCGCGCGGGCATGCGGCTGCGGCTGCGCGACATGTGCGAGCGTTTCGGCGTGAGCCTGGCCACCGCGAAGCGCGATCGCGCCAACCTGCGCCGCTTCGGCTACCTGCAGGAGGCCCAGCCGAAGTGACGCGCCCGCTCTTTCCCGCCACCCGGCAGGACGCCGCCGCGCTGCTCGCGCGCCACGTCGGCGCGGCGAAGGGCATTCGCGCGGAAGCGCTCGCCGCCGAGCTGGGCGTGACCGAACGCAAGCTGCGCGACCTGGTGAGCGAGCTGCGCGAGGAAGGGCTTGCCGTGTGCGGCCACCCCTCGACCGGCTACTACATCGCACAAACCGCCGAAGAGCTGGAAGACACCTGCCGGTTCCTGCGCTCGCGCGCCATGCACTCGCTAGTACTCGAAGCGCGGCTTCGCAAGATTCCGCTGCCCGATCTGCTCGGGCAGCTTCACCTGAGGACGTAAGGAGGCATCGAAGATGGCATCGCTGGAAACAATCGAGTCGCTGGCCCGCGAATTCGCCGTCAGACGCGGCGCGCTGGTGGAACTCGTGAACGAGCTGAACAACGAGATGGACCGCGTCAAGCGCAAGTACCTCGCCGCGATCCGCAAGTCGGTCGCGGCCGCGAAGGATGCCGAGTCGCGCCTGTCGGCAACCGTCGAGGCAAGCCCGGAGCAGTTCGTCAAGCCGAAGACGCTGGTGCTCCACGGCATCAAGGTCGGCTTCGCCAAGGGCAAGGGCCGCATCGAGTACGAGGACGAGGAGCTGGTGGTCGCGCGCATCGAGCGCATTTTCGCCGGTGACGAGGACACGCTCGCGGTGCTGCTCAAGGTGAAGAAGACCCCGCGCAAGGAAGGCCTCGAAACGCTCGACGTCGCGACGCTCAAGCGCTTGGGCGTGACCGTGATCGACGCCGGCGACCAGGTGGTCGTCAGGGCAACCGACGGCGAGGTCGACAAGCTGGTGGCCGCGCTGCTGAAGGACACCGAGGAAGAGGTGCGCACGGCGTGAGCGTGATTGCGCGGACTACCAACGTAAGCAGTCTGCTCTACACGAGCATAGCGGACGCCCGCTCGACGCTGATGTGCGACGAGGCGAACGGCTGCCGCATCACCGTCGAGGAGCTGCGCATGACCATTGTAGCGGAGCGCCGTGGCGCGCAGCCGCGAAAGGGCCTGATTCTCGAGCTGGAGCGCGGCATCCGCGTGCGCGAGCGGCTGCTGCGCGGGGGAAGCGCGTGATTGAGCAAACGCGACGCCAGGCGCTCGCAGGCCGTCGACCGAAACGCCTGCCGGCGCAAGCGGGCGCACCTGGACCAGCCGACGGCGCTCGCCTTCGCGGCGCTTCGAATGGAGCGCGGCGCGCCAAAGCTGAAGGCCTACCGCTGTCCCCACTGCGGGCGCTGGCACCTGGCGAAGAAGAATCGCAAGAATCGCCCGCGGAGGCGTTCGTGACATCGCCGATTCTGCTGCTGGCGATCGCGCTGATGCTCATCGGCGCGGCGAGTGTCGCGGCGATGATGGTCGCCGCGGTGTGTTACGCCGCGCGCTGGGTGGCGAGCTGATGGCCTGCAAGACGTTGACGCTCGCCGGCGGCGCGGTCGCGATCGTGTGCTCGCGCGGGCCTCGGCCGAAGCCGTGCGCGCACTGCGACGGCACGGCGGCCTATCTGTGCGACTGGAAGCTGGGCGCCGGCAAGCGGTGCGACCAGCCGCTGTGCGCCTGCCACGCGCAGCCGGTGGCGAAGAACAAGCACCTGTGCCCGACGCACCAGGCGGCTTACCGCGACTGGCTCGCCGAGCGAAAACAGCGCCAGGCGCTCGCATGAGCCGGCCGGTGATCTTTCGCCTGTACCCCGAGCCCGAGAAGGGCTCGCTCTACATTCGCGTGCGCGTGTGGGCGAGCCGCGCGGCGATGCACCGGCGCGTGGGTCACGGGCGCAACTGGTGGGCCATCTGTCTTTCGAACGCGCCAGGCACGCGCCGCAGGCCGCGCATGGTGGCGCAGATTCACGTGGTGCGATCGCAGTTCTGCGCATCGGTCATGGCGCACGAGCTGCTGCACGCGGCGCTGCTGTGGGGCGAGCGGGTGGGCATCCGCCTGCCGGCCGCGCGCGGGGGCTTTCTGCGCGGCGATCGCCTGAACGACGAAGAGCGCCTGTGCGGCGCGGTGCAGGAGATGATGGAACGCGCCCGCGCCCGCGCCGTTGAGTTCGGCCTGGGAGACGAGTGGTGAGCGGCCTGCCGGCAACGCAGGCGCGGCTTGTCTACCGCGACCGGCAGCCGATTCGGCACTGGCTCACGACAGAAGATCGGGTGCTGCGCGAGAAGTACGCGTCCGAAGGACCAGCTGCTGCGGCGGCGGCGCTGCCTGGGCGGACGATCGCCGCGGTGTACTCGCGCGCGAAGGCGTTGGGCTTGAAGGCACCGGCTCCAGCGCGCGCTGGGCGCGGCCGGAGAACTGCGTACCAGTTCACCGACGCGATCGACGCGGAGATCCGGCAGGTGTACCAGGGCAACCCCACGCGCGGTGCTTTGAATGCGCTGTGCGCGAGACTGCTGATGCCGCGGTGGGCGGTCTCCCGCCGTGCGCAGTTGATCGGTCTGGCGCAACCTCGCTTCAAGGAGCGTGATTGGACGCCGCGCGAGATCGAGCTGCTGAACGAGCACGCGTGGAAGACGCCTGTGGTTGTTCAGCGCGTCTTCAAGCGCGAGGGTTTTTCCCGCTCCGCCACCGCCATCGTGGTGAAAGCGAAGCGCCTACACCTGAGCCGAGACGAACCGGGCACCTTCAGCGCGTGCGCGCTCGCCAAGCTGCTCGGCGTCCACGGCAAGACCGTTACACGGTGGATCGCCGTCGAGGGTCTGCGCTCTGAGCGTCGCGGCACGAAGCGTCAGGACGTGCAGGGCGGCGATGAGCATGTCATCCGCGAAAAAGCGTTACGCGACTGGATGCGCGATCACCCGCAGCTCGTCGACCTGCGCAAGGTGGACCGTTTCTGGTTTCTCGAGCTGGTGCTGGGAGCCCCGCGCGTAGGGGAGAGCAAATGACCTGGCGCGCCTTCGCCCGAGCCGTGTGGGCCGTGCTCACCGACCGCACGCTCGTTCCCGCGTGGGTCTTCGTCGGCCTGGTGCTGGCGGTGCAACTGCTGAGGGCCGGCTGATGTTCACCCGTGCGGGCTTCAACACTCACGTGCGCCGTCGGCTGCTGTTCGCCGAAGTGTCGGTGTATGGCGCGGGCGGGCCGTACCGGGCGGAGCTGATCCGCTTTGTCGACTCCGGCGAGCTGGCCTGGTACACCGGCGGCGGCCACATTCAGTGGGGCCACCAGGTGATCATCTGGAACCAGATCGGCATCGATGCCTCGCACGGGCTCTCGTTCCCGAGAGAGGAAATCTACCCGAGACAGATCCTCGACATGCCGCGCGAGCTGCGCCGAGATGGAGGTGACGATGGATGAGCTGAAACCCTGTCCGTTTTGCGGCGGCACGAAGCGCCTGACCGTATTCCGGTGGTGTGTCGACGACTACGACGGCGATGCTGTCGAGTGCGCGTGCGGCTGCCAGGTGAAGATGGCCACGTGGCAAGGTCCGCGTGCGGATGAGCGCCTTGTGATCACGGACAAAGGGCGCGAGGCGCTGCGATCGATCGAAGAGATCAACAGGCGGTTCAATGACGTGCTCTCTGGCATGCGCGAGATACTCGAAAGGCAGTGGCTCCTGAGCGGACTACGGCCACGCGGGAGGCGCCGGTGAGGGCGCGCACCGCGCGCGGGCAGGCACCTTCGATGCTCGCGCGCATTCGCAAGCTGCAGCGTGGAAACCGCCTGCAGAAGCTAATCGACATCGAGGTGCTCATTCACGTCGACGCGATGGTCAAGGACTCTGCGAAGCGGCTGAACTTTTTCCGTATTAAGCCCGCCGCGCGGCCCAAGTACATCGCGTACCTCTACAACCAGGTGGTGGCCGGGAGGATCACCACGCAGCAGGACATGGACAACCACTTCCTAGACTGGCGGCAGGAAGTACAGGCATCACTACGTGACGAAGGGCGGGCCGGCTGATGGACATCAACTCGGGCGATATCGTCATTTACAAGGCCAGGTCCGGCGTCGAGCTGCCGGCACTCGTCCAGAATCACACCGTCAAGCGTGTGCGCATCATCGTGCGCAACGGCGAGCACTTCGCGGCCCGCTACGTCAAATGCGACCGCCTGACCCTTGCGGGGGGGGGAATGCTGAATGATGCAGACCCGAACCGCTGAGCAGCTCCGCAAGGCCGAGTTGGCGAAGATCCACATCGCCAAGGAGCAGCTCGGCCTGGACGACGACACTTACCGCGACATGCTGTTCACGATCGGCCGCGTGCGGTCGGCCGCAGATCTCGACTGGACCGGCCGCCAGAAGGTGCTCGAACACCTGCGCTCGCGCGGCTTCAAGGGCAATGGCCGAAAGCAGTCCCGGTACCGGGACGACCCGCTGAGCCGCAAAATCCTCGCCCTGTGGCTGGAGCTGCGCGACCAGGGCGTGATCGAGGACGCCGGCGACAAGGCCCTGCAGGCCTTCGTGGCGCGCCAGACGGGCGTCCAAGCTCTGGAGTGGCTGAACAACAAACAGGCCAACGCCGTCATCGAGGCGCTGAAGGGCTGGCTAAGGAGGAGGTCCGTTGCCGAGCAATAGCTACCGCTCTGTACGCGCCCCGGAGTTCCTGGACGCGCTGGCCGCTCACGCCGCCCAGGAGCTGGCCCACGCCGGCGTCGACCCCGCCACCGCCGTCGAGCTTGGCCAGCGCATCGCCACCCGGATCGCCCAACTCTACGGCGGCACCTGGTTGCGAGTTCCCACCGGCACCTGGAACGGCGGCGGCCTGTGCTTCGACCTCAGCCGCCGCGACCTTGCGATCTACCGGGCCTTCGACGGCCGCAACCGCGACCAGGTCCTCAGGGACTTCGACATCTCTGAGAGCTACCTCTACCGGATCATTAAACGCGTTCGCGAGCTGAGCCGCTCCGCGCCTGGTCTGGTCGCCCGCCGCGGCTTGGCCAGCAACGCCGCCCCCGATCCGAAACCTGCCGAATTGACCCCCTCCCGCCGCGCCGTGTAGCCTTGCAGCCCTTGCAAGGCCATTGCTAAACGCGGTCCGATTTCTTCCCTGTTCTTCCCGCCTCTTCCCAGGTTATCGCGCCGCGAGGCCCCCACTTATCACGTTCGTGCCCACCTCTGTGGCAAGTCCGCGGTTGCTTTCACTCTTCCCTGGCGCCCGGCGCCCCGTGCCTCGCCCCTACGCCCCGTACGTAAGATTGCGCGCCTTGCCCCAGAACACCCGGTAGGAAAACACCGTGTAGGCCACGATCACCGGCAGCACGACGCAGGCGCCGACGAACACGACCATCAGCGACGCCGGCGCCGCCGCGGCATCCCAGATGGTCATGCGATCGATCACCAGGTACGGGAACAGGCTGTAGGCCAGCCCCGCGAAGGCGAACACGAATACCCACACCGACAGCACGAAGGGCACCCACTCCCGTTGCGCAACGCCGCGTTTCAACCGCAGCAGTGACACCAGGATGCCGCCCAGCGCGGCAGCGGTAAGCAGCGGCAGCGGCGACAGCCACAGGATTCGCGGCCAGGTAAACCATTTGTCGAGAATCCGCTCGCTGGCAAACGGGGTCGCGAGGCTGATCGCAGCCACGCCGGCGGCGGTGAACACCACCGATAGCAGCGCCCAGCGCACTGCGCTGCGCTGCAGCTCGCTCTCGGTCTTGATGATCAGCCAGGTGGCGCCCAGCAGGGCATAGCCGCCCGCCAGACCCAGCCCCACCAGCAGCTCGAACAGCACGATTCCGCCGCCGGTGCGAAACCCGGTCACCATGCCGCCCAGCATCATGCCCTGGGCGACAGCCGCGCCCAGCGAGCCGACGAAGAACAGCCGGTTCCACATTTCCTGGTGCCAGCCCGAGGCCTTGACCCGGAACTCGAATGCCACGCCGCGCAGGATGAGCGCAATCAGCATCAACGCCACCTCCAGGTACAGCGACGACAGGATGACGCCGTGCGCCAGCGGAAATGCCACCAGCAATATGCCCACGCCGAGCACCAGCCAGGTTTCATTGGCATCCCAGAACGGCCCGATCGATGCGACCATCAGATCCTGGTCCTCGCGCCGCGCCAACGGCAGCAGGATGCCCACGCCGAGGTCGAAGCCATCGAGGATCACGTAGGCGAGGATGGCCAGGCCCATCAGCACCATGAATATCAGCGGCAGGTCGAGCGACATCGTTTGCTCCTATCCGGCGATCGGGTGCGGCTCTGCCCGCAGCGAAGACATGTGCTTGCCCTGCGCCTCCTTGATCGCGAGCTGGGTCACGACCACCATGTACGACACCATCAGCAGCAGGTACACCAGCGCATAGCCTGTGAGCGTCAGCGCGATGTTGCCGGCCGGCACGCTGGACGCCGTTTCCGCGGTGGTGATCACTCCGTACACCAGGTAAGGCTGCCGGCCGATCTCGGTCGTCAGCCAGCCGGCGAGCACCGCCACCCAGCCGGAGAACGCCATGCCGGAGAAGCCCCACAACAGGCAGCGCGGCAGTTGGCGCCGGCGCAGCAGGTACAGCGCGCCGAGCCACGCGAAGCCCAGCATCAGCACACCCACCCCGACCATTACCCGAAAGCTCCAGAACACCGGCGCCACCGGCGGATGCGCGCCCTCGAATTCGTTCAGCCCGCGCAACTCGCCATCCGCGTCGTGGGTGAGAATCCAGCTCGCGCCCTTGGGAATGCCGATCGCATAGTCGTTGCGACGCTCGGCCTCGTTTGGCCAGGCAAAAAGCAGCAGCGGCGCGCCGCGCTGCGTCTCCCACACGCCCTCGATCGCCGCGACCTTGGCCGGCTGGTGCTCCAGCGTGTTCAGGCCATGCAGATCGCCCACCAGGATCTGTACCGGCGCGATCACCGCGGACACCGCAATGCCCATCCGCAGCATGCGCCGCGCCGGCTCGAAGTCGCTGCTGCGCAGCAGCTGAAAGGCCGAGATGCCGGCGACCAGGAAAGCCGCGGTCAGCCCGGAGGCGATCATCATGTGCGCCAGGCGGTAGGGAAAGCTCGGATTGAAGATTATCGCCCACCAGTCGGTGGCATGCAGCCGGCCGTCGATCACCTCGAAACCCTGCGGCGTCTGCATCCAGGAGTTGAGCGCCAGAATCCAGAACGCCGAGGCACTGGTGCCGACCGCCACCAGCACCGCCGACATCGTGTGCATCCAGCCCGGCACACGGTCGCGACCGAACAGCATCACGCCGAGGAAGGTCGCCTCGAGGAAAAACGCGGTCAGCACCTCGTAGCCGAGCAGCGGGCCGGCGATGTTGCCCGCTTTTTCCATGAAACCGGGCCAGTTGGTGCCGAACTGGAAGCTCATGGTGATGCCGGACACCACCCCCAGTGCAAACGACAGCGCAAACACCTTGACCCACAGCCGGTAGGCGTTGTCGACCCAGCTTTCGCCACCTCGTGCGGCGCGCAACCGCAGGTACACCAGTACCCAGGCGAGCGCGATGGTGATGCTCGGAAAGAGGATGTGGAACGCGATGTTGAGCCCGAACTGGGCGCGAGCGAGCAGGATGGGATCAGCAATCATGGCGACACCGTCGGACAAGCCGCAAGTTTACCCCGGCGCTCTCGCGCGGCCCGGGCGCCGGGTCTGAGACACTGGTCTCTGACGATCGACCCGCTGTCCAGGCTTACGGTTCTGCCGCGCTCAGGCCGGGGCGCGCAGCGCCAGCCGCCCGCGGGCGAGCAGCCAGCCCAGCATCAGCGTGAAGCAGCCGAGTACGAAGACCTTGTTGATGAACCAGTTGGTTCGCCAGATCGTCCACTCCGGCGCGCCGAGAAACAGCACGAACTTGGTCACCACGATGGCGATCTCTGCCACCGACACCGCCAACGCGAATTCCCAGGTGTAGCGTTGCCCGCGCAGCAGCGACCAGCCCAGCCAGGCATGCACCACCGGCCAAAGGTCGAGATACACATATGTACCGACCGGCAGCCCTTCCGCCAGCGCATACGCCATCGGGAAGAGGTATTTGATGACCAGCGTCCAGGCCGCCAGGATAAACAGAAAGTGGGCAAAGAATCTGTTCATGGCTCACTCGCTCAGAAAGTATCGACGCGCACCGCGGAGGACGCGGAGGAAAACCGGATGTTGGCGAACAACCCTGCCCATTGACATGCCGGGGCGTGTCGCATCGGATTTTTTTACCACAAAGGACACAGAGAAAAAGCGGATCGATTCGATGGCTGCAAACCGTATCCGCGACGCAAGGAGGTACGACTCGCCTTCGCACTACAGAAAGTTCTTTCTCTGTGCCCTCTGTGTCCTCGGTGGTGAAAGCCTTTCCCGGACAAACGCCCCACCTCGGCTCAAGCCAGTTTCTGCGCTGCTTCGCGGGTGAACTGCGCGATCGGCACGTCGATCGGGCAGGCGCTTCGGCAGGGCGCGGCAGTGCACGCCAGGCAGGCACCGGCGCCGCCAGCCAGCGCCGCGTATTCGGTCCTTGCCAGCACGGCATCTCCATAATCGACCGCGTACATGCGGGTGCGCAGCACCTCGGCGATCTCGACGCCGTTCGGGCAGCTTGCCTGGCAGGCATTGCAGCCGGGCTGGCAATAGCGTCCCGCCTGCAGGTAAGCGTAGCGCTCGAGCAGTTCCCGCTCGTAACGGCCGAGCTTTGCGCCGCCAGAGGCGGCGAGATATTCGTCGATTTCGGCGGTGCTGGTCATCGACACGGTCAGCGCGTCCACATGCGGGTCGGACAGCACCCAGCGGAACGCCGCCTGGGCGAAGGTGCCGTTCGGCCGCTCGTACCTGCGCATGTCGTTCAGGCGCGCACCCATCAGCGTCTTCATCGCCATGATGCCGACCTTCTTCGCCCTGGCTTTCGCGAGCGCGCGCGGGAGATCGGGCTGGATCGCCGACCAGTGGAAGGTATGGCGAAGCTTGTCGTAGAAAGTGGGATCCTGGGAAAAGTTGTACGCCACCAGGATCGCGTCGCACAGATCGTTGTCGAGCGCGTAGTCGAGGCACTCGGTCAGCCGGCTGCCGTGGCCCGACATGCCGGCAAAGCGGATTTTTCCCTGCCGCTTCGCGAGCTCGACGAACTCGCGCCATTCCGGGTTCCGTATCCGGTCGAGGTCGTTGACCGAGTGGTTGTAGTAGACGTCCACGTAATCGGTGCGCAGGCGCCGCAGGCTGCCTTCCAGCGCGCGCATGATCTCGGTGCGTGAATCGGAGGCGCCCGCTTTCGTCTTGCTGGCGATGTAGACCTTGTCGCGCCGACCCGCCAGCGCCTCGCCGATCGCCTCTTCCGCGCCCCCCCAGCGGTAGCTTTCGGCGGTGTCGAAATAGTTCACGCCGCGGTCGAGCGCATGCCGCACCAGATCGGGGCTGGACGAGCTGGCCGAGCCGAAGCAGATGTCGGAAATGCGCAAGCCGGTTCTGCCGAATTCGACCTGGCGCGAGATCCGGCCCGCCGCCGCACCGGGCTGCGCCTGCCCCGCTGGCGCCGCGCCGGCAAGCACGCCGCCGGCCCCGAGTCGCAGAAAATCCCTTCGATCGAGCATGCAGCCCCCTTGCAGGTGAATTCGGGCATGGCCGCCGGACAACCCGGGCGGCAATGCCAATTACAACAGAGACCGCGCGTCCGCGGCCGGGTTCAGGTCGCTCGCAGCGGCGATCAGTACGACTTCGGCAGGCCGAGCACCTTCTCCGCGATGTAGCACAGCACCAGCTGCGGGCTGACCGGCGCAAGCCGCGGAATCATCGCTTCGCGCAGATATCGCTCGACGTGGAATTCTTTCGCATAGCCCATGCCGCCAAGGGTCATCACCGCCTGCTCGCAGGCGCGCCAGCAGGCCTCCGCCGCAAGGTATTTGGCAGCGTTCGCCTCGGCGCCGCAGGACTCCCCGAGGTCGTAGCGTGCGGCCGCCTTGAACACCATCAGCTCCGCCGCCTCGAGCTCCATCCAGCAGCGGGCCAGCGGATGCTGGATCGCCTGATTCTGCCCGATGGGCCGGTCGAACACGATGCGCTCACCGGCGTAGCTGACCGCGCGCGCCAGGGCGGCCCGGCCAAGGCCCACCGCCTCGGCGGCGATCAGGATGCGCTCCGGATTGAGTCCGTGCAGCAGATAGTCGAAGCCGCGACCTTCTTCCCCGATGCGGTCCTCGACCGGCACCGCCAGGGCCTCGATGAAGAGCATGTTCGAGTCCACCGCCTTGCGACCCATCTTCTCGATTTCGCGCACTTCGATCTGCGCGCGGTCGAGCGCCGAGTAAAACAGCGTCAGGCCTTCGGTGCGACGCGTGACCGGTTCCGAGGTGCGCGCCAGGATCAGCACGCGGTCGGCCACCTGGGCGGTCGACGTCCAGATCTTCTGCCCGCGCAGGACATAGCGATCGCCCTGCCGACGAGCGACCGTCTTGATGCGGCCGGTATCGAGCCCCGCATCCGGCTCGGTGACGGCGAAGCAGGCTTTCTCCTGCCCCGCGATCATCGGTGGCAGCCAGCGGCGCTTCTGCGCCTCGGTGCCGAACCTGACCACCGGGTTCAGGCCGAAAATGTTCATGTGCACGCTGGAGGCGCCGGAGAATCCGGCCCCCGAGGCGCTGATGGTGAGCATCATCAACGCCGCCTCGCTGATGCCGAGCCCGGCGCCGCCGAATTGCGCGGGCATGGCAATACCCAGCCAGCCCTCGGCCGCCACGGCACGATAGAAATCCTCCGGGAAGCTGCCGTCGCGGTCGCGCGCCAGCCAGTAGCCGGCGTCGAAGCGCTGGCACAGCCGGTCGACGGCATCGCGGATCACGCGCTGCTCGTCGGACAGGTCGAAATTCATCGACGCCTCACCACGCTGCGCCCGCGCCCCGCACGCTGCCCCGCCGTGGGGTTGCCGCCAGCGGCATCATGCGAGCTTGATGACACCCCGGCCCGCCATGGCCTGGATCTGCTCGTCGCTGTAGCCGACCTCGCGCAGCACCTCGGCGGAATGCTCGCCCAGCCGCGGCGCCGGTCGCTGCGGCCCGGGTCCGGATTCCGACCAGCCCGTCGGCGTTCGCGGCGCGCGCACCAGACCTTCGCTTGGATGTTTCTCCGCGACGAAGAACCCGCTCGCCTGCAGATGCGGATCGTTGACCACGTCCTCGATTGCATTCATCGGCGCCACCGGGATGTCGATACGCTCCAGCACCTCGATCCACTCCGCGGTAGTGCGGGTCAGAAACAGCTCGGCGAGAAAAGCGTAGATGTCCTTGATGTTGGCCGCGCGGCTTGCCTGCGTGGCAAAGCGCGGATCGCGCATCAGCTCCGGGTGGCCAATTTCCGCCAGAAAGCTGCGCCACTGGCGGTCGTTGTACACCAGCACGCACAGGTAGCCGTCGCGGGTGGGATAGGGCCGCCGCGCCAGCAGGCGCGCGTATCCCGCCTCGCCGATCGGCGGTTCGAATGCGAAGCCGGCGAGATGATCGCCGAGCACGAAGTGCGCGACCGACTCGAACATCGGCACTTCCACCGACTGGCCCCGGCCACTGCGCTCGCGATAGAAGAGCGCGGCCGTGACCGCGTACACCGCGTGCAAACCGGTCAGCCGGTCGGCCAGATTGACCGGCGCATAGTTCGGCGCGGCGCCGGTGCGCGCCGTGAGCCACGGCACGCCGGAGATGCCCTGGATCAAATCGTCATAGGCGGCCTTCGCCGCATAGGGCCCGCGCTGCGAATAGCCGTAACAACCCACGTAGATGATGCGCGGATTGATCGCCTGCACCTCGTCGTAGGACAGGCCAAGCCGCGCCATTGCCTGCGGCCGGACGTTGTAGATCAGCACGTCGGCGCTGTCGACGAGCTTCAGCATTGCCTCGCGGCCTTCCGGCGCTTTAAGGTCGAGCACGATGCCTCGCTTGCCGCGATTGAGGTTCAGGAACATGTAGCCCATTTCCGGATTCTTCATCGGGCCCGGATGGCGCATGTTGTCGCCGTCGTGCGGTTCGATCTTGATCACGTCGGCACCAAGCTCGGCCAGAATCTGGGTGGCGAACGGCCCCATGACGACGGTGGTGAGGTCGAGAATCCTGATTCCGGAGAGCGGGCCGGCCATGTGTGTTGTTCGATGTGGAGGATGCGGGCGACAGCGCGCAGGAGTTTAACCCAGAGCATCGCCGCGCCGTGCCCGCCGGTGCGGCGCGCCCCTTCGCGGGGTAGACTGCCGGGCCGAAAGATTCCCCTCCGCCGGCCGTTATTCAACCGATGTCGCTGCCCTATGCGCTGAAACCGTTCGCCGCGCCGTTCGCCCTGCTGCTGGCCGCCACGGTTGCGGCTGTCTCCGCCGCCGCGCCGCTCGCCGAATCGGGCGACTACATCGCCTGCCTAGTGTTTGCCGCAGGCGCCGCCATCGGGTTGTGGTTCAATCGCGGCCGCGCATTGTTCGCGCTGCTCACGCTGTTCGCGGCCTACGCCGGATGGCGTCTTGCCCAGGACACCGGCGTGTTCGCGCAGCGGGCGACCTTTACCGCGATCTCGCTTCTGGTGCCGCTCAACATCCTGCTGGTATTGCTGGTGCCGGAGCGCGGAGTGTTCCACTTCCGCAGCTATCGCTGGGTGCTGTTGCTCTTAGTCGAAGTGCTGGTCACGGTGTGGATCGCCAGCGCGGGCCACAGCCGGGTATCCGGCACCGCCTGGCACGCGGCGCTCGACCATTGGCTGATCCGCCCCGCGCCGACGCCCTTTCTCGGCCGGGTCGCGCTGGCCGCGGCGCTCTCGCTGGCGGTGGCGCGGGTGTGGGAGCGACCGCTGCCGACCGACATCGCGCTCGGCGGCAGCCTTATCGCGTTCTTTATTGCCGGCCAGTGGCCCGCCGTGCCGGGCGTGATGCCCGCCTACGTTTCCGCCGCCGGCGCCATGCTGTTGCTGTCGGTGCTGCAGGAATCTCACCGCATGGCCTTTCGCGACGAGCTCACGGGCCTGCCGAGCCGGCGCGCGCTCGAGGAACAGTTGCTCGCCCTTGGCCCGCAGTACGCGTTTGCCATGGTCGATGTCGATCACTTCAAGAAGTTCAACGACACTCACGGCCACGACGTCGGCGATCACGTGCTGCGGCTGGTGGCCTCGCGGCTCGCGGAGGTGGGCGGCGGAGGTCGCGCTTTTCGCTACGGCGGCGAGGAATTCTCGGTGCTGTTCCCCGATTCAACGCTCGAGGAGGCACTGCCGCATCTCGAGGCGCTGCGCGAGAGCATCGCGAACTACCGGATGTCGCCGCGCGCCGAGCAGCGCCGCCAGCAACCGCGCAACTCCCAGGACCGCCGTGCCGCCATCGGCCGGCGCGCCTCGGCCACGCCGGAGAAGCCCGACAGTGCGCCGGAATTCCTGTCGGTCACGGTGAGTATCGGCGCAGCGCAAAGCGGCGCCCGCCTCGATTCGCCCCCTGCGGTGATCAAGGCCGCGGACCAGGCGCTTTATCGCGCCAAGCAGGCGGGGCGCAACCGGGTCAGTCGCTGACCGCGCGGCCGCCGCGCGAAAAAAACGGCGCGGACTGGCCGCGCCGTTTCTTGCATGCCCGCTTCAAGCTGGAAATCCGTCAGGCCGCGCTGCGCACCTCGCGCTCGCGGAAGTTGATGCGCGCCTTCGTCAGATCGTAAGGCGACATCTCCAGCCGCACGCGGTCTCCGGCAGTAATGCGGATGCGAAAACGACGCATCTTGCCGGATGCGTAGGCCATCACGGTCACGCCATTGTCCAGCGTCACCCTGAACTGCGTATTCGGCAAGATTTCCGTCACCGTTCCTTCCATTTCGATCAGTTCTTCCTTGGCCATTGCGCGTCTCCTCTGTTCGATTGCTCAGTGTTCGCCGCCGCCGGGACGGTCGGCTCCGTACAGCCTTCAGGCTGCCGGAGTGCGGGGTGGCGCCTGCGTTCGCCGGTATTGCCCGGCTTGCGCGCCGCCGCCTGCCCCGCCTTCATCAGACCGCCGGTCCCTGTTGCGGCAATGAACCGACGCCGCATGGTTTCAGGACTTGCGCAGGCTCTCCACGTCGTCGCGACTGCGGGCCTTCGGCGCGCTCCTCGCCTGCCCGACTTCCTTGGCGCGCGCACGCTCCATGCGCTGCTTCAGAATCATTGCTGCGGCCTCATGCGGCGTAAGTTTCTTAGCCATGCTGGGTGCCTCCTTGCGGGAGTTGAAAACGAAAAGCCCCCGGATGGGGTCCAACGGTTCGGGGGCTTTGAGTAGCGTGCAAATGTTTCTGCACAAACGCATTTTACGCGTTTTTGCTCTTCGCCTCAACCCTTTTGACGAATTGTTTTCCTTCCATCTCTTGTTTGGAGGGATTTTCCCTTTTTTTCCTATTGCTGACGTGGAGTCCCGTAATGAACAAAAACATCGTGAAAGCCGCCTGCGTTGCCGCACTCCTGCTGGTTGCGACACGCGCAAGCGCCGAAGACGCAAAGCCGCTCCGTTCCGAGAAGCACGACTTTCGTGCGGTCACACTGGTGCGTGGCCTGGAGCACCCCTGGTCGCTCGCCTTTCTGCCTGATGGGCGCATGCTGGTCTCCGAGCGGCCGGGTCGGCTGCGCATTGTCGACCGCGATTTCCGCCTGCTGCCGCCACCAGTTGCCGGACTGCCCGAGGTGGTGGCGACCGGCCAGGGCGGGCTGTTCGACGTTGCGCCGCATCCGGATTACGCGCGCAACGGCTGGCTCTACATCGCCTACAACGGCGCGGGCCAGGGGGGCTATTCCACCGAGTTGATGCGCGCGCGCCTCATGGATGGCCGGCTGGTCGATCAGGAAGTGCTGTTCCGGCTGCAGCCGAAATCACGCGGCGGACGGCACTTCGGCGGGCGCATTGCCTTCGATGGCAAGGGCCATGTGTTCTTGACGCTGGGCGACCGCGGCGACATGCAACGCGCCCAGGATCTCGGCGATCACGCCGGCTCGCTTATCCGTCTGCGCGAGGACGGCAGCGTGCCGCAGGACAACCCGTTCTATGGGCGCTCCGGCGCACGACCCGAGATCTTCACCTACGGCAACCGCAACATGCAGGGCGCGGCAGTGCATCCTGACAGCGGCCACCTGTGGACCCACGAGCATGGGCCGCAGGGCGGCGACGAGGTCAACGTGATGCGCAGCGGCACCAACTACGGCTGGCCGGTAATTACCTACGGCGTCAACTATGGCATCGGCACCCGCATCGGCGAGGGCACGCACAAGTCCGGCATGGCGCAGCCGCTGCACAAATGGGTGCCGTCGATCGCGCCCTCGGGCATGGCCTTCTACACCGGGAACCGGTTTCCCGGCTGGCGCGGCAATTTGTTCGTCGGCGCGCTGAAGTTCGCGTTGCTGGTGAGGCTGGAACTCGACGGCGAGCGGATCGTGCACGAAGAGCGCCTGCTCGCCGGCGAGATCGGCCGTATTCGCGATGTGCGAAGCGGCCCCGACGGTTTCATCTACCTCCTGAGCGACGCGCCGGACGGCGTGCTGGCACGCCTGGAGCCGGCGCGCTGACTTGTGGCCTCTTGCTGGCGACGGCTAGAAGCAGCGCCCGATGGCACCCATCATCGAGACCCGGGTGCCGCTGTTGATTTCGGTGAGGTAACGGTTCTGAAGCGAATACGCCTCGATCTCGGCCCGGTTCCAGCGCTCGCAGTCCGGCGGGTTGCCGCCGTAGCCGCCGCTGACCGCCTGCACATGATGCACCAGCTCGTGCAGCAGGATCGAACGGTCGAGGCTGCTGCCCGCGAGGTCGAGCGTGTCGTCGAGATACACGCCCTCGTCGCGCAGGTAGATCGCTCGGACCCGGCAGGGCTTGCCGCAGAACTTTTCCGCGATCTGCGCCTGCGGCACGACGTGTATCTGCGGGGAGTCGGCAGGCGCCGGATACCCCGACATCAGGTGGATGGCAGCCAACAGCTCGGTTGCCAGCGAAGCCAGTGAGGCCTGATCCATGGTGGCGCTCCCAGGCCCGGTGCTCCCCCCGTCAATCGGGCAGCTACTGAATGACGGTTTCTTCTGAAGATGGTCACTGCATAAAGCGGGCCATGTCGCGAATCGCCGAAATGCCGCGCTTATCCCGCAAAATCGACCGCTGGAGGGGATGCTTGAGCACCGAGACGCCTCATCTTGGGGCGCCCCACGCCCTATTGTGGCGCGGTCGACGGGCCAACCTGCCGGACGGCACGGCTAGGCACCCAGTCTGATACCCGAGTCATGGGCATCTACAACAACTATCTGTTGCCACGGCTGACTGACTGCGCCTGCCGGCGCAAGACCATTGGCGAGCAGCGCGCGCGCTTGGCACCCTTGGCGCAGGGAGAAGTCCTGGAAGTGGGCATTGGCTCCGCTCTGAATCTGGAGTTTTATGCCGCGGAACGGGTTCGGCGGGTAATCGGGCTGGATCCGTCCGCGCCGCTGCTGGCGCTGGCGCGGCGCCGCGCTGCCGGGTTGCCCTTCCGGACCTCGTTGCTCATGGGCTGCGCCGAGGCGATTGCCTTGCCCGACGCCAGCGTCGATACCGTGGTGGTGACCTTTACGTTGTGCTCTATCGCCGATGTCGATGCCGGGCTGCGCGAAATGCGCCGGGTGCTCAGGCCGGGAGGGCGGTTTCTTTTCCTGGAGCACGGACTGGCGCCCGACCCCGGGGTCAGGCGCTGGCAGCACCGCCTTACGCCGCTGTGGAGACGGTTTGCGGGCGGCTGCCATCTGAACCGGGACGTGCCCTCGCTGATCACCCGCGCCGGATTTGCCATCGAGGCCGTCGACAGCGGCTACCTGCCGCGGGCGCCCCGTTTCGCCGGCTACTGTTTCCGCGGAACCGCCGTGCCCGCGGCGACCTGAACCACCGGCGGTGCGCCGCCGCGCCCTACTGGAGGAGACTTTCCATGCCCCTGTCCTGTCGTCCCACACTGCTGCTTCCACTGCTGGCGTCGCTCATCTGGGTCCCGCTGCCCGCGGGCGCCGGCACCGACGCGCGCATCATCGCCCGCGACGGAACCGTGGTGACCGCGCGCTCGATGGATTTCGGCACGCCGCTGCGCTCGCGCATCGTGTTGGTTCCGCGCGCGACACCGCTGGAATCGCCGGCGCCGGTCGGCGGCCGCGCGCTCGCCTGGACCGGCAAGCACGGCTTCGTCTATCTCGACGGCTTCGGCCTCGACACCGCCTTCGACGGGCTGAATGAGGCCGGACTCGGAGTCGGCGCACTGTTTCTCCCCGGCGCGACCCGCTACGCCGACGCCGCAAATGGCGACCAACCGGCGCTGTCGAACCTGCGCCTCGGCATCTGGCTGCTGTCTCAGTTCGAGTCGGTGGACCAGGTTCGCGAGGCGCTGGCCGGGGTGCGCGTGTTCGGCGAGAAGGTCGAATCGCTCGGCAACTGGCCCCTGCCGCTGCATTTCGCGGTGCACGACGCCAAGGGCCGCAGTCTTGTCCTGGAGTGGATTGACGGCGAACTGCGCATTCACGACAACACGGTCGGCGTGCTCGCCAACGCCCCGGATTTCAGCTGGCATCTCGCCAACTTGCGCCACTTCGGCAAGCTCTCTCCCATGGTGGTGCATCCCTTGGAGATCGGCAGTCTGACCTATGCCGTCACCGGCGAGGGCACCGCGCTCGCGTCGCTGCCCGGCGACCCGTCCTCGCCATCGCGCTTTCTCGCGACGGCCGCGGTGCTGCATCTGGCGGAAACGCCGAAGGACTCGATCGGCGCCATGATGCTTGCGCAGAAACTGATGAACCGCGTCGACATTCCGCGCGGACTGGTAAGGGACTTCTCGATCGACCGCCGGTACGACGATCACACCCAGTGGACGAGTTTCCGGGACCACACCAACCGCAAGTACTTCTGGCGCTCATACGAGGATCAGACCCTGCGCGAGCTGGACCTGAAGAGTCTGGATCTCGCCAAAGGCGCGCCGCTGCGGCGGGGCCCGATCGCGGTGAAAGCGCCGTCGGCGATCTCGGTGAAATCGGACAGCATCCCGGCGCTGAAGCCGTGAACGAACGCGCACGGGCAAGGCCGGATGCGGTACCCTCGCGCTGCGCCGTCAGCACGGCCGCACAACAGAATATCCGGGAGGAATTGATGACTGCATGGATCAGGACGATGCTCGCCGCCGCGGTTGCCGTGACGTTTGCAGCGGCGGCCTTCGCGGCCGAGGCGCCGGAAAACCGCATCGCCCATTCGATTGTGATCAACGCGCCGCCCGGCGAAGTGTGGGAGGTCGTGAGCGATTTCGTCGGTTTCGACCGCTGGGTGCCGACGTTCGAGTCGCGCCTGGTGCTCGGCGAAAACCGCAGGGAGGGCGCCATCCGCGAGCTGCGCCGGCCGAACGGCACACGGGTGGAGGAAAAGCTGATTGCCTACGACCCCTGGAACATGACCCTCACCTACACCTACGCCGGCGGCGAGCCGCTCACCAGCGACTACTTCGCGACGATGACGGTGAAGGAGGCAGGCGCAGGGCGCAGCCGGGTGGAATGGACAGCGCGCTTCAAGCGTCTTCACTACTGGACCGACAACCCGCCGCCCGGGCAGGACGACGCCAGTCTGACGCAGCGGCTGAACCGCTTCTACGCGTCCAGCCTGGAAAACCTGAAGAAACTGCTTGAATCCAGGTAAGCGGCGCAATGCTGGTCAAATTCGAAAGCGAAGTGGGCAATCTGACGATGTTCGGCGACGTCGCGCTCAGGCTGCTGAAATTGATGGGGCATAGCGGCACGGTGCCCAGCGCCCTGCTGGCGGAAGACATTCCGCCCGCACTGGCGCGTCTGCGAGAGGGGCTCGAGCGCGCCGGGCCCGAACGGCCCGCCGCCACCGGCGATGACGACGCGCGCGAACCACCGGTGTCGCTGAAGCGGCGTGCCCATCCGCTGATCGAGCTGCTCGAGCGCGCGGCGCGCGAAGAGGTGCAGGTAACCTGGCGCTGACTGCGCGCGCGAGCGGCGCTTACCAGCCGTTGGTGCCCGGCGCGCCCTTGAACGGGCCGACGATCTCGCGCGTCACCCAGCCGCCGTAGAACTCGCCCGGCTGCGGCTGCACCCGCTCGTCATCGACGTAACATTCGACCCGCGACGGGTAGAAAGCCAGGTAGCCGGCGATTCGCTCGAATCCCGGCTTCGGCCGCGGATAGCTCCATCCGATCATTTCGCGGACCCCGTTGTCGCGCTTGAGCGCCCAATACTGGGCGTCGCCCTTCCACTCGCAATACGAGGTGCTCGGATGCGCCGCCAGAAGCTCGGTGCGCACGTCCTCCTGCGGAATGTAGAACGTCGGCGGGCTGGCGGTCTCGAGCAGGCGCACTGCACGCGTGGTATCGGCGATCACCAGATCCCCGGCGCGCACCTGTATATGGCGACCGTCGTCGGCAAGCGATGGCGGGCGCGGGTAATCCCACACCGACTCCTGGCCTTTCCTGGGCTGCTCCGCGAACGGGGGGCGCTTCTGTCCGGTGTATTCCCACATAATGAAGTCTGATTTCCCTGTCATGTCATCCGGCTGTCATCGCGAAACAGTTTCGCGGCATTGCCCAGAGACTGCAATTCAAGGGCGCGGTTCCCCGCCGCAGTCAGCTGCGCAAGATCGTCCTATGCGTCCGGCCCGGCCGGGTCCGTACCGCCTTCACCGAGGCGCCGGCGAAGCTCGGTCTTGAGCACTTTTCCGTAGGCATTCTTTGGCAGTTCCGTCACGAAACGATACGTCCTGGGGCGCTTGAACCGCGCGATGTGCGTCAGGCAGTGTGCGTCGAGTTCAGCCGCGGACACGGCTTCGCCGCGCGCCACCACGAACGCCACGACCTGCTCGCCCCACTCCGGGTGCGGCCCGCCCACGACCGACACCTCGCTCACCGCCGGGTGCAGGAGCAGCGCCTCTTCCACTTCGCGCGGATAGATGTTCGTTCCGCCGCTGATGATCAGGTCCTTGCTGCGATCCATCAGCGTGAGAAATCCGTCCGCGTCCAACGTACCCACGTCGCCGGTGTGCAGCCAGCCGTTGCGCAGGGTTTCCGCGCTCGCGACCGGATTCTGCCAGTAGCCCGGCATCACCGGGTCGCCGCGCACCAGAACCTCTCCCGCTTCGCCCGCAGGCAATGGCCGGTCCTCCCCGTCGGCGATGATCACCTCCACCGCCGGCTGAGCCACGCCTACCGATGCCAGGCGCGCTTCGAATCGCGGATGGCTGCGGTCGTTGACGTGATGCTTGGCCAGTGCGGTAATCGTCATCGGCGATTCGCCCTGACCGTAGATCTGCGCGAAGCGCGGACCCATCACCGACAGCGCATCCAGGATGTCCTGCAGATACATCGGTCCGCCGCCATAGACCACGGTCTTCAGCCCGTCCAGCGCCGGCGCCCGCGACCGCGCCTCCCGCACCAGGCGATGCACCATGGTAGGCGCCGCGAACAGCGTGACGCCGCGCCATCGCCCGCACAACTCGAAGATCTCGGCCGGGTCGAAGTGGCCGCTGTCGGGAATCACCTGGTTGGCGCCGGCCAGCACATGCGGAAAGTTGTACATTCCGGACCCGTGCGACATCGGCGCGGCATGCACGATGCAATCCTGCGGCGCGATCGAATCCACCGCCGCGAAGTAGCACAGCGTCATCGACAGCAGGTTGCGATGCGTGATCGTCACGCCCTTCGGCCGCCCGGTGGTGCCGCTGGTGTAGAAAAGCCAGGCCGGGTCGTCCGGCTGCCGCGTCAGCGCTGCGGGCGCGGCATCGACGGTGCACAGGCGGCGGTATTCCGCCGTTCCGCATTCGATCACCCGTGTCGCGCCGGGCGACCCGGTGCGCAGCGCTTCTAGCGCCGTGGCCAGCCCGTCGCCGGCAAAGCACACCCTTGCGCCGGCGTTCTCAAGGATGAACGCCACTTCGCGCGGATGCAGTTTGGCGTTGACCGGCACCGCCACAAGCCCCGCGTGCCATGCGGCATAGAGGATTTCCAGATACTCGGCACGATTGTCGAGCACCAACGCCACCCGGTCGCCGGGCGACAGGCCAAGCTGCTCGCGCAGCGACCAGGCGAGCCGCGCCGCGCGCGAGAGCAGTTCGCCGTAGCGCAGCACGACCCGCTCGCCGACCGACACTGCCGGTCGGTCGGCATGCACCTGCGCCGCGCGCGAGAGCAGCTGAGCGATGTTCAAAGCAGCAAGACCCCGTAGCCCGTTCGACGCGCAAGATTAATCCAAGCTTCCCTGCCGCTGCCGGCGCGCCGCGATGCGCTGCATAATGCCCGAACCCTCGCCTGACCGGAGCACTCCGACCCATGACGCCGCAGCCCGAACTGCAGCACATCGCCGCCAACGGCGTGCGACTGCGCTGCGCGCTCACTGGCACCGGCCCGCTCGCGCTGCTGATTCACGGCTGGCCCGAGGGCTGGTATTCGTGGCGTCACCAGATCGGCCCGCTCGCGGCCGCGGGCTGGCGCGTGGTCGCGCCGGATGTGCGCGGATATGGCGGCAGCGACGCGCCGGAACCGGTCGAGGCTTACGGGATGGACGCGCTGATCGGTGACGTGCTTGGCCTGATCGACCACTTCGGCGAACAGCGGGCGGTGCTTGTGGGGCACGACTGGGGCGCGCCGATCGCATGGAACACGGCCGCGCTGCACCCGCGCCGCGTGCGCGCTGTCGCGGGGCTGAGCGTACCGTATGCGCCGCGCGGAAAGATCAGTTCGATCGAGCTCTGGCGGCAGCTCTACGCCGGGCGATTCTTCTATCAGCTCTATTTTCAGGAACCGGGCCGCGCCGAGGCCGAGTTCGAGGCCGACGTTCGCACGGCGCTGCGCAAGATCTATTTCTCCGGCTCGGGCGATGCACCCCGGGGCATCTTCCGCGCAGACAAGCCGCCCGGCGCCCGCATGCTGGACGACCTGCCCGACCCGCCGCAGCTGCCGCACTGGCTCACCGACGCAGATCTCGATTACTACGTGCGCCAGTTCCAGCACAGCGGCTTTCGCGGCGGACTCAACCGCTACCGCAACCAGCAGCGCGACTGGGAGCGCCTCACCGCACTGAGCGGCGCGCGCATAACGGTGCCGGCCGCCTTCATCGCCGGCAGCCGCGACAAGGTATTGCGCTTTGTGCCCGGCGTCGATCTGGTGGAGAACATGAAGCGCTGGATTGACGACCTGCGGTTGTGCCGCCTGATCGACGGCGCCGGCCACTGGATTCAGCAGGAACGTCCGGCCGAGGTGACCCGGCTGCTGCTCGATTTTCTGGGCGGCGTTTGAAGGCAACTTGCCTCGGCAACGCGATGGCCGTTTATCTCAGAGGACGCAGAGCGCACCGAGAAAGAACAAGGCGTTGATGTGAGAGGCTGCAGCCGCGTCGGCCTGACGTCACTTGCCAGGAGTGCATTGGCCGCTTGACTCTCTGCCCCCCGGTGAAGTCCGTGTCGTGACAAGCCGTCCTCAGGAGGCCTGCCCGGCCAGCCAGTCGCGCGCCGCGGACTCGTCTTCGAAGACGCGGGTCTCGAAGTCGGTGAACAGCGCCGACAGCAGCGCGGTCCACACCACCCACGGACGGTCGCTGACGATCGCGACCCGGGCACGGTCGTGAGCATGCTCGCGGGTAAAGCGAAGATCTTCCAGCGCGGCGTCCAGCGTATACCCCAGCATCCCGCGCAGGTTGAGCAGCAGGCTCCATCGGCCCCTGCGCTGGAGCTGTCCGGCGATCTCGGCTTCGATGCGCTTGAGGTCGCCGATCGTAAGTTCCCCGAACACACTGACGGCGGTCAGCCCGTCGTCCTGTTCGATAGAGATCATTGTTGTCTGCGCCCGCGCGAGCCTTACATCCTCGATTCGCCCAGGTGCTCTTCGCCCGGGGTGCCGATCGCTGCCTCGTCGATCGCCTCCGCCTCGGCCTCCAGCTTTGCGAAGTCTATCGGCGGCTCATGCAGCAGCTGGCGCCGGCTCTTTTCCAGCCCCTTGACGATGGCCACGATGGTCTCGTTGCATGGCACCGACAGGCCGAGCGCACGCGCTTCGCGCACCAGGGCGCCGTTGATGGCATCGATCTCGGTGCGCCGGCCCTGCTCGATGTGCTGCATCATCGACGGCTTGTTGAAGCGCACCCGGCAGTGATCCTTGATCTTCTTGCGCGGATTGGCCTCGGCCAGCCGCACGCCCTTTTTCTCCACCACCGCCAGAATTTCGTCGATCACGCGGTCCTGCAGCGCGTTGACCTCCGGCGTCCGGTACATTTCGCCGCTGCGCAGCCCGGTTACCGCGGTCAGGGCGTTGATGCCGCAGTTGAGCACGAACTTGCTCCAGATGAACGCCATCGGGTCGTCCACCACCTCGGTATCGATCTCGGCACGGTCGAGCATCTCGGCCACCCGGGTCACTCGCTCTGATCCAGCCGCGTCCAGCTCGCCGATCGAAGTGAGGCCCGAATTGGTGAATGCCGTTCGCCCGGGCTCGATCAACGCGGCACTGTTCATCGACACGCCGGCGATTACCCGCTCGCGCCCCAGCGTCTCGACCAGCGCTTCCACGTTGCCGATGCCGTTCTGCAGGGTCAGCGCGAAGCCGTCGGGCTTGAGCAGGCGCGCTGCCGAACGCGCCGCGTCGCGGGTGGCATTGGCATCGGTGAAGATGATCGCGAGATCGCGCCTGTCCAGGCCCTTGATACTGCTGTGCGCCGGCAGGCGTACCACATGCCGGCCGCGCACGCCTTCGACGACCAGCCCGTCGCGCCGGATCTTGTCGACATGGCTCTCGTTAATGTCGACCAGCTCCACATCGCAGCCGGACCGCGCCAGCAGGCCGCCGTACACCGAGCCCATCGCGCCGGCCCCGATCATGTAGATGCGCATGCCCTCTCCTCCCGGATCATTGGATTGCGTGCCATCGCTGATTCTAGTGGTTCCGGCCGCGCCTGGCGCGGCCCGAATGCGCTGCGTTTCGCCCCGGGGCCGCTTCTATGTGATGATTCGCGCCGGTCCCGCAGCGTGTTTGGAGTCCAAATGAATACTTTCGATCTGACCGGCAAGGTGGCGGTGGTCACTGGTTCGAGCCGCGGCATCGGCCGCTCCATCGCGCTGCACCTGGCGCGGGCCGGCGCCACCGTGGCGGTGTCCAGCCGCAAGCTCGACGCCTGCGAGGCCGTGGTGGCCGAAATCGCACGATCCGGCGGAATGGCGCTGGCCATTGCCGCCAACATCGGCGACAAGGGCCAGCTCGAGAACCTGGTCGGCGAGACGCGAAAACGCTGCGGCCGGATCGACATCCTGGTGTGCAACGCCGCGTCCAATCCCTACTATGGGCCGATGGCGCAGCTGCCGGACGACGCCTTCGACAAGATCCTGCGCAACAATGTCGTGTCGAACCACTGGCTGGCCAACCTGGTGCTGCCGGAGATGGCGCAGCGCAAGGACGGCGTGGTCATCATCGTCTCTTCGATCGGCGGCCTGAAAGGCACCTCGACGCTCGGCGCATACGCCATCTCCAAAGCGGCCGACATGCAGCTCGCCCGCAATCTGGCGGTGGAGTGGGGTCCGCACAACATCCGGGTGAACTGCATTGCCCCCGGCCTGGTGAAAACCGATTTCGCCCGCGCGCTGTGGGAAAACCCGGACGTACTGCGCCGTTACGAGACGCAGACGCCGCTGCGCCGAATCGGCGAGCCGGACGACATCGGCGGCATCGCGGTATTTCTCGCTTCGCGCGCCGGCGCCTTCGTCACCGGCCAGACCCTGGTTGCCGACGGTGGCGTGACGATCGCGGGCTGAGACGACGACAGCCGCCAGGCGGTCGCCACGGAGGATGCAAGAGACGCGGCGGAAAGCGAAAGAAGGACAGGCGAGCCACCAGGAGCATCAGATACGCCGGAAGGAAGGCGCTTGCTACCAGCGTTCTTCCTGGTGTTCTTTGTGTCTTTGGTGTCTTGGTGTCCCGGTGATTCGACTGGCAGTGCGCGTTACCTCCGCGTCGTCCACGGCGGACACTACCCCTTCCTGCCGCCACCGCGGCCCAGGCCCTGCGCAGCGAGGAAATTCTCGACTTCGGCGCGCGAGGGCGCGCCGCTGCGGCCGCCGGGCCGTGTGCATTTGAGCGCGGCGGCAGCTCTGGCGAAGCAAATCGCCGCCTCCGCCTCCTGCCCCTCCGCAAGCGCCAGCGCATAGGCACCGTGGAACACGTCCCCCGCCGCCAGGGTATCCACCACGTTCACCGAAAAGGCCGCCATCTCGCGCAACGATTCGCCGGCGGCGAGCCAGGCGACGCCCCGCTCGCCCCGGGTTACCGCGGCGACGCGCGCGCCGGCGTCGATCGCGCGCCGCAGAGCGTCGGGATCGTCGTCCCCGGCGAACTGCGCAAGGCCGCGCTCGGAAAAGATGACATGCTGCGCCTGAGGCACCAGCGATTTCAGCACGTGCGCGTCGCCCACCTCGGCGTCGAGCACCGTCGCGATTCCGAGTGTTCGCGCAGCCGCCAGCGCGGCCAGCGCCCCCGCCGGCCAGCGAACGTCGGCCAGCAGGGCCTGCGCTTGGCGCAGCCGGACAAGCGGCAGCCAGTCGGCCGGCGACTGCAGCGCACTGCCGCGAAGCCCGATCACCAGGCGCTCGCCGCCCGCATCCACCAGCACCGCGGAATGCGAGGTGCTCAACCCGGGGAATCGCCGAAGCACGACATCAATTCGTTCGTCGCGCAGCTGCGCCTCGATCACGTCGGCGGTTGCATCGTCGCCGGCCGGGCCCCAGAAGCTCGCCGGCGCGCCCAGCCGGGCAATGGCCACCGCCGCGTTGGCGGCCATCCCGCCGCCGCTTTCCCGGTAGTCGCTGGCCGCGATCTTGGCGCTGCCCTGCGGCCAGGCATCGACCGTGAATACCCGATCGAGGGCGGCGTGACCGACGCAGACGACAACTGGCGGCGATGATGCAGGCATGATTTCGGTGAATGGGTGTGCGAACCGATCGGCACTCTCGCCCAGGCGGTGCCGATTCGCAACTGCCCCATATTCGATCGGCGCGGCCGCCGGAACCTGCCGGCCCGTCTGAGAACGCCGGCGTTTGCGTTTTCGGCGCGCGGGATATCGTGTAACGTCCGCCTGACGTTCTGCCGCGCAGCGACTGCTGCGTCGCAGCGTGAAGACCGGGTCACCGGCCGCACCGATCAAACAAAGGAGGAGAGTTCAATGGCGCGCCGAGTCCTCGCGCTCGCCACAATGCTTCTGGCCGTCGCCCTGCTGACGGCCTGCCCGTCGACCGACCAGAAACTGCGACTGGTCACCGGGCCGCAGGGCGGCTCCTGGTATCCGCTCGGTGGCGCGGTCAAGAACATTGTCGAGAACAATCTCGAGGGCGTGTCGCTCCAGGTGGTGCCCGGCGCGGGCATCGCCAATGTGAAGGCTGTCGAATCGGGGCAGGCGCAGCTGGGCTTCGCCAACTCGGTTTCGACCGTGGACGCCATCAACGGCGAACCGCCGTTCGATACGCGGGCGACCAACGTGTGTCACGTGGCCACTTTTTACCCGCAGTATTTCCAGATCGTCACCGTCGCGGGCTCCGGGATCTCATCGCCGGCCGACTTTCGCGGCCGGGCGCTGGCGGCGCAGACGCGGGGCAACACGGCCGAGGCGATCACCCGTCACCTTCTGCGGGTGTACGGCATGACGTACGACGACTTGTCGCGGGTGAACTACGGCTCTTACACCGATTCCGTCACCCTGCTGAAGGACGACAACGCGCAGATCTTCACCCTCGGCACCACGATTCCCGCCGGTGCGGTGATGGACCTCGCAAGCGCACGCAACATCGCGCTGGTCGCGGTACCGGACGACGCGCTGGCGAAGATGAAGGCAATCAACAACGGCTACCGCCGCGCGGTGATACCGGCCGGCACCTATCCGGGACAGACCGCCGACGTGCCTACGATCGGCTACACCACGCACATGATCGCCCGCTGCGACCTCGACCCCGGGATCGTGTACCGCATTCTCGACAGCCTGTTTGCCAATCTGCAGGAACTGACCTCGATCACCAAGGCGTTGCGCAGTGCGACGCCGCAGAGCATGGGCATGGATATCGGCGTGCCGCTGCACGCGGGCGCCGCGCAGTGGTACGGCGAGCGCGGCGTCGACACCGCCGCCGGCGGCGGCTGAGCGGCGAACGCCACCACGATGCTGCGCAACAAGACCGCGGTCGGCTGGCTCATCACCGGCGTCGCCCTGGCGATGTCGGGGTTTCACCTGTACATCGCGTGGTTCGGCCCGCCGGATGCACTCACGCTGCGCAGCGCGCATCTCGGCTTTGCGCTGGTGCTGGCCTTCCTGCTGCTGCCGGGGCGCCCCGGCGGAACGCCCGAACGCCCGCGGCTGCTCGAATGGCTGCTGCTGGTGGCGAGCGTCGCCGCCTGCGGCTACCTCATCGTCGAGCGCGAGTATGTGATCAACCGGATGATCTACGTCGATCCGCTGCGGCCGGCGGACTGGGTGTTCGGCGTCGCGACCATCGCGCTGGTGCTGGAGGCGACGCGGCGCGCGGTGGGCTGGACGCTGCCGCTCACCGCCGCGGCGTTTCTCGCCTATGCCGTGCTGCCCGGCGGCAGCGACCTGGGCCAGCTGGTCGAGCAGATGTACATCGGCACCGAGGGCATCTTCGGCATTCCGCTCTACGTCTCGGCAACCTACGTAATGCTGTTCATCCTGTTCGGCGCGCTGGTCGAGCGCACCGGCACCGGCCAGCTGTTCATGGACTTCGCGATGAGCCTGACCGGCCACACCGCCGGCGGACCCGCCAAGGTGTCGTGCCTGACCAGCGGCATGTTCGGCACCGTGTCGGGCAGCGCGGTGGCGAACGTGATGACCACCGGCACCTTCACCATCCCGCTGATGAAGCGCATCGGCTACCGCCCGGCCTTCGCCGGCGCGGTGGAAGCGGTGGCCTCGACCGGCGGCCAGATCATGCCGCCGATCATGGGCGCCGCCGCCTTCATCATGGCGGAGTTTCTCGGCATCAGCTACCTGAGCGTGGCCGCCTTCGCACTGCTGCCGGCGGTGCTGTATTACCTGGCAGTGTTCATGACGGTGCACTTCGAGGCCAAGCGCCTCGGCATGAAAGGCCTGCCGCGCGCCGAACTGCCGCGCCTGGGATTGGTGCTGAAGGAGCGCGGGCATCTGTTCCTGCCGCTCGTCATCATCATCGGCACGCTGCTCGCCGGTTACAGCGCGCCCTTCGCCGCGCTGTGCGGCATTGCCTCGACGCTGCCCACCGCGCTGCTGCGCAAGAGCACTCGGCAGTACGTGCAGCTCGGCAATGTGGTCGCCGCGCTCGAGCACGGCGCCCGCAACACCGTGTCGGTGGCGCTTTCCTGCGCCTGCGCCGGCATCGTCATCGGCGTAATCTTCCTCACCGGGCTCGGGCTGGAATTCACCGACCTGGTACTGGCGGCGGCATCGAACCACATGCTGATCGCGCTGGTGCTGACCATGCTGGCAGGCATCGTGCTCGGCATGGGCATGCCCACCGCGCCCGCCTACATCATGCAGACCGCGCTGCTGGTGCCGGCGCTGGTGAAGCTGGGCGTGCTCACCGAGGCAGCGCACATGTTCGTGTTCTATTTCGCCATTCTGTCGGCCATCACCCCGCCGGTGGCACTGGCGGTGTATGCCGCCAACGGCATCTCGCGCGCGGCTCTGTGGGAATCGAGCATCGCCGCGCTGCGGCTGGGCGCCACCGGCTACATCATTCCCTTCATGTTCGTGTTCGGCCCGTCGCTGCTGATGATCGGCAGCCCGCTGGCGATTTCGCTCACCGCGTTCACCGCGGTGGTCGGCGTGATCTGCCTCGCCGCCGGGCTGTCGGGTTACCTGCTTGGCACCGCGTCGGCGTGGCAGCGCCTCACGCTCGTCGCCGCGGCCTTCACCCTGATCAAGCCGGGGCTGATCACCGATCTGGCCGGCTTCGCCCTGATTGCCGTGGTGGTCGCCGCGCAGGTTGCCGCCCTGCGCAGGCCTGCGGCGAAACCCGCCCCCGGCGGCCGGTCCTGAGGGGGCGATTCAACCCGCCGGATGCGCCGGTTCCGCGCGGCTCAGTCGGTCTGCTTCGCCCGCGAGCCGGCGCACGCCATCGCTCAGACCAACCGGGTAGACGGGCTTCGCGCGATCCAGCGACCTGAGCGGCGCCGGCAACCGGGCAAGCGAAGCCTTGCAATGCTCGCGCGCCTCGCGGAGCGACGGCGCGGGCGCCAGGCGCCGGCCATTGCGCATCACCAGCCGCAGCAGCGGCTCGCCGTCGCAGCGCTCCGCTTCCAGACCGATGGTGTCACCGGCGAGGCGGCCGTCGCGATCGAATCGCCGAAACACCTGCTTGCGTCCGGGCCAGGTCTGCTTGCCTTCGGAGCGCTTGCGGCGCGGCGTGCCGGCGTACTCGGCCAGCTTGTACGCGCAGTCGAGCGCCGGCGCGTCCTCGGAAGTGACCAGGCTGGTGCCCACGCCGAAGCCGTCGATCGGCGCCCCGGACGAAAGCAGACGGTCGATCAGGCGCTCGTCCAGACCGCCGCTCACGAAGATGCGGATGTCCCGGCAGCCCCGCGCGTCGAGAATCTTCCGGACCTTGCGGGCATGGTCGCCGAGATCCCCGCTGTCCAGCCGCACCGCGCCGACGCGCACGCCTTCGTCGCGTAACCGGTTGGCGAGCGCGGCGGCTTTTTCCGCGCCGGCCTCGGTGTCGTAGGTGTCCACCAGCAGCGTCGTGCCCGCAGGGTACTGCCGCACGAAGTCTTCGAAGGCCTGCGATTCGGAGTCGTGCGCCTGGATATACGAATGCGCCATCGTGCCGTACAGCGGGATGTCGAAGCGCGCGCCGGCGAGCACGGTGGCGGTGCCGGCATAACCCGCCAGATTCGCCGCGCGTGCCGCCAGCAGCCCGGCCTCGGCGCCGTGCGCGCGGCGCAGCCCGAAGTCCACCAGCAGGCGGTCGCGGCCGACCAACACCGCACGCGCCGCCTTGGTTGCGACCAGCGTCTGGAACTGCAGCAGGTTGACGATGCGCGTTTCAACCAGCTGCGCCTGCGGCAACGGCGCCGTCACCCGGATCAGCGGCTCGTCTGGAAACACCAGCGTGCCCTCGGGCAGCGCATGCACATCGCCTTCGAAGCGAAATTGCGCCAGCCAGCGCAGGAATTCGTCGGGAAACCGGCCGCTGCGCGCGAGCCAGTCGATCTCGTCGGCCGTGAACCGCAATGTCACAAGATACTCCAGCACCTGCTCCAGCCCGGCCGCCACCAGGAAATTGCGGTCGTCGGGCAGCTTGCGCACGAAGAACTCGAACACCGCGGGCGCCTGCATCCCGCGCGCGCGATACGCCGCCAGCATGGTCAGCTGGTAAAGATCGGTAAGCAGCGCGCTGGCACCGGGGTCCGCCGGCCGCGGCACGGACGGCATCTCCATCGTCGTCAGGCCGCCAGCCGCCCGATCACCGCGGGCTGTGCGCCGGCGCGCAGCATCTCCGCTTCGGCGCGCTCTCCATCGCCGGCCTTCACGTCCACCGCGCGAATTGCATCGCGCAGCAGCACGACCTCGAAGCCGTTCTGCCGGGCATCCTTCACCGTGTTCAGCACGCAGTAGTCGGTCGCCAGCCCGCCGATGAACAGCCGGCGCACGCCGCGCTCGCGCAGGTTTCCGGCGAGGCCGGTGCCGCCGAAGCCCGAGTAGGCTTCTTCGTCCGCTGTCGTGGCCTTCGAGACGATCTGCGCCGATGGCGGCAGCTTGAGTTCCGCCGCGAACCGCGCACCTTCGCTCTGTGCAATGCAGTGCGGCGGCCAGGGCCCGCCGCGCTGCGCGAACGAGCAGTGGTTGCGCGGATGCCAGTCGCGGGTTGCCACGATCGGCAACCCCAGCCGGTCGAAGCGTTCGATATAGCGGTTGATCACCGGCACCACCTCATCGCCATGCGACACGCCGAGCGCTCCGCCCGGCAGGAAATCATTCTGCACGTCGACCACGATCAGCGCATCGCCTGTCGTCAATCTGTAGGTGTCATCCGTTCCCATGGACTCCTCCTTCTGCCGTTTCGCCCGGCCGCCTGCGACGCGATGGCCAAGCTGCGTACGACGTCGACATCAGGGGCCGCGACCGCCGCGCCCCATGTCCGGGTGGACCACCGGATCGGGCCCATCGTTCGCCGACTACACCAGGTTTCTCAGCTCGCGCACACCGACCGACAGCATCGCAAGATCCGGGGCCGCGGCGCCCTGCAGCTCGCCCAGCACCTGGCGGGCACGCTCGATCGGACTGCGGTTGTTCTCTTCCCAGGCCGACAGCAGCGCTTCCGGCGACTGCAGGTCCGGGCTCCGGTTCAGCACCTGGGCCGTCAGGGCGCGCAGCAATTCGGCCAGTTCGTCGCGCAATGCCGCGCGCGCCAGCGTCTGCCAGTGCGAGTCGCTCGGCAGCTGGCCGATCTGTCGCCGCAGCCAGGCGACGCTCAGACGCGCAGCCAGCCGGAAGTAGACTTCCGCCACACACGACACCTCGCGCCGGCCGGCCTGCGCCACCTCGGTGATATCGAGGGCCGCGTAGGCGGAATCAGCTGCGGCCACCCGGCGCGCCAGCGCCGACGGCACGCCGGCGGCGGCGAGTTCGTCCGCCGCCTTGCCCGCCGCTTCGAACTCGCCCTCGCCCAGGCGCGGCTCGAGCAGCCCCACCACGCTGTCCACCGGCTTGCCGAAGCGCGCGACCGTCTCCGCCAGGTCGCCGCCCGCAAGGCGGCGGCGCAGGAACCACAGTGTCGCCCGCACCGTGAGCTGACCCACCTGGATCAGCATCGACGTCTGCACCCGATCGGGAACCTTGTTGTCGAGCGCATCGATTTCGCCCCAGGTTTTCACCAGCGAGAAGGTCTCGCGCGCCAGCAGGTAGGCGCGCACCACATCCGAGGGCCGTGCGCCGGTCTCCTCCATCATCCGGTGCACGAAGGTGCTGCCCACCCGGTTGACCATGCTGTTGCACACATGGGTGCAGATGATCTCGCGGCGCAGGGGATGAGCGTCGATGGCGTCGCCGAAGCGCTTGGCGAGCTGCGCAGGAAAGTACCGACGCAGCGCAGTGCGGATGAACGGGTCGTCCGGCGCGCTGGAGGCCAGCAGCTCGTCGCACAGCCAGATCTTGCTGTAGGCCAGCAGCACCGCGCGCTCCGGCGCGGTCAGGCCGACATGCGCCGCCTTGCGCTCGGCGATCTGCTCGTCCGGGGGCAGGAACTCGATCTCGCGCTTGAGGCGGCCGTTGCGTTCGAGAAAGCGCATGAAGCGCGCCTGCGACTCGAGCAGCGCCGCGCCGCGCGCGCCGCTGACCGCCAGCGATTGCGCCTGGTAGTAATTGTCGCGAAGCACCAGCGCCGCCACCTCGTCGGTCATCTTCTCCAGCAGGTTGTTGCGCTGCTTTTCGGTGAGCTCGCCGTCGGCGACCACGGCATTGAGCAGAATCTTGATGTTCACCTCGTGGTCCGAGCAGTCGACCCCGGCGGAATTGTCGATGGCATCGGTGTTGATCAGTCCGCCCTTCATCGCGTACTCGATGCGCCCGCGCTGGGTCAACCCCAGGTTGCCGCCCTCGACCACCACCTTGCAGCGCAGTTCCGCCGCGTCCACGCGCACCGCGTCGTTGCTGCGGTCGCCGACGTCGGCATGAGACTCCTCCGCCGCCTTCACGTATGTGCCGATGCCGCCGTTGTACAGCAGATCTACCGGCGCCCGCAGGATGGCGCGGATCAGCTCCGCCGGCGTGAGCTTGGCCGCATCCACTGCCAGCGCCCGACGCGCCTCTGGCGACAGCGAGATCGACTTCGCGCTGCGCGGGTACACGCCGCCGCCCTTGGACAGGCAGCCGGTGTCGTAGTCCGCCCACGATGAGCGGGGGAGTCCGAACAGCCGCTCGCGCTCTCGAAACGACTTCTCCGCATCGGGATCCGGATCGATGAAGATATGCCTGTGGTCGAAGGCGGCGATCAGCCGGATATGACGCGACAGCAGCATGCCGTTTCCGAAGACGTCGCCCGACATGTCGCCGACGCCGGCCACGGTGAAATCGGTGGTCTGGATGTCGACGTCGAGGGTGCGGAAGTGTTTCTTCGCAGATTCCCAGGCGCCGCGGGCGGTGATCGCCATTTTCTTGTGGTCGTAGCCGGTGGAGCCGCCCGACGCGAAGGCGTCGCCCATCCAGAATCGGTACTCGCCGGCCACGCCGTTGGCGATGTCGGAGAACGCCGCGGTGCCCTTGTCCGCGGCCACCACCAGGTAAGTATCGTCCTGGTCGTGGCGCACCACCCGCGGCGGCGGTACCACTTCCGCGCCGGCGCGGTTGCCGGTCAGGTCCAGCAGCCCGCGCAGAAAAGTGGTGTAGCAGTACACCACTTCCTTCTGCAGCGCCTCGCGGTCGCCGCCGGCGGGCGGCAGCTTGACGACGAACCCGCCCTTGGCGCCCACCGGCACGATCACCGCGTTCTTCACCATCTGCGCCTTCATCAGGCCGAGCACCTCGGTGCGGAAATCCTCCATGCGGTCGGACCAGCGCAGGCCGCCGCGCGCCACCCGCCCGCCGCGCAGATGCACGCCTTCGATTCTCGGCGAGTACACGTAGATCTCGAACATCGGCCGCGGTTCGGGCAGTTCCGGCACCCGCGCTGGATCGAATTTGAGCGACAGGTAGGGCTTCGGCCCGCCGTCGGCATCGACCTGGAAATAATTGGTGCGGGTGACTGCCAGGATCAGCGCCAGCATCCGGCGCAGAATGCGGTCCTCGTCGAGGCTCGCCACCGTGTCGAACGCCGCCTCGATCTGCGCCACCGCGTCCTTGCCGCGCTCCGCCGGCGGTGTATCGCGCCCCGGATCGAACCGCTCGTGAAACAGCTCGACCAGCCGGCGCGCGATGCGCGGGTGCGCCGACAGCGTCGCCTCTATGTACGGCTGGCTGAAGGTGAAGCCGGCCTGCCGCGCGTACTTTGCGAACGCGCGCAATAGCGCGACCTCGCGCGAATCGAGCCCGGCGCGCAGCACCAGCCGGTTGAAATCGTCGCTCTCCAGCGTGCCGCGCCAGATGCGGGTGAATGCCTGGTGGAACGATTCGCGCACCTGGTCGAGATCGATCTCGTCGCCGCTGCCGGTACGCAGGCCCATGTCATGGATCCACACCGGGTCGGCGCCCTGCGGCTCGATCTCGTACGGGCGCTCGTCCATCACCCTGACGCCCATGTGCTCGAGCATCGGCAGGCTGTGGGACAGCGCCACCGCCGCGCCGCGCCGCACCAGCTTGAAGCGCAGCTCATCCTCGGCCGCTTCCAGCGGCCGGTACAGGTTGAGGCACAGGCCTTCGTTGTCGTCGAGCTGCTCCATCAGGTCGATGTCATAGACGGCGTCGCGGGCGCCGACGTCCTCCCGGTAGGCCGCGGGGAAGCCCCCGCCGTAGGCACGCAGCAAGTCGCGTCCGCGCTCCTCGCCATGGCGCTCGATCAGGGCATCGGCGAGATCGTCCTCCCAGCGGCGCACCGCCTGCGCGACGCGCGCCTCGAGTTCACGCTCGTCGCAGACAGGCTGCGCCCCCGGCCGCAGGTGCACCACGATCAGCACCCGCGCCAGCACCGATTCCGTCAGGCTCACACTGAACTGCGACGACTGGCCGTCGAGCGCCTCCATCAGCAGCTTCTGCAGGCGCTGCCGTATTTCGGTGGTGTAGTTGTCCCGCGGCACGAACACCAGGCAGGAAAAGAATCGCCCGAACGGGTCGCGCCTGACGAACAGCCGGGTGCGCTGCCGTTCCTCGAGATGCAGGATGGCGCTGGAGATGCGCGACAGATCGTCGGCATCGATCTGGAACAGCTCGTCGCGCGGATAGCTCTCCAGCGTCGCCAGCAGTGCCTTCTGCAGGTGGCTGCCCGGGGCCAGGCCAGCGCGCTCGATCACCGCGTCGACCTTGCGCCGAAGCAGCGGAATCGCCCCCGGCGCCGCACTATAGGCCGCGGAGGTGTAGAGCCCGAGGAAGCGACGCTCTCCGGACACGTTGCCGTCGGCATCGAAACGCTTTACGCCGACGTAGTCCATGTAGCCGGGCCGGTGGACGGTCGAGCGCGAGTTGGACTTGGTCACCACCAGCAGCTCGGCCGAGCGCGCACGGGCGCGCACCTCCGGCGGCAGGGTGGCGAAACTGGCCGAGGCCGTGCCGGCGCCCCGGTCGCGCAGGATACCCAGCCCCGAGCCGGCGACGATGCGCAGCACATCCTCGCCGTCTTCGCGCGCCAGCACATAGTCGCGGGCACCGAGAAAGGTGAAGTGGTTCTCGGTCAACCACTCGAGAAAGGCCAGTCCCTCCGACACCTCCTCCATCGGCAGTGCCGGGGGCTGCGCCCTGATCTCCCGCGCGGTTTCCTGCATGCGCCCGCGCATCGGCTGCCAGTCTTCCACCGCGGCGCGCACATCGCCAAGCACGCGAAGCAGGCCTTGCTCGAGCCGTTCGAGCGCGGCCGGATCGGTCTCGCGGCTTACTTCGATGTGCATGCACGATTCCAGCGCGCCACCGCCCGCCGGACGGACCTCGGCAAGATTGCCGTCGGCATCGCGGCTCACGCCGATCACCGGATGGATAATCAGGTGCAGGATGAAGCCCTGCGCATTGACTTCCATGCGGACCGAGTCGACCAGAAACGGCATATCGCGATTGACGATCTCGATGACGGTGTGCGGGCAATGCCAGCCATGTTCGTCACCGCGCGGGTTGATCACCCGCAGCTTCACCGTA
>ERZ869936.225-NODE-225-length-62654-cov-34.670394_pt1 | contig 62654 bp, 51 predicted proteins | sample MGYA00520876_ERZ869936 | MGnify/ENA primary metagenome ERZ869936 (study PRJEB32218, sample SAMN09650985) | biofilter metagenome | isolation source: enrty point of leading RO module | place: Saudi Arabia: Thuwal, RO plant located on Red Sea | collected 2016-02-17 ... | reverse complement strand
TTGCAACCCCTGCCGCGTCAAGCAAATCGAACCCACCGTAGCGGTTATACCGGCCGAAAAGTCGCAAGGCGTTGTGGTGTTTTGGCAACATCCGCCAGCCGACCGTCGGTCCCGTGCGACTTTTCCACAACGACCCGCGAAATTTGTGGCCACGCCGCGGTTCCGCGGGCTACGCTTCTCCAGGCAGTGTTAAATAGGCGCAATCTGAAAGTAAAGCCTTCAGAGAGAGGTCTCGACATGGCTAGGCGACGTCGAATATGGCTGGTCAATCGCCCCGTGCAGCTGGGCATTGTCCGCCGCATGGTGTTTCAATGGTTCGTCTTCTTCGTGACGGCGATCCTTACGCTGCCGATCTTTCGCATGGTGCTAACCGGCGACATCGATACGCCGCTGTCCGAGCGCCTCGCGGTGATGGCGGTCGACGCGACTGTCCTGGCCGCCGTGTTCCTGACCCTGATGCCGTACTTCGCCTACGACACGCTCCGCGCCAGCAATCGCTTCGCGGGTCCGATCTACCGCCTGCAGAAGTCGATTCGCGCCACGGGCTTCGACGCGCCATTTCAGCCGATCCGCTTCCGCGAGGGCGATCACTGGCTCGACCTGGCCGACGACTACAACGAGATGGTCGAGCGCCTGCAGCCAAAGCCCGACGTGATCGAGAGCGGCGACGCCTTCGAACGCGATGCCGCCGGTGCGGTGTAACGTCCTCGGCAACGTCGCTCGCTACTCGGTTGCCACAGCTTTCCCACCACTGGGCGATGCCGCGCGCACGCCGCTTCGACCCGCTTGAATTGGGGCGTTTTGACACGATTTGAAGCGCGCCACGGCGCGCCCCACGCGGCGATTCCAACCGCCGCGGTTTACGTGTAGCATAGGGACTATGAGACGCCCTCCTTTGCCCTCCCCCATGGCCCTCCTACTGGCCACGCTCGTCTCTGCGACCGCCCTCTCGGCTTCCGCCGCTGCAGACGAGATCGACTTCGGACGCGACATTCAGCCGATCCTGGCCGAGAAGTGCGCGCTATGCCACGGTCCGGACGAGGCCGGCCGCGAAGCCGACCTGCGGATCGACGTCCGCGACAGCGCCGTGGCGGCGGCGGCGATCGTCCCCGGTGACCCCGATTCGAGCGAACTGATGGTCCGCATCCTGTCGGAAGATCCCGACGAGGTGATGCCCCCGCCCGACCAACAGAAGCCGATCACGGCGGCCGAGCGTGAGCTGCTGCGGCGCTGGATTGAGGAAGGCGCCCCCTACGAGCAGCACTGGGCCTTCGTGGCCCCGCGACGCGCCGAGATGCCTGAGGACGCGCATCCGGTCGACGCCTTCGTGCGGGCACGCCTGGACGAGGAAAACCTGAAGCCGGCCGCCCAGGCCGATCGGGCCACGCTGTTGCGCCGGCTGTCGCTCGACCTGACCGGGTTGCCGCCGACGCTCGAGGAACTTGACGCCTTTCTGGCGGACGAGTCGCCGGACGCCTATGAAAAGCAGGTCGAGCGCTTGCTCGCTTCGCCCCACTATGGCGAGCGCTGGGCCCGTTGGTGGATGGACGCGGCCCGTTACGCCGACAGCGACGGCTACGAAAAGGACCTGCCCCGGCAGCAGTGGGCGTGGCGCGACTGGGTCGTGGGCGCTCTGAATCGTGACCTGCCCTACGATCAATTCATCATCCAACAGATTGCCGGCGACCAGTTGCCCGACGCGGGACAGGACGAACGCATCGCCACCGGCTTCTTGCGGAATTCGATGGTCAACGAAGAGGGAGCCATCATTCCCGAAGAGTTTCGCATCGAGGGGATCATCGATCGCATCGACTGCATCGGCAAGGCCGTGCTCGGCATGTCCCTGGCCTGCGGACAATGTCACGACCACAAGTACGACCCCCTCAGCCAGCGTGAGTACTATCAGCTGTTCGCTTACTTGAACAACGACTACGAGTCGATCGAGCGCGTCTATTCGCCGGCACATCGGCAGCGGATGACGAAGATCGACGAGCAGATCGTCAAGCACGTGAAGGAGATCAAGAAGGCCGTGCCCGACTGGGAGGCCAAGCTGCAAACCTGGGCCACGGCCGAGCGGGAAAAACAAACCGCCGACACCTGGACGCCGCTGCATCCCTCGAGTGCCGAAGTACCCGACGGCATTTGTCATCCCGAAATCCTCGACGACGGCACGGTGCTCAACCTCGGCTTCCGACCGACCAGCACCCGGCTGACCGTCATCGTCGATACGCAGGAAACCGAGGTCACCGCCTTGCGGCTCGACGCCCTGACGCATGGCGACCTGATCTTTGGCGGACCGGGCCGCAACTTCCGCGGCACCTTTGCGATCAGCGAAATCAAGGTCGACGCCGCACCGCTCTCCGACGCCGAGAACTTTAGCTACGTCAAAGTGGCGGAGGCGACCGCCAACGCCAACAAATCGGTCGGCTTGATCGATCCCTTCTTCCGCCGCAACAAGGACGATCGCCGCCTGACGGGCGGGGCCAACTTCCTGGTCGACGACGACCTGAACACCGCCTGGTGCCCCGATCGCGGACCGCGCTGGCGGAATGAAGACTGTCACGCCGTGCTCCGCTTCGAAAAGCCGCTCCGCAACGAAGGCGGCACACGCTTTCGCATCGCGATGGGCTTTCGCCACGGCGGTGGTGACGCCCACGGGCGCCGCAACAACTTCATCGGCCGCTTTCGCGTCAGCGTGACCGACCGGCCGGAGCCGCGAGCCGCGCAACTGCCGTCGGAGGTGGGTCGCGCCCTGGCCAAGCCGACGGAAGAGCTCACCGCCGAAGATCGACAGAACCTGATCATCGCCTGGGCCCGTAGCGAAGAAGACACGAAGATGCTCGCCGGCAAGATCGACGAACAGTGGTCCGCCTGGCCCGAGGGCGATTCGGTGCTCAACCTGGCGACGCGCGAGGCCAAATTCCAGCGCCGCACCTATCTACTCGATCGCGGCAACTGGCAGAGCCCCACCACCCAGGTCGAGCCCGGTACGCCGGCTGCGTTTCACGCCTTGCCCGACGACGCCCCGGCCACGCGACTCACGCTGGCCCGTTGGCTCGTCGATCGACAGTCGCCCACCACGGCGCGGGTGATCGTCAATCGCGTTTGGCAAACCTATTTCGGACTCGGGCTGGTCACCACGCCCGAAGACTTTGGCACCCGGGCCGAGCGACCGACCCATCCGCAGCTATTGGACACGTTGGCCGTGGAGTTGATGGAGCCGACCGTGCCGACCGCGGCCGCCGAGCCGCCCCAGCCCTGGAGTCTCAAACACCTGCATCGGCTGATCGTGACCAGCGCGACGTATCGCCAATCGTCGCAGGTGTCGGCCGAGTTGCTCGAACGCGACCCCAACAACAAACTGCTCGCCCGCGGTCCGCGGTTCCGCCCTCACGCCGAGACGGTCCGCGACATCGCCCTGACGGCCTCCGGCCTGCTGAATCGCGAGATGGGCGGCCCCAGCGTGTTTCCGCCGGTTCCGGAAGGGCTGTTTGCGCTGAGTTTCGTGCATGTCGATTTCTGGAACACGGCCACCGGGCCCGATCGCTATCGCCGGTCGATCTACGTCTTCCGCCGGCGTTCGATTCCGGATCCGGTGCTCGCCAACTTCGACGCCCCCACGGGCGATCAATCGTGCGTGCGACGGGTCCGCTCGAACACGCCGCTGGCGGCGCTGACGAGCTTGAACGCCACGATCTTCAGCGAGGCGGCCCAGGCGCTCGCCCTGCGGGTTTTGCGCGAGGGAGGCTCGACCGATGCCGAGCGGATTCGCTACGCATTTCGGCTCTGCACGTCGCGGCCGCCACGCGAGACGGAAGTCGCCACGCTCAAACGCCTCCTCGACCGCAGCCGGAAGCGGCTGTTGGCCGGCGAGCTCGACGCGGCCCAGATCGCCTTCAACGAATTCACCAAGCCGGGCGACCTGCCCCCGACCGCCACCCCCAACGACGCGGCGGCCTGGACGATCGTGGCCCGCGTGCTGTTGAACCTGGACGCCACGCTGACCAAGAGATAACGCCTTGGCGTCTCCCTCGGTGAGCGCCTCGGCTGCCAACCTGCCGCACGGCGGCGAGCGAGTGCCGGAACACGAACGCCACGGAACCCACGAACGCCACGGAACCCACGAACGAACGACGAGCAGGAAGAAGCAAGTCATGACCAATCCCCTCCGCGACGAAATGGCTCGACAGACCTCGCGACGCTGGTTCCTGCGCCAGTGTGGGGTCGGCATGGGCAGTCTGGCCCTGGCCTCGCTGTTGAATTCCGAGGTGCAGGCGGTCGAGGAGAATCCCCTGGCGCCACGCCAGCCGCCGCTCGCCCCCAAGGCGAAGCGCGTGATCTACATGTTCCACGCCGGCGCGCCGAGCCAGCTCGACTTGTTCGACTTCAAGCCCGAGTTGGCCAAGTGGAGCGGTAAAAAGCCACCCGCCGAATTGCTCGAGGGTTACCGGGCCGCCTTCATCAAACCCGACTCCGCCTTGTTGGGTCCGAAATTCAAGTTTGCCAGGCACGGACAGCTGGGCGTCGAGCTCTCCGAGCTGGTGCCGCACCTGGCCGGTGTCGCCGATGACGTGTGTTTTGTCCGCTCGATGAAGACCGACGCGGTCAATCATGCCCCGGCCCAGATTCTCATGAACACCGGGTCGCAAATCCTCGGTCGACCCAGCTTCGGCGCCTGGACCCTCTACGGACTCGGCAGCGAATCGAACAACCTGCCCGGCTACGTCGTGCTCAGCTCAGGCGGCGGCACCAGTGGCGGGGCTTCCAACTGGGGCTGCGGCTTCCTGCCCACCAGGTATGCCGGCGTGCCCTTCCGCAGCTCGGGCGATCCGATTCTCTACCTTTCCAATCCTCGCGGGATCGACGAAGTGGCCCAGCGCGAATCGCTCGACGCCCTCCGCGAGCTGAACGAGCAGGAGCTGGCCCAGTTCGGCGACCCCGAAATCCAGGCCCGCATCAACGCCTACGAACTGGCCTATCGCATGCAGACGAGCGGGCCGGAGTTGATGGATCTCTCGCAGGAAACGTCGACGACGCTCGAAATGTACGGCCTCGACGCCAAGAACCCGAAGCCGAGCTACGCCAAGAATTGCTTGTTGGCGCGACGGCTCATCGAGCGAGGCGTCCGCTTCGTACAACTCTTCCACGAAGCCTGGGACCATCACGGCAATTTGACCGCGGGGCTGAAGGGTCGCTGTCGCGATACCGATCAGGCCAGCGCGGCCCTGGTACGCGACCTGAAACAGCGCGGGCTGCTCGAAGATACGATCGTCATCTGGGGCGGTGAATTCGGCCGCACTCCGATGGTTCAGGGCGGCAGCGGCGACGGTCGCGACCACCACAACCGCAGCTTCACGATGTGGATGGCCGGCGGCGGACTCAAGTCCGGACACGTCCACGGCGAGACCGACGAATTTGGCTTCAACATCGCCCGCGATCCGGTACACGTCCACGATTTGCACGCGACACTGCTCCACTTGCTCGGTTTCGATCACACGCAGCTCACCTTCCGGTCGCAAGGTCGCGATTTCCGACTGACGGACATTCACGGCCATCTGGTCAAAGGCATTCTGGCCTAGAGCGTGTCTCGGATAGATGTAGCGTCGTTGGCGCCGGCGAGGCAAGTATGGCCACCAGACCGAAGCAGGCGAATTGGTAGATTCGTCGATGCACCCTCGACGTCGCCAAGCACAGCCGCAGCCAGCCAAGACGCTGGAGATAAACGAGACGCGCTCGAGATGCCGAACCGCTTGCGGACGAATTGCTCTCGAGACACGGCCCGCTTTCTCTTCGCGATCCCAAAAAAACGCGAGTACCCCCCGGCATGCTCCCTATTGCGCCATCGCTGCCTTTCGCGCCGCAGCTTCACCGTCTCGGTAGAATCTTGAGCCTGCTGCTGCTGCTCACGCTCGCCACGTCGGCCCAAGGAGATGAGCCCGCGCACCGTGACGAGCCCCAGCCGGCAGCGAGAACCGCCGCGGACAAGCCGGCCGAAGGTCCGCTCGAACCGTTCCTGGGTCATGCCCGTTGCGAAACCCAACAGCTCTTCGAGAGCCAGCGGTTTCCCAACGTGGTCGTGACCACCGACGGCACCGTGGTGGCGGTGTGGGGGCAGAAGAACGTGCGGGTTCGTCGCAGCGGCGACGGCGGTGCGACCTTCGAACCCGAGATCGTGGTCGCCGCCAGCGGCATTCACAGCGGCGGGGCCACCGTCGATGAGCAGCGAGGCGATCTGCTGGTCTTCGTCGAGGACCGGCACCCCCCTGCCCCGCTCACGCTGTACCGCAGTCGCGATCAGGGCCGCAGCTGGGCGGCCGAAAAGGTTACGATCGCGCCCGATCGCCACGGCAACGTGCCTTCGATGCACATGAACGAGCATGGCATCACGCTCCGCCGCGGTCCACAGGCAGGCCGTTTGTTGCGAGCTGCCCGCTACTACGCCGCCGGCAACCGGCGCGGCCAATGGTCGCAGCACTACACAACCGCCATCTACAGCGACGACGGCGGGGCCACCTGGAAAACGAGCGATCCATTTCCCGAGATGGGCACGGGCGAGGCGACGCTGGCCGAGCGTGCCGACGGTTCCGTGTACTACAACTCGCGGCTGCACTGGCCCCAGGCCCGACGGCCCACATCGCGCCGTCACGCGGTCAGTCGCGACAGCGGAGCGACTTGGGACGACTGGGCGATCGTCGACGTGCTGCCCGACGGACCGCAAACAACCGCCTACGGTTGCATGGGCGGGCTGGTCCGACTACCTGTGGAGGACCGTGATATTCTGCTCTTCAGCAACGTCGATACGAGGGGCGCACGCCGCGAGCGGACGACGGTGTGGGTCAGTTGCGACGGTGGGGCGACCTGGCCCCTGAAGCGACTCGTCGACGAAGGACCGGGCGGCTACTCGTCGCTGGCCGCCGGACGCCCCGAGACGGCGAGCGAAGGCTCGATCTACTTGCTCTACGAGGCGGGGGGCGGCCGCGCGCGACTGGCTCGCTCGAACCTTAGCTGGCTGCTCGCCGGCGAAGCCACTGGAGACGGCCAGTTGCCCGCGTGGTTGGCCCGGTCGAGCGAGTGACCCTCCTGACGCTCGGAGGCGACGAGCGCCCCAAGCGCGTAAAAAAGCCCCGCCTGACGACCCGGCGGGGCTAACCGTTGTTGTTCGGTTTTGTCGATTGTCGTAAAGGGCAATTCCCTTAGCAGGCGGCGTAGCTGTTAGGCGGCAGCCCGTCGACGTCGCCAGCTGTAAAGACCCAGGCCGACCATGCCAAGTCCGGTCAGCAGGAAGGTCGACGGCTCGGGGATGGGGGCAGTACCTCCGGTTGTCGTCGTCGACAACACCACCAAATCGAAGGGAACTAGGGGGGCACCCAACGCGACACTAACGGTGTTCACCGTCAACAGCGCCTGCAATCCTGCCAGGTCCAGGCCTGTCGGAAACACGTTGCCGATCGATCCCGAGCCGGGAGCGAGGGCCGCTTCCGCCAACTCGGACGTCAGTACCGTGGACACACCCACCAGAAGCGGAGTAAAGTTGCCGGGAATGAACGAGTTCGTTGCATTTTGCAGCGTATAGCCGATGAAGGGGCCCGACTCGGTACCATCGAGGGTTACATTCCCGGTGGCTGGGTCGTAAACCAAATCGGGAATGGCAGGATCTCCGGCGGATGCCGGAATGATTCCGGCCGCGGCCGGCTGCGCGAGGCAAGAAATCACGACGATTGCCACCAGCGTGGCGAGGGTCTGCTTCATGGGGAATCTCCTGGTTGCAGAAAAACGGTTTGTTCTTGTCACTAGACTCTCCTTCTTCGGAATGGGGATTCGAGATCAGGCCACTTCGGCGGCTCGGTTCATTGCCCTCGAACTTCACTGGCCCCAAAGAAAAAGCCGCCACGAAGCTCTCTCGGTCCGTACGGACGAGAGCTCCCTGGCGGCTCTTTGGTTTAGGTCGAGTTGGGTCGAAGACACTGGCCGGCTCCTGAAATAACGATGCTGAACTTGGACCGAAAACTGGGGCGGAACACACCACTTGTGTCCGCTCGCGTCCCATTAACTGCCCAAATTATCCGTGCGGACGGCTGCTGTCAAGCAATTTGAGCTTTTTTTTCGGAAATTTCCGACTGCTCGCCAGCGACGCCCTGTGGCCAACGCAAGTCGGTTCCGCCGGAACCTTTCTCGCCTCTTCGAAGAACCGCCCGGAAGCCGTTTAATTGCAGAGGCTTAGGACGACGGGACGCTAGGCTTTGTTTCAGAACGCGTTTCCGAACGTCCGTCGCCAGGGGCGAAGCTCCGCTCGGCTGAGCTCGCGACCGAAGCCTGCTGAGCCGCAGAATCATTCGTGCTCTCGGCTCGCCGGGAGGCTCGCCCTCCCTTCTGAAACGCCCTCCCTCTTGAAACAGAGCCTACTTGATCTCGATCCGATAGGGCAGAATCGTGGCCGCTCGTTGCTCGAAGAGCTGGCGCAGCCAGGCGGATGCCGCCAGCGGTTCGGTCACCTCGGGCAACACCTCCCGCAACTGCGTCGAGAGTTTCGCGGAGGTCTCGATCGACTCGCCTTCGAACAGCGTCTCGAAGAAGCTCTGCGGTTTGGGCAGCACCCACAGATCGACCTGTGTGTCTTTGTCGATTCCCGCCAGCTCCTTGGCGCCGACGATGGCGTCGCGGAGCGTTCCCAGTTCGTCGACCAGTCCGTTCTCTTTGGCCTGACGACCCGTAAAGACACGGCCCTCGGCCAACGACTTGAGCTGTTCGAGTTCCATGTTTCGTCCTTCGGCAGCCTTGCTCGTGAACTGTTCGTAGATGTCGAGCATCATCTGCTTCATCGCCGCGCGTTCCGTTTCGGAGAACACCTGCGTCGAGCTGAAGGCGCCGCTGTTCTTGCCACGCGCGATCACATCGACCGAGAGCCCGACCTTGTCGTAGAGTCCACTCAAGGCGAGCTTTCCACCGACGACGCCGATCGATCCGGTCAATGTTCCCGGGGCGGCGTAAATCTTGTCCGCCGCCATCGAGATGTAGTAGCCACCGCTGGCCGCCGTATCGCCCATGCTGGCCACCACCGGCTTGTCGATCCGAGCGACCTCGCGCCAAATCAAGTCGCTCGCCAGGGCCGAACCGCCGGGCGAATCGACACGAAGCACAATCGCCTTGACGCGCTTATGCTTGGCCGCCATGCGCAGGGCTTTGACAATCGTGTCGCCCCCCAGCGTCGCATTGCCAAACAGCCCCTGTTCACTCGCGCCGTCCATGATCGGACCAACGGCATAGATAATGGCGATGCGGTCGCCGCGGCTTCGCGAACGGGTCGGCTCGACTCCCATCATCAGCTGCATCAACTGCACCATGCCGCCGAAGCCGGAAAAGTCGGTTTGAACGTCTTTTTTGCCGTAGTTTCGCACCACCGCGAGCTTCTCGGCGTCGTTCTCCGTGCGGAGCCGTTCGCGCAGTTCATCCTCGTACATCACGTGATCGATCAGGCCCACCTCCTTCGCCTTGGCGGCCGAGAACATGCCTTCGTCGATCAATTCGCGCACGCGATCCGCCTCGAGATCACGTGCCTCGGCGATCCGCTCGATCATCTGGTCGTAGTAGTCGCCAATCAGACTTTCGAACTGCGCTCGCAACTCGTCACTCATCTCGCTGCGGACGAACGGCTCAGCAGCGCCCTTGAAGCGACCCACCTGGATGAAGTCGGCACGCACGCCAACCTTGTCCATGAGTCCCCTGTAGAACATGACCTCGGCCCGCACGCCGGCGAGGATCAGCGAGCCGGAGGGCGGCATCACGATCTCGTCGCAGGCAGAGGCGATCAGATAATCGGCCCCCTGAGCGCCCGTAATGTCGGCATAGACCTTCATTCCCTTGGCCTGGGCACGACGCACGGCCGCGCAAAGCTCCTCGACCTTGGCCCGTCCGATCAGGGGCGAGCGGATGCGGAGTACGAGCCCCTGGATATCGTCGTCTTCGGCCGCCTGGCCAATGCGCTTGATCGTCTCGCGGAGATTCTGTTCCATCTCGCCGAAGAGCCCGACCTGCTGGGTCGTCTCCGGAAAGGCGCCGGCAAGCGAAATCGAAGCCAGTTTGACGCGCTTGTTTGCGGCCGGCTTGGCATCCGCGGCGTCCTTCGCGGATTCCTCCTCCGCCCGCAGCAAGCCGCCGAGCGACACGAACAAGAGAAGGAACAACAGTAGCGAAAGCGGCAGGCGGAAAAACGGATTGGCGAGCATCGATCGTTCCTTTGCAATAGGGACGGGGCAAGTCGACTCGAGCCCCGGACGAGCCAAGCGTGACGGGAAGTTCACAGCGGGGAAACCTAGGTAATTCGTAGGATCGACCGGTATTCTTGGCCTCGACGGGCGATTTCGTCAAGCAACTGGGCAACGCTGGCCACCGCACGCCCCGACGCCGGTGGTGTGCCCGTCACCGTTGGCGACCTTTCGCGGAGGCCCCTTGGGCCAGCTCAATCGTCTGCCAGCCGCACCTTGATCTCCTGTTTTCAGTGTAGCTGTTGCGAGCCGGAAATGGAGCGTCGCCAACGCGGCCGCGGCAGATCGCAGGGGGCCGCGAAGGCGGATTTGGCGGCCATCCCACGCAGCCAGGATCGGTTGACAATGCACAACCGTATATTGTATGTTTGCACAGGTACCCGTGGTTGTTACCGGTTCGGCGCTGGTTGTCGGCCGTCGGCGCTGTTGGTTGGCCGTCGACCTCCTCGGCGGCAGGTGGGCCCAGATACGCCAACGCAGATCAACCGCCGTCGCTCGAACGGAATGACTGAGGTAGACCCGATCAAGGAACCTGACGCATGACTTTGCTCGACAAGGCGACCAAGCGACAAAAGGCCGTCTACCTATTCATCCGCGACAAGATCCGCGGTCGTGGCTACGGGCCGACGGTGCGGGAAATCGGCGACGAATTCGACATCAGCTCGCCCAACGGCGTCATGTGCCACCTCAAGGCCCTGGAAAAGAAGGGCCTCATCGTGCGCGAGAAGAACATGTCGCGGGCTATCCAGCTCGCGCAGGAGCCGGCCGAAGATCGGGGCATTCCGCTGTACGGGGACGTCGCGGCCGGCGTGCTCCACGAGGCGATCGAGCAGGACGAGCGCGTCGACTTCGACTCCATGTTCAATCGCAAGAACATGTTTGCCCTGCATGTCCGCGGCGACTCGATGATCGAAGACGCCATCACCGACGGCGACTACGTCGTTTGTAAGCGAACCCGTTCGGCCCAGAAGGGACAGATCGTCGTCGCTCAAACCGAAGACGGCGAGGCGACGCTCAAGCGTTACTATCCCGAATCGCGACGGGTGCGACTGGAACCCTCGAATCGCCGCATGAAGCCGATCTACGTCAAGAACGTCAAGATTCTCGGCGTCGTCATCGGCGTGGTCCGCCAGGTCGCCTAGGCGGCCACCGGTCGCCTGCAATCAGGCCGACTCACGCAGTGAACTGGCCTGATTCAGCTTATTGTACAGCGTCTTCAGGCTGATTCCCAGTTCCTCGGCCGCCGCTGGTTTGTTCCCCTCGTGGCGCTTCAGCGACTGCTCGATGGCCTGCATTTCCATTTCGCGCAGGCTCATCGGCCCCAGCGTGGCAACCGAGCCGGCGCTGCTGCCGCGGGCGGCAAAGTTGCCGGGCAAGTCACGCGGCGTCAGCGGCAGGGCATCGGCCAAGATCGAGGCGTGTTCGATCACGTTGGCCAACTCCCGCACGTTGCCCGGCCAGGTATGCTTGGCGAGCGTCTGCAAAAACTCCGCCGACACGAGCCCCCCCGGCGCATCGCGGCCCTTGGTAAATCGCTTCACGAGATGTTCGGCGAGCTCGGGCAGGTCGCCAAGCCGCGCGCGCAGCGGCGGCAAGTTGATCTCGAACGTATTGATGCGGAACATCAAGTCTTCGCGGAATTCACCTTCGGCAACCATCTCCGCCAGGTTGCGGTGCGTCGCGCAGATGACGCGGACGTCGACCACGATCGACTCGTTCTCGCCCACGCGACGAATCTCGCCGCTTTCCAGGAATCGCAGCAGCTTGGCCTGTAGCGACTTGGGCAATTCGCCAATCTCGTCGAGAAACAACGTGCCGCCGTTGGCCACCTCGAACAGACCGACCCGGGAGTCGTCGGCCCCGGTAAACGCTCCGCGGCGATGGCCGAACAGTTCGCTTTCGATCAGCGTTTCCGGCAGCGCACCGCAATTGACCGCCACGAACGGCATCTCCGCCCGCAAGCTCTGCGCGTGCACCGCCCGGGCGACCAGCTCCTTGCCGGTACCGGTTTCGCCGAGCACGAGCACGGTGGAATTGGTGGGGGCCACCTTGGAAATCAGGTTGTGCACCTGGTTCATCGACTCGCTCTGGCCGATCAGTCGCGGCGCGCCTTCCAGCCGTTCGACCCGATGTTCGAGCGCGCGGCACTTGTTGGTCAGTTCGCGCTTCGCGGCCACACGTTCCAGCAGGGCCTTCAGTTCGATCAGCTTGCACGGCTTCGTGAGATAGTCGAACGCCCCATGCCGCAGGGCGGCGACGGCGCTATCCTGCGACGCCTTGCCGGTAAGCACGACCGCCTCGGTGTCGGGCGAATGTTCTTTGGCCCGGGCGATCACCTCGATGCCATTGAGCCCCGGCATGTCGAGATCGACGAGGATGCAATCGTAGGTGTTCATCTCCAGGGCGGCAGCGGCCGTGGCCCCGTCGGGACAAACGGTCACTTCGTGCCCCATGCGTGGCAGTTCCAGGCCCATCAGCTCCTGCAACGACGGTTCGTCGTCGGCGAAGAGCAGCTTGAGTTTCTTAGGCGGCTTGGTAGCGATGATCGTTCTCCTTCTGCGATCCGGCCAGCGGCAAGGTCACGCGCATCCGCGACCCCAGGCCGGGTCCCTCACTCAGTGCTTCGATATGTCCGTCGTGGTCGGCCACAATGCGAAACACGATGGACAACCCCAGGCCGGTCCCCTGCCCCGAGCGACGACGGGTGAAGAACGGCTCGAAGAGATGTTCCTTCACCTCATCCGTCATGCCGCAGCCATCATCTGCCACGATGATCTCGGCCATGTTGTCGCGAATCTGCAGGCTCACCGTGACCCGTCCGCCCGCGTCGGTGCTGTCGAGCCCGTTGGTGATCAGGTTCAGCACGACTTGTTTCATCTCCTGGGCGTTGACCGGCGCGATGACCGACTTGCAGCGGAGCAACTCGACGGTCTTGTCGCGGTAATTGCCCAGGTGCGAGACCATTTCAATGACGTCTTCGATGAGCTGTCGCAGATCGGTGTTGGCCTGTTCGACGTCGCCCATGCGGGAGAAGTCGAGCAGCTTCTCGGTGATTTCCTTACAACGAAACGCCTCGCGCTGAATCATCTGCAGATAGCGACGCGTGCTATCGGCGGCCTCGTCTTCGCCATCTGTCTCTTCGAGCTGCGACTCGAGCGATTCGGCACCCATCGCGATTGAGGCCAGCGGATTGTTAATCTCGTGGGCCACGCCCGCGGCCAGGAAGCCGACGCTGGCCAGTTGCTCGCTGCGGACCACCTCGCGGGTGCGATCCTGCACCTGGCGATCGAGTTCCGTGCAAATGACCTGGAAGCGTTCCGTCATGCCGTTCATCGCGGCACCAAGCTCGGCCATCTCGTCTTCGTTGGTGAGCTGTATGCGATGGTCGAAGTCACCGCCGGCGACGCGACGCGAACCTTCGAGCAGTACCTGAAAAGGTTGAAAGACCCAACGATACGTCAGTCGCAGCAACACGATCAGCAGCAACGCGGCCGCCCCGGCCGTGCCCCAGGTGACGAAGATCAACGAGCGATACTTGACCCGTACCTCGTCGGCGAAGTTGCGCATGCGGTCGTGGAGATAGGTCGGCAATTCGTAGGTCAGCCGCTCCAGCTGGACGACCTGATCCTGGACCGCGGCGAGTTGCTCTTCGTCGTGAATCCAGAGCTCGTCGCGGGTCGCCTTGTTGATCTCGTCCAAGACGCCGTCGATTTGGCGAACCGTCTGCTGCTCCTTCTCCGAGCTGCCCAAGCCGTCGCTACTCTCGTTCAACTTGAGCTGGCGGCGATACTGGTCGAGCACCGAACGATAGCTCTGGAGCATCAGGCCGAAATGCTCGCTCGTGTTGGCGTCGCGAAGCGGCGAAGGCCCGTCGATGAAGTAGCGAATCTCGTAGCTTTCGCGAGCCTTGTGCAGCTCGTCGTTGAGATCGTTCAGCCGCCAGGAGAGCCGCGTGGTGAGCGGAAACTCGGCCGACCGATTGCTGATGCTCTTGACCAGATTCCGGTAGGAATAGAGTCCTACCATACTCAGCGTCGTCAGCGCCGTGACAATCACGGCCAACAACGCGAATTTGAGCAACAGCTTGTAACGAATGGGCCAGGTGGAAAGCAACGACGACCTCCCTGTCGCGTTGGCTTCTTGTCGTCTTGACGAAGGCGGCCGGATCCTTGGCCGCCGAAGCCGGCGGGGTAACGGCAAGCAAGAGCGACGAGTCTATCGCGCGACGCGCAGGCGAACAAGAGAAGCTTGCCGAAGGTGAACAAACCGCGCAGCTTCGAGAAACTGGCAAGACGGGGGTTGCTAGCATCCACGTCCCGCGCCGGCGCCGGCTCGCGGACCCCAAGTGCCTCGCTCAGTAGCGAATCACCTTGCGCAGGGCCCAGCCTCCCCACAGCAGCAAGACGATGTTGCCGAGCCACACGCTCTGCGGCGGCAGATCGCCCGACTTGGCCTGGTCGACGCTCGACATCAGCAGCGGGTAATAGACCACCAGGATCGGCATGAAGCACATGAAGAAGACGGTCCAGAACTCGGCATTCCGCATCCGCAGCGCCAGGGGACAACCGACGACCACAAAACACAGACACGCGAAGCCGTTCGCCCAGCGACGGTGAGGCTCGGTCTTCAGGTGGTGCAGTCGGCGGCGGGCATTGTGCAGGGCGAACGCGTTCTGCTGCCACGACGGGTCGGCCAGCGAAGCGACGTCGCCGGTGAGCATCGCCAGGGCGGCCTGGGCCGAGAGATCCTCTTCCGTATCGGCAATCGTGCTGACCTGTTGGCGGATCTGGCTTGGAATGTCGCGCAGCGCGATGTGCGACGGACTCGGCTGCCGCTTCTCGCTGCGACTGGCATCCGTCAGCGGAATCTCGCGCTGGATCGTGCCGGGAAATCGTCCCTCGAAGGTACCGCCGCTGGCGTGTCCATTGTGAAAGGTGAGCGTCAGCGTCTCCTTCGCGATATTCGCCTGGAGTCGAGCCCACTGGGCCCGAATCATCATTTCCGGGGCGTCCGCGCCCGACTTGAACGTGACGGTCGGTTCGATCAGTTTCCGCGCCTCGACATCGCGGACGTTGATGGTCAGGTTGTCGGTGGTGTAGGACTTCTGCTTCTCGAGCCGCATGTAGGTCAGCTCTTCCAAACTCTCGAGCACGACGCGGCGCACGCCGTTGTGGCCCCAGGAGACGGCCACGTCGTTGAGCCATACGGCGACGTAGCTCAACAGGGCGACGGCGGCAAAGACCGGCCAGATCACAGCCCAGGGCGAGATGCCGAGCGACTTCACCGCCACCACCTCGTTGGCCGAGGCGAGCCGGCCATAAACGCTGCAGGTCGCAAACAGAATCGTGCCCGGCACCGAAAATCGCAGGGCTTCGGGCAACAAGTAAGGCAGAATGCGAAAGGTCTGTTCGTAGCCGAGGCCCTCTTTGCGCACGGCGAGCGCCACCAGCACGCTGATCATCAGGAGCGTGACGGCGGTCAACGAGATCAGGAACACCACCAACAATTGGCGGAGGATCGAACGCTGCAGCAGGGCCATGGCGTCGGTAGTTTCGAGGCCCACGCCGATAGCGTCAAGACGAAATCGGCGTCCGTCGAACTTGGCGCGGTCGACTCCGGCGGCATCGCCTTAGAGCACGTCGAACGCCGAGTCGGATCGGCTGCGGCGAACCGATTTGGCCTTGCGAAACTCGGCCACGACGGCACTCACCAGCAGCGCGTCTTCGCGAATGGCGTCGCCGCTGACCGCAGCGTCGGGGGCGTTTTCGAGTCGCGCCCGCAGTCGCTCGCCGACCTCTTCATCGAGGATCCCCGGTGCGTCGTCGGCCACCTGGCGTAGCTGCCCGAGGACCTCTGCTAGCAGCTCGGCCGTCTCGCTCTGTGGCGATCCGTCGAAGCTGGCGTAGGGCGCCTGGCCGAGCGGCCGCGGCGGCACCTCTTCGTGCTCCTCATCGCGACCAAACTTCACGACGATCGCCAGCACCGCCGCGACGATCGCTCCCACCGCGGCCAGCATCGACGGCACCGGATTCTTCATCACCCAGGTTACGATCGCCACCAACACCGCCAAGACGGCAAGAACCCACAGCAGGCGGCTCTTCAACCGGCGAGCCTGCGCGGGGTCCTCGACCGGCTGCTCGACGCGTTCGCCCACCTCAACCACGACGACCGTAATGTTGTCGGGTCCGCCGCGAAGGTTGGCCATATCGACCAGCGCACGCACCGCCTCCTCGGGCGGCAAACACGCCATGACGTTGCCCACCACGACGTCGGAAAGCGGTCCGGTGAGCCCGTCGCTGCAAAGCAGATACTTGTCACCCTCCTCGACCGGCAGCGGTCCCTCCAGGTCGACCTTCACCTGCGGACTGGGGCCGAGGCTGCGGGTGATAATGTTCTTGGGCAGGTTCAGGTCGAGTTGCTGATCGCCCGCCTCACTGGCGGCGCGGACCTCCCAGGCCAGGCTGTGATCGAACGTGAGCTGCTCGAGCCGCTGGCCCCGCCAGCGATAAACGCGAGAGTCGCCCACGTGTCCGATCATCGCCCCTTCCGGCAGCAGCACCATCGCGCTGCAGGTCGTGCCCATCCCTTGAAACTCGGGGTCGGCCCGACCCTTCTGATAGATCTGACGGTTGGCGTCCAGGATCGCCTTCCGCAGGGCGACCGCGGGCTCGGCCATCTCGTCCTTGTTATAGGTGTGCGGAATTCCGTCAGCCGCCATCTTGCTGGCAAGCTCGCCGGCGGCGTGGGCCCCCATGCCGTCGCAGACCATAAAGAGATGGCCGCGCTGCTCCCAGTAGTCCTCGTCGGCCGCCACGATGACGTTCATCGCGTCCTGGTTGTTCTGCCGACGCATGCCCACATCCGAGAGAGCCGCATACCGCAATTTCCAGCCGCACTGAGTCGATTGTGATTGCATGCTAGAGCTTTCCTGGCTTCCCATTCTATGCTTGCACGAAACCGCGAACCAGTCGCTCGGTGCCAGCACGGGACCTCGCCAAACGCCAAGTCCGGCTGTTCACCGGCCAGACGAACCTCTACACTCCGCGGTCCCTTCTTTGCGAGCTGGTCGATGCAACGCGCTCAACCGCCAAAGTGCCGTTTTGCCGCCTTCGGGCGGACCGTCGATGCTGCGCCTGCCGATCCTCGGCGCAGGGGCGATGTCACGCGCGGGCCCGGGCGATGCTCTCGGCAGTGGCGAGTTGGCACCGCGATGGTCCTGGCGACGCTAACCCTGCTCACCTCGACGGGCTGCGTGCAGCGGCGGCTCACCATCGTCAGCGACCCGCCCGGGGCGCTGGTGAAGGTCGACGACTACGAGATCGGTACCACGCCCGTCTCCACCAGCTTCGTCTATTACGGCACTCGCAAGATTCAACTCATCAAGGACGGGTACGAGACGCTGACCCTGCTGCAACCGGTGCCGACGCCGTGGTATCAGTACCCGGTGATCGAGTTCTTCAGCGACAACCTGGCGCTGCGCGAGATTCGCGACTCGCGGGTGTTGCGTTACCAGTTGCAACCGCAGATCGCCACGGCCAACGAGGACCTGCTGCGACGCGCCGACAATCTGAGACAGTCGGGCCGCCTCGGCCCAGGGGTCGTGCCGGCCGGCAATCTGCAACCGGTGCCGGAGACGCTGCCGGCACCACAGGGCTTGCCCCCGGCGGGTGCCTTGCCGCCGCCGCCAACGGTGATCCCACCGGGAACCATCGTGCCGCCGGGAATGAGCGCGCCACCGCCCGGAGCTTTCGCACCCCCTCCCCCTGCGGGCGCGCCGCTGACGCCGGGCGTTCCGCCCCCGGGCTTAGCGCCACGGGGGAGCAACTTGCCCTTCTGACGGGCGTTCGGAATGCCGCTCCGGCGGTTCGCGCCAATCGAGCGGCGGCGGTTGGACCTCGGGAAAGTTCGTAAACTTGGTGCGATCGCCGCGGCGAATTGCACCGCTCACGCCGAGCTGACTCGGGTCGCGGGCGATCTTGTCGGCAAACACCTCGAGCGATTTGATTGTGGGCTGTAGATCGGCGGTGATACGGTTGATTCGCTCGGCCGCGGCGGCAATCTGGTTGTACAACTCGGGATTGTTGATCAACTGGCCCAGCGTTCCTTCGCTGCTGTTGATGCCCTCGGTAAACTCGGCCAGCTGACTCATGACGGCCTCGAAGTCGCTCAGCGCGCCGTCGAGCTTCTCGGCAATCTCCTCGCCACGCTCGCCGAGTGGCTGGGTGAGCCCCTCGAGGTTCTCGAGATTGTTCTCGGCCCGCGTCATGGCACTTTGCACCGAGGAAACCGCCTGATCGACGTTTTTGACAAGCTCGGGCAGCTCCGCGATGCTCGTCTTCAGGTCTCGCTGCAGATCCTGGTCGCCGAGCAACTCGTGAACGTCGATCATCGCCGTGTTGAAGTTCTCCAGGGCCGTTTCGGTCTTGTTCATCAACTGATTCAGGCGTTGATCGTCGTCACCCTCGAGCAAGCGATTGATGTTGGCGGCCAGCTTCTCAATCTCCTCACCGGCTCCCGAAACGGATGTCAGGGTACCGCGCAGATCCGTTTCAACCGTCGAGAGAATATCGAGCGGGTTGCCGACGACGAGGCCTTCGAGCGGTTGATCGGCGTCGGCGATTTCGAAGAGCGACTTGTCGGCGCCCTCGCCGCTCTCGCGCAGGACAAACTCGAGCGTGGCGTCGCCGAGCAACGTGGCGCGGATCCGGCAGACCTCGTTCTGCCGCAAGTCGGCATCCGGGTTGGTGACCTCGAGCGTGACAATGACATCCGACGAGCCGGGAATGAAATCGACGCGCGTGACGCGGCCAATCAGCAAACCACTCTTACGCACCGGCGTTCCTTCGGTGACCCCCGGAGCCTGGGGAAAGCGAATCTTCAGCGGGCGCGCGGTCTGAAAGGGCGTCGGCACCTCGCTGAAGCGAACGATGAGAATGCCGGTGAGCAGTAATGCGGACAGCACGACCACCCCGACGCGCCACTGGAGACTTCGTTGATCCATCGCAATTTCGACTTTCGCTTGCTAGGAGGTAGTTTGCGGGGTTTGGTGCCCGTTGTTCTCACGCATCTCGAGCAATCGCTTGCCCGCCTCGCCGCGGACGAACTGAGTCACCCGTTCGTCCTTGGCCGTCATGATCTCGCTCGGGTCGCCGTCGTAAATCATCTGCGGTTCGTCGTCGCCGACACGCGATAGCGGGTAGAGCATCACGATGCGGTCGGCCACCTTCTGAGCGGTCCGCATGTCGTGCGTCACCACGATGCTGGTGACCAGATGCCGCGAGCGAGTCCGCAGAATCAGCTCGTTGATCACGTCGCTCATGATCGGGTCGAGTCCCGTGGTCGGCTCGTCGTAGAGCATGATCTCCGGATTGATGGCCAACGCCCGGGCCAGCCCCACCCGCTTGCGCATGCCGCCGGAAAGCTCGGCCGGCTTCTTGGTGACGATGCTCTCGGGCAGGCCGACTTCGGCCAGGCGGGCCAGCACGATCTCGCGAACCTCGTCGGTGCTGTAGTCGGAATGCTCGCGTAGCGGAAAGGCCACGTTCTGGCCCACCGACATGCTGTCGAACAGGGCGGCGTTCTGAAACACGAAGCCGAAGCGAACACGTTGCCGCGTCAGTTCCTTGTCGTTCAGCTCGGCCAGGTTGTGGCCGTCGAAGAGCACCTCGCCTTCGGTCGGTCGGACCAGCCCGATGATCGACTTCATCAGCACCGTCTTGCCGCAACCGCTTTCGCCGATCACGGCCAAGGTCTGGCCGCGTGGAATCTGCAGGTTGATCTCGCGCAGCACCGACTGACGTCCGAAGCGGACGCAGAGGTCGCGAACGTCAACCAGTGGCTCCGATTCGCTAAGGCTCATGACGGTCGAGGGCCGTGAGCTGCCCCTCGCGGTTGATTACAGGAACGGCTGGGCGTTGGGCCAGATCATCGTGTAGATGCTGTCCAGCAAGACGCCCAGGAAGAAATCGAGAATCAGGATAATCACGAACGAATGGACGAACGCGGCGGTGGCCGCCCGCCCCACGCCTTCGGCCCCCGGGTCGCAGTGGAAGCCGCGATGGCAACTGATCAGGGCAATCGTCGCCCCGAAAAAAAAGCTCTTGAAGATGCCGGTAAACAGGTCGTAGACGCCGACGAATCGCTGCGAGTTGTCCCAGTAGTGAAAGCTGTCGATGTCGAGCACGAAGATGCTGTAAAAGGCCCCGCCGACGACGCCCATGAAGTCGGCCATGATCGTCAACGCCGGAATCAGCAGCAGGCAGGCCAGGAAGCGCGGCACGACGAGGTACTGCAGCGGATTGGCCCCCATGCTCGACAAGGCATCGATCTGTTCGGTGACTCGCATCGTGCCGAGCTCGGCCGCGATGGCACTGCCCACGCGGCCAGCCAGCATGGTGGCCGCCAACACCGGGCCAAGCTCGCGCACCAAGGCCAGGTTGATCATCGTGCCCAACCGCGACTCGAACCCGAGTCCGCGAAACTGCGCGTAGCTTTGCACGGCCAGCACCATCCCGATGAACGTGCCGGTCAGGGCCACGACCGGAAGGCTCAACACCCCGACCTGGTAGAAGTTCGGCATCAGCGTCTCGCGACGCGGCCGCCGGGTGAGCATCCAGGACATCGTCCGCAGCGAGAAGATCGTGATCTCGCCGACGACAGCGACCCACTCGAGAAACACCGCGCCCAGGTCGGTGATCGAATCGACGATCGTCTGCAGCAGGCGCGCGAACAGTCCGCGACGGGGCGGCAGAGCGGCTTCCGGTGGGGCGGTCGACATGCGTGTGAGTTCGTCTTCTCGGTTCCGTGGTTCCCGGCGGGACTCCTGGGCAATCGTTCGGCGCGACCCGACGCCCGGGCAACCCGCTCGTTCGGTGCGCCGACACGCGAGCGGTGCGCGCACGCGCCGCCACGGCCAGGGAATCTCGTACCTTCATCTTCGACGGTCCGGCTGTACCGCTTGAGAGAAGGTTGCGGATACGGTCAACTGGAAAAGCCGGGCAACCTGCGGCGATGCCAGCAAAAAGCCCTCACCCCGACACGAGCGGGATGAGGGCTTTGCGATTTCAGAATGGATCGCGGTGACAGCGGTGCCGTCGCACGCGAGCGACGCGAGCTATTCGCCTTCCCCTTCGTGGCCTTCGCCCCCTTCGCCGGCCACGGCGCCGACCGGAGGTTCGGCCTCTTCGACTTCGACGACCTCGCCGCGGAAGTCGAGTCGGGTTACCTTGCCGTCGTCGTTCTTCTTGCCGTCGACGACGATGTGGTTCTGGCCGGAGAACTCACCGCGGAGCAACTCCTCGGAGAGTGGGTCTTCGATGAAGTTCTCGATCGCACGACGCAAAGGTCGGGCACCGTAGTCGGTGTTCGAACCCTTGCGAATCACAAACGACTTGGCGTCGTCGGTGAGCGTCAGCTTCAAGCCGCGTTCGGATAGCCGCTCGCGGACCTTGGCCAGTTCCAGATCGATGACGTCCTTCAGATCGTCCTTCGTCAGGTGACGGAAGATGATCAATTCGTCGACACGATTGAGGAACTCGGGGCGGAACACGCGCTCGATCTGATCGGTGACCCGCTTCTTCATGCTCTTGTACGAAGCGTCGCCTTCGCTGGTGCCCGGGAACCCGAACTCCGATTCGTTCTTGATCGCCTCGGCACCGGCGTTGGTCGTCATGATCATGATCGTGTTGCGGAAGTCGACGTTGCGACCGAAGCTGTCGGTCAGCCGTCCCTCTTCCATCACCTGCAACAACATGTTGAAGACGTCGGGGTGGGCCTTTTCGATTTCGTCGAGCAGCACCACGGCGTAGGGCCGGCGACGAATCTTCTCGGTGAGCTGGCCGCCCTCCTCGAAGCCGACGTAGCCCGGAGGCGCACCGATCAACCGGCTGACGTTGTGCTTCTCCATGTACTCGCTCATGTCGATCTGAATCAGCGCTTCGTCGTCGCCGAACATGAACTCGGCCAGCGCCTTGGCGAGCAAGGTTTTTCCCACACCGGTCGGGCCGGCGAAGATGAAGCAGCCGGTCGGTCGCTTCGGATCCTTCAAGCCGCTGCGGCTGCGGCGCACCGCCTTGGAGATGGCATGAATCGCCTCTTGCTGGCTGATCACCCGCTTGTGCAGATCCTTTTCCATTTCCATCAGCCGCATGCTGTCTTCGGTGCTCATGCGGGTGAGCGGAATGCCGGTCATCTTCGAGACGACCTCGGCGATCACCTCTTCGTCGACCACGCCGTCGGTCTCCTGCGACTTCTCGCGCCACTTGCGGGTGATGTCCTGCTTCTTTTTCTTCAGCTTGTCGGCCGAATCGCGCAGACCCGCGGCCTTTTCGAAGTCCTGGTTGGCGACCGCTTCCTCTTTTTCCTTGTTAAGCCGCTCGACTTCTTCGTCGATGTCCTTCAAATCGGGCGGTCGCGTCATCGCCTTCAGGCGAACGCGGGCACCCGCCTCGTCGATCACGTCGATCGCCTTGTCGGGCAGGCAGCGCCCGGTGATGTAGCGATCGGAGAATTCGACGGCCGCCTCGACCGCATCGTCAGTGATCTGCACACGGTGGTGCGTTTCGTAACGATCGCGCAGCCCCTTGAGAATCAGGACGGTCTCTTCCTTACTCGAAGGCTCGACCATCACGATCTGGAAGCGGCGATCGAGAGCGCTGTCCTTTTCGATGTACTTGCGGTACTCGTCGAGCGTGGTGGCACCGATGCACTGAATCTCGCCACGCGAGAGTGCCGGCTTGAGCACGTTCGAGGCGTCGATCGCGCCCTCGGCACCGCCGGCGCCGACCAGCGTGTGCAACTCGTCGATGAACAAGATCGTGTTCTTGGCACGGCGAACCTCGTTCATGACCGCCTTGATGCGCTCTTCGAACTGACCGCGATACTTCGTGCCGGCGACCATCATCGCCAGGTCGAGCACCACAATGCGGCGATCGCAAAGCAGCTCGGGCACGTTCCCCTCGACGACCCGCTGCGCGAATCCTTCGACGATGGCGGTCTTGCCAACGCCCGCTTCGCCCAGCAGCACGGGATTGTTCTTGGTGCGGCGGCAGAGAATCTGAATCGCCCGCTCGATTTCCTTCTCGCGTCCGATCACCGGGTCGAGCTTGTTCTGACGGGCCAGTTCGGTCAGATCGCGACCGAAGCTGTCGAGCGCCGGCGTCTTCGACTTGCTTCCCTTCGACGAGCCGGACGACTCGCTGCGGCCCTCGCCGCTGCCACCGCGCTCGGCCACCTCGCCGCCTTCCATGCCGTGTCCGAGCAGGTTGAGCACCTCCTCGCGGACGTCTTCCAGCTTGAGCCCCAGGTTCATCAACACCTGGGCCGCCACGCCTTCCTGCTCGCGGAGCAGGCCGAGCAAGATATGCTCGGTGCCGACGTAGTTGTGGTTCAGGTTGCGGGCTTCCTCCATCGAGTATTCGATGACCTTCTTGGCCCGGGGCGTCTGCGGCAGCTTGCCCATGGTGACCATGTCGGGGCCGCTTTGCACGAGCTTCTCGACCTCCAGACGGATCTTGCGCAGATCGACGTCCAGGTTCTTCAGCACGTTGGCGGCGACGCCGCTGCCTTCCTTAATCAGCCCCAGCAGCACGTGCTCGGTGCCGATGTATTCGTGGTTGAAGCGCTGCGCCTCCTGATTGGCAAGCTGCATCACTTTGCGGGCACGGTCGGTAAAACGTTCGTACATGATTACTCTCCAACGTTCCGCCCAAGGCTCCCGATTCCTGGCTTAGGCGGCGGTGTTTGTTCGCGAGGAGTCAAACTTCGTGCCGGGCTCTTCGACGTGTTCCTTGTTCTCTTGTTCGTTCTCTTTGTTCTCTTCTTGTCCGTTCGCCAGCGTGCGCTGAAGGATCCCTCGCTCGCGGGCGATTTCAACCTGCCACTTCGCGGCCCGTTCGCGACGACTAAGATCGTCCAGTCGTCGCCGGGCCTCGTCGAGCCGGCCCGTATGCCGGCACATCGTGGCCCACATCAAGCGGGCCTCGACGTCTTGTGCGTCGCGGCGGAGCAACTGATCGAGCAGCCGTTCCACCTCGTACCAATTCCCTTGCAAATACTCGTTCGTCGCGGCGACGAACGGGTCGGCCGCGGCATGCTCCGCGGGCGACCGGTTGGCCACCTCTTCGCGCTCGATTCGCCTGGCCGCCTCTGCGCGTAAACGTGACAAGGAGACCGCGCCGGCGGATATCCAGAAGAGCAGCACCACCGCCCAGGTGAGCACCTTGCCGGACGAACTCATTAGCCCGACCCAGCCGAAGCTGGCCACGAGCGCCAAGTTCAACAACAAGGTGAATCCCAACGCCAAGGCCAAGCCGGCCACCGCCCCGTTAAGCCAGAGCTGCGCCAAGCCGGGCCAGGCACACAGGATCCACTTCGTGCGCGCGATTCGTATCTCGGACATCCTTATCCGCTCCGCTGACGTTGCCGCCGGCGACCATCCTTGCGCACAGGGCGCCTATCTACCCGAATTTCCGCTAGGGAATTGTAACTCTCAGTTCCGCATGCGGCAAGGCAACTAGCGTTCTCAATTAGAGTTAGGTTGATTGACGTGGGTCTTTTTCCGCGCCATCTCGCACGACGCACAGATGTGCCGCAGCGGTAACACCTTACCTGGACCGAGTTCGCCGCGTCAGCCACGCCAGGGCCGGCCCAATTGATACGGAAACCGCTGCCGCCGAGGCCGGGGAATACCGCCGCCGAGGCCGGGGATTACCGCCATGATGCGATTAGGCAACACTACAGGGGAGTGCCGCCTGTGCCAAATTTGCTAGCAGCGGGATGCTCTCGCCCGTCGGCGAAGAGGCCGATCTGCTTCCCACTTGCCGTCCCTCGCCGTACGCTGCCGTCCTATGCACGACCTCTCGACCGACCTGCTGCCGCTGTGGCGGATTCTCGATGCCGCGACCAACCGGGCGGCCGAGGGGCTGCGTGTTGCGGAAGACTACGTCCGCTTCGGACTCGACGACGCCCACCTGACAGGGCAGTTCAAACAGCTGCGGCACGAACTCACGGGCCTCGTCGCCCGGCTCGAGGTAGCGCGTCGACATGCGGCCCGCAATACGCAGCTCGACGTCGGCACCCAGGAAACACTCGCCTCGGAAGCCAACCGGCGTTCGCTGCGCGACGTCTTTGCCGCCGCCGCCGCGCGGGCGCAACAGGCGATTCGTTCTCTGGAAGAATACAGCAAGCTGTTCGACGCCGAACTGTCCGCCCAGTTCGAAGCGCTGCGCTATCGGAGCTACACCCTGGCGTCGGCGACCATCAACACCACCGAGAGCCGGCGACGGCTCGAAGACGCACAGCTCTGCGTGCTGGTCGACGGGGCCAACTCGCTCGACGAGTTCACGCAGCGCGTCGAGGCCATCTGTGCCGCGGGCGCTCCCCTGATTCAGCTGCGGGACAAGCAGCTCGCGGACGTCGCTCTCTTGGCCCGCGCGCGGCGGCTTGTCGAAGTGGCCCATCGCCACGGTCGACTGGCCATTGTCAACGATCGACCCGACGTGGCGGCCGCCGCGCAGGCCGACGGCGTGCATCTCGGCCAGGACGACCTGACGGTGAAGGACGCCCGACAGGTGCTCGGACCGGACGCACTGGTCGGCGTCTCCACCCATTCGCTCGAGCAGGCGCGGACGGCCGTGTTGGACGGGGCCAGCTACATCGGCGTCGGACCGGTCTTCCCCTCCAGCACGAAGCCCTTCGAGGAGTTCGTGGGTGTGGAACTGGTAGGACAGGTCGCCGCCGAGATTCGCCTGCCCGCGTTTGCCATCGGGGGTGTCACGCGCGACCGCCTGGCGGAAATCCAACAGGCGGGTCTGGACCGCGTCGCCGTGAGCGGTGCGGTCGCCGCGGCGGTCGATCCCGCGGACGAGGTGCGACAACTCATCGCCCAACTGGCCGGCGAGGCGACGCTTCGCTAAGCCAAGAGAGCGACTTGGCCAGAAACGCTAACGCGCGGGCGCACCAACGGACAGCACGTCGTCGGTGGTCTCTTTATCCGCGACCTCTTTATCCGCGACCTCGGCGCGATTGTCCGACGTAGTCGCGTCGACCCCATTCGCGTCGACCCCATTCGCGTCGGCGCCATTCGCGTCGGCGCCATTCTTGTCAGCGCCATTCTTGTCAGCGATGGTCGCATCCGAATCGCGGCTGGGACTCTGCTCTTCCAGCAGCTCGCCGATCACATCGCCGAGCTGAAGGAGTGCGCCACGTTGATAGCCGGCGCAGACGGCATGAATCTCGCCGCGCGGACCAATCACCAGCGAAGTGGGAAATCCGAGCCCCCCTTCGTTCATCACCGCTTCCAGCCCGAACATTGTCAAGCCATCGACGTCCCTGTACGTGGCGAAGCCGACCCGTCTCGCCTCGAGACTCGCCCGCGTCGCTGCGCGCAGCTCGTCGGTCGTCGATTCGCCGCGGGGGTAGGAGATCGGGAGCATCACAAAATCGGGATGCGTGCGATACTTTGCTTCGATTTCCGCCAGGTCGGGAAGTTCCCGCAGGCAATAGCCGCACCAGGGACCCCAGATGTTGAGCAACACGACCTTGCCCCGCACGTCCGACAAAGCGACGGTCGCCGGTGGCGACTCCGAGCCACGACCGGTCAGACCCGTGACCAGCAACTCGGGCAGCGGCAGCCCCACCGCAGGATGATCGCGTGGATCGGGCGCCCCATCGAACCGCGTCTGCAGCCAGGTGAGTCCGACCACCCCGACCGCGAGCAGCAGCCACACGAAGATCGAAATCGAACTCTCGCGCCGCATCGACCACCTCTTCACTGTTCTGACACTTGGACAGAAGCCGCAAGCTTCCCGTCGGCGGCCAGCCGATCGTCAGCAAGTGCCAGCAGAGACACCGCGTGGCCCGAAGTGCCAACTGAGCCGTGTCTCGAGGATTGCCGCCGATCCCTCTGTTCCCGTCGCTTCGCGAGAAATATCCCCACGAAGGGCACGAAGTACATTTTACACTCCTGCGCTAACGATTATACTATCGGCCATAGGTCCGACCCTGCACCAATCTCTAGGGTGGTGCCATGCGATTCCGCTTCTTCTTCGCTTGCCTGACCTCGACCGTCTTGCTCTGTTTGCTCGGCTGTAGCGATGTGCCCCCGACCAGCGCGACCAGCGAAGAGATCGAGCTCGATCCCTCGGCCGACCTGAATCGCCGCTACACTGCGGACGACCTGGCCGGGTTCATCCGCGACCGTGACCTGACCGCGATGCGTACGGCGCTGGCTGGGGGTCTCGACCCCGATCTGCCCGGCTCCACCTATCTGCCCCCGCTCCACATCGCGGCCGAATTGGGATACCGCGCCGAGGGCGAATTGCTGCTGGACAGTGGGGCCGATGCGAATAAGGTCTGCGTGATTCCGGTGGCCAACTTCGCCGGCAAGACGACCTGGAAGCCGCTGACGACCCCGCTCCACCTGGCGGTGCAGAACGGCCATGTCGATTTCGTTCTGCTGTTGCTCGAACGGGGTGCGGACGCCAACGTCCAGAACGGCTACGGTGCCACGCCGCTCGACGTGGCTGGCGTGATCGCGGACCAGGCCCAGAACCGCGAGGAAGATCTCACCGAGTCGCTTACGCTGATCACGGACGAAGATCGTTTGGTCACCCTGCGTGAAATGCTCGCCAACACGAGCGAGCTCCGCGTCCATCTCACCCGCGTGATTGCGGTGCTCGGCCATCACGGCGGCAAGACCCGCGCCGACTTGGAGGCACAGCGCGTGCTCGACCATGCCGAGGAGGACACCACGCTCGAGGACGCGGCCCGGCTCGTTCAGCAGTCTCGCGAAGATCGCGAGCGGCGCAAGCGCGAACTCGCCGCGCAGGTCGAACGGGCGAAGGCCGCTTCGCAGGGCGAGTCGAACGACGCGGTCGAACCGATCGAACGGCTCCCATGAGCATCGAAGTCGAGCGGAAGTTCGCGCTCGGCGACGCGCATGCCGCTTTGCAGTTTCGCGAGGCCGTGGCGCGATGCGGCGGCGTCTGGCAGCCGCCGGTGACCCAGGTCGACGTCTACTACGCCCATCCGCAGCGCAACTTTGCCGTGACCGACGAGGCCTTGCGAATTCGCCAAGACGGCGAAGCCTCGGAGGCGACCTACAAAGGCCCCAAACTCGACGCCACGACCAAGACGCGTCGTGAAATCACGGTCGCCCTGGTCGACGACGTCGCCGCCGCCCAGCTGGCCGAGCTGTTCGAGGCACTCGGATTTCGGGCCGTCGCCGAGGTTCGCAAGACGCGTAGCAAGGCAGAGCTGACCTGGCGCGACTTCGCCCTGGAGATCGCCTGCGACGAGGTAGAGCCGCTGGGCTGGTTCGCCGAGATCGAAGTGGTCGTCGACGAGTCGGACGTCGAGACCGCCCGGCAGGCCCTCGCGGAACTGGTCGCTCAGTTGCAGCTCGCCGGCGACGAGCGCCGCAGTTACCTCGAACTGATGCTTGCCGCGGGCTCATAGACCTCCACGGCCCGGCCCGGTCGCGCACCCGCCAATCACTCGCGCCGCGTCGGCACAAACACTGCTCTAGTCGCCCTGTCGGGCTTCTGAGATACTCGCGTCGACCGCTAACTTGGTAACTTTGCGGCGCGGCCACCGGTCCGGCGCTTCACGAATCCGGCTCCGCACACCGCGGAGTGATTGCGACAGCCGATCCCCATGAAGATCTTCTTTTCCGTCGGCGAGCCCTCGGGCGATATTCACGGCGCCAACCTGATTCGCGACTTGCGGCAGCGGATTCCCGACGTCGAATGCGTCGGCTACGGGGGTCCGGCTATGGAGGCCGCCGGCTGTCAGCTGCACGCCGACCTCACCGAACTGGCCGTGATGTGGCTGTTCACGGTGGTGAAGAACATCCATCGCTTCCTGCGACTCGTTCGCGAGGCCGATCGCTACTTTCGCAATCATCGACCCGACGCGGTGGTGATGATCGACTATCCCGGCTTCAACTGGTGGATCGCCCGCCGGGCCAAGAACCACAAAATTCCCGTCTTCTACTACGGCACGCCCCAGCTCTGGGCGTGGGCCCCCTGGCGCGTGAAGAAGATGCGGCGGCTCGTCGATCACATTCTCTGCAAGTTACCCTTCGAGCCCGAGTGGTATCGCCAACGCGGCTGCCAGGCGACCTACGTCGGGCACCCCTTCTTCGACGAAGTGGCGCGGAAGGAGATCGACCGTGCGTTTGTCGCGGAACAAGCCCGTCGCGACGGCCGCCTGGTCACGATCCTGCCCGGCTCGCGAACCGCCGAGGTCACCAACAACCTACCCTGGCTCCTGAAGGCGGCGGCTCACATTCAAGAGCAGGTGGCCGACGTCCGCTTCGAGATCGCCAGCTATAAGGACTCCCAAGCTCAGCTCGCTCGCCAGATCATCGCCCACCAGCCGCGCGCAGCCGACCTGTCGATCGACCTGCACGTGGGACGCACCTCGGAGCTGATCGAGGCGGCCGAGTGCTGCATGGCCGTGTCGGGCTCCGTGTCGCTCGAGCTGATGCAACGCACCACGCCGACCGTCATTCTTTACTGGATGGATCGTCTCACCGTGTTCATGATGGGACGGGTGCTGGGCATGAAGATCAAATTCATCACGCTGGTAAACCTGATGTCGGTGGATGAACCGTTCGACGACAATCCGCAACCCTTCGACCCCGATGCTCCGGGAGCCGAGGCGGTGCCGATGCCCGAGTATCCGACCTGTGAAGACAAGTCGGAGCAAGTCGCCCGGCATATCATCGAGTGGCTCCGCGACGAAGACGTCCGGCAGATGAAGATCGGCCAGCTGGCGGCGCTGAAGGCGAAGTACGGCAAGACGGGCGCCTCGGAAAGGGCCGCCGACTACATTGCCGCGGCGCTCCGCGAGTTGCCCGGGCGAAGCTTGCCCGCCCCGCACTTCATTCCCGGGCGAACGTCCGCGGCCGTTGCGCAGGCCGGGCGCGACGCCTCGTAGCAGCCGGCCGACGCTGCCGCGCTGTGGCCTTTCTGCTAGGCTTTGTCTCAAGAGGGGGGGCGAGCCTTCCGGCGAGCCGAGAGCCACGAACGATTCTGCGGCTCAGCTGGAGCTTCGCCCTCCCGACGGACGTTCGGAAACGCGTTTTGAGACAAAGCCTAGTTGGACAGCGCCACTTTCAGTCGCCATACAAGCACGAAGCGCAAGCGAGTGAATGATTTACGTTCCAACACACTCGCTCGCGCGTCGTGCTTGTATTCTCGCGGAATTTCACCAAAGTGGCGTTGTCGAACTAGAATTCCGCGGGCAAGTTATTCCTTCAGGTGGCCTCGCCACCTCGTGCCCCCAAAGTGCAGCCGCCGACGCAGCGGCGCGAGATAGCCGCCGAGGTTTCGGCCCCAAGTGACCGCCGAGGCAGCGGCCAAGTTTGACCGCCGAGGCATCGGCCCAACTCCTCAGACACTGTCGTGATGACGCCGTTCGCGGAACCCCCGGCCACCCAGTACGACCTTCGTTTCAGCCTGCTCGGCGTCCCGGTGCGGATCCACCCGTTCTTCTGGCTGGTCGGCCTGCTATTGGGACTTCGTGGCGATCTGACGCATGTGAAAATCGAGGAGCTGTTGATCTGGATCGCCGTGCTCTTCGTGTCGATCCTGGTACACGAGTTCGGCCACGCGGCAGCCGTGATCTTCTATCGCGACCGACCCTGGATCATCCTCTACGGTTTCGGTGGGCTCTGTTGCCACCATCCTTCGCGTCACGATCCCTGGCGGCAGATTGTCATCTCTTTCGCCGGCCCTGCGGCCGGGTTCTTGCTGCTCGGCTTCGTGCTGTCCGCGATTCGCGCAGCCGAGCATCAGGTCGGAACCGTCCAGCTTGGATTGGTTCCCTATCCTGTTTTCGAACCGTTCGAATCCGCCAATCTCAACTTTCTGATCGTGCAGCTGATTTGGATCAACTTCTTCTGGGGGTTGATCAATCTGTTGCCGATCTATCCGCTCGACGGCGGCCAGATCGCCCGCGAGGCGTTTCTGCTGAGCGACGCGGGCCGGGGTGTCGAGCGTTCGCTGTGGCTGTCGGTGATCGCGGCGGCGGGGGTGGCCGTCTTCGGAGTCGTGGTGCTCAACGAGATCTTCATCGCGCTCTTTTTTGGCTACCTGGCCTACAACAGTTGGACCATCCTGCAGCGCTATCGCGGCTTCGGGGGCGGTTTCGGCGGCGGCTTCTAACCATCGATCGGGAAGCGCGTCGTTCCCCCTACCTCATGATGCACGAGTCCTCCATCCCGACGAAGCAGCGCGTTGTCCTGCTGGGTGCGAGTAACGTGCGGATGTCTTTGGCCAGCGCCATTGCCACGGCGCGAAGCTACCTCGGCACGCCGCTCGATGTGCTGGTCGCCGCCGGACACGGTCGCTCGTACGGACAACCGACACGCGTGCTGGCCCGCACACTCTCCGGCATCTCCGAGTGCGAACTATGGGAACACCTGGACCAGTCCGGCGCGGCGGCCACCCATGCCTTGGTGACGGACATCGGCAACGACCTGCTCTATGGATCGACACCGCAACAGACGATCGACTGGGTCCGCACCTGCATCGACCGGCTCGCAGAGCACGGGACCGAGGTCGTCATTTCGCGACTGCCGATGGCGAGCATCGAATCGCTCTCGGCGGCCCGTTTCCGCGTCTTCCGTCGCCTGCTGTTTCCTGGCAACCGCATGAGCCTGAGCGACTTGCGCTCGCGGGCCCGCGAGCTCGATGACGGGCTTGAAGAGCTCGCCGACGGCCAGCGAATGCAGTTGGTTCGTCCGGAACATCAGTGGTACGGCCTCGATCCGATCCACCCCCGTTTTCGCCACTGGGACGCCAGCTACGAACGCTTCCTGGCGGGATGGAAGCGAGAGGGGAACCATGACAGCCCGCCGGGGCCCCGGCCATCGCCGCCAGTGAGCTGGGGAGACCACCTACGGGCGTCGTTGTGGACCTCTTCGCGCCGCCTCGTCTGGGGAAAAGTCCGCTCGACGGCCCAACCGTGCGCGCGCCTCCGCGACGAGACGCGCGTGTGGATGTTTTAGACGCGCGTGTCGTGGTCTTGAGTCGTCGCGCCGAGCGAGACAACGGCTCGCGAAGTCGCAATCAGGGGCTGAGAAGAGCAAACCGAGAAAAATTCTGAATTTTTTTCAATTTTTTTTTGCTCCTTCCCAAGTTCGCATCGCCACCGCTCGACGAGGTGTCCGCAGCGCGCCGATTTTGTGCGATTGCCTGCTCGATGCGGTCCGTGAACACAGACAAACCGCGCTCGAAAGAGAGCGCGACGGCGCAATCAGCGTAGCGTCGTTGTGCAAAAAACAGGCGTAAATGCCGCAGAAAACTCGCTTCTCTTGGTTTTCGCGCCGAACACCGTGGGTGCGCGTTGCCGCGCGACGCGACGCGGACCTTCTTACCAACGCGCAGCGCTCCACGGCGCGCTGGCGCGCTGTCGGAACACGAGCGAAGTGTTGTCGAACCGTCGCGTTCCCGCGCTTGCGCGGACCATGGCAAGGTCAAATTGGTGATTTTTTTTGAAGAAGGTCTTGACGCCCCGATTTTGATTTTGAACATTTACCAGAAGTTGAGTCATCAATTGCAGGCGATGGACTTTGCCTGGCGAGTATGACTTCGAGTTGTTTGAACTAGAGAGCTTTATCAGCGGCGGAGAATTTCGCCAGTCGAGTCGAAGACGAAGTTGATGGAGTGACCTGGTTCTTTTCTGCCAAGTGTGAGTCGAGAGGAGCCGACGACCGTTTGGAGAGTCGGCCATCGCGTGCTCACCGGTACCTTTTAACGGAGGACGTGTTGTGGCCAAAAAAAGGAAGAAGGCTGCGAAGAAGAAGGTAGCCAAGAAGAAGACGGCTAAGAAAAAGAAGAAGGCCGCCAAGAAGAGAAAGAAGGCTGGCAAGAAGAAGAAGGCCGCCAAGAAGAAAAAGAAGACGGCTAAGAAAAAGAAGAGGAAGGCCGCCAAGAAGAGAAAGAAGGCCACCAAGAAGAAGGCCGCCAAGAAGAAGAAAAAGAAGGCCGCCAAGAAGAGAAAGAAGGCCACCAAGAAGAAGAAGTAGTTGAAAACCCAGCGGTTTACTGGCGGATTACGAGGCCGCCTGCGAAGCCGCATTATCAACCGCTTTTCTTCACGTTTTCTTCGAGAAAGATACCAAGACGCCGTCAGGAGAGCTCTGCTCGCCTGACGGCTTTCTTGTTGCGCCCGCGCACCCCACGCCGTCCTCGCGACGGACTGCTAGCATCCTCCTGGGTGCCCACCGATTCCGTGGTGCCGCTCGTTCGCCCGGAGTTCGCCAGAACAGCGGAGTCTGCTACAGCACCGAAAGCGAAGGCAACGGTGGCTCGGCGCTGCGACGCTCGGCGAGTTGGGTCGCCAGGTTGAAACAGAGTTGCTCCAGGGGCGCGGCAATCTCGGCGTCTTCGAAATTCGCCAAGGTGCGACCTTCGTCGCCATGCACCCGCATCTGGATGTTGATCGGCACTTCGCCCAGGAACGGAATGCCGAGACTCTCCGCGCGGGTCTTGGCTCCGCCGTGGCCAAAGATGTCGTAGCGCTTGCCATTGTCGGGACACAGGAAGTAGCTCATGTTCTCGACCAGGCCCAGCACCGGAATCTTCACCTTCTCGTACATGGCAATCGCCTTCACGGCGTCCAACAGGGCCACGTCCTGAGGCGTGCAGACCACGACCGCCCCGGTCAGCGGCAGCAGCTGCGAGAGCGTCAGGGCGATGTCGCCTGTGCCCGGCGGCATGTCGATGATCAGGTAGTCGAGCGGTCCCCAGATCGTGTCGCGCAGAAACTGCGTGATGGCGCCGTGCAACATCGGTCCGCGCCAGATGACCGCCTCGTCGGGCGAGACCATAAAGCCCATCGACATGACCCGCATCCCATCGCAATCGACCGGAACGATGCCGCGCTTGACCACAGGATTGCCCTGTTCGTCGCGCTGATCGGTCGGCTCTTCACGAATCTCGGGCCGCCCCGAGAGTCCCAAGAGATGCGGAATACTCGGACCGTAGACGTCGGCGTCCATCAGGCCGACTTCGCACCCGGCGCGACGCAAACCAACGGCCAACGAAGCGGCGATCGTGCTCTTGCCGACGCCCCCTTTTCCCGAGGCAACGGCAATCACGCTCTTCGCTGTAACTCCAATCTGACCAAGTGGTTCGGGCGCTCGCTCTTGCACCGCCGGGCGAATCTCGACCTCGCCAAGGTCCGGCAAATTCTCGCGCAACCGATCGCTCAGCCGCTGCCGGGTCGTCTCCCACAGCGGCGCGCTATGCGTGGTCAGCGCCAACGTCAGCGAAAGTTTTCCGTCGCTCAGGTTCACGTCGCGAACCTGCCCCATCTCAACGATCCCCCGACCCGACTCGGGATCGGCAAAGTCGTTCAGTACGTCGTTGACCTTCGCCAACTGTTGCTCGTCACTCATCAGGGCTCTCCCCTCTGGGCCGCCGCAAACCGCGCGGCAAGCCACCTATCGAAATCTGCGAATCGTCAGGCTCCCACAACGACATGGTAGCGACAAGCCCCCGCCTGCCGAGGTGCATCACGAGATGTGTGGCGAACGCCCCCACGCGCCCCTCGCCCGGCTGCAACGAGAAGTCTTAACGACGTACCACCACGGGTCGTGGCGCGGAGTTCTGGGCCGCCTCGGGCGAAGCGGCGCTCGACACGGAATCGACCGCCCGCGGGCTCACCGCCCTGCTCCGCTGCACCAAGGTTCCCGGCAGGCAACCCAGCACGACAACCAGCAACATCGTGGCCCCCATGACGAACCCGGCCCCGCCACGGCCCGCCAGACTGGCGTCGGCCGGCAACGTCGCCGCAACGGTCGCGGAACGAAAGTAAAGAGTCGCCACGACACGCAGGTAATAGGCCGCGGCAATCGCGGCGTTCACCGCGGCGATCACCGTCAGGGCAATCAAGGCCGACCGCAGCGGCATTCCCAGCAGCGCCTGGTCGGAAGAGACCTCGACCGAAAGCGCGCTGTAGAACAGGCCCAGCTTGCCCCAGAAACCGACCAGCGGCGGAATGCCCGCCAGGCTGAACATGAACACGGAGAGCGCCACCGCTGCCACCGGATAACTTCGTCCCAGGCCGGCCAGGTCCTCGACCCGCTCCGGCGAACGCCGCGTACCCTCATCTTCGACCCCGCCCAGGTAAATCAGCGTGGCAAAGGTGCCCACCGAGGCGAGCGAGTAGACGGCCAGGTAGAGCAACAGCGCCGCCAGTCCGTCCGGCACCGCCTCGGCCCCGGCAGCCCGCAGCGAGAGGTAGACACAAAGCCCGATCAGCATATAGCCGGCATGGGCGATCGACGAATAGGCCAAGAGCCGCCGCAGATTATTCTGCCACAGGGCCACCACGTTGCCCAAGGTCATCGTCAGCACCGACAACCCCAGGCAAAGCTGCCAGCCGAGACTCGCCAGTTCGGCGGGCAACACCATCGCCACCAGCCGCACCAGGGCCACGATGCCGGCGATCTTTGGCACGACCGCCAGAAGGCCCGCGTTCAGATTCGACGTCCCCTCGTACACGTCCGGGGCGTAGAAGTGAAATGGAACCGCGGCGATCTTGAAAGCCAAGCCGGCCACGACCAGCAACACCGCCAACGCGGGCAGCGGCCCACTCACGTCGCTGGTGGCGAAGCTGCGGGCGATTTCATCGAATCGCATACTCCCGGTCAAGCCATAGAGAAAGCTGAACCCGTAGAGCAGCACCGCGCTGGCCAGCACGCTGAGATAGAAATACTTGCTCGTCGACTCGTGACCCGCGAGTCCGCCGCGTCCGAGATACAACAACAGATAGGTCGGAATCGATATCAGTTCGAGGGCCACGAACAGCATGACCAGTTCTTTGGCGACGCTGACCAACATCAACCCGGCGACGACCAACAACAAGGCACCCAGGGCCTCGGCACTGGCACCTTCGGCACGACTGCTCGTGAGCATCAGCGTGAAGAAAATCCCCAACGCCAGCGAGCCCAGGCGAAGCCAATAGCCCAGCTCGTCGGAACCGACCGGCCCGTAGAGGGCCTCACCCGGTCTCTCGTGGCTGGGCAGGTCGCCGAACAGCAAATGCCCACCCGCCAACAACAGGCCGAGTAGCGCAATCCAGGACCAGCCACGACGGTCGCCGACAAAGACGCCCGCCATAAAGATCCCGATCGCGGTCGCGATCACCAGGATCTCGGGCAGGAGCAGGCTGACGGTGGAGGGGCTGACCATAATTGTTCGCTTACTTCTTCAGTTCGCGTCGTTTGTCGTGTCTGGTTTCTCGTTTCGGCAGTTTCTCGTCTCAACCGGCTGCACAACTACCTTGGCGGACTTTCGGCTCGTTGCGGCGAATTCTGGCCGCGGTCCGCCAACTCGGCTGCATCGGTCCGGGCGGCCGCCTCGGCTTGTTGTTCCCAGGCCGCGGTCGCTCGCCCGGTCAGTCGGTCGAGCGTCGCGCTCATGGGCTTCAGGAACTGACCCGGAAAGAGCCCGATCCAAAGCACGAACACCGCCAAGGGTGCCAGCGAAAAGAACTCCGACCAGCCCATGTCGCGGATCGGTTCGGCGTCGTGGGTCGGTTCCCGCAGCGGACCGAAAAAGACCCGCTGGACCAGCCACAGCATGTACCACGCCCCCAGCACGACACCGGAAACGGCAAGCACGGCGATTGCATAGAACTGAGTCGAGTAGGCGGCCGCCGTGGTGGCCGAGGCCCGCTGGAACATGCCGCAGAGCAGCAGGAACTCGCCAGCGAAGCCGTTCGTGCCCGGCAGGCCGATGCTCGAGAGCGTGAAGAACACCATGAAGGCCGCCAGCCAGGGCGTCCGCCGGGCCAGGCCGCCCAGCTCGCTGATCTCACGCGTGTGGTAGCGGCGATAGATCATGCCCACGATGGCGAACAAGCCGCCCGTCGAAATGCCGTGGTTGATCGACTGCAGCACGCCCCCCTGAATGCCCAACCGATTGAGCGCGAAGAGGCCCAGCATGCAGAAGCCAAGGTGGCTGACGCTGGAATAGGCGATCAGTCGCTTCAAGTCGCTCTGGGCCAGCGCGACCAGGGCTCCATAGACGATGCCCGCCACCGACAGCCATAACAGCCATGGCAGCAACGTCGCGGTCGCCTCGGGCAACAGCGGCACGCTGAACCGCAAGAAGCCGTAGGTGCCAATCTTCAACAGCACGCCCGCCAGCAACACGCTGCCGGCCGCGGGGGCTTCGACGTGGGCCAGCGGCAGCCAGGTGTGCAGCGGAAACAGAGGCACCTTGATGGCAAAGCCCGCGAACAGCAGCAGAAAGATCGCCGTCTGCCACGCCGGGTCGAGCGGCGAGGCCATCGCGCGGGCCGTCAGCTCCGGAATCGAGAAGGTGTCGTACTGCAGCACCAACAGCAGCAGGCCCAGAAACGTCAACAAGCTGCCGGCCAGCGTGAACAGGAAGAACTTCACCGCGGCATAGCGGCGGCGGTCGCTCCCCCAGATACCGATCAAGACGAACAGCGGGATCAGCGTGAATTCGAAGAAGATGTAGAACAAAATCATGTCGCGGGCTACGAACACGCCCAGCATGCCACCCGCCAGCAGCAGCAACAGCCCGTAGTAGCCCGCCTCGCGCTCGCGGACGGTCGTCCAGCTGATCAACACGGCGGTCAGCACCAACAGGGCCGACAACCCGTAGAGCCACAGGCTCAGCCCGTCGACCGCCACGTCGAAACGGATGTCCAGACCGGTCGCCTCACCGAGCCAAGGCAGAGCGGCCGCGGCATAGTTGGCCTGCGCGGCGGGCTGGTCGGTGGGAAACTGCACCACGACCCCCGTGGCGGCCACCAACGTGGCCACGGCGAAGAACAACGCCAGCAACCGGGCCGAGGCGGCGTCGTTGCGACAGGTCAGCAGAATCACCAGCGCTCCCCACAGCGGCATGGCCAGCGAGACCAACAGCAAGAACGGCGGTGCGGCAATCGTTTCCCACATGGTCAGCGAACTCCCTCGCCGCGGAGCGGACGCGATGTGTGATCGGGCGATGGCAGTGTCGGCGGGCGATGGCCGACGCGAATCGGCGCGGGCGAAGGCTGCACGCTCGTCGCCTCCGACTCCGCCGGCTTCTCAGGCACCGGCAATCGCGGCAACACGACCGCCGCCGCGAGCAGCAGCAAGGCCACGATCATGCCCAACACGTAGAGCTGGAGCATGCCGTTCTGCACGCGACGCAAGACGCCGCCAAAGACCCGCGGCAGGTAGCCGACCAGGTTCACCAGCCCGTCGATCAGATAGCGATCGAGGAAATAGGCCAACTGGGCCAACAGCCAAAGCGGTCCCACAATGAGCAGCTGGTAGAGCGGATCGAACCAGAACTTGCCGTACGAAGCCACGTACAGCGGCCGCAGCCAACGGGCGATGCGGTCGATCTGCGTCAGCTCACCAAGATAGAAGTAGGCGGCCAGGCCGATGCCACCGACGGCCAGGATTGTACTCAACATGGCCACAAAGCTGTGCGAGCTGGAGTGACCCTCGTGATGCACCACCGCGGGGATGCCGGGCGTCTGGGCCAGCCAATGGGCAAAGGTCTCGTTGACGTGCAGCAGGTAGCCGCTGACGGCCGCTAACACCGCCAGGATCATCAGCGGTACGGTCATCACCGCCGGCGACTCGTGGGCGTGGTGGCCCGCCTCGGGCGGAATTCGCTCTTCGCCGTAGAACGTGCGGAAGAAGGCCCGAAACGTATAGAACGCCGTCAGAAAGGCCGTGAACGAGGCCACCAGGAACAGGTAGTTGAAGAACGTCGCGGCATGTTCCCAGTCGCCCGTGCCATGGGCGGCCGCCTCGTCGTACACGGCGGCCAGGATGGCGTCCTTGCTCCAAAAGCCGGCCAGGGGGAACAACCCGGCCAAGGCCAGACAACCAATTAAGAAGGTCCAATGCGTGACCGGCATCAGCCGGCGCAGGCCACCGAACCGCCGCATGTCGATCACGCCCCCCATCGCGTGCATCACGCTGCCCGCGCCCAGGAACAACAGGGCCTTGAAGAAGGCGTGCGTGATCAAGTGGAACATGCCCGCGGCGATGCCGGCCGCCGAACCGACGCCCAGGGCCAGAAACATGTAGCCGAGCTGGCTGACGGTCGAATAGGCCAACACGCGCTTCAGGTCGGTCTGCGTGACCGCGATCAGCCCCGCCAGCAGGGCCGTAAAACCGCCGATACCGGCTACGACATAGCCGGCGTAGCCTGAGGCGGCAAACAGCGGCGTGCAACGGGCCACCATGTAAATGCCCGCGGTGACCATCGTGGCGGCGTGAATCAGCGCGCTGACCGGCGTGGGCCCTTCCATGGCGTCGGGCAGCCAAACATGCAGCGGGAACTGGGCACTCTTGCCGCATGCGCCGACAAACAGCAACAGGCAGATCGCCGTCGCCACGATACCGGCTGGATAGGCGGCCGCTTCAATTCTGTTCAGGCCCAGCACGCCGTCGATGGCGCTCGTGTCGTGAAAGTTGAGCGTGCCGAACAGCGTCCAGATCAGGAAGATACCCAGGGCAAAGCCGAAGTCGCCAACGCGATTGACCAGAAACGCCTTCTTGCCCGCGGCGCTGGCCTCCGGCTTCTCATACCAGAAGCCGATGAGCAGGTAGCTGCAGACGCCGACCGCCTCCCAAAACACGTAGAGCAGTAAAAAGTTGCTCGACAGGACCAGCATCGTCATCGAAAAGACGAACAGTCCCACGTAGCTGAAGAATCGCCAATAGCCGCGATCGTCGTGCATGTAGCCGATCGAATAGATCGCCACCAGCAGCGAGACGAACGTAACCATTACCAGCATGATCGCCGTCAGGGCATCGGCCCGCAGCGTGATGTCGATCGTAAAGTCGAGCGGCTGCGACTCGGCGAAGGGCTCGCCGCCACTGCTGGCGTAGGTGGCGGCGCTGCTTGAGGTCGCTCCCTCGACCGCCGCCCAACGCCACAACGTCGTTTGCGGAATCTCAGCCGCTGTGGAATGCTCGTCGGCTTCGGGGCTCGCGGCCGCGGCCGCGTGGTTCTTGCCCGCGTGGTCCTCACCGTGCGCCCCCGCCGTGAGCACCTGACGGGCCAGCAGCACGCTGGCCACCAGTGAGCCCAACAGCGCCACCACGAGCAGAGCGTGGCATGACCGCTTCAAGACTCGCGGCCCCAGCAGCGCAATCGCCACCGCCGCCGCCAACGGCAGCGCGGGAATTACGCGCATCAAGAGCTGCGGTTCAAACATGGCTGCGGTAACGCACCTTCTCGGGGTCGAGTTCCGGTTCCACGCCTGCGGGGGTTAGCTCGGGCCACGGCTCGTGTTCGATTTCGGCCGCGGGCACCTCTTCGTCGAGCGTCGGCTCCTGACCCTCTTCGCGCAAGAGCTGCCAGAAGGCAATGTCCAGGTTCGAGCTGCGGCGAGCGAGCATGAGAATCAGCGACAGCGCGATTGCCGCTTCGCAGGCCGCCACCGCGATGATCATGATCACCAGCATCTGGCCGCTAAAGTCGTTGTGAAAGCGGCTCCAAGCGACGAGGCTGACCGCCACGCCCTGCATCATCATCTCCAGGGCGATGAACATGACGATCGTGTTGCGCCGGGTCATGAAGCCGACCAGGCCGATGGCGAACAGCAATCCGCCCACCACCAGGTAGTTCTGCAAGAGGGCGACTTCGTTCATGCGGTGCCCCCTTCCGCGGTCCGCGGCGGGGGCGAACGGCGACTTTGCGAGGCAATCGCGGCGGCCGCCACCAGGGCCACGAACAACAACACGCCCACCACCTGCACCGAGATCAGGTGTTCGCTGAACAGCCGCGCGCCGATGGCGGCCACGTGCGCTTCGGCCTCGACGCCCGGCAATCCGTCGGCGGCCCGGCCGTCCGCCCCGGCCTCGGCCAGGGGTGCCACACTCGGCAGCGTTCCGGGCGTGAGCAACGTGATCGTGAGCAGGAAGACCAGCACGCCTGAGGAGACGGAACACAACAGCGGCTCGAAGGCGAGCCGGTCGTAGAACGCCAGTCCCTCGGGCTGGGCCAGCATGAGCACGAACAGAAACATCACCACAATCGCCCCGGCATAGACGACCACCATCGCCACGCCGAGAAACTGGGCTCCGTTCACCAGGAACAAGCCGGCCGTGGCCAACACCGAAACGGCGAAGAAGATGGCCGAATAGACGGGGCTGCGAAAGGTCATCGCGCAAACGGCCGAAACGACGGTGACCGCGGCCAGCGCATAGAAGAGGATATTTGTGGTGAGCGCTCCGGGCGGGACGAGTCGGGTGCCGAGAATCGCCACCGCGGCGGTCATCAGCACGGCCCCGGCGGCGCGTCCGGCCGCGATGCGCCGCGGCAGTAACAGCCACATGCCCAGTCCGTAGAGCGTCGCAAAGATGGCCAGCCACATGGCAAGCGTCACGTCGTGGCCCTCCCCGAGCTCGCGCCCATGCTCGCCGAACGCATCGGCTCGCTATCCTTCGTCTGGTCGTAAACGCTGAGCAGCTTTTCCTTGTCGAAGACCATCTCTTCGCGGCTGCGACCGGTCAGATCGCAGAAGCTGGTCAACTCGATCGCGTCGACCGGACAGGCCTCTTCGCACATGCCGCAGTAGATGCAGCGCAGCTCGTCGATGGCAAAGTGCGCGGGATATTTCTCGCGATCGGGCCAAGGACTCTCGGCCGCGACGATGTCGATGCAGTGGGCCGGGCAGGCCGTCGCGCAGAGGAAACAGGCCACGCACTTCACGCGATCCTGTTCATCCTTGTTCAATCGGTGTACGCCGCGGTAGATCAGTGGATTGCCGATCTTCGGTCGCTCGTCCGGAAAGCTCACCGTCACCTTGCGGCTGACCAGGTGACGCGCCGTCGTGGTCAGACCTTGCACAAACAGCGGCAGGTACATCTTGCCGGCCAGGCCGAGCTTTGGCTCTTCCACCCAATGAATGTCGGGGTCGTCGGCTTTCACGCGAGATTCTCCGCCCGTCGGGGTCGATTGTCGGCCGCCAGTGGCTGCAACAGGGCCGTTACGATCCAGGCCACCGCGGCGACCGCCACGTTGATGAGCATGAAGACGAACATGCTGCCGCCGCCCAGATAGTTGGCGAACATCGGCTCGCGCAGCACCGCCACCACGGCCAGGTTGACCATGCCCAGCGGCAACATCACCTTCCAGGCCAGCGACATCAGTTGATCGAAGCGAAACCGCGGCCAGCTCCACCGCACCAGCATGAAAAACACGACCACGGCGAAGCTCTTGCCCAGCAGAATCACGATTCGCACGATGGCGTCGAACCAATTCTCGACCGGGCCCGACGTCAGCCCCCAGAAGTGCCAGCCGCCGAGGAACAGCAACGTAATCAAGACCGACGCCGTGATCATGTGCATGAACTCGCCAATGAGAAACAAGATCAGCCGCATGCCGGAATATTCCGTGTGGTAGCCGCCGATCAATTCCTGCTCGCACTCGGGCAGGTCGAATGGCAGCCGGGCCGCCTCGGCAAAGGCCGCCACCACGAAGACCACAAACGCCAGCGGCTGGGCAAACACATTCCAATAGCCGGTCGTCGCCTGGTGGGCCACGATCTCGTCGATCTGCAGGCTGCCGGTCATCAGCACCACGCCCAGAATGCCCAAGCCCAGGGGCAACTCGTAGGCGATCATCTGGGCACTGCTCCGCAGCGCGCCGAGGTAGCCGTATTTGTTGTTACTCGACCAGCCGCCCAGGATCACTCCGTAAACGGCCATGCTCGACAGGGCAAAGACATACAGCATGCCGACGTCGACCTGGGGGGCAACGATCAGCTGCAGATAGCTGTCGACCGAGTCGACCGCCGTGATACCCAGCTCCGGCAGCGCATCGCCAAAGGGGATCACCGCAAACGCCGCGAGCGCCGCACCCAGCAGCACGACGGGGGCCAAAGTGTAAAGCCACCAGTCGACGTGCTTGGGGACGAACTCTTCCTTGAACACGAACTTCAGACCGTCGGCCAGCGGCTGACCGAGACCGAACAGCCGCAACCCGGTCAGCGGCAGGCCGACGCGGTTGGGACCTTTGCGATCCTGCACCCAGGCCGCGATCCACCGCTCGAGCAGCACCAGATAGGCAGCCGCCGTCATCAGAAAGCCGACCAGGACGGCAATCTTCACGAGCGCGACGAGGAAGGATGTGGTCGAGTCCATGACGGGGTGATCATACCAGGAGGTTAACTTTCAAATCGACTCCCACGGCAGGGATCTCCTCGACCGCCGCCGAGAAGTAGCCGATCTCGCGCGCGATCTCGGCCAGCACCTCGCCCGCGCGGTACATGCCGGGCATGGCCGACATCTGCCACAGCAGGCTCCCCTCGGTGCGGACGCCCATCGGAGGTCGAATCGCCCAGCGGAACGACTGCAATCGGTCGGCCACGTTGACATAGGAGCCGTCGCGCTCGGCGAACGCCGCCGCCGGCAACTGGTAGTGGGCCCGCTGCATCAGCGGCGAGTCGAACAGATCCTGCACGACGAGCAGGTCGGCCGCGTCAAAGCTCTCCGCCGTGGCCTCGTCAATCCAGTCGTTGCGATAGCCGCCACTCACCCAGATCGCGTGCAGCTTGCCGGCGGCCACGTCCGGCAACAGATCGTCAAACGTGGCAACGCGGCCCGTGAAGTATTCGAGCACCGCCTCGACGCCGCGTCGATTGGGACATTTTTCGGCGCGAATCGTGAATCCCTGGGGAAACGACTCGTCTTCGCCTTCGACCGGCACAGGACCCAATACGAGCGTCGCCTCGGGGTCGACGCCGCGCAGGTACTTGGCCAACAGGTAGGCCTCTTCCACGGACAAATGCGGCGAGAGCACGCCGGCCACGGACCCCGGCCACCGCTTCGCGATGGCGGTGAACTTCTTGTCCAGCTCGGTGGGCAGCCGCGACCAGTCGGCGTTGACGTATTGCCTTGCTTCCGCGTCGAACTGCTGGGGCCCGGCGAGACGATGTTCGCTATGGACGTGGTGATAGCCGTAGCGGCCCTCGTCGCACATCCACCACTCGTTGATGTGCGGATTCTCGCGCGGCCGCAAGCGATACACGCGATCCTGATTCTCGTCGATCGTGATCGAGCAGCCGGTCGAACAGCCCGCGCAGACGCCGTCGTGGCTCTTCATGAACCAGACCCGCTGCGAATAGAGAAAGTCCTTGTCGCCCAGGGCACCGACGGGGCACAGATCGACCACGTTGCCCGCCATCTTGTTGGCCAGCGGAAAGCCGGGAAAGACGTCGATCTCTTCGCCCGCTCCGCGACCTTCGACATACAGCTCGCCCGTACCCGTGATCTCGCGGGTAAAGCGGACGCAGCGGCTGCACATCACACAGCGATCGACGAACAACGTCACCGTGTCGCCCAGCGAACGACGTCGACTGGTAAAGGGCCGCAAGTCGGCCCGCCGACTCCCCTGCCCGTGCTCGAAGTAGTAGTCCTGCAGACGGCACTCGCCCGCCTTGTCGCAGATCGGGCAATCGATCGGATGATTGATCAGCAGGCCCTCTTCGACCTGCGCCCGGGCCTGCTTGACCTTGTCGCTCTCGGTCACGAAGACGGTGCCGTCGGTGGCCGGAGTTTGGCAACCCGGCACCAGCTTCGGCATCATGCTGATCTCGCCCGACTCGGGATCGCGACGACCCGTTTCCACCAGGCACATGCGACAGCTGGCCACGACGCTCAGCCCCGGATGCCAGCAGTAGTGGGGAATGTCGTAGCCCAGTCGGGCGGCGGCCTGAATGCCGTTGAGCCGCTCGTCGTCGTCGAGCTCGAGTTCTTGTCCGTTGATAATGACCGTGGCCATGCTGTTTCCTTGCCGTCACCGCCGCACGTAGCGGTTGCTAATGAACCCCGATGATCTGCAGCGCCTCGACCGGCTCGGTCGTTTCGCAACCGTCGGGATTCGTGCGGCGAATGTACTCCTCGAACTCGCCGCGAAACTTGCGAATCGCGTTCTTCATCGGCCAGGCGGCGCCGTCCGCCAGGCCGCAAATCGTCGTGCCGGGCATGATGCCGATCGAGTCGCCGATTTCCAGCAACAGATCGAGATCCTGCAGACGACCCTTGCCCGCCTTGATGCGGTTGAGCATCGACAACGCCCAGGACGTCCCTTCGCGACAGGGCGTACACTGGCCGCAGCTTTCGTGGGCCATGAACCGCGTCGTGTTGTGCAGGAAGTCGACGATCGAAACGGTCTCGTCGACGACCGTCACGGCCGCGGTCCCCAGACCCAGGCAGTCGTACTTGCCCGGTCCGGAGAAATCGAGCGGACAGTCGAGCTCGTCGGCCGACAGCAAACCCATGCTGATGCCGCCGGGCACGGCCGCCTTGCACTGGCGATCCTTCCAGACGCCGCCCCCCTGATTTTCGATCAACTCCCGCACCGTCAGGCCCAGCGGGGCCTCGTAACAGCCAGGGCGGTTGACGTGACCGCTGATGCAGTAGAGCTTCGGACCGTAGCTGCCGGCATCGCGGGGATTGTCCGGGTCGGCCGGCACGCCGATCGACTTGAACCAGTCGGCACCCCGATCGCAGATGTGCGTAACGCAGCACAGCGTCTCGACGTTGTTCACCACGGTCGGCTTCTGGAACAAACCCTTGACGGCCGGAAACGGCGGCTTGATGCGCGGCCAGGCCCGCTTGCCTTCGAGACTCTCGATCAGCCCGGTCTCTTCGCCGCAGATGTAGGCCGCCGCCCCGCGGTGCAGGTAAATGTCGAGCGAGAAATCGTGGGCCAGAATGTTCTTGCCGAGGTAGCCCTTGTCGTAGCACTCGTCGATGGCCTGCTGCAGTCGGGCCAAAGCGTGCGGATATTCGTAGCGGAGATAGATGTAGGCGGTCGAAGCCCGAGTCGCGTAGCAGGCCAGGATCGTGCCTTCGATCAACTGATGCGGATCCTCCTCCATCAGTATCCGATTGTTGAAGGTGGCCGGCTCGCTCTCGTCGGCGTTGACGCACATGTAGATCGGCCCGGGATGATCCTTGGGCAAGAAGGACCACTTCAACCCGGTGGGGAAGCCGGCTCCGCCCCGGCCGCGCAGGTTGCTCGACTGCACCAGCTCGACGACCTCGGCGGGCGACTTGTCGGCCAAGATGCGCTTGAGCGCACGATAGCCGCCGGCCGCCTCGTACGCGGCGAGCGTATGACTATCTTCGTTGCTGATGTTGGCCAGCAGTACCGGCTCGAACTCTGCCACGTCTGGCTTCTCCCGCTTCGTGTTTCGGTTCGTTCTGGTCTCGGTTGGTTGTTGCCGGCCGGCACTCGATTCACTCGGCGGCGGCCGCCACCGTTTTCGACCAGGTCTTCGATTACATTACTAGGTCGACGCCTCGCCCTGATGCGAACGCACGAAGGCCTCGACCTTCTCGTCGTCCAGGTCGCCGTGCAGCGTGTCGCCGGCCAGCATGCAGGGTGCCTGTTCACAGGCACCCAGACACTCGCCAAACTCGATCGTCAATTTGCCGTCGGCCGTCGTTCCGCCCGGCACGATGCCCGTCCTCTCGCAGAGCTTCTCGAGCACCTCTTCACCGCCCCGCAGGGCACAGCTAATCGAACGACAAACCCAGGCCCGCGTCTGGCCGTGAGGGGCGTCCTGCTTGAAGAAGCCGTAAAACGACAGCGTGTCCTGCACGTCGGCCGGGACCAGCTCCAGCAGTTCGGCAATCTCGACGACCGCCGCGCGCGGCACGTACCGCAAGTGCGCATTGACCACGTGCAACGCCGGTAGTGTCACCGCCTGCCGCGTCGGATAGCGCGGAAAGTACGCGCGGATCTCCTCGATCATCTCGGGCGTGAGCAGCTTCTCGTCCGTCGCGCTGCCGGCGGCGTCGGGGGTGACTTCGTCGGTCGTGGCCATGGTGGGTGTTGGATGCGGTGGGTGCGGTGGGTGTTGGACGCAGTTGGTGTTGTTCGTGGTGGATGTTGGCGGCAGCGGCTCGAGGTTCGCTCCGTCGTACTAACGATCGAGTTCCGCGGCGATGATGTTCAGACTACCCAGCACCGCGACAACGTCGGACAGGGTATGACCGCGAATCAGGTGCGGGAAGACGGCAAAGTGGATGTACGACGGGGGACGACAGCGGGCCCGATAGGCGACCGCACTGCCATCGCCGACCAGGTAAAAGCCGAGCTCGCCGTTGGGGGCTTCGATCGCCGCGTAGATCTCCTCCTCGGGCGTTTCAAAGCCGCGGTTGCTCATCACCAACTCGAAGTGGGCAATCGTGCCTTCGATCGAGTTGTAGACTTGCTCCTTCGTCGGCAGCGCGATCCGCTCGTCCATGCCGACGTCGACCGGGCCGGAGGGAAGATTCTCGACCGCCTGTTCGACCAGCCGCAGGCTTTCGCGCATCTCGGCCATCCGCACCAGGTAGCGGGCAAAGCAGTCGCCCTCGGTCGCGCAGCAAACCTTGAAATCCAAGTCGGCATAGGCCAGGTAGGGATCGTCCTTGCGCACGTCGCGTGTCACGCCGCTGGCCCGGGCGACCGGCCCCGTGCAGCTGCGGTTGATTGCTTCTTCCTTCGTCAGCACGCCCACACCCTTGGTGCGATCGACGAAGATACGGTTGCGATTCAGCAGCCGCTCCATGTCGTCGAGCGTCTTGGGAAAGGTCCGCACGAAGTTGCGGATCTTCTCGATGACCATCGGCGTCATGTCGTGCATCACACCGCCGGTCCGGGTGTAGCTATTCGTGAAGCGAGCCCCGCAAAGCGTCTCGAAGATGTCGTAGATCACTTCGCGCTGGTAGAACGCGTAGAGGAAAAAGGTGAACGCGCCGACGTCGAGACCGACCGCCCCGTTAGAAAGCAAGTGGTCGCTGATGCGGGCCAGTTCGGCAATGATCGTCCGCACGTAGACGCAACGCGGCGTGATCTCGATGCCCAACAGCTTCTCGACCGCATGATGCCAGGCCACGTTGTTGGCCATCGGCGAGATGTAGTTCATGCGGTCGGTGACCGTCACGTACTGGTTGAAGTCGAGCTTCTCGCCAATCTTCTCGAAGCCCGAGTGCAGGTAGCCGATATCGGGCACGGCGTCGACCACGCGTTCGCCGTCGAGCTTGAGCAACAGGCGCAGCGTCGTGTGGGTGGCGGGATGCTGCGGACCGAAGTTGAGTGTCCACAGATAGTCCTCGTCGCGCACGCCCGCGGCCGGGTCGCTCGCCGCCAGGCGTTCGTCGCCAAGGGTGCCGTGGGCCATGGTCATGCACTCCCCCGCGTGATCGTGGGAAAGTTGTGCCGCTCGCCCCGACCCTGTAGCGGATAATCTTTGCGCAGTGGAAACGCCGTGAACTCTTCGGGCATCAGAATGCGGCGCAAGTCGGGATGGCCGTCGAACTCGATGCCGAACATGTCGAAGACTTCGCGCTCCAGCCAGTTGGCCCCCTCCCACAGCGGAACGACCGACGGCACGTGCAAGTCGGGCTCGTTCAGAAAGGTCCGCACGATCAACCGCTCGCCGCTTTCCGTCCCGGCCAAGGCATAGACCATACCGAAGCGGTCGGTGGCATCGCGAAAGTTGAGATAGTCGACACACGTGATGTCGACCAACATGTCGAAGCCGAAGTCGGCGTGCAGGGTCGAGAGCACCTCGAAGACCAGGTCGCGCGGCACGGCGATGCGCGTCTGCCCACGGAACTCGCTCGGCTCGAGCTCTCCAAATCGCTCTTTGAGTCGTTCGACGGTGTCGGTCATCGGGCTGCGGCGGAACTCCGTGGCGGAAGCGAACTCGAACCTTGGACAGCGTCGGGCTATCGGGTGAATTGCGGTGACTGGCCGATAATCGGCAGCTCGATCAGGGCACGTTTCGTTTGCTGACGACGGGCCGTGTCGAACTCGGCGCCGTCGAGCGTCCCCTCGTGCTGAATCTTGTCTTGCAGGTCGATGATCGCCTGGATCAATTGTTCCGGCCGCGGCGGACAACCGGGCACGTACATGTCGACCGGAATGAAGCGATCGATTCCCTGCACGACGCAGTAGGTGTCGAACACGCCGCCGGTCGAGGCACAGGCCCCCATCGAGATGCACCACTTCGGCTCGTGCATCTGCTGCCAGATCCGCTGCAACACCGGCAGCATCTTCATCACCACGCGGCCGGCCACGATCATCAGATCGCACTGTCGCGGGCTGAAGCGCATGACCTCCGCACCGAAGCGGGCCAGGTCGTGCTTGCTGGCCCCGGTGGCCATCAGCTCGATGCCGCAGCAAGCCGTGGCAAACGGCATCGGCCAGAGGCTGTTCTTGCGGCACCAGCTGGCCAATTCGTCCAGTCGGCTCACCACCACATTTTCAGGAACGTCGATCGCCATGGTCTCTTCTCACTCACGGGCCGCCCCACTGGTACTTTAGGGAACGACCGCTAACGCCAACGGAACACGCCCTTGCGCCAGTCGTAAACCAGCCCCAGGACCAACAATAGGAAGAACACCGCGATGCCGGCGAACACCAATTCGCGGCTGGAAACCAGGTTCGCCTGGACCGCCGCGTCGACCCCCGCGACCTCTTCGCCGGTGCCACCGCTGGCCACGGCCCAGGGATAAAGGAACAACAGTTCGACGTCGAACACCAGGAAGGCGATCGCCACCAGATAGAAGCCGATGTCGAAGCGACGTCGGGCATCGTGTATCGGGTCCATGCCGCTTTCGTAGGGCATCTCCTTCACGGCGCTGGTGCGCTTCGGCCCTAACAGCCAGCCGACGAAGAGCATGCCAACCGCCAGTCCGCCCGAGGCAAGCACAAACAAGAAGATCGGCAGGGCGTCCATGAGCATCTTCCACACGAAGCTGCCGGATGCGGGGGCGGCAAGGACGAGCCCGCGCCGCCGCAAACCTACGGTCAGTTCGTGAAAGTTGTCACAAAGTGGGGCAAATAGAGAACCCGACCGCGCCGGAGGCCACGACCGAGTTCAGCTGCGAATCGTAACAGAGCCCTTTCCAAACGGTCAAGATAACCCGGCCGAGCGCAATCGTTGGCCTGCCTTGATTTTGCCGCCACTGCCGCGGCCAACTACGGCGCCGTCGGAGGCCAATCAACGGGTCCTATCATCAGCAGGAAATCAACCGCCGCGTCGGCCGCCCGCGGAGTCGCCGGCTTGCGAGAACCCGGCCTGCTCTGCCACTGCCATGACGTCTGGGCGAGCGCAAAAAAAATCCCTCCACAGGTGGGGCAGAACCTGTGGAGGGGATACGAGGGCCTTAGATACCCTCGACACATGTGTATCGCATGTGCGTTGATTTCTATGTCTATTCTTAACCCAAACGCGAGCGATGGCAATAGCCTGAAGCAAGAATTCTGAGAGATGCACGCCCGACGGGTCCTCATCGCGACGAAGACACAAACCCTGCGGGCGGTACTCGCCTTGCCCTTTTTTTCGAGGCCAAAGGGGAATCCCATTCCTGGGGTAGCCGCTCACTCGGTGGGTTCTGCAATACGTTGACAGGCTAGACACCAAACTGGCGGAGCACGAAGTCGGCGACCTGCGTATCGGCCGTCGCTCGATCGAGCAGCACGCCAACCTCGGACGAGATCAGCACGCCTTCGGCATCCTCGGTCGAGACGGGGGCACCGTGCGAACCTTTGACCAACGTGGCATCCAACGGAATGCTCTTCGTCGCCATGTCGAAGTGCAGTTCGACAGGGTCGTAACCCGGTTTGCGATGGATGTCGACCGTGCGGGCAAAACTCGGCGCACGGGCATCGTCGAGCCAATAGTAATAGGCCTGCCAACTGTTCGCGTCCGATATCAAAACGACGTCGCCACTGTTCGGGTGACTGACGTCGAACTCAGCCCGCTCGTCACCGGCCAACACCTGGGCAAAGCCGGATCGTCCGCGAAACAGCTCGGCAGCCCGCGCCACAATCGCTGGATCGCTGTCACGCACGTAGACGTGCGACAGCTGATGATCGGCCAGGGCCCAGGCATCGCTGGCCGCAAAATCGATTAGCTCGCCGTCGCCCTCCGCTTCATTACGGACCGACAACAGGCCCGCCTCGCGCAGCACACGATTCGGATACGTCACCTGATCGACGGGCGAAATCGTGTACTCGCTGGCCACGAGCCACAGCAGCCGCTCGCCAGCAAAGACCTCTTCGAACGCGGGCAACATGCGACCCAAGAGCTCGTCCAACTCCGCGACGGCCGCCGCGGCCGCGCGACTGTCGGGCCCCGACTTCTGAGCCGCGTAGTCCAAGTGCGTCAGATAGATATAGAAGAAATTGGGGCGGAACTTCCGCGCGGCGTAGGCCGCCGAATCGGCGATCCAGGCGGACGACTGGATGCCCGCCAGCGGTCCCCAAAAGTGCTGCAGCGGAAAGTGGCCGAACTCGTCTCGCAGCTCGCCGTAGAGTTCCGTCGGTTTGGTATAGCACCAGAGCGACTCGCTGCCGTCGGGATTATGGATCGGGGCCGGCATGCAGACGTAGTCGGCCGCGCACTGTTTGCTCAGCATCGGGAACCACACGGCACTGGTCAGCGACGGGTCGTGCCGATGCAGATAGTCCCAAATCTGCGGGGCACCGACCTTGTCGTTCGTGGCGGTCCACATCTCCACTTCGAGCTGGTCGCGCCAATAGAACCCGTTGGCCACCACGCCGTGTTCGGCGGGGCCCTTGCCCGTAAGCAGATTCGCCTGCACCGGCCAGGTCACCGCGGGAAAGCTCGGCACCAGGGTCACCTGTTCGCCCGCCGTAGCGAGCCGACCCAGATTCGGCATCGCCGCGAGATCGCGGGCACGCAGCCCCGGGATCGACAACAGCACAACGTGGTCGGACATGTTCAGAATCTTTCCTGCAGTTTCGCTGGTAGTTTCGCGCCCTCACGTCGAGCTGACGGGCGGCTGACAAATGGCGGCAACCCACTTCAAACAGCGTGCCCGCCACACCGTCAGGCAATCAGCACGTCATCAAGTTTTCACAATCGAGTTATCAAGTCGAGTAGATCCAACGTCCCAGGTACATCGCCGGCAACATCAGCACCAGGATGCCCAAGGCCGGCAGGCGTCCCTGCATCATGTAGCAAATGGCGGCGTTCATGGGAATCAGCGCCAGGATGTAGATCCGCACGGCCGCCTGAACCTTGGCCGGCACCGGGTCCAGAATGGCGCGGGCGGCGAGAACGCCAATCAACATGCCGAGCGCCACCCACGACCCGTTCCAAGCGGTCAACTCGGTAACATGCACCTGCGTCGCCAGGGGGGGACGCACATTGTGCGGAAAGATCGCCAGCGCGAACAGCGCCGCCATCATCAACAGGGCGCTCAGATCGAGTCGCAACCGACTGCTCACCTTGGCCTCCGTGCGGGCAAACCAGGTCACACCTGCCACGTACAAGCCCATCGCCGCAGCGACCTGATAGTTCACCGGCTGCCAGGCGAAGTCCGCCCCGGCCGCCGACATGCCGAGCAGCACATTCAGTCCGCGGCAGCCGCCCATGGCGATGCCGCCGAACCAAGTCCGCTTGAGCACCGAGTCGTAGGCCACCACCAGGCCAGCGAGCACCAGCGCAACCGCCGCGGCCTTGACGCTGCCGGTGGCGAAACTGGCCAACACCGCGAAGGCCACCCCGAACAGCAATAGCTCGATGCCGAGCAGCCGGGCCGCCTGCGGCGACACGCGACCCGAGGGAATCGGCCGCTGCGGCCGCTCCTCGGCGTCTTGATCGCGATCGAAGTAATCGTTGAGCACCATCCCGGCCAGATACAGGCCGGCCGATGCCGCCAACAGCGCGGCCAACACCTCCGCACGTAGCGGAGGCAGGTCGCCCGAGCGGCTCGAGTAGCTGACGAACCACGCGCCCATAAAGACGTCGGCCAACGCGGTAAACACGTTCGGCAGCCGCAGCAATTCGAGATAGGCTCGCAGACGCTCGTTCACAACGTTGTTCCGTCACCCCGGGGCCACGCATCGGCGATCCTAGCTGCTCGCACTGCGGTAGGAAAGCAAGGCCCGCTTGAACACCCAGCGCGAGACAACCAGGCTCAGCACCGTCGCCACAATCGCCACCAAGGCGAACAGCCAGTTGCCGGCCTTCAGCGGTTGTGCCATCCAGCGGGCCGGCACGTTGACCGCCAGCAGAATCGGTATCGCGAAGCTGAACACCAACCGCAACACCGTGCCGACCGGCGATCCGCCGTAGATCTCCATCGGATAGCGGGAAAAGTTCGTGATGTAGAACCAGAAGTTGTAGAGCGTTTGATTGCGGCCCAGCCAGATGCTGGTCGACGAGAGCACGAGCATCAGGCTGTAGAGAATCGCCACGCCGCAGAGGACGTAGCCGACGTACAACAGCAAGGTCAGCGGCGAGAGGAACCAGTCGCTGTCGGCTTGTCCCGAAAGCTGCCACACCGAATAGCTGAGCAGTCCCAGCCCAAACAGCGTGTTGGCAAACGCCGACCAGGTGACGCGATGCAGCGAGATGAGAAACTGCGTATCGATCGGCTTGAGCAGCGCGAAGTCGAGATTGCCCGTGCGAATCAACTCGCTGAACTCTTCGAAATTCCGCATGAAGAAGGCCTGCACGAGGCTGTTCACGAGAATCGTCGTGGCGAAGAAGACATAGAACTGGTACTCGCCCCAGCCGGTGTTGGTCCCGATCGAATCGGTGTAGATGAAAATCAGGTTGTAGAACAACTGATTCATCAGCGTCCAACTCGGGGCCGAAATCGCCTCGATCAGAAAATTGCCGCGAAACATCATGTCCCGCACCAGGCTATTGCGGGCGAACATGAAGAAGACGTTGCGGTAAGACGGTTGTGGCGACTGCATGGAAGTTCGTTACGGGACTCGTTCCGGCGGCCGCGCGGCGGCGGCACCCCTGCTCCTATCCTCCGAAACCGCTGTAGCGCTTCACGCCCCGCGCCCAAAGAACGCGGCAGAGCACGATGAAGAACACCACCCAGGCCAATTGAATCGCCAGACCCCAGGCCAGGTCGGCGCCCTGGATCTTGCCCAACCAGACGGCCGCGGGAAAGTAAGCCATGTATTGCAGCGGGGTTGCCCGCACGATCTCCTGCCACGGCGAAGGCAGAAAGTCGAGCGGAAACATGTGCCCCGAACAGAAGAAGTTGAACAGCATGTAGACGAAGAACAGCGAACTGACCTCGAGAAACCAGAACGAAATCATCCCCATCGAGGCTTCCAGGAAGAAGCCAAGCAGGAACGACATCACCAGCGAGGCCACAAAGGCGGCGATCGTCGTCGCGTCGGGCGTCGGCGGAAAGTAATCGCGGCAGAGCCAAAAGACGAAGCCGAACGGCAACGCCGCCACCCCGTAGTACACGAACTTGTGGGCGATCCGGTTGAGCAGCAGGAATCCGATCATGTCGATCGGCTGAATCAGGAACTTCTTGACCGTTCCTTCCCGTACTTCGCGGGCAACGCCGGAGGCGAGCCCCGGCATGCTGGAAAATGCCCGACCGACGAACACCAACAAGTAATAGGCGATCATGTCACGATACGTGAAGTTGCGAATCAGGACTTCGCCGCCGCTCGCTTCCCCCGCCATGGCGGCGAAGATCGCCCCCCACAGAAAGATCTGCGTGACGATCGGCAGGAACCGCATCAGCGTTCCCAAGGCAAAGTCGCCGCGGTAGACGAGCCGCTCGGCGAAGCAAATCTTGAGAATGAACCACCAGGTTTCCAATCGGGCGATCATGGGGGAGCGGGTCTCTCGTCCGTTCTCGTCGCGGTTACTGTCTCGCGTTTCTCGTCACCTGCCACAGGCGGGCTCGTCGTCCGGCCCTACGGCACCGTGGTCGTCTGCGAATCGACGACCCCTTGCGCTTCGTTGCGCTGTACGAGCGAGAACATTTCGGCAATCACTTCTTCCAGCGGCAGGTCTTCGACCGTGATGTCTTCAATCGTGTGGTCGCGGAGAATGCCGGCCATCATGTCGGGCACCTCGCGGCGCGGCACCCGCAACTTCGCGCGGGGCGCCTCGCGCTCCAGCACCTCGCCATATCGATCGAGATCGAGCGGCAGTCGGTCGTCGGCAAACTGCAGCGAGACGACCTTGTGCGAGCTGAACTGATCGACGATGCCGGCCAGCGATCCGTCGTACATGATCTTGCCCTGGGCGATGATCACGATTCGCTGGCAGAGCGCCGCCACGTCTTTCATGTAATGACTTGTGAGCAGGATCGTGATCTTGCGCAGCTCCTGATAGTGCTTCAAGAATTCCTGCACGCTGTGCTGGGCAACGACGTCGAGTCCGATCGTCGGCTCGTCGAGGAACAACACCTGCGGAGAGTGTAGCAGGGCCGCGATCAACTCCATCTTCATCCGCTCGCCCAGCGACAATTCGCGAACCGGTTGACCGAGCAACTGCCGCACACCCAACAGGTCGACCAGCTCGTCGTGCGTGCGGTCGAATTCCCGGCCGTCGATGCGGTAGATTTGCTGATGCAGGCGAAACGATTCCTGCGCCGGCAGATCCCACCACAACTGGTTTTTCTGCCCCATCACCAGTGCGAACCGCCGGCGATAGGCGTTCTCGCGCCGCCACGGCACATGCCCCATCACGGTCGCTGTGCCACTGGTCGGGTTGATTACGCCCGAGAGCAGCTTGAGCGTGGTCGTCTTGCCCGCCCCGTTCGGCCCCAGAAAGGCCACGAACTCGCCCTCTTCGACCCGCAGGTCGATCTCCTGCACCGCCCGCACTTCCTTGTACTCGCGGGTGAAGAGTCCGGCGATTGACGCCCACAGACCTTCCTTCTTTTGGTAGATGCGGTAGGTCTTGGTCAGCTTCGCCAGCTCAATGATCGCCATAGTAGCCGCTATTATAGGTGGCGCTTTTGGTGGCGAGTAGCCAAGCGGCTCGACGGCCCGCGAGCGGGGCGCGAAGTTCCCTTTGTCGCCGTTTTGCCCTCGCGGTATAATCGATGCGTTCGTCGCAAGTGCCCTATGGGAGACGTCGTCACGAAGTCGCCGCGCGTTGGAATCGGACACGATACCCATCGGCTCGAGCCGGGCGGACCGTTGCGTTTGGGCGGGGTCGATATCGATCACGATCGCCACCTGGTCGGACACAGCGACGCCGATGTCCTGTTGCACGCGGTGACCGATGCCCTGCTGGGGGCAGCGGCGCTGGACGACATCGGCGCGATGTTTCCCGACACGGACGCGGCGAACGCGAATCGCGACTCGGCCGACATGCTCCACCGCGCCTGGCGGCGTGTGGCCGCCGCCGGCTACCAAATCGAAAACCTCGACTGCGTGGTGTTGGCCCAACGACCGAAGCTCGCCTCGCATCGTCAACGAATCGCCACGCGGATCGCCGAAATACTGGACATCGCGGCCGATCGCGTCGGACTGAAGGCCAAGACCGGCGAGGGCGTCGGACCGATCGGCCGAGAAGAGGCCATCACGGCCCAGTGCGTCGCCCTCGTTACCCAGGTTTCCCGCCGCTAAAGGCTTGCTCACCGCTAAACGCTTTTGCCTCACGCCCTGCGACATCAAGGATCGATCTAACTCGCCGTTACGGATGGAAGGATTCTTCATGAGCACCACCATGTCCGCCGCCCAAGCCACCGCCGACGCCACCGGTCGTCCCACGATTCAGGTCTACAACTCGCTGACGCGCAGCAAGGCGCCGCTCGAGCCGGTCACCCCGGGTCACGTCGGCATTTATCTCTGTGGACCGACCGTCTACGACAAGGCCCACATCGGCCACATGGTCGGGCCGGTCATCTTCGACACGATCAAACGCTATCTCACCTATTGCGGTTACCAGGTCACTTGGGTCGTCAACGTGACCGACGTCGACGACAAACTGATCAAGCGCTCGGCCGAGCGCGGCATCTCGATGTCGCAGCTTGCCGAGGAGATGACCCAGGACTACCTCGACAATCTGGCCGGCATGGGCGTCGACGGCATCGATCACATGCCCAAGGCGACCGAATCGATGGACGCGATCATCGCCTTCACGGCCGGCCTGATCGACAAGGGCTTCGCCTATGAGGTCGAAGGCGACGTCTTCTTCGACGTGGCCAAGGATCCGCAATACGGCAAGCTCACCAATCGCAGCGTCGACGAACTGCAGGGCGAAGGGGGCGGCGCCGCCGCCAAGAAACGCTCCGCAGCCGACTTCGCGCTGTGGAAGGCTGCCAAACAAGGCGAACCCGCCTGGGAAAGTCCCTGGGGCGCCGGGCGACCCGGCTGGCACATCGAGTGCTCAGCCATGAGCAAGCTGCTGCTGGGCGAGACCTTCGACATCCACGGCGGCGGACTCGATCTCGTCTTTCCGCATCACGAAAACGAAGTCGCCCAAAGCGAGTGCCTGCACGGGGCGCCCATGGCCAAAGTCTGGATGCACAACGGACTCCTGCGCGCCTCGGCTGCCGCCGGCAAAGTCGGCGGGCGGGCCGAACGCGAAGCGGGCGAGGCTGGCGACCAAGGTGCCGCCGACGATGCCGGTGCGGACATTGCCGCCGCCACAGCCCAAAAAATGAGCCGCTCCAAAGGTGCCGGCGGGCTGGCCGATCAAATCGCCAAGTTCGGCGGCGAGAAGATCCGCTTTTGCCTGTTGCGTACCCATTACCGCAGTACCGTTCTGTTCGGCGAAGAAGCCCTCGAAGAATCGGGCACCGGCCTGGAAACCTTCTATCGCTTCTTCAAACGTTTCGAGCGCGTCACCGGCGGCAGCTTCTACGAACTGGCCCCCGCCACCACCCGCGCGGCCGGCGCTTTCGACGCGGGCGACGATGCCCTCTTGGCGACGGTGGCCGATTGCCGGCAGCGCTTCCTTGCGGCAATGGACGACGATTTCAACACCGGCAGCGCCATCGGCGATCTGTTCGAACTGGTCCGCACGCTCAACAAGTTCGTCGATCAGGAGAACCTCGAAGGCGCCGGCAAGAGCGACGCCGCCAAGTTGGCGACCCTCACCCAGGGCGCGACGACGCTCCGCGAACTGGCCGGCATCCTCGGCCTGTTCAGGGCCCCGGTCGACGCCGGCGGAGGTGCCAGCGACGAACTGGTCGGCAAGCTGATGGAGCTGTTCATCGAGCTTCGCACTGCCGCCCGCAAGAACAAGGACTTCGCCATGGCCGACAAGATTCGCGACGACCTGGCGAATCTTGGCGTCACGCTGGAAGATCGCCCCGACGGCACCGATTGGACCATCGGCTGAAAACGATCGTGCCTGCCCCGACGACAAATCGCATTCTCGGCGTCGACCCGGGCCTGAACACCACCGGCTACGCGGTGGTGGAAACCGACGGCAGGCAGCTCGACGTGGTCGAAGCCGGCATCGTCCGCAGTCGCGAGCGGGACGAGCTGGCCGCCAAGGTTCAGGCCATCTACGACGGCCTGGCCGATGTGATCCGCTCGCTGCAACCGACCGTGATGGCGATCGAAGAGCTCTACAGCCACTACGACCGACCGCGGACGTCGATTCTGATGGGCCACGCCCGCGGCGTGATCTGCCTGGCCGCCACGCAGGCCGACATCGCCGTGGTCAACTACAGCGCCACGCAGGTGAAGAAGATCCTCACCGGCAGCGGCCGCGCGCCGAAGTTGCAGATCCAGGAGGCGATTCAGCGCGAACTGCAGCTCGATCAGTTGCCCGAGCCGGCCGACGTGGCCGACGCCTTGGCCATCGCCCTGACCCATCACTACCTGGGCGGCAAGTTGGCGGGCGTGTGAGCGGCCGGATGGCACTGGCTTTGCCAATGCATGGTGATGGTTGGCACCGGCTCGCCCGTGGATAGTGACGGGTGGCACTCGCCCGCCAGTGCGCGGCCCACATGTCCACGCGAGTGTGGGCATGGCATCCAGGCGCCGCGCCTGTTCTCGCGCTCGTAGTTTTTTGCGCGAAAGTCCAAAATTCGGGCCGACCGCACAAAAACTCCATCTCCTCGTCGCGCAACGAGTTAGGAATCGACGCCCAACCCGGCAGCGTGCGCGCAACACCTGGGCTCGCTTGGCGCTAGGGTATTTACCAGCCTTCCGCGGGTCGGGGGTCAAAAACTCCCCGCCCTGTCGCCACCGCCCAACCGCAGCAGTCCAGTCGCGCAGCCTGGCAGCGGCGGCCAGCAGCCCGCCGTGTTGTTCGAGTATCTCTACGACGCCCTCGGCTCGACGAGCCACCTGCTCGGCACGCAAGAGGTGATGGGCACGCCGATGACGTTTACCACCGTGGCCACGCGGCGCGACGCCTTTGGCGATTTCATTCTCGGTCCGTTCGGCGGCCTGGGCGGCCTGCCGCACCGCTACTACGTGGCCGAGTGGGGCTACTATCCCGACCTCCGCTTCAGCGGTTCTGGCGCCGGCCTGACGGCCCACCTGGTCGACAACTACGTGCGGGCGCGGACCTACGACCCCGTCATCGCCAGATGGCTCTCGCGCGATCCCTTGGGCTTCGCAGCTGGTGACTACAACCTGTATCGGTATGTAGGCAATCGGGTGGTGATTGCCATTGATCCCAGTGGGCTGCAAGATTCTGGGAACAGCCAACTTGATGAACTTGGATTTGATGACGGGAGTATTATCGATGACAGTCCGCGATCGTGGGATCCCCAAAAACCACCGCGCCTAAAACCATTTGGGGTGATAAGTCGCGAGATGTGGAATACAAGACTCAGGCAAATCAGATCCCAGCATGAAGGGTATGCGTACGGCTCCATTACGGGAATCCTCCAGTTCATTGACCGCCTGACAGCAGATGTCACACCGCACCTGTATTTTGATATCGGCGGAGCGAAGGGCACAACTGGCTCCGCCCGTTACCAATGGTGGATCGATACGGTTCAGACGACCTACTCCATTCCGAATACGCCGCTTGGAGACGTATTGCACGAATCCGTGCACGCCTATAACGACTTCCGATATAAGATCCAAATGACTCAAGACAAGGATGAGGCACTTGCAACTGCACTTGAACAGATGATCGAGCGTCCCTTTGGAATGCGATCGCTCCAGCTGTTTGAAGAAGCGATCGAGAAGGGTGAGTACGGAAGCCCTGTTCAATGCTGCAAATTCGGTTTGACCCTGCAGGGCGAGTGGGACAAGATCTGGGATAGAACTCTCAGTACAAGTATCCCGGCAATGGCTCACCCTAACCACGCCCCAACCTCGAGGGTTGCTGCCACGGAGCAAACGCGCAGAGTGAACAATAATGATTTTCTGAATGTCACAACCGAAACTGGAGTCAAAGTGTCGTGCAGTGAACTGGCGAAGATATACTCAAGTATGACGAACTGCGTGTTAATCTGTCCAAACCTGGCCAATGCCAGCGCGTTTGCGTGACCATTCTTCGCTTCGGCATTCGATCGATCTTCGCGGCCACACTTTGGTTCGCCCTTTACTTTGCGATTGCACGAGTAAATGGCTGGCATCGTGCGCTCAACTTAATGGGGGTGATGACGTGGATAATCGCTCTCGTAGTTCTTGCGTTATTGCCCGGTCCTAAGAAGTTGGGGATCTCCTCCGTTCTTGCGATTCTCGCCTTCTTTGCCATGCGGCCGCTCGCCTATCCATCAGAGCAGGCTCTACAAGTCCTGATCTGCGTCGGTCTTGAAGTTACCGCGTTCGTACTCTGGGTGTATCTTGCGATTCGCGCCGTCTTGGCGGGCAACTCGTCGAACATACGTCTCGGCATTTTGTCGTTGCTCGGCTTGTTGTCTCCGATGGGCCTGACCATGCTGCTCCGAATCTGGGCCGCGATTGCGATTCAGCTGGGTCTTTCCAGCGACATCCGCTACAACCCGTTCTATTGGCTGCTCTCCATCCTATGGTATTGAGGTCCCCGAGATTGCCAGTGCGTCGCCCGTGCGAAGGGCAGGTCACGTGAGCAATTCTGAGAAGTATGTTCAGAGCGAGGTGGTATCAGTACCGGTTGAGGACGCTATTAGCGATTGTCGCTCTCCTGGCGATTCCTCTCGCCTGGCTGGCGGCGCAGCGAGCTGCTGTTCGAGCCGAACAGGCCGCCATGGCGTGGGTGATCGAACGTGGCGGCGAATTCCGGACCCTTGAAGAACCGCAACCGAGCGCGTGGTATCACTTTTTCGACCGGTGGTTTCGTCTCCGAGTGTACAACTTGGAGATTCTTGGGGCGGAGGACGGCGATCTGGAAAAGCTGGCTTCGTTTCGCGCGTTGTCGGATCTCCACTTGTCGGGACCCGGGCTCACAAAGATCGACACGATTGGCGGTTTGACCAATCTTCTCTACCTGGAACTCCTTGGCACGAATGTTGATGATGTTTCATCGCTCCGCGAACTGAAGCGACTACAGACCTTCGACGTGGGCGGTTCGCCGGTTCGTGACCTGTCTGTATTGACGAACTTTCAGGATTTGCGGCATGTTGACATATCGGGTACGCAGGCGAAGGATCTTTCTTCTTTGCAAGGGCTCAAGAAGCTTGAGTTTCTGTTCCTGAGGCATGTGCCGGTTGACGATATTTCGCCGCTGGCCCGGCTCTCCAACTTGGAACAACTCCACGCGACAAATGCACCGATTCGCACTCTTCCAGAGACTGTTGAATGGGTCAGGCTCAAGGAACTGTGGTTGAATTCTACCCAAATCCGTGACATCTCGTGCCTCTCAACGCTGGCTGAACTGGAAGAGCTCAGAATCAACGGTACTCAGGTACGCGACTTAACGCCACTCGCGAACTTGCCAAATCTAACGAACCTGAATGCCAGTTTTACCCCCGTTCGAGATCTCAGTCCCCTGGCGAATCTCCCCAAATTGGCGGTCTTGAACGCCTCTTGGACGGAAGTCACGGATCTGGAGGGTCTTTCGCGCGGCAGCGTCACGAAGACGCTCTCGACGCTCGACTTGTCCTCCACAAAGATTGAAGACTTGGCACCCTTGTCAGAATTCAAAGAACTCGAGGTCCTGAACTTGAGCCTCACTCCCGTCTCGGATCTTTCCCCGCTGGTTGGACTGGAGAAGCTCCTGTGGCTTCGCCTCGCCCGCACGCCGGTCACCGACTTGACACCTTTTGCCGAACTGGTGAGTCTGCAGGAACTTCGCCTGGACTTGACCCCGTCGATGGATCTGACGCCGCTTCTCGAGTTGAAGAACCTGCAAGATCTTCAGTTAGGCGACTCAGCGGTGAGTGATGAGCAACTCAGAATGCTGAAGGAAGCACTGCCCGAGTGCAAGATTAGCCAGTAGGTTGTCAATTGGCGGTACGTCCTAACACCATGCGGTAGTGCCAGGTCACATCTTCCGTACGCTGCCGCTTGCCAGCACCTACACCTACGACGGGGCGGGCAATCGCACGGTCAAGCACCTCACCCGCGACGGGGGTCCGAGTACGCGGACCACCTGCGTCTACGACGGGGCCAATCAGCTCGATTACTGTCTCGAGGGAAGCGACCGCACGACCTACAGCTACGACCCGGCGGGCAACCTGGAAAAGGTCGAGGACCCCAGCGGGGCCCTCACGACCCACACCTGGGACGACGAGAATCG